>ENA-ORTL01000271-ORTL01000271.1-human-gut-metagenome-genome-assembly--contig:-NODE-271-length-66411-cov-14.5896_pt1 | contig 66411 bp, 52 predicted proteins | sample MGYA00241916_ERZ509196 | MGnify/ENA primary metagenome ERZ509196 (study PRJEB26280, sample SAMEA2338844) | human gut metagenome | biome: human gut; feature: human-associated habitat; material: faeces...
GTGTGCGAGAACAGGCAGGCCCTCTTTTGCAGTTCGGGGTGCCTTTGCCTTTCCTCTTGCCGGCAACGGTGGCAGCCCGGCTGACGTCGAAGGCCGCTACTGGTCGAGTACTGCCCCCACCGCCACCAGCAGTGCGTACAGCTTGGCCGTTACGCCGATCGGCAGTTCGGTGCCGACCAGCCCCAAGAAGAGCGAGTATTCCGTGCGTTGTGTCCGTACCGCGTGTGCGAGAACAGGCAGGCCCTCTTTTGCGGTTCGGGGTGCCTTTGCGTTTCCTCTTGCCGGCTGGGGTGGCGGCTCGGCTGACGTCGAAGGCTGCTACTGGTCGAGTACCCCCGTCACCGGCGGCGGCAATGCGTACACCTTGTCCGTTATGCCTACCAGCTCTTCGGTGGCGAGCAAAGGCAAGACGAACCAGTATTCCGTGCGTTGTGTCCGTACCGCGTGTGCGAGAACAGGCAGACCCTCTTTTGCGGTTCGTGGTGCCTTTGCGTTTCCTCTTGCCGGCAGCGGTAGTGCTCCGGCCGAGGTCGGCGGCTACTATTGGTCGCGTACCACCGGTAGCTGGACGTACTTCTTGGCCGTTACGCCGACCGGCTCTTCGGTGCCGGGCAACGGCGTCAAGACGGACCAGTATTCCGTGCGTTGTGTCCGTACCGTGTTTGCGAGAACAGGCAGACCCTCTTTTGCAGTTCGTGGTGCCTTTGCGTTTCCTCTTGCCGGCAGCGGTAGTGCTCCGGCCGAGGTCGGCGGCTACTATTGGTCGACTACCACCGGTAGCTGGACGTACTTCTTGGCCGTTACGCCTACCGCCTCTTCGGTGTCGTACGTCACCAAGCCGACGGCCCAGTATTCCGTGCGTTGTGTCCGTACCGTGTTTGCGAGAACAGGCAGACCCTATGATGGTATTTGCGAATTTAGAATGAAGATTGAAATGCGATTACAGAGGGCTTCATGCCGGAATCCGCATCATCCCGCGAGGTGCATGCGGAGCGAGCCGTGCCTGTTCAGTAACCCGCCGGAGTTTCGGAAGCGCCCTCGTCCCTTTGCGGATGAAGGTGCAGCTTCCGGCTTTTCCGCTTCGGTAATGTTTCGCCGGTTGTCCCGGCGGAGTCGCCGCGATGACTCGGTCCGAGGCCATGCTCCGCGTATGGTTTTCGCCGTTTTGTCGTCCGATTTTCCAGTGGTTGCTTGGGGCTTTCCTCTTGCCGGCAACGGTAGCAGCCCGGCTAACGTCAACGGCTACTACTGGTCGAGTACCGCCAACAACACCAACAACGCGTACAACTTGAACGTTACGCCGACCAGCTCTTCGGTGCCGAACAACAACAAGACGAACCAGTATTCCGTGCGTTGTGTCCGTACCGTGTGTGCCAGAACAGGCAGACCCTCTTTTTAAGAATGCAGAATTATGAACTACGATCTTTTGGATACCCTCTTCCAAGCGTATTTCGATGTCCGGAAAGGAAAACGCAATACGGTGAACCAGCTCCGTTACGAGCTGGACATGGAACATGAGCTGCTGGAACTCTACGAAGATATCGTCTCCCGGCGGTACGAACCTTCGCGCAGTATTTGCTTCATGCTCACCGAGCTTGATATCAAGCGCGAAATTTTCGGCGCGAATTTCAGGGATCGCATCGTCCACCGTCTTATCTACGACCAGATCGCTCCGCTGTTCGAGCGTACGTTCATCGCCGACTCCTATTCGTGCCGCAAGGCGATGGGGACGCTGTACGCCATCCGCCGGCTCGATCACCATATCCGCAGTTGTTCGCGCAATTATTCCCGTCCGTGCTGGGTGCTCAAACTCGACATTCAGGGGTATTTTTTCGCTATCGACCGCAAGATTCTCTATGACATGTTGCGCTCCTGTCTGGATGCGCATTGGACGGCCTACTGTGCCGCGCAGCCTCCCGGCAGGTACATGATGGAGAAAGATATGCTGCTGTATCTGCTGTACCAAGTGATTTTCACCGATGCGACGCAAAACTGCATCGTGCGCGGGTCGCAGAAGGAGTGGGCGAGTTTTCCTTCCAGCAAGAGTTTGTTCCATGCGGCGCCGGGCTGCGGACTTCCCATCGGCAATCTTACTTCGCAGTTGTTCAGCAATATCTATATGAACCGGTTCGACCAGTATGTGAAGCGGGAATTGAAAGTGCGTCATTACGGCCGTTATGTGGATGATTTTTATATCGTGCACGAGGATGCCGGTTATTTGAAATCGTTGATTCCCATAATCCGCGATTTTCTGCGCGAGGAGTTGCATCTGACGCTTCATCCCAACAAAATTCACTTGCAGCGCGCCGACCGGGGCGTATTGTTCGTCGGCGGCTATGTCAAGCCCGGACGGATCTATCCGAGCCATCGTGTGGTCAGCCGTTTCCGGCAGATGCTCGATGTCAATCGCGCTCGTTGCCGAAAACAGCAGGCGCCGAAATTCGCAGCTTCGATAAATTCCTATCTGGGGGTGATGAAGCATTTCCGGTGCTATCGCTGCCGCCGCCGGATCATCGGGGCCAACGAGTGGATATACCGCCACGGATGGATGCGTGTCGATTTTGCGAAATTCACCCTTGTCGGTCGTCCTGCAGCGCAGGCTCCCGAACCTCGGATAACCCTTTCTGAGAGCCCGGCGATATGATGTCGGCTTTCTGCCGAAAACTTTAATCATTTACCTATTAAAAATTACTGTTATGAAAAAAGTAAAGCATTTGATCCTTCTGTCCCTCTTTTCGTTCTTCGGTTTTGCCTCGGCCCATGCCGACGGCCGTGAAGAGCCTATCGCTTTCGAGCGTCTTCCGAAAAACGCTCAGGAGTTTCTGACGACGCATTTCAAAGACCTCACGCTGGCTTATATCGTCGCCGACCATAAGATTATGACCGTCGAATACGAGGTCACGTACACCGACCGCACGGAGGTGGACTTCCGCGCCGACGGGTCTTGGGAGAGCGTCGAGCGCAAGTACGCTCCGGTTCCCGCGGCTATCGTTCCGAAGCAGATTGCCGATTTCGTTGCCAAGAACCGGCTCTTCAACGGGCAGTTCATCCGGGAGATCGAGCGCAACCCCTACACTTGGGAAATCAAACTTTCGGGAGGTCTGGAGATCACCTTCGATGCCCAGTTCAACGTCATCGGCTACGACGATTAGCATTTAGGACACGGGGATTCGACTATGAAGGAGGAAACCTCTGTCTCGCGCCTCGCCCCTCGTCGCTTTCTGTATCGTTTCCTGAACTTCTGCACCGAATGGTTCCAAGTTTTCCACTCGGTAGGTTTTGCAGAACGCGGCGGGGGTTTCGAGACGCCCGGTCGTCATCGTCACGACGGGATAGGCTATACACGGAAAGGTCATTGAGCTCGTCGGATGCTTTTGGAGGCTCTTCGCCGTTTCAGACTTTTCCCGTGTAATCCGATTGCATAATCGGGATTGACAATGATTTTTTAATTATCACGAACAACTTTGTATGAAAACAAGTTTCAGGATTATGACCTTGCTCGTGAGCGTTATTTCTCTTGCGAGCTGCGATAAGGGCTGCACGGGCGATCCCGATTCGCTGTCCGTTGCCGAGGTTAGTGCGCAGGCCCAATCGGCCCTGCTGGCCAAATATCCCGCGGCCTCGAACGTCCGCTGGCAGACCAAAGGTGCCTATGTGGTGGCCGATTTCTCGCTTACCGGCACCCGCGTCGCCGCACAGCAGGGCGGCAGCGACCTTTCGGCATGGTTCGACAACGGTGGAGAGTGGTATATGACCCAGACGGATATACCGTTCTCAATGCTTCCCGAAGCCGTCCGTACGGCATTTGCCGCTACCGAGTACGCCGCCGCACCGTGGAGTGTCGACGACGTGGATATGCTCGAACGCGAGGGTGTGGAGACTGTCTACGTCATCGAGGTGGAAAAACACGATAACGGGCGCGAAACCGAAATAGACCTCTATTACTCCGCTGACGGTGTGCTGGTCCGAAAAATCGCCGACGCTGCTCCCGACTACGATTACGGGGATTATATCCCGTCGAAACCCGCAGCGGGTATCGGGGAATATATCCGCACGCATTATCCGAACGCCTGCATCACGGATATCGATTACGAAAAGGGCATGACCGAGGTGGATATCGTCGACGGTCGTACGCCGCGTGAGCTTCTCTTCGACGGCAGCGGGGTATGGCAGTACACCAAGACCGAGGTTCGCCTTAACGAGGTTCCCGAAACGGTGATTGCGGCGCTTCGCAGCAGCGACTACGCCTCGTACCGCATCGACGATATCGACCATTACCGGACTCCCGAAAAGGAGTTCTGGCGCTTCGAGTTGGAGTCGGCCCGCGGCGACGTGAAGGTGGACGTTTCCACGGACGGCACGCTGACGCTCAAACAGCCCGGCAGCAATGCGGGCGGCAGCCTCGGACAGGACGGCGGGGCGATGGTCGCCCCCGACATCTCCGACTTCCTTGCCTTGAAATATCCCGGTTCGACGATCGTCGAGTGCGATTACGACGACGGCCTTTTGGAGGTTGAAATCTGGCATGACGGCCGCGAAAAGGATGTCTACTTCAACGGCCGGAACGTTTGGGTCTATACCGAGTGGGACATTCGGCGCGGGGAGCTTCCTGCGGCCGTCACGACGGCTCTCGCTTCGTCGCAGTGGGCGGCGTTCGAAATCGACGATTTGGAATATGTCCAGACTCCGGACCTTGAATACTACCTCGTGGAGCTCGAACGCGGCGATCGGGAGGTCGAGCTTCGAATTACCGCCGCCGGAACGATTCTTTAATTGCTCTAAACCATGAAAAGGATAACGAATACGGCCGTTCTTACGGCGTTGTTTTCTCTTCTGCTGGGACTGTCCGCCTGTGACGACGAGGAGCGCATCTCCTATGGCAGGCTGCCTGCCGCCGCACGTACATTCATTGAGACCTACTTTCCGGCCGAAAGCTGTGTGTATGCCGAGCGGGACCGCGACGACGGACGCCGCGAGTACGAGGTCCGCCTGTCGAACGGCGCCGAAATCAAGTTCGACGCGCAGGGGCAGTGGTTCGAGGTGGACTGTAAGTTTTCGCTGCTGCCCGCAGGCATCGTTCCTCAGACCATCGCCGCAGATATTGCCGCGCGCTATCCCGGTGCCGGCGCCTATAAGGTCGAACGCGCGATGGGCGGCTTCGAGATTTCCATCGGCAGCGGGCTGGAGTTGATCTATTCGGCCGCCGGAACCTTCGTGCGAGAGGAACGCTATTGATGCTTAGGGAACGCTCCGCGCGTAAAACGCTTTCGCGCCTGATGCGCTTGCGCGCGGAGTTTCCCTCTCTCTTTCCGACGAATGCCTTCATTGAACCTGTTTGAATTGATAGCTATGAACCTGAAAAATTTGAGGATGAAACATTATGCGATGATGCTGGCCGCACTGGTCGCCGGTGTGCTGCTTTTTACCGAGTGCGCCTCGATGCGCATCCCTTATCGGCGTCTGCCTGCCAGAGCGAAAGCCTTTATCGAGACCTACTTCCCGACCGAGAGCTGCGTCTATGCCGAGCGGGACCGCGACGACGGACGCCGCGAGTATGAAGTGAAGTTGTCTAACGGCACGGACATCGACTTCCACGCTTCGGGCGATTGGAAGAAGGTGGACTGCGAATACTCGTTCGTGCCTGCAGGCATTGTGCCGCAGGCTATTGTCGACGACCTTGCCGAGCGGTTCCCCGGAGCAAGGATTTCGAAGGCCGAGCGCGAACGCGGCGGCTATAAGCTTACGCTGGGCAGCGGAGCGAAGATGATCTACGCGGCGGACGGAAGGTTTATCCGCGTGGAGTATGATTAGTGTCCGTCTCCCTCGCGTATTCCGGTGCGGAGGCGGGAGCCTCTTGCGCCTGTGTCTGGGGCTCGTCGTGCTGCTGCCGTTCCTTGCGGCTTGGGTGCTTTCCCTGCCTTTCTGGCTTTTTGAGCGGTATGGCCGGGGACAATGAACGATTGATTTATCCATTAACACGAAAAAGAATGAATTATGAATTGGTATCTGAAAGTTGTAAAAGAACATTACGCTGACTTTAAAGGGCGTGCCCGCCGCCGGGAGTATTGGATGTTCACGCTGTTCAATCTGATTATAATGGTTGTGCTGGCCGTTATCGGCATCCTGTTAAGGTTTCCGTTCATCCAGACGATCTATGGACTTGCCGTGCTGGTTCCTGCATTGGCCGTGTGCGTGCGTCGCCTTCATGATTTGGGCAAGAGCGGTTGGATGCTGCTGCTCGGCCTGATTCCCCTTGTCAACCTTTATCTGATTTATCTCTTCTGCTTGGAGGGCGAGAAGAAAAGCAATGCTTGGGGTCCGAATCCCAAGGCTTCGGAGTGACACGGCAGGCCGATTCGGGCAGGGGCGCAGGGTGGTGTATTGTCTCTCCCTCGTGGAAAGGCCCTGTCCGGAGATGGGTGTTTTTTTGAGTTCCAAAAGTTATTGCAGATGAATCTGACAGGAGCATATCGCAGCAGCCGGAAACGGGGCGTACGACCGGAAGCGGAAGCCAAGTATGGCAAGGCCGTAGAGTTGTACGGCACGACCCGGCTCTCTTGCCGCGAGATCAGCAGTATTTGCGGGGTGACTTCATCGGGATTGCGGTGTCACATCTGCAAATACCACCGTGACTTGATGCTGACGCGATACGGCATATCATGCGACAGGGAGCAAGCCGCAAATATCCGGCTCGGACAGCTTCGCGGCCAACTGCCCGCCACCCGCATCAAATACAGGGATGCCATCGAAGCGTGCGGCAGCATGGAGTTCATCGAATTCAATGTTTCGCAGGTCGCCCGAATGTTCGGACTCGACGGCACGGGGCTGGCCCGGCAGTTACGCACGCACTGTCCGGAGATCATCGAGTTGCGTGAGCAAACCCGGTTGCGGTTGGGCCTTAATGACAACCTGCCGCGCGGCATGCGTAAACGCTGTCATGAACGATACGCCCGTGCGGTGGAACGGTTGCGCGGCGACTCATACGTTTCGATGCAGGAGGCTGCCCGATCCTGCGGAGTTTCCTATTCCGGGCTGTTGCAGCACCTCCGGTTCTATCATAAGGATTTGGTGGTCAGGCGTGTCGAAATCCGGGGCAAGGCGGTCGGACGACAGTGCAAGGGCGAAATAACGGGTCGCGGCACCCTTCATGCTCCCAAGCCTGCGACGGTGATAAAGTATGCGGAGGCCCTTCGTCTCTTTCGCACGACACCCTTGTCTGCGGCACGCATCGCCGCACAGACGAACGTTACCAAGAAGGGCTTCTATGAATACCTGCAAAAGTGGCACATGGATCTGGTCTGCAAGCGCAGAGGAATTGCTTACGAGGAGGGTGTCCCCGTGGATTGGTCAAAGACGCGGAAATACAACCCTGCGACAAAAGCCAAATACGCCGATGGCATCCGCCGTTTGAAAGAGAGCGGACTGCCTACGGCTGCTGTCGCTGCCGAGTTCGGGCTGCATCCGGAAGCCTTCCGGCAGTACCTCAAAGAGCACGAGCCGGAACTGCATGCCCGTCAGGGGATGATGCGCGCTTCGAACGGCCGCAGCGTCTCGCGGCGCAGCATGGAGAAATATGCCGAGGCCCTGCACCTGTTCGAAACCACCGGCGAGGAGCTGAAATCCATCGCCCGGCGGCTGGGGCTGAATTATAATTCGCTGGGCGGGTTCATCCGCCGCAACTTTCCGGAGCTGATCCTCCGCCGTCGTCAAAGCTCAGAGCAGTACGGCGGCGATGAAACGGAGCGATCTGCGTCTCCGGCATCGCTTGCAATATGAAGCAGGATTGAGTTTGCCTGCCCGTTACCGAGCCCCGGAGTCCGAAACTTCGGGGCTTGCCGTTTTCTGTCGTGACGGCTCCTTCCGTTCGCGGGGGCCGCCCTGCAACTCTGCACATATGGAATTATAAGACAGAAACGTAAAACTGAAAAATCTTGAAAAATGAAAACTCATAAGAATAAGAAGAACCCGTCGAAGAATCTGCGTTTTTTGGAGAACAGTCATTTTATGCAACAGTTGTGCACGTCGCTGGAAAACAACTCCGGGCAGTGCGATACTGAACGTTTGAAAGTCTCGTATGCGCGTTTCGTCGGGAGCGTGCAGCGCCTCGTGGCGTCGGAGCAGTGCGCTCCGCTCGACATGCTGCACGCCCTGTCCCGTGCGCGGAACCGGCTCGTGCGGCTGCGCTCCTGTGAGGAACGGCGTCCGGCGGCGCTTGTCGCGCTTTGGGAAGGGGCCGTCTCACATCTGGAATTCGAGATGCGGATGGTCCATCTGCGTATCGAGCATCCTGCGGTTATGGATCGGTTGCCGCAGTGCGAAAAACCCCGCTCGGCACTCTATCTGGCCGAGCCGTTCACGCCGACGGACCTCATGGAGCTGATTACGGCATTGCATAGTGCCGGCGTGGGACGGCGTATCGACGGTACCCGTGCCAATGTGGAACAGTTGGTCGAGTTGTTCTCGTGGATGTTCAACGTCGGTATCAACAATCCCATCCAGTGCCGCCGTGGAGTCATCAACCGCAAGTTGCGGCTGACGCGGTTTCTGGATCTGTTGCGCAACTCTCTGATTGAAGAGAGCCAGCGATAGTTTTCAGCGCTCCTCGGAAGAGGGGCGTTTTTCGTTTGCTTCCTGTATTTGGGGCGGACTGGAGCGGACAGGGGCGGACACCGGCTGCGTTTTTTCTGCTGCGGATGTATTTTCGGGATTTTAATGTGTCGGTTATGCAGCAGGAAGATGATTTGCGCGCCCTTGAAAGCATCGTGCAGTTCGCCCGTGGGCTGGGCGTGTTTTTCCTTATCCTCCATCTTTATTGGTTTTGTTACGAGTGGTTGTCCGGCTGCGGTCTGACATGGCCTTTCGTTGACCGCCTCCTGCTGAACATCCAGCGATCGACGTCGCTGTTTTCTTCTCCCCTCGTTACCAAACTCTGCGCCTTTCTGTTTCTCGCCCTTGGCTGCTACGGAACCAAAAGCGTCCGAAACGGCAAGGTCGGCAGGAGGCATATCGTCGCTGCTGCCAGCCTTGGTTTCCCGTTGTTCTTTCTGAATGGCTTCCTGTTGTCCCTGCCCGCAGGCATCGGCTTTCGGGCGTGGTGCTATGCGCTGACCCTCGGTGCGGGCTACCTCTGCCTGCTGGCCGCCGGCGTGTGGCTGCGGTGTCTTCTGAAACAACCTCTTGCCGATGATCCGTTCAATGATGAAAACGAAAGTTTTCTTCAGGAAGAACGTTGTCTCTGCAATGCGTACTCGGTCAATCTTCCCACCCGTTACCGCTATAAATCCCAATGGCGGCAGGGGTGGATCAACGTCATCAATCCGTTTCGTGCGACCCTGATTCTCGGAACACCCGGCTCCGGAAAAAGCTACGCCGTACTGAACAACTATATCAAACAGCATATCGAGAAGGGTTTTTCGCTGCTTATCTATGATTATAAGTATGACGACCTTACCCGCATTGCCTACAACCACCTGCTCCGGCATCTGGACAGATACGAAGTCAAACCGAAATTCTGCATCATCAATTTCGACGATCCCCGCCGCTCGAACCGCTGCAATCCCATCGACGCCCGCTTTATGGACGACATCTCGGATGCCTATGAAAGTGCCTACGTCACGCTTTTGAACCTCAATAAAACATGGGTCGACAAGCAGGGCGATTTCTTCACCGATTCGGCCGTTATCCTGCTCGCGGCGATTATCTGGTACCTGAAAATCTATGACAAGGGGCGTTATTGTACCTTCCCGCACGCCATCGAGTTTCTGTGCCAGCCCCTCGATAAGATTTTTCCGATCCTTTCGTCTTATCCGGAGCTGGAAAACTACCTCTCGCCTTTCGTCGACGCATGGAAAAGCAATGCGCAGGACCAGTTGCAGGGGCAGGTGGCGTCGGTGAAAATACCTCTTTCGCGCATGATCTCTCCACAGCTCTACTGGGTGCTGACGGGCAATGACTTTACACTCGACATCAATAACCCTGAGGAGCCGAAAATCCTCTGCATGGGCAACAATCCCGACCGGCAGAGCATCTACGGCGCGGCGCTGGGACTCTACAACTCGCGTCTGATACGGCTTATCAATAAAAAGGGGAAATTAAAATCGTCCCTTATTATCGACGAGCTGCCTACGATCTATATCCGCGGTTTGGACAACCTCATCGCCACGGCCCGCTCGAACAAGGTTTCTGTCTGTCTGGGATTTCAGGACTTCTCGCAGCTGGAGCGCGACTACGGAGAGAAGGAGGCCAAGGTCATCATCAATACCGTAGGCAATATCTTTTCGGGACAGGTCGTGGGCGATACGGCCCGCACCTTGTCGGATCGCTTCGGCAAGATCGTCCAGCTGCGCGAGTCGCACTCGGTGTCCAACGAGAATGTCACGACTTCTACCAACACACAGCTTGAAACGCTGATTCCCGCTTCGAAAATCTCCAACCTCACGCAGGGCATGTTCGTCGGCTCGGTCGCCGACAACTTCGACGAACGCATCGAGCAGAAGATCTTCCATGCCGAGATCGTCATCGACAACGAAAGGGTCAGGGCGGAAACCGCGGCCTATGTCCCCATTCCTGAAATATCCTCTTTTGTCGGCGAAGACGGCAAGGACCACATGGAGGAGATTGTCCGGGAGAACTATTACCGGGTCAAGGCCGACATTGCGGAGCTCGTCCTCCGGGAGATCGCTCGCATCGAGGCCGACCCGAAATTATCGCAGCTGCTCCCCAAGAAAAAACAAGGATGAGTGTGGGCGTTTTCCGGAAAAAAGTTATCTTTGCCATCCGAATTTTTTAATACCGAAAAACGATGAAAGAGTTGATTGAAAAGATTCAGAACGCCTATTCGGCTTTTACGGCTGACGCCGCCCTTCAGGTAGAGAAAGGCAACAAGGCTGCCGGAACGCGTGCCCGCAAGGCATCGCTGGAAGTGGAGAAGTTGATGAAGGAGTTCCGCAAAGAGTCGCTGACTTATCAGCAGTAAGACGCCTCATTTTTGGCCGGATATGGCCATGAAAGGTGTACGTCGATCCGGCGTACACCTTTCCTTTTTGAGATTGTACCTCCGCTTGTCCGATCTCGGTTTGCAAAACGGGACAAGGGCTGTTATTTCGAAACGCCTCTATCTGAAACGTTGTTCAGCAGCCATCTTTCGAATTTGATCAAGCCATTCGTAGATAGTTCTCGGTGGATTTTCTTTTTCTTTGGCGAATTCCTTTTCGAGAGCCAAGGCCAGCAGCGAATATTCCCGCTCCAGCGATGTGGCAAAAATCCCCTTATCATCCGTATTGATGCTGACGGAAATGGCATGCGGCGGGAGATTAAGGTTGAGACCGTGATTATGAAACCGGAGGATCGGATGGTGTCTGTATCCTTCTATCTGGCCGATCAGCAGGTTGGAAGTCGGATTACATTCGATGCATATGTTTTGCCGTTCTATTTCGCAAAGCATCTTTTCCTGTACGTCGGCGATATGCGCTACCAATTCATCGGATAAGGACACCTGCTCCGTTCGTGCTCCGCGTTCCTTTACTTTCCGGTTGTAATGGTAATCATAATATAGCTTTTGTGCAATATCGTTTTTGCGGGCAAGCATACTGTCGGATGTCGTGTTTAAGTCGAATGCATACCAATAACCGCTACTGGCTGTGAATCCGGATCTGCCACTGTAATATTCAGGATTGTCTCCGCGGAGCAGCCAGGACTGGTAATAATCCCATAGACTGGGGCTTATATTGTTGGAATTTTTATCACTTCCGTGAACCTTCTGATAGGTGGTTTCATAAAGAATTTCCAATTCGCGGCAAACCCGGCAGAAGCGGGGTAGATCTTGTCCCTTGTGGTAAAGCCATACGACGTTATCCAATAGCACCTGCAAGGGAATGATTAAGATATTATGGCGTTTGGCATAATAGTTTTTCACATCTATACCCAATACTATGGCATGTCCCAATCGGTCTCCGTTGTGAAATCCCATAAATGTGAGTACTTCATCGACAGCGCGCATGCCATCGACTGCATCGAGAAAATCCTCCCCTACATGGTAGGTCATTCCGAGGTTGTTCGGATACTGTGCATCTGTCCGCAATTCATTTCGGAGAAATCTGAATGCTTGGGCAAAAACTTCCGGTCGGGCGAGAATTTCGGAATTTGCAGCGTCGATTCCTCTTATTCTTCCGCGTTGTGAGAAGGTGGTGTCCAACCGTGTGTCCCGGATGGCTAACGCCTCCATATGCACTTTTTTTCGCAATTTGGCTTGTCGGCACCGATGCAAGTTGCAACTATGGGGATCGGGGTCTTTCTGCTTGATGAAATGCATTGTCAGGCTATAACACCCGTCGATTTTTCGAGCTGTTTCCTTATCGATGAAATGAGATCGGGATACGTTTAATTTGATTCTTCGAATTGCTCGTTTCAATGTGTCTCCGGGATGCTTTGGTGCGACTCTGGCTTCCAGAAAGCGCTCTTGGCCTTGCCCCAGAAATTCACAGACAGCCAACTGTGCGAGCAGGCCGTCATATACGGAACCATCCGGGATGAAGAGGCTTTTCCTTTTCTCGTAGATGTTGAAATTGTCGAATCCGGCCCTGTTGTTATGTTGTATGATTTCGGCCCGGAATTTTGTTTTGATTGCGAGATAGGCATAAAACAATGAGTTCAAGTGTCTGTTACTCCATTTCCCTGCATAAATGCCTCGGAAGATTTGATAGAGCAGCCATCTTTCTCCGGACAACACTGACAACAGGCGGTCGATACCCTGCAGATATTGTGTATTGCGATCCGTTATCGCATAATCCGGAATAAGTTCTGAGCCGTCGGTCCCCCGGTAACGATGTCCGATGGTGTTGCGGAAACTTTGTATAACATCGTCTAACAGGCGGGCAGAATACTGGACTTCCGTAATATCGGCAGCATTCAAAATCCTCCATACCAGACCTTGCAGTCCTGTCGAATGTTCAGAGGGACATGAGAAAATCTCTTTGTTGCGTGACAGAAAATCGAATAACAATACCCGTATCGCAGCCGCTTTGACGACATAAAGATACAAAGGCATTTGTCCTGCGTTTTCTTCGTAAACCGGACTGCTGTCCTGATGCCGGGACAGCAGTCCGAAGGTTTTACTCCATCCGAATGTTTTGTTCATCAAACTCATCCAGTTCAGGTCGAAATTCACGGACGATCCTTTAAGGTGGAAATGCAGGTCGCTCATTTCGTGGCGGAACAATTCATTGAGCGCCCGGTTGTCGTGCCCGATTACCACCGGCCAGCAGTAGTTTTGCCGCTTAGTTCCGCTCAGTTCATCCTTGGCTGCAAGGAAGGACGTTGTAAAGATATCCTCGCCTAAACATGCTGTCAGGTCGTTCCATCGCAGTAAATGTTCGTAACGACATACGGGAGCTCCGTTCGTTTCCAACAGAACCTCTCCGGCGAAATGCAGCAGTACGTTAAATACGGTACCTTGCTTGTCGGCGCCTGCTCCTCGTCCTGCAAAATGCAATACGGAATTGTCGGGAGCATGCATCCATACGTTGCGTAAATGCTGATAGGCACAGTCCGATTGGTCGAGTGTGAAAGCCCTGTAATCGTCCGAGTAGCGCAGGCGCAAATCTTCCCGGTCGATTTCTGCATCTGCTGAGCCGCCTTTACTCCATTTTCCGAGTATTTCCTGCGGACTCTTCTGCAGGAACAGCAGTTTAAGCGCTTGTCTCAGATTCTCCATCCTCTGATGCCGTTATCTGTTTGTTGATCTTTTCTATTGCCGCAAGCAACTCTTCACGAGTCATTTTTTGGCAGTATTCTGCAAAAACCCTATTGATGATCTCTTCGTTGGCCCTGTATGCATCTGGTTGCAGCTCTTCTAATTTTCGTTTAATCGTACTCGTATTTTTTGCGCTTCTTGTTGGCAGGCGTTGTGTGTCCAACGATATTACTGAAGATTTTGATTTGAATATTTTCTCGAAATCGGCTCCGATTATTGGGCGGTTTGTCTTCGCAAATAATTCTGTTATTGCCGAGACGAAACTGTAATCGATCTTATAATATGGCTCCTTGCCATTGGAAGTTTTGTCTTCCTTGTCGTATGTCCGGATCTTATAATCCTGCAAGGATTTGAAAAATGCCTCGAACCGGTCCATATTATCTCCGTACTTGTTGTGTTTCGATATCATCCATTGATATAGGTCATGGATGATTTCGGCATTACGTATGCAGGCCCACGATTGCCAGCAATGAAGTGCATTGTACTCAGTTCCCTTTTTTCGTTCGATTGCCCGATGTTTGAATTCACCCCATAGGGACATATAGCAGGAGGTGTTGTCTCCGTATCCGGATTCCCGATCCGCCAGTTCGAACAGTTTTTTCCCAACGTCTTTTACACGGGAATAACACCGTTCGATGTCGATGACATTATAGAAAAATGCTCCCAAGTCGAACCATACGTTCGTCTTGCTATGGAACTCGCCGTCGTAATAGACCGTATCCGACAGCCGGAATGAGTTTATATTTCTGTCCGCCTTCGAATCTCCTGTTTCTACGCCTCGTGACAGACATAACAGGAAAAATTCCGCATGCCGGATTTTACATTTCAGTATGTCGCGCTCTTGTTCGGTCGTGCGTTTTTCATTGAACGCCTCCCACTCATGCACGACACCTTTCAGATAATTAATAAAGGTTTCATAGTCGATAAGTCGTTCCGTCCGGGATATACCTCCGCCTTCCCGTTGTCGTTGTATAACGTTCAATAAGCGATAGTTGTACATGCGTCCGGCGACCAGCCGATTGTAATCGCAAAGTTTCATCTCCTCGAAGGGATCGTAAAGCAGGACCAGCTCCGCTTTTGCATCCTTGTCCTTTTCCGGCCGTTCGGTCATTTCGGTCATTTCATCGTAACTTTCATACAGAGCCATCGAGTAGATACTGTTTATCAAGAAAAACAGATGGCGATCTTCCGGTGTGTCGTGTTCCTGCTGCAAAAGAAACAGCACTCCCATAATATCGCCTACCGAGATGTTGAACTCTTGATTTTTGGGATTGACGATCGACAGTATTTCTTCAAGACGAGCTCGTTCTATCTTCGTTGATGCCGTTCTTTTACGCTCCTTGATTTGTTGGAACCAAGGCTTGAATTTATATTGCAATGCCGTAAGTGTCGCTCTGTTCAGCATGCCGTTGTTCCATCCTTCCAGAATCTCATTGCATAGCCTACGATCCTCGGCGGAGGAGATGTTGTCCTGCACCCAAGTTCCGAAGAGGTATTTTTTGAACGTCTCCTTGTTTACGAACTGTTTCTCGTTCTCATAATCGGGCATATGTTGCAGCAATTCCACGATCTGACAGAGTTTACGCAGGTTTTTCGGTACGATATAGCTCGTGCGATGCCCGCTGTTGTAAAAGAGATAGCGTGTTTTCTTGAATATCAATTCCGGTACGGCTTGACGTACGGATTTCCCCGGCATTGTATTACCGTCGATCTCAAGCGTGGCATTCAAATAAACTTCCGATGTCGGCAGGTAGATGCGTTGGTTGTGCGGGACCAATTTGGTGAGGTATTGTCCCGTCATCTCATCGATTACATCGAAAGACATGCGATTTTGTTTTATCAGCGTTTCGTACTCTTGGGTATAGTGCAGACTTTTGATCGTTCCGAGCTGTTCCAGTTTGGCTGCGAGCAGGATTACGATCTGCGGTGAAACCAGATATTTGCGGATCTGTTCCGCCATTTCGTCCGCCTGGCTGATATTCAGGTCGATGTCGTCGATACACAATAGCAGGATGCCCTTTTCATGTTTACGGAATTTCAGGTATTCCTTGACAAGATCCGCAATATCTTTTTTCAGGTCGACGGCTTGCGAAAGATTTACCAGATTTTCCACGTCGTCATACTCTCCGGTTGTCTCGTTTTTTCCCAGCAGACATTGCATGCTGCGTTGTGCACGGGCGAAAGCCTGCTCCAATTCTCGCTGTACGTCGAAACATCCGGATTCGGTGTGCTTGTGTTCGACGAAATCCCGGTAAGTTTTGTAAAGCCGGGCAACGACCATCGCCACGATATTGTGCGTTTGGTCGAAATAGGACGGGTCGATGATACCGATATTCTCAAACTGGTGTTTCTCGATAGCAGTATATTTACTTTTGATTTCATGCAATTTCTCCGGTGCCAAAAGTTCCGCAACGGATGACATACAGGACGTTTTGCCCGATCCCCGTTCTCCAACGAAAGCGATGATATTGTTGGGCGATTCTTCCGGCGACACCCTGTTGTCCGACTGTTTGCTGCTGGCCGATTGGGCTGCAACCAGATTGTTGAGTGCATCGAGCGCCTGCACATATTGTTCTGTGAAAATCGACGCTTCGAATTCTTTCTCGGTATTGATATGCTCCACGACCGGAATATTCACCACTCCCGACTTGATTCTGATCGTCCTTCCATTTTTCATCATTTCGTTACAATGGTTTAGTAGTTTTTATGATGTTGTCTGAAAGGTTCTGAACCGTTTTATATGTAGTTCGAAACCTATGAAAATCCAATATACAAAAAATTATTGTAATTGTCAAATTGTATTTCCGATTTAGGATTTTTCAGGACGGGACACCTCCCCATAAAAGACTGCTGAACGGACTGGAGCGGACGGAGGCGGACATCGGTACTGTTCGAATTAAGGGGCTTTTATCTTCGCGGCATAAACCTTTTGTTTCACTAAAAACATTTGCTTTATGCCCGAAGAAAATCAGAATCGACAACCGAAACAGGCTCCTGAGCAGGCTGATCCCAACTACAAGGAGACCTTGTTGCTTTACAATGAGAGGAACGGCGCCGTGGAGGCCGTCTCCGACCTCAAGCAGAGCGGCAACCAATACAAGGTTACGACGACGCAGCCGCTCACGGCCAACAAACCGGCGTTCTACGAACTTCGCAACAGCTCCGCAGTCGCGGCCTTCATCAAGGGTTTCATGTCGCAGGAGAACGCCAAGCCGTTTCATTTTCTTAAAGTTGCCGCCGACAAGGCCAGCGAAGTTACACAATCGCTGCTGCGCCTGGCCGACAATCCCAAAGACCCTGAGGGTCTCAAAGCCCTTTACGATCATCGCGTCACCTCGTACCAGCTCGAAAAGGTCAAGTTCGACACTCCGGATCTGAAGTTGCAGGAGCTAAAAGAGATGGGCATCATCGTTACCTCCAAAGAGTTGTTTGCGATGAAGCACGGCCTTCCGTGTACGGAATTGCATGACGTAAATCTCAAGGTCGGCAATATGCCCATTGTCGGACAGTTCGCCCTGCAGCCGTATCGGGATATAAACGGCGACGTGCAGGTCGGTCTGACAAGCGCCCTTCCGCGCCCGGAGTTCGAACGCGAAGAGTACCGGATGATGTTCTCCACGAGTGAGAAGGAGCAGCTGTTGGCAGGGAAGACTCCCGACCGGCTGTACGAACTTCCCAACCCGCATACGGGAGAGAAGGAATGGTGCTTCGCCACGCTGAATCCCGCGACGAACCGCCTTGTCACCATTCCGAAAAACGAAGTTCCCGACCTGCGTTATTTCAACGGCGTGCGTCTGGATGATACGCAGCAGAACGAACTGGCTCTAGGCGGTCGTGTCTTCGTCGAAGGCTGCTCCATGCGCGGCAGCGACATCACCTATTCAGGCAAAGTGGGCTTCGATGTCCTCTCGAACGAATACAAGATGACCGACTACCAGTTCAGCCGCCCCTATATCTCTCCGCAGCTCGACAAGCAGCTCGACGACCGTCAGCGCACGGCCCTGCTGAGCCCCGAAGGTCTGGACTGTTCGAAGGAGAAGGATCATCCCATTCTGGGCAAGAACGGCAAGGCGCTGAATTGTATCCTGCGTATCGACCCCCGCTCGAACGGCGTGGTCTACGATTTCTCGCAGCAGCGCCGTCAGGAGCAGCAGGAAAAGCAGGAGCAGAAGGCCGAGAAAACGCAGGAACAGGTTCCGGATCAGGGTCAGGGCCGCGGTCGCAAACGCTAAACCGGTTCATGCGATGGAAACCCCCGATGAAAAATGGTTCCGGGAGCGACTGCGGCATTTCCTCGAAGTACGCCATCCCCCGCGTCAGTTCCACCGGGCGATGATCGATCGGCGCAGCCGTCTGGCCTTCGAAAGCTACGTACAAAGCGTTGAGCAGGGAGCGACTGCCGATTCGGCAGTCCGTGTCGCCGACAAGGTGCTGTTCCGGGGACTGCTCTTTTCGAAATACGATACCGTCCATCTGATCCTTGCGACGGACTTTCCGGCTATTCCCGATAGCCAACGGCAGGAGGTTGCTCTGAGGCTCACCCGCATCTGCGCCCCGATCTTCCGGGCGTACAACCTAAACGACGATTTCGCTGAACGTCCGGAATTCCGGCAGCTCAAAGAGGAACTCCGTACCGGCATCCGCAACTGGATCGATGAGAACGGCGTTCCCGGCTACCGCAGCCCGGCACGCAAGGAAAAGCCGCTTGTCCCATACTCGGAACAACCCCGATATCCAAAACGGAACAAGCGTAAATAGTTCATTCACTTTATTTCATAATCACATCATGAAAAAGATTCTTTTTGCTGCGGCAGCCATGGCCGCCGCCCTGTTCGCCTCGTGCGACAAAGATGATGAAACGATCAATTCTGTGATACCCGAAGCTGCTGACGGCGCCCGGATCGCCATCACGCTCATCGGAGCCGGCGATACTGAAACCCGCGCGTTCTTCGACACGACGGCCAAGGCCGAAGCGTGGGAATCCTCGCTTTCGACGCTCTCGGTCTTCGCCTTCGACAAAAGCGGAACGCTTATCGTCCGCCGGGACTTCACCTCGGCGGAACTCGCGTCCAAGTCGGCGACCTTCGTACTTCCCAAGTCCACGGCCGGCACCGAGTGCTCGTTCTACGCCGTAGCGAACTACGACGCCTCGTCGGCCAAGACCCTCACGGCCCTTACGGCTCTCGTGGAGAACTCTTCCGCAACCTACAACGGCACTTTCGCCGAGGTGTCCACCGCGGCCAAGCGTTCGGGCGGCTTCGTGATGTCGGGCTTTGCGACCAAGACCGTCGGAGCCGTTAACACCACGACTTCGGTAGGCATCACACTCAAACGTACCGTGGCCAAAGTGGCCGTTCAGACGACGGTCGATCCTTCGTTCGCGAATAAGTATTCCGGGACGCTTACCGTCAATTCCGTAAAACTCTCCAAGGCCGCCTCGCAGTCGCTCGTCGTCGCCGGCACACCGACACCCGGAACGATGACTTTCAGCCACATGCAGACACCCGCCGCGGCTTCGGGGAAATACAATGCGCTGTTCTACTGTTTCGAGAATGGAGCTTTGGCCGCGGGAAACCGCGTTCTGCTGGAAATCAACGCCACATATGATCCGGACGGCAATGCCTCGACGACGGACGACCGCTCGGAGGTGACCTATTCCATCGAGCTGACGGGTAAAACCGCGGGCGAAATCCTGCGCAACGGCTACTACCGCATCGCCGCCAACATTACGGGTCTTGTAGGTCAGGATTGCGCCGTGTCGGTCACCGTCGCCGACTGGGAAACGCCCATAACGCAAAATGTCGAACTGGGAGCATAGGCCGCAACTTTATACCGGGTTCCGCCCGTTCGGGCGGAGCCCCTTTTCGTCTTTTCCATGAAACGATTCATTGTTGTTTTACTGACTGCGCTTGCCGCAACTCTTTGGGGATGCAGGCAGGCCGACATGCCCCTTCCGGAGCTTCTGCGGCAGCGGGTTGCAGTCGAGCTCTCCGTGCGCCCGGTATCTTTGCAGGCCGTAACCCGCGCTGCGGACGAAGGGCGCATAACCGATACGAACCTCTACCTCTTCGGGCGCAACGCGACCTTTGCACAACATCTGTACGCCACGACGGGCCGTCTGCGCTTCGAGTGTCCGCCGGGCGACTACCGCCTGTACGTCGTCGCCAACCGACATGCCGATCTGGGGGAAAGAACCGAGGCGCAGCTTGCGGCGCTGACCTTCGACTACCGGGAAAACTATGACGACCTGCCGATGAGCTTTGTCGGGGAGATCACGGTTCCGGCAACTACTGAAACCCTGACGCTTCCGCCCGTCGAGGTGCGGCGGCGTGTGGCGAAGATCGCCTGCAATATCTCTGTCGGGGCGAACGCCCCGGACATAGTTCTCAAATCCGTATGCCTCTGCAACGTGCCGCGCAAGGGTAGGCTTTTTGGCGAAGGTGTTCCACCGGCTTCTGCGGCGGATTATACGGTTGGGGGTTATGCCGAAATTTCCCCGGATGCGGCGTCCCGCTACGCGGCTGTCTACTATATTCCGGAGAACCGGCAGGGCTCGGTGCCCGGAATTGTTACCCAGCAGCAGAAGAACCTCGACAATGCCCCCGAACATGCCGCCTTTCTGCTGATACGCGCCCTGCGGGGCAGCCGCGTGCTGGACTACCGCGTCTACCTCGGTGAGAACAACACCACGGATTTCAATGTCCGACCCAATACGCACCATACGCTCGACATCTGCATTTTGGGCGACAATGAGGTCGACACCCGCGTGCACGGCTATACGCTTACGGTATGGGATGACTTGGCGGGCGGCGCCTGCGGCGGCTTCTGTCCGGTCGATCCGCAGCGGTCGCTCTACATCGCCGTCGAAGGCAATGCCTCCCGCCTTGCGCTCTCCGGGGAGCTGGAAGTATCGGAAGGCGACACGGAGTCGCTGGAGTTCCACCGCATCGGTACGGGCTCGTATTTTGATTTCGAGGTTTGGGAGCCGCAGGGCGAGAGCTACTACGAGCTGTCCTACTTTCCGCAGCGTATAACGGTAGACAACGACCGCTTATCCTACACCGTGACGGTCGCGGACGAGTACGGGTTTTCACAAAGCTACGATTTCTCGCACCGTTACGCCAACGAGGTGCGGGCTTACGTGAAATACGGCAACGTCCCGAACGGCGCGGGCGGCGTGACGGTTTCGGGTGAGCTGGCGTCGGAGAAGATCGGCACGACGCAGAACGTGCGCGCCATGTGTTCCGGACAGGGGTGTACGCTCCGGGCCGTACCGGCCGAGGGATACAAATTCGCGGGATGGTACAAGGACAGCGGTTTCCGAACGCTGCTTTCAGCCGCGCAGACCTACACCTATGTCCCGACAGTGTTCAGCGCGAATCTCTTTCCGAAATTCGAGGAGGAGGTATCTTATGTCGATATCTCCACAGGCAGCGTCGCCAAGGTATCCTTCTCGTCCAGTCTGGGTTACACGACACCCGACGATGCGACTTTTCGGGTCCCTAATGGAAGCGAATGCACCATGTCGGTTGTGCAGAACGGCCTGTTCCGGGGCTTCTACACCGGGCGGGACTCCGCCTCCGCCTGGCTGCTGACCGAAGAGACGAGCTACTCCTTCACGGCGACCGGCGACTGCGGCATCTATGCGCTCTACCATGCCGCCGAGGACCTCTCCGCGGCGGGAACCGCCAACTGCTATATCGCCCCGAAGAGGCAGAGCGGTTACAGGTTCGATGCACGCGTCACGGGCAACGGCAGGGCGACGACGGGCATCACCCCCGACAACCTTTACGGCACGACGGCCAAGGTGATCTGGGAAACAGGCCCGACGCGCGGCGCCGTGATCCGGGCCGTGCATTGCCTGAACTCCGAAATTTGCTTCACGACGGGAACGGCGCCGGGAAACGCCCTGATCGGACTCTTCGACGAGAGGGACAACTGCCTTTGGTCGTGGCATATCTGGGCGGCGGATTACGACCCCGCGGCTACGGCACAAGACTATACGGGCGGCCGGACCTTTATGGACCGCAACCTCGGAGCCTTGTCCGCTGCGGGGAGTGACATTACTGCGCGGGGACTCTGCTACCAGTGGGGACGCAAAGATCCCTTCGCCTATCCGGCGGCGGAAAGCGGCAGTGCACAGTATCCCCTCGTTTACGGCGAAGGGTTCTCCTACGACTGTACGGACCCGATGTCGGGTTACGGAGAGATGACCGTGGAATACGCTGCGGCCCATCCGTGGACGTTTATGGGCGGAGTGCTGACGGGTGACGACCGTGACGACGACGCTCCGGACTGGCTGTCGCCGCAGCATTCGAATCTCTGGGGCAACGCCAGCACCGCAACGGCGCTTGCGGATACGGGCGAGAAATCCATCTACGACCCCTGTCCTCCGGGCTGGCGGGTTCCCGACCGCCGGGCTTTTGCCGAGGCCGATCTGCGCAGTGCTTCCGCCGCGACCGGTTACCGGCTGCTGTATTTCAGCGCCGCGTCCGCCACAGCGCTCTATCCGATGGGCGGATACCGGGATGCCGGAGGTTTTACCGACAACGGCAAAAGCGGTTATGTGTGGACCAACGCACCGGCGCAGTACCGGAGCGGTACGAACTACTACAAACACTACGCTGCGGCGCTCGGACTCTCCGCAGCGGGCATCGAGCCGTTGGCGCGGATGCCCCGCGAAAAGGCGTTGCCCGTAAGGTGTGTCCGGGAATAATCGACGAATTAAAACCGTATCGAAATGAAAAACCGAATATTGACAGGATTTTTGTCGATCCTTGCCTGCAGTCTGTGGAGCTGCATGTACGGGAGCGATTCGGATTGCTGCCGCCCGACGAAAGTTCGGGCCGAAATGGCGGTTCGTCCCGACCGTATGACAACCGTAACCCGATCTGCGGATGAATACGCCATCCGCGACTTGAATTTCTATCTTTACAACGACAATGGCGAGAGTGTCCTGCACCGTTACCAAACCTCTTCGACGCTGCGTTTCGAATGTCTTCCCGGCAACTACCAGATGCATATCGTTGCCAACATGGGCCGCGATATGGGTGAGAATCCGGCATGGGAAGATTTTACCGCTACGCATGCCGACAAATACGATGTCCTGCCGATGTCCTATGAAAGCGACGTTACGATAAGCCCTTCGCCCGGCGGCATCCTGACACTGCCTACTGTCGAGGTCCGACGTTGCGTGGCAAAAGTTTCTTATAACATTTCCGTCAAGCCTGCGGATATCGAGCTTCGCTCCGTGCAGCTTCTTTCCGTACCGCGCTCGGTATCCGTGTTCGATATGGCGGCTGCACCATCAGATAATCCCAACGACTATACGGATTGTCCGGAAACTGAACTTGCGGGACAGCAGGCTTCGGGAGCAAATTACCTGTTCCCTAATATGCAGGGCATGGTGCCGTCAATTACCGACCAACGTCAGAAGAACCCGGACAATGCCCCCGCGAATGCTTCGTATCTGCTGATCCGCACCGTGCGCGGGGCGAAAGTACTGGCCTATTATGTCTATTTGGGCGGTAACAACACCTCGGATTTCAATGTTCGGGCGAACGTTCATTACCGGCTCAATATCTCGATTTTAGGCGATAAGGAGGTGGACACCCGCATCTCCTCCTATACGCTGCGTGTCCGGGATGATTTCGACGACTACAATTACGGCGGCTACTGCCTGTTGGATGGCACGCGCTATCTCTATATCGACGTGGACAGCCCCGACGGTACAGCTCCGACGCGCGGACGGCTGGAAGTCCTTTCGGGCGATCTGAGTTGTTTTACATTCAATTACGGAGATAAAGGTGTCGTACATGATTTCGATCTGTACGATTCCGTTGGCGAGAATGCCTACGAAATGGAGTATTATACGCCGGTTTACACGCCGGAAAATTCGCTTCTGTCTTACCGTATCACACTGACCGACGCCCTCGGCTTCACCCAGAGCTACGACTTTACGCACCGCATGGCCAACGCCGCCATAATCCGTACCGACGGCGGAGGAATCGTTCGGGTCGAGGGTGCGCTTCATGTCGAAACGGAATCCGAAGGTCCGGGAGTACGGACCGTAGCGCTCTGCATGGACAACTGCACGCTAATAGCCGTTCCCGACGTAGGCTATGCGTTCGACGGCTGGTACGACGGTCCGCAGGAGTACGGTCATCTGCTTTCGACCGAGCAGACCTATGAGTACGTTCCACTCGGACCGCTTCGCCATATATACGCCGTGTTTCATCCCGCAACCACGGCGTTGGATACCGACGGCACGGCCAACTGCTACATTGCCCGTTCGCTGAATACCGTCTACTCGTTCGACGCTGCGACGATGGGCAACGGCCGTACGACGACGAACCTTTGGCCGTCGTCGCTGTCGGGCGTCGCAGCCCGCGTATTGTGGGAGACGGGGACATCGAGCAGGACCGTCATCAGGGATGCAGTTTATGAAAACGGACGGATCGTCTTCACGACCGGCTCCGCACGCGGCAACGCCGTGATCGGCCTTTTCGACGCTTTGAGGAATTGTATCTGGTCGTGGCATATCTGGTCGGTGGATTACGATATCGAGGCCACGGCCCAGACCTATGCTTCGGGAGCCGTCTTTATGGACCGCAACCTCGGAGCGTCGACGACCGACTGCACGCAGCCCGCATCGCGGGGGCTCTACTACCAGTGGGGACGCAAAGACCCGTTCCTCTATCCTGCGACCTGCCAAGAGGCTGTCAAGCGTGCCGATGCGGTCTATGCCGCCGGATTTGAATATTCCGAGAACGATCCCCGGAGTGCGGCGTCTCCGTACGAGGTGATGTCCTTAGCATGGTCGGTATCGCATCCTACGACCTATATGAACGGCGTGTTTTACGAGGATTGGGAAGAGTGGGCCTCCTCGGCGGACTGGCTCTACGACCACCGTCCGAACCTCTGGGGCAACATGACGACCGGAATGAACAATATCAGCCGGACCAGCCATAAATCCATCTACGATCCGTGCCCTCCGGGCTGGAAAATCCCCTGTGCCGAAGATTTTCTCGGAATAGAACGGGTAAGTCAGACGATGCCTTACTACGTTACGGTCCGTTACGATGGAAGCGGTACGACACGCATTCCGCTGGGCGGCACTTTTTCCGAGGGCAGGTACATGGCCAACGGACAGACCGGGCGGCTTTATACCAACAATCCCTATCACTACAAATGGGAAAGCAACTCCTCCGTATTCTCCGACATAAGCTGTACCTCGATCTGTTTTTCGACAGGAAGCGCACCCTATATCGGCACCACGGATTATTACCGCTATGCGGCCAATCCCGTACGATGTATCAAAGAATAAGCAAGCTGTCTTCCCATGAAAAAACAAGGAATCATTCTGTTCATGCTGCTGACCGCGGCTTTGTGGGGAGCACCCCGCAAGGCTGCGGCACAGATCTTCGCCGTAAGGGCCAATGCTCTTGCGGCATGCAGTGCGACGCTGAACGTCGGGGCCGAAACGGCCCTGACGGACAACTGGTCGCTGGAGTTGTCCGGCTACTGGAATCCGGTGAAAACCGCATCCCTTTCGATGAACTTCCACGCTGTGCAGCTCGGCGGCCGCTACTGGTTCTACGAATCCTTCGTCGGGCATTTTATCGGTCAGCACTTCACCTATGTCGGCTACGACCTCGGAAGCCGCACAAAACGCTATAAAGGTCATGCCTACGGTTTTGGTGTCAGCTACGGATATGCGTGGATGCTCTCGAAACGATGGAATATCGCTCTGGAAGCCGGTGTCGGACTTTACCGCACGAAAGACACGCGGCGCGACCCCACGGTCGGGGATTGGGAAGATGAATACATCTATCGTTACCGACGCTGGACGCTGGCGCCCTCCAAAATGGAATTGTCGTTTTTCTATATTTTCTAACCATTATGAGCATACGGAAAATTATATCGGCAGGAATCCTCACCGGCGTATTGTATGCGATGTTCGGCTGCTCGGTGGCCGGGCGGCTGGAACGGCGGCATGCCGCGGCTTCACTCTTGCAGCTCTCCCGCGCCGAGCGGCAGGAACGGCAGCAGGACTACCGCCCGCAGGTCGTGAAGTTGCAGCGTGACAGCAATACGTTCTATCTCGCCCCGGTCGATACGCTTGCCGACGGAGAGCGTGTGATGGCGCTTCAAATCGAAGAGGTAACGGTGACATCACGCATGCGGTCGATTCCCGAACGCAATGGTCGTGTCGTACTGGATTTCATCGTGACGCTTCCGAAACAGTTGTTGGGCAAGAGCCGCAGCATCGTAATCACACCGATACTTCACAAACCCGACGAATCCGTACCGCTCGAAGATCTGGTGATCCGCGGCGGACGCTTCTCGTTGCTGCAAGAGCGTGACTACTGGCAGTACGAGACCTACGTCGAACGATTCCGCCCCGACACCGTGGGGCGTGAGGCGGCCTTCAACCGTTTCGTGAAGTTTCCCTATCCGGAAGACGCCCGGCTCGATTCGCTGGTCGAAGGGCGGAGCACCGTCACGTATTACTATTCCCAAGCGGTTAAGACCGATGAGACCTCGAAGAAGATGCTGGTAACGCTTCAAGGGCAGGTCTTGGCCGTGGACGACAGCGCCTACCGTCTGCCGCCGTCGGATACATTGAGCTATGTCGTATCCTCGATGCTCTCCTTTGTCGATACTATGCCGCGTTACCGTATCAAGGTCATCGACAAGTTCGTGACCGTCGAAGATCGCAATTACATTCAGTTTTTCGTGGGCGATACCCGCGTAGTCGATACGCTGGGCGACAACCGACGGCAATTGGACAAGATCACCGGTTTGATGCGGCGGATCGTCGAACAGCAGGAATTTTACGTCGATACCATCACGCTGACGGCGGCATCGTCTCCGGAGGGAGCCTACGCTTTCAACGAACGGCTTTCGAGGGGACGGGCTGAGGCCCTTAAACATTACCTTATCCACCGTTACGGAAGAAGTATCGACACGATGCTCACCGTGCGGTGGGTGGCCGAGGACTGGCAGGAGTTGACAAACCGCATCCGAACCGACCGGGAGATCGTAAACCGCGAGGCCATTCTGGAACTGATCGCTGCGGAGAAAAATCCCGACCGCAGGGAGCAGTCCATCCGGCTGCGGTTCCCGAAAGAGTATGCCTATATCCGTTCGGTGATCTATCCGCAGCTTCGGGCCGTGAACTTCCGCTATAGCCTGCGCCGCAAGGGGATGGTAAAGGATACGATTCACACCACGGAGTTGGATACGATCTATGCCCGCGGCGTGGAGCTGTTGCAGAAACGCAAATACGCCAAGGCCCTTTACATTCTAAACGACTACAACGACCGCAATACGGTCGTCGCGCATCTGTCACTTGGGCATGACGAGCGGGCGTTGGAGCTGTTGGCCGTGATGCCCAAAGATGCCGTGACGGAGTATCTGCGGGCCATTGCCTGTTCGCGGCTTGGGCGTAAGGAGGAGGGCCGCCGCCATTTCCTCGAAGCATGCCGCTTGGACGGACGTATGGAGTATCGGGGCAATCTCGATCCCGAAATTGCGGAACTGCAAAAAGAATAGAAAATGAGAAAATTGAGATTTTGGGCTATGGCCTTTTACTATGTCCTTGCAATGATCGGCGTATTGGTCATTGCCGTATGGCTAACGGGATGCAACGTCTACGAACACGAAGAGGTCGAAATCAAACGTTGCCCGCAGGTGCAGGACACGATACTGCTCCCCGGGTGGGACCATATGGAGCGATAAACCGAAAGAACCGGCAACGACTATACATCGTTGCCGGTTCTGTTGACCTAAGAAATGAATCTTCTTTATTCGCAAAAATGACCATCCTCTGAAAAACACCAATGAGGCCATTCTTCAACTACTTCCCCCAAACCGACCTCTACCGTATGTTGAATGTATTTATCCGACTGCCCCTCCGTCTCCCAATCATAATGAACATAGGATTTTGACTCGCTCAAATAAAAATCGCCGAAAATGGCATCGCAGTAATAACATCCGTGTGACAAATAGCTTTCTTGTACCGTCCTGCTATATCTCCGTTTTATCGGTCCGACCTTTATATCCTTACCTTTATCGCTGTCCAGAAATTGTTGTACTGCGATCTGGATTTGCTGGCTTTTGTCGATATCATCATCATTCCACATACTTCTCGTCATTTCTTGCTCTTTGTCGCAAACAGTATGGAATTTCGGGTAGACGGTATAGCAGTATTGTGGCTTTTTGCATTTCCAACATTCGTATTCGAAGAAAAGGATGGTCGCCTCCTGTTTCGGCTTCAACCGGATATGTTGGCAGAACTTTAATTTACGATTCAACAATGCGGCGGCTAATGCTTTCAACGGCATTTGTCGCTGTCCCACTTGAGCGATTATATCTGAATGTTCATCTTTGTATATTTTGAACGCGGGAATATCCTTGTCCGCTACGAGGCTTTTATCATAATCCGTCATTTCTTTAGAGGGTATGCGGAAAAACCAGCAACCTCTAACGTTCGATTCCTTGTAGCGGGCTTGGCGATATCGGGTCTCTTCGTATGATTGCCGGCTCCATTGAACCTCGAAAGCGATTCTTTTCCGACCTTGCACAGCCAGGACATCCGCTCGCCAATCGTTTTCCGAAAATTCGGGAACAGCCTCCCAACCGCTTTCCCGGCAAGCTTCGATGATCGCGACTTTCGCTTTGAGGTGTTCCGGAGATTCGGGTTTCCAGTCACAAGGACAAGCGGATTTGGAGTGAACGAAATGCTTTAACCCTTTGCGACTTATTCGCAGATACCCCTCTTGTCCGCAACAAGGCAATGTTAAGACGGATTTTTTGCTTTTCAACTCCGTCTTCAAGTTATTCCATTCATCATCCGGCAGATCAATGGAAATAAACTCTTTGCCGTTTATGTAAGCACGTAAAGGCATAATTCATTGAATTACTCATTCAAAATTAAATAATTATCATCATAAGAGCAAGCTGTAATACCCAGAATTTGCAGTATTATCATTTTTCCCGCCCTCCGGCCAGCAAAGATAGTCACGGCTCACGACACGGCAAGGCCATGAAGGTCTTGCCTACGGTCGTTCGCCGTGCCTCGTCTTTCTTTGCTGTCCGGGCGTTCCGGACAGTGTAAAATATGATTGTTATGAAACTGCTGACAAAAGAAATCATCTCGAAATTCGAGAATCATCCGTTCCGCTCCCAAGAGGAGAAAGGCTTCGATGCCGAAGTCCTCGTCAAGTATTTCAATCCCTGCGGCTCCGGGACTTGGCTCATTACCGAAGCCCAACGCGAAGGCGACGACTGGCGCCTTTTCGGTTATTGTCATATTTACGAATGGGAGTGGGGCTTCCTGATGCTCTCTGAGCTGACACACCTTCATTTGCCGTTCGGACTTACCATTGAACGCGATATTTGCACGGCCAAGAAATATGTCCGGGATTTTCTGCCGCAGGATGCATTACGGCAAAGTCTTCGGAATTTTACCGGGCCTTGCCGTTAACAGAATCGTTACAAAATAGACTATTATAAAATATGGCCACATTCGAAGAGAAAGCCGAACAACTGAAGAAAGAGTTGGAAGAGGCTGCAAACGACGATCGGCGTTGCTGGAGATCATGCTGCGGCAACATCCCGGATACGAACGTCCTATAATGACCGAATCGGGAATTCTGCTGGCTGCGAAGGCCATCCGCAAATCTTTCGGAAAGAAATACTATCTGCCGCTTTACAAATATCCGATCCTCATCGATTTCGGAACACCCGACGGACGGATTTGCATGATCCATCCGAGCAACTTTGTCAGCTATACATCCAAAAAAGAAGGGGAAGAGTGATCTTCCCCTTTTCACAGGCGCATCAGCGATGCGCTTTCATATAGTGTTGTTCCAGCAGTTTATAAAGAGACGACTGCGGGTATAGAATCTTTCCGCCGATGGAAGTATAGGGTATTTGGCGGTTGTCCCGGTAGTTTTGCAAAGATCGCTTGCTCAAACCAAAGATAAGGCAAACCTCCTCGCTGGTGAGGTATACCTCCTTTCCGATGGACGGATGGTGTGTGTCGATCAATATATCTACGGTTTGAATAGCCCGAACGATGTTGCGGCGCAGCTCTTTGAATTCGCTGCTGTCACGTGTGATGATGTCTTCGTACATGGTTCTATTCAGTTTTTATCAGATTCTTTTCCAGCAAACGGCGGATATCTTCTTCCCGGAATACTACTTTGTTGCCGATGGTAGTGTAGGGTATTATGCCACAGGAACGATAATATTGCAGGGCTCGTTTGGTTATGCTTAAAGCCTTGCAAACATCGTCTGTCGTCAGCCAGCGGGCGTTTTGTGATTTTTCAGACAGTGCGTGCAAATTGGAGATACGTTCCAATAGACGTTTTATATGCGCTTGAAGATCGTTATAAGCGCTCGTTTCAATAAGCATGCAATCCATAATGATATATTTAAGTGGTGATTATGAAAGCCGCAAGTTAATATCACATGGAATTTTCCGATATCGATGTCCGTCCTTGACCGCTCCAGTCCGCTTAATAAATATGGATACAAAAAATTTGATTTTTTGCGATAAATTTTGTATTTTTACCTAACCAAGTGCAATACAGAATAAAACGATGTAAATAGCTGTGGGCTATTCGGTGTACTCAAATTGAAGCTGTGTGTAATAGCTTGATATATTGTGTGATATAAGAGAGGTTCGAATCCCTCTCTTTCCGCCAAGGAAGAGTGCGACAATTTAGGTTGCACTCTTTTTTATATGTTTCAATTCGGAGGGGGGGGGATGAAACAAGCCCCGAAAAATCGGGGCTTGTTCTATTGTGGTTATTTGCGTTTCTTGCCTTTGGCGGCGATTCGCTGGGCGGCCGTGACGGTCCGCTTGGGTGTCTTGCGGACGCTTTTGGCGCCCTTGCCTTTGCCGTTTTCGTCGCGGCCCCATGCCGTGCCGTCGTCGAATTTCATGAAGGCCGACCAGTCGAAGCCTTCGTTCGACATTTTGCTGAAATCGGGGATTTCCGGACGGGGTTCGGTTTGGATCTTAGTTTTGAGCTTGCGGCGCGGCGCGGCGGATTCGTCGCTGGCGGCCGGGGCGGTTTGTGCCGGGGCGGCCGGTTTCTCCCTGCGGACGGATTTTTTCGGGGCCGGGGCGTATTCCTCTCCGCCGACGTCGGCCGTTTTCGCGCGCCGGGGTTTGCGGGCTGCGGCTTCCTCGCCGTCGCGGGCGATTTCGGCTATCGGCCGGCGGCCCCGGTTCAGGCGGTTGAGCTTGCGGACGATCTCTTCGGCATCGTGGAACGGCACGCTCACGAACGAGAAGTTGTCCGAGATCTGGACGTCGTTGATGTATTTGTCGCGCAGGCCGCACTTGAACTTGAGCATATCGACCAGCTTGCGCGCCGTGTAGCCGTCGCGTCTGCCCACGGCGAGGAACAGCCGCGCCGTGCCTTTGCGGTCCACCGAGAACGAACGGATTTCGGGGTAGTTGCTCTGGTCGAGTTCGCTGCGGAACGCCAGACGCAATAGGGCGCCCAGCGCTACGTCGGGCGTGTATTCGGCCAGCAGTTCTTCGGCGAACTCCCGGTAGCCGTCGTAACTTTCGTTTTCGACGATCTCCTGCATCTCATCCTTGATCTTCAGCCGTTTCATCTCGACGATGTCCTGCGGCGAGGGGAGGGTTTCGCGCTTGATCTCGACCTTGATGTCGCGCATCAGGTTGTTCAGTCCCCGGAATTCGGAGGGCGAGACGAAGGTGATGGCCGTGCCCTGCTTGCCGGCGCGGCCCGTGCGGCCGATGCGGTGCACGTAGCTCTCGGAGTCCTGCGGCAGCGAGTAGTTGATGACGTGGGTCAGATTGCCCACGTCGATGCCGCGCGCCGCCACGTCGGTGGCGACGAGGATATTGACCGAGCGGTCGCGGAACTTGCGGAGTATCTTTTCGCGCTGGGCCTGCGAGACGTCGCCGTGCAGCACCTCGGCGGCATAGCCGCGGGCGGCGAGCCGCGATGCGGTTTCGTCGGCCCCGATCTTGGTGCGGGCGAAGATGATGCCGTAGAATTCGGGCTCGACGTCGATGATCCGGGTCAGGGCGTCGAACTTGTCGGCTTCGCGCACCTCGAAGTAGATCTGCTCGGTGAGGTCGGTCGTGAGCTGCTTGTTCTCGACGCGCACGATCTCCGTGTCGCGCATGTAGGTTTTCGAGAGCCGGATGATGCGTTCGGGCATCGTCGCCGAGAAGAGCAGCACGCGCCGCTCCTCGCTGGTGTGGCTCATGATCTCCTCGACGTCCTCCACGAAGCCCATGTTGAGCATTTCGTCGGCTTCGTCCAGTACGAGGTAACGGACGTTTTCGAGTTTCAGCGTGCCGCGGCGGATGTGGTCCAGCACGCGGCCCGGCGTGCCGACGACGATATCGACGCCTTTGGCGAGCCGGCGCAGCTGTTCGCTCATCGCGGCGCCGCCGTAGATGGCAGTAATCGAGAGCCGTTTTTCGCGGTTGTAGGAGAGCAGCTCCTCGGCGGCCTGCAGCGCCAGTTCGCGCGTCGGCACGAGGATAATGGCTTGAACCGGTCCGCGGGCGGGTTCGAGCGACTGGAGTATCGGCAGGCCGTAGGCCGCGGTTTTACCCGTACCGGTCTGCGACTGGGCTATGATGTCGTTGGTTTTGGTAAGCAGGTGGGGGATTGTGAGCTTCTGGATTGCGGTGGGCGTCTCGAATCCCTTGGCGCGGACTGCGGTGAGCATCTGCTCGGAAAGCCCCAGTGCGCTGAAATCGTCTGTAATGGTCATGTGCATATTTTAATCGGGGGCAAAGGTACGATAAATAAAGCAGATAGATACTGCGGTGCGCGAAAAAAGATGAAAGTCCGGCGGCGGGCGTTTGCCGGGATACAGCCGATTTATACCCGATCCGGGCGGTCGGCGCGGTCGATTGAAATATTTTTGTTATATTTGCCCGAATTTTTAATCTAAATAGGATGGCATACAATTTATTGAAAGGCAAGAAGGGCCTTATTTTCGGAGCACTCAACGAGCAGTCGATCGCATGGAAAGTGGCGGAACGCGCCGTTGAAGAGGGTGCCGAAATCGTCCTTACGAATACTGCCGTATCTATTCGCATGGGTACAATCGGCCGGCTGGCTGAAAAATGCAATACGATCGTCGTTCCGGCCGACGCCACGAGCGTCGAGGATCTGGAGAATCTGATCGACAAGACGATGGAACATTTCGGGGGCAAGTTCGACTTCATGCTCCACTCGATCGGCATGTCGCCCAACGTCCGCAAGGGCCGCACGTACGACGATCTGGATTACGATTATCTCTCGAAGACGCTCGATATTTCGGCCATTTCGTTCCACAAGGCGATTCAGGTGGCACGCCGCAAGGACGCCATCAACGACTGGGGTTCGATCGTGGCGCTGAGCTATATCGCCGCGCAGCGTACGCTTTACGGCTACAACGACATGGCGGACGCCAAGGCGCTGCTGGAGTCGATCGCGCGCAGTTTCGGCTATATCTACGGCCGTGAGAAGCACGTGCGCATCAACACCGTATCGCAGTCTCCGACCCCGACGACCGCCGGAAGCGGCGTGCTGGGACTGGGCGACCTGATGGAGTTTGCCGAGAACATGTCGCCGCTGGGCAACGCTTCGGCGGAGGACTGCGCCGACTATGTGCTGACGCTCTTCTCGGACCTCACGCGCAAGGTGACGATGCAGAACCTCTACCACGACGGCGGTTTCTCGTCGATGGGTATGAGCCGCCGCGCCATGAAGACCTACGAGAAGGGACTTCGTTTCGACGACGTGCACCAGAATCAGTATCCGTTCGGCGAAGGCGAAAAATAGCCGGCGGAAAAGGTTGGAATAAAAGAGGGGGAAAGTCCGAGACTTTCCCCCTCTTTCGTGTCAATACATATGGTCGTTCCCGCGTATCTCTTCGCGGGTGATCGGCTTGCGGTTCATGGCCCGCCATGCGTACCAGATATAGGCTGCGACGAACGGGATCATCAGCGAGACGACGCTCATCACTTTGAGCGTGAATTCGCTCGACGACGAGTTGTAGATCGTCAGCGACGACTGCATCTCCGCCAGCGACGGGTAGTAGGCCGTGTTGTTCCATCCGGCGCACAGCAGCAGGGCCAGTACCGTCAGCACGGTGCCCGCGCCGCCGAACCAGACGGCATTGCGTTTTCCGCGCCAGCCCGAATAGATGCTCCACAGCACCGATACCACGCCGATCAGCAGCGCTGCGGCCACATAGGGCATTTCGAGCATGTTGTGCAGGTATTTGTAAGGCTCGGCCGAAATGCGGCCTGCGGCATCGACCGCCAAACCGTCGGAAAAGAGCAGCCAGACGAAGAACGTCAGGAAGAAGACGAGGAACGGGGCGGCGAGCGTCAGCATGCGCCTGCGGGCGCGGGCGAAGAGCGTCTCGTCGGCGATGTTGTTCATGAAATACTGGCAGGCCAGCATCCCGGCGAGGAACATCACGGCCAGCCCCAGCGCCACGTTGCGCATGTCTCCGAGCGCTTCGAGACCGTGCCACGGCGTGGTCCACTGCGAGATGACCGTTGCACTGCCGCTGCCTGCGCCGTTGGCCAAGTTGAGGCGGTCCACCGTGAAGTTTGCACCCGTGAAGAGCGTCCCGACGGCGGTGCCCAGCAGCAGGGGACCTGCTATGCCGTTGATCGTCAGGAAGACGTCGAACGTCTTTTCGCCGAAAACGTTGCCTGCCTTGCGGCGGAACTGGTAGGCGACGGGCTGTATGACGAAACTCAGCAGAATGGTCATCCAGACATAATAGGCGCCGCCGAACGAGGTGGAGTAGAAGAGCGGGAACGAGGCGAAGAATGCGCCGCCGAACGTCACGAGCGTCGTGAAGGTGAACTCCCATTTGCGGCCCAGCGAATTGACCAGCATGTTGCGTTCCTCTTCGGTCCTGCCGAGGCAGTAAAGCAGTCCCTGTCCGCCCTGCACGAAGAGCAGGAAGACCAGCAGCGCTCCCAGCAGGGAGATGATCAGCCACCAATAATGTTGCAAGAGTGTTATAGTTTCCATAGTAGTTTATTCTTTTTCTTGTTCGGGACCGATTTTAATCTGACGGAACAGAATGCTCAGTTCGGCGATCAGCAGCGCCGTGAAGAGCGCGAGGAAGATGAAGAAGGTCGCCGTGACCGACGTGCTGCCGATCTTCGACGCGGCGATGCCCACGGGCATCAGGTCCTGAATGGCCCACGGCTGCCGGCCGACTTCGGCCAGCACCCAGCCCGCCTGCGATGCGAGGTAGGCCAGCGGTACGGACCATACGGCGATCCACAGCAGCCAGCGTTTGTCCGCCAGCCGGTCCTTGCGGTTTAACCACCAGACGAGCCCCAGCAGCAGGATGAAGAAGCATCCGGCGCCCACCATCACACGGAACGAGTAGAACAGCAGCGGCACGTCGGGAACGATGTCCTGCGGTGCGTCGAGGTAGCCGTAGCCGAAGTAGGCGAAGTATTCGCGCAGGAACTCCTCGCCTTGGGGCGTTGCGGGATCGAATTTGGCGGTGACTTCGTCGATCGTGGCTTGGTCGCCCTCGTCGAGCGCCTTGCGGTAGCGGGCCAGCTCGCCGACGGCCACGCGGCCGCGTTCGATTTTCTCGCCCGCCGACATGACGCCGTACCACTCGTTGCCGTTCACCAGATCGTTGATGCCCGCCACATAGGCGTCCGCATCGCGGAAACTCATGATGGAGAGCAGTTTCGGAATGTCGATTTTGAAGTAGAACGCATCTTCGTTCGACGTGCGCTCGGCTTCGGGCTTGACGATGCCGATCGCTGTCAGGGGGGCGCCTTGCGAACCGTCGTAGAGGGCCTCCATGGCCGCGAGTTTCATCGGCTGCACGCGGGCGATGACTGCGCCGGACCGGTCGCCGGTCGTGGCCGTGACCAGCGCGAAGATGAAGCCGAAGGCCGAAGCGATGGCGATGCTCTTGCGGGCCATCTTCTGCTCGCGCCGCCTGAGCAGGTACCATGCGCTGACGCCCACGACGAACAGCGACGCCAGCACGAACGACGAGGTGACGGTGTGGAAAAACTTGTTCATCGCCACGGGCGAAAAGAGCACGTCCCAGAACGAGGTCATCTCGTTGCGCACCGTTTCGAGGTTGAACGTACAGCCTACGGGATACTGCATCCATGCGTTGGCGACCAGAATCCACAGGGCCGAGAGGTTGGCCCCGATGGCCGTGAGCCATGTCGCAGTGAGGTGGAAGCCCTTCGAGACCTTGTTCCAGCCGAAGAACATGATGGCGATGAAGGTGCTCTCCATGAAGAAGGCCATGATGCCCTCGACAGCCAGCGGGGCGCCGAAGATGTCGCCCACGAAATGCGAGTAGTTGGACCAGTTGGTGCCGAATTCGAATTCGAGGATGATGCCCGTCGCCACGCCGATGGCGAAGTTGATGCCGAACAGGCGCATCCAGAATTTGGTGGTCCGTTTCCAGAATTCGTCGCCCGTGCGGACGTAGAGGGTCTCCATGATGGCGAGGATGAAGCCCAGTCCCAGCGTGAGCGGCACGAAAAGCCAGTGGTAGATGGCCGTCATGGCGAACTGCGCACGCGACCAATCGACTGTTTGCAAGTAATCGGATAGCATAGATACGGAGTTATTTTTCGGGGGTTAGTTCCTTCATCACCGAGCGGCTGCGCTCTTCGGGGCTTTGGCCGGCCAGAAAATCGGGAAAGAAAAAGAGTTTGAGGACGGCGAACATGATGAACAGTTTGACCAGAATGATGGCCCAGAGCGTCTTGCCTACAGTCATGCTGCGGAAGCCGTCCACATAGAACCGAAACACTTTTTTGAGAGTCTGAACTGCCATTGTGTCTGCATGTTTAATCAAAGTTAGACAAAAAATCGGAAATAAAAAAGAATGCCGCCCCGAAAAGCCGCACCCGTATATTATCCGGCCGGAAATGCTTATCGCCGGTTATATTGCCGGCGCAGAAGCTCTTTAGCCCGTCTGCGGGGGCGGGCGTATCGGCATTACGCCCGAATTGATTCTGGAAAACGATAAATATTTTCTATATCTTCGGTTGAAAGAAAATTTATTTACTAAGCGTTTCGGGCTTGCGTTTTTGATTAATACTCTGACAGTCATGTTATTTATGTGATTTCACTCTGTAAAAATATTTTATTTGGATTAATTTTAAAGTAAAAAATATTATTATAAAAGTTTTGTATAATAATTTTAATTATTACATTTGTTGGCGAACATACAATAAATCTGTTCAGAATATATATAAGGTATCCGAACCGAACCAAAACCCAATGCTGACTGAAATATGAAACTAAAATTTCTTGGCTTCGCCCTGCTTGCTGTCTGTGTCTGCGCCGTGTGCTGTATGTGCGGCAGCGATTCGAAAACGCCCGACTATGAATTTCCCGACGGACCTGATCCCGATCCCGACCCTCAGCCGGGCGATTATCCTGCCGGCCTGACCGTAACCGAGTTTACGGACGATCTGGGCGGCGGAAAACAATGTCTCGGATTCGTGGCCGTGGCCGACCTGAAAGCCAATCCCAAACTGCGCTTCAACGCCGTGCATCTGCCGCAGCAGAAAACCCCGTCGCGCATTCATGCCGAATTCGCTTCGGCCAACCGGGGAACGGCTTGTGTGACGATCAATGCCGGGTATTGGTGGGCCGGGAACTCGCTGAGCCTGCTTGTTACCGGCGGTGCCGTCAAGTCGATCGAGAATCAGACGGTGACACGTAACAATCAGACGGTTTATCCCGTGCGCTCCTCGTTCGGGCAGATGGCGTCCGGAGGGTTCGAGACGCACTGGATTTACTGCGTTCTCGACGACGGCAACAAGCCTTATGCCTTCCCGTCCGCACTCGACAATGACGAACGTACGAATACGTATATGTCCGCGCCGCCGACTTCGAAGACGCCCGGCGCCGTGCTCTGGACGCCGCAGGAAGCCGTCGGAGGCGGTCCGATGCTGGTCAAGGAGGGGAAGAACGTCGCCGTGGAGAATTATTGGAAAGAGGTGTTCGACGGCGGCGGCATCGCCGGGACCTCGCGTCAGCCGCGTACGGCGGTCGGCGCCACGGCCGACGGAAAACTGATTCTGCTGGTGTGCGACGGACGCAATATGCGGGGCAGCGCCGGGTTTACGCTGGCCGAACTGGCCGACAAACTGATCGAGCTGGGTGCCGTCGATGCGGTCAATCTCGACGGCGGCGGATCTTCGACAATGGTCGGCAGCGACGGCAAGGTGCTCAACCGTCCCAGCGACACGGGCAGCGCCGAAGTGATCGTCGAGCGCAAAATTTCGACGGCGGTCGTCATCTCCGAAGTGAACTAATCCATAAAGAATCATATGAAGAAACTTCTCCTTATCTGTCTCGCGGCCTTTGCAGCCGCCTCCTGCACGCAGGAAAAACAGCAGTCGAAACCGCTTTACATGTGGTTCGACTGCGAAGGCAATTACGCTACGCTGAGTCATCCCGATTCGATCCGTTACTACGTGTCCAAAATCCACGACATGGGCTTTACCGATGTGGTGGTAGACGTGAAGTCGATCATGGGCGAAACGCTCTACAAGAGCGACATTGCGCCTTACATGGGCGAATGGGACGGCGTGACCCGTCCTGAGAACTACGATCTGCTGGGCTATTTCATCGAGGAGGGACACAAGCTGGGCATGCGCGTGCACGGTTCGCTCAACGTGTTCGCCGGCGGTCACAACTTCTTCGACCGGGGAATCATCTACGGCGATCATGCCGACTGGCAGTCGCAGGTCTATACCGAAGGGAAGATCGTGCCGATCAGCGAAATAAAGAGCAACTACAACGGCATGCTCAACCCGGCTAATCCCGAAGTGCAGGAGTACGAGCTGGCGATTCTGAGGGAGTTCGCCGAGAAGTACCCCGACGTGGACGGCATCGTCTTCGACCGGGTGCGTTTCGACAATATCACCTCCGATTTCAGTCCGCTGTCGAAGGAGCTTTTCGAAGCTTATGCCGGAACGAAAGTCGCCGATTATCCCGATGATATACTCCGCTGGACGCAGGATGCCGACGGCAAGTGGGACTGGTCGCAAGGCCCGCTGTTCCGCAAGTGGATCGAATGGCGCGCATCGGTTATCAAGGACTTCGTGACCGAAGCCCACCGGCAGCTCAAGGAGATCAATCCCCGGCTGCTGATCGGCGACTATACGGGCGCATGGTACCCGACCTATTATTACGTGGGCGTCAACTGGGCCAGCGAACAGTTCGATCCCGCCCGCTATTTCGATTGGGCGACGCCCGAATACAGGAATACGGGTTATGCCGACCTGCTCGACATCTATATGACCGGGCTTTACTATACGCTGGTTACCAAAGCCGAAGTCGACAAGGCAAACGGAGTCGTCGGGCAGCGTACCGAAGCGGGAATGTCCGACGAGCAGAATTACTGGTACTGCATCGAGGGCGGCGCCGAGTGGGCGAAGAAAATCACCTGCGGCGTGGTTCCCGTGACGGGTTCGATCTATGTCGAGCAGTACGAGGGCGATGCCGCGCAATTCACCCGCGCCGTGGCGCAGGCGCTCCGCGACACCGACGGACTGATGATCTTCGATATCGTTCATATCATCAACCGCGGCTGGTGGTCGGAGCTGGCGGCCGGAATCGCCGAAGGAAGCAACTGATCTGCAACCAATATAAAACACTAAAAACTTAACTTAAATGTAATTCTATGAAAGAGTTTTTCTCTAGATTCAGAGATTCTCTGGCGGCGAGGACGTGTCTGTGGACATTGTTCCTGCTGTTGGCGGGGGCCGGGACGGCCTTTGCGCAGCCTACCGTCGGGGGTACGGTTACCGATGAACAGGGCAATCCGCTCGTCGGTGTGACCGTGGTGGTCGTGGACTCGAACAAGGGTACGACGACCGACATAAACGGAAACTACTCCATTGCGGTTCCCAAAGGCGGTATACTGGAATTTACGTATATCGGAATGTCCTCACAGAGAATAACTTGTGGGGGGGGGATTTCCAACCTTGACGTTACGATGAAGGAGGATGCCGCCCGTTTGGACGAGGTCGTCATCCTCGGTTACGGCTCTCAGCGCCGCGCCGACGTTACGGCGGCCGTGTCGCAGATCGACGGTAAGGAGCTTCAGAAGATGCCGATGTCCAATATCTCGCAGGGACTGGCCGGCCGTCTGCCGGGTCTTATCTCCGTGCAGAATTCCGGACAGCCCGGTCAGGACCAAGCCAGCATGACCATTCGCGGCGCGAAGTCGGGTATTCTCTATATCGTCGACGGCGTGCAGCGTTCGATCAATGACATCGACCCCAACGATGTGGAGTCGGTATCGCTGCTGAAGGACGGCGCCGCCGTAGCGGTTTACGGTCTCGAAGCAGCCGGCGGTGTGATGATCGTAACGACCAAGAAGGGCAGACAGGGGGCGATGAACCTGACTTACAAAGGGTCTTACGGTGCGTCGTTCAATACCTCGTATCCCGAATTCCTCGACGGTCCGGGTTATGCTTACTGGTACAACAAGGCGCTCGAACTCGACGGTCAGGAGCCGATCTTCACGGCCAAGCATGTACAGATGATGCGCGAAGGCACGAACGGCTGGGGCAACACCAACTGGATCGACGAAATCTTCGGAACCGGTACGCTCCAGCAGCACAGCGTCACTTCGACGGGCGGCAGCGACCGGATCAATTATTTCGCTTCGCTGGGCTATATGAACCAGACCGGCAATGTCAAGAATTTCGATTACGACCGCTATAACCTGCGTACGAATATCGAAGCCAAGATCGCCAAGAGCCTGACCTTTACGTTTGGAGTGGCAGGTCAGATAGGAGATCGGAAGGAGCCCGGATTCTCTGCCGGCGGTACTTCCGGCACCAGCGTTTCGACGGCCCCGTGGCTCTCGATTGCCGAGCAGGCCGCCTATATGCATCCTTACCTGCCGAAGACCTATGACGGACTTCCGACCGCGAGCCAGAATAGTTACGGGAATACGATCAATCCGATTGCCGCTACCGAACTGTCGGGCTATTCGAAATCACAGACCGTAGCCATGCAGACCAATGCTGCCCTGCAATGGGATCTTCCGTGGGTAAAGGGTCTCAGCCTGAAGGTCATGGGGGCGTACGACCGCAGTTCTACGACATCCAAAATCCTGAGCACGCCTTACTTCCTCATGCTGGCCAGCACGCCGAATTCGACCAGCTCGGATATCACCTATTCCAAGGCGTCGGATCCGCGCAACAATGCGAATGTCACGACCGGCAAGAAAACCAATAACCTGACCGAAGGATTCTCGCAGTGGCGCCGAATTACCTCTCAGGCCAGCATCAGCTACAAAAATACCTTTGCGGAGAAACATAAAGTCGATCTGTTGGCGCTGATCGAAACCCGCGATTACAAGACCAATAAATTCTCGGCTTCGGGTAAGGACATTCCGTTCCCGCAACTGCCCGAACTGGACCAAGCGACGACTCCGGCAGATAAGCCGATAGGCGGTTCCAGCGACGCTTCGCGCAAGGTCGGACTGGTTTTCCGCGGACAGTACAATTATGCCGATAAATATCTGTTCGAATTCTCCGGACGTTATGACGGGTCTTATAAGTTTATCGGCAACGTTTCGGGACGCCGCTGGGGATTCTTCCCTTCGGTATCGCTCGGATGGCGCATGTCGGAGGAGAACTTCTTCGCTCCCCTGCGCAACGCGGTCGACAACTTCAAGCTCCGTGCATCGTTCGGTTCCTTGGGCGACGACTCCGGCTCGGCGGCCTATGCTTTCCTGAGTACGTTCTCCAATGTCAGTACGGCACCGAGCGTCGTTCTCGGCGGCGTGGGGCAGAACGGTATCATGACGTCGCTGGTTGCGAACGAACTTCTGACTTGGGAGCGTAATTATTCCTACAACGTAGGTTTCGATCTGGCGATGTGGAGCGGAAAACTCGGAGTAGAGTTCGATGCTTTCTACAACTATATTTTCGATATTCTGGGATCGAACACCGGAAAACCCGCTTCGATGGGCGGCTATTACCCCACTTACATAAATAACAATGCGCAGGATGTAAAGGGTATAGACGTCAAACTGACTCATCGTAATCACATCGGCAAAGATTTCCAGTATGGCGTGACCGTCAATATGACTTGGGCGAAAGATCGCTGGCTCCGTTATCAGGACAGCCCCAATACGCCCGATTACGCCAAGCGTACCGGCAAGAGCCGCTACATGACGATGGGCTTTATGGCCGACGGCCTGTTCCAGAGCGAAGAGGAGATCGACAATTCGCCGTGGATCTCCGGCTCGCGTCCCCGTGTGGGCGATATCAAATACAAGGATCTCAACGGCGACGGCGCCATTACGTACGATCAGGACCGCGCCTATCTCGGTCGCGGCCAGCGTCCGCAGTTCAACGGCAGTGTCAATCTCAATGCTTCGTGGAAAGGACTTGAATTCGATATTCTGTTTGTCGGGGCTGCCGTTTGCGACGTTTCGCTGACGGGTACTTATTACAACTGGAATGAGGACAATACGATTTTCACCCGTCCGTTCAAGGCCGGCGCCAACTCGCCGCGTTATCTTGTAGAAAACGCATGGACGCCCGAAAATCCCAATGCGGAGTATCCCCGTCTGTCGCTCAATCCGCCTAACACGAACAACTCCTATGCTTCGTCGTTCTGGTACCGCGACGGAAAGTATCTGCGTCTGAAATCGGTTCATCTGGGCTATACGCTGCCCAAAAACTGGACCAACAAACTGCGCATCCAGAAGGTGAAGGTTTATATCGAGGGCAACAACCTCTGTACGTGGTCGGGTCTGCCCGAAGGCGTCGATCCCGAATGGCCGGGCGTGACCAACGGTTACTATCCGCAGCAGCGTACGGTTGTGGGCGGTCTCGAAGTTTCGTTCTAACCGACAAAATTCAAAATCATGAAAAAGAAAATCATAAATATCGTTTTGCTGGCTGCTACGGTCGCCATGACGGGCTGTAACGATTGGCTCGACATGAGTCCGACCAACAAGGTGTCGGAAAAGATCGTATGGAGCGACGTCAATTATGTGACTCAGTATGTCAATGGGTTTTATCCCTACATCTCCCGGTACGGGGCGTTTGAGACCGGCGACAGTCAGGTCGGCCTGACGGACGGCCTGACCGAGACGCTCAAGTTCGGTTCGGCCACGCCGGGCACGAACGTGGGGTTTGCCAATATCATCGCTTTCGCCGAGGGCGGACTTGCCGCATCGACGGCCGCTTTCCATTTCGGAGCATGGGATGATACCTACACTCGTATCCGTCGCGTCAACGAGTTCCTTTACGGACTGAAAAAATACGGAAGCAATTTCGACGGCGACACTTACAAGCGTTTCGAGGCAGAGGCCCGGTTCTTCCGCGGATTCCTCTATTTCCAGTTGCTGAAGCGCACTCCGGAGGTGATTCTCTATAACGAGGATTTGCTGGCGATTACCGAGAATAAGGCCCTCTCGACCGAGGAGGAGGGGTGGAATATGGTCGAAGGCGACCTTTCCTATGCCGCCAAGACCCTTCCGGCCAAATGGGACAACGAAGCGGGGCGCATTACTTCCGGTGCCGCGTATGCGATGCTGTCGCGCGCGATGCTCTATGCCAAACGCTGGCAGTCGGCCAAAACCGCGGCCGAAGAGGTATTCAAACTCGGTTATGTGTTGATGCCGGGCAAAACGGCCGCCGATTACGCCAAGGCGTTTACCTCGATGCGCGACGGTAATACGGAGTCGATTCTGGAATACAACTATCTGGTCGGCGGCCCGAACCATAGCTGGGACAAGCTCTTTATGCCGGGCGGCGACAATACGACCATGGGCGGCCGGGCCACTCCGACGCAGGAGATGGTCGAGTCGTACGAACTGGCGACGACGGGCGGTTATCCCGACTGGACACCGTGGCACAATACGACGACCGGTACGACCGATACGCCGCCTTATGCTCAATTGGAACCCCGTTTCCATGCTTCCGTGCTTTACAACGGGTGCGAATGGAAAGGCCGTGCTCTCGAACCTTATGTGAGCGGTAAAGACGGCTATGCCGTTTACGACGACGGTTCGGCGCTCAACGGCCGTACGACCACGGGTTATTATCTGCGCAAAATGCTGAACGAAGGTTATACCGACTATTCGAAAGCCTGTACGCAGCCTTGGATCGCCATTCGTCTGGCCGAAGTCATTCTGAATCACGCCGAGGCGTGCTACATGCTGGGGGCCGACGGTGCGAACGACGACCTGCGCCAGATTCGGGAGCGCGTAGGCCTGCCTTACTCCAATAAGTCCGGCGAGGCGCTGATGGCGGCGATCCGGCAGGAGCGGAAGATCGAACTTTACTGCGAAGGACATCATTATTGGGACATGCGCCGCTGGAAACTCGCGCATACGGCTTATTCCGGTCAGAACAGCCGCGTACACGGTCTCAAAATCGAAAAGCAGGGTGCCGAGTTTATTTATACCTACGTCGACTGCGACCGTAAGGACCGCCTTTTCGAAGAGAAGCTTTACCGTATTCCGCTGCCTGAAACCGAGCTGAGCAACAATTCGGCCGTCAAGCAGTTCCCTGAGTGGTTATAATCTCTAAAAGAAACCGAAACCATGAAAAATAGCATTAAATTATTTGCATTGGCGGCTCTGCTCGGCTTAGGCGGCTGCCATGAGCCGGATGAGCTGACCCCGTCGGTCGTGGATCAGGGGCTGAACACCATCTCGGCGCAGTTCGCTACCGGGGAGTATAAAAACGACCCGCTGGCAAAATTCACCGCGGCGGTGACCGAGGGGCAGGAGCGTATCGTGATCGATGTTCCTTACTATTATCCCGAAAATTCGTCGAATACCACTTCGATTACCCAGATGCGCGTCACGGCTAATCTGGATGACAACTGTTTCATCACGCCGATGCTTGGGGTATTGGATCTGACGAAGGAAAACTGGTTTACGCTGACGCGTGTCGACGGTTCGAAGCGCAATTTCTGCGTGACGGGCAATATCAAGAAATCGGATAAATGCGAGATCATCTCTTTCGCCACCGACGAACCGGCTATTCAGGGTGTGATCGATAACGACCGGAACACGATTTCACTCATTACGGTCGATGACCTTTCGTCGGTGACGGCGCAGGTGATTCTTTCTCCCCACGCCACGATCTCGCCCGATCCCGCCGTTGCGGCCAATTACGAGGGCGAGGGCGTGAAATTTACGGTTACGGCGCATGACGGCGTGACCAAGCGGGTTTATTCCGTGAGCAAGGAGATTCCGCCCAAGATCAAATACGGCTGGCGTGCGGGCAGCGAGACGGAGGTTTGGCAGAACGTATCGCTCGACAAACTCGGAATCGTCAATGCCGGCGGTAAGATCTATTCGCTGGCGGCGTCGGGCAACAAGCTCGTGCTTTCGACCGGTGCGGACAAGTTCCTGTTCAACCGAGCGACGGGTGATTTCTTGGGTGCACACGACATGAAGGGCGTAGCGGCCGACGGCGGTATGACCTCGGACGACGCGGGCAACATCCTCTATGCGAACTTGGCTAATCCCAATGCCGAATTCAAGGTTTATGCGGCGGCATCGACGGATGAAATGCCTGCCGAGCTGCTCTCCTATACGAACGCTACGGGCGCTTCGATGGGCAAGCACATTTCGGTGCAGGGCAACGTGAAGGGCGATGCGATCGTTACGGCCGTGATCTATACGTGGAACGGTGCCGTTTGCAAGTTCCTCCGCTGGGTGATTACCGGAGGCGTGCCGGCCAAGCCGCAGATGATCTCGGTTACGGGGGCGACCGCCGGCTGGAACGGCAACGGCCACGCCGACGTGGAGGCTTATTCGGCCAATCCCGACGATCCTTACTTCCTTGCCTACTACAGTGCCAATGCGCTGTATCGTGTCGATGCGACGGGCGCTGTAACCCACAAGATCGCCACTGCGACATGGGGTGCCAACTCCAACTACAACTGTGTGGATGTATGTACGTTCAATAACGCCAAATATGCGGCGATTTATGAGGGCGCGCATTTCACCTACGGAGAGTTCAAGGCCTACATGTTCGATGTGACGACGCCCGATCAGATGACGGGTGCGTGCGACACGTCGCCGTCGAAGGTCTTCGTATCGAACGAATACAAGCCTGCCGGGGCGGTGGTCAATGCGGCCGGCGACGTGCTGATGACGGCATCGGCCGACGGATACAAGATGAATCTCTACTATACGGACGCCAATACCAATGCGCTGGTCGCTTGGGAGTTCGACTGTATCGACAAGTAACACCCCTTTTGCCTGCATCCCTCTGACCGGGGATGCAGGTCCTAAAACAAACATAATTTTGAAGATGAAAAAGAATATCAAATGGTTTGCGGCGGCTTTGGTGGCGCTGACGCTGGGATACGGGGCTGTTTCGTGCGGCTCGGATTCGAAGGAGCCCGAATGGGAGTGGCCCGATCCCGACCCCGATCCCGATCCGGAGCCGGGGGTGGAGAAACCCCGGTTCATCTGGGTCGATGCCGCCGCCAACTTCCCCGATTTCGCCAACAGCAAGGAGAATATACTGCGCGATCTGACCAAAGCCAAGGAGGCCGGATTCACCGATATCGTGGTCGATGTGCGGCCTACTACCGGCGACGTGCTTTTCCGTACGTCGGTGGTCGATCAGGTGGAATGGCTCGGCGCATGGCTGCCGGGCGGATATTCCAAGGTCGAACGCACGGCCACGTGGGACTACCTGCAGGCGTTTATCGACGCCGGAAAGTCGCTCGACCTGCGCATTCACGCCGCGATCAATACCTTTACGGGCGGCAACCAGACCTCGCTGGGCGGCGCCGGAGTCGTTTTCCGGGATGAGGCCAAGCGGGCGTGGACGACCGATCTGAATCTGGCGGGCGGCATCACGAACATCATGTCAACCTCGCAGTCCGCCAAGTTCTTCAATCCGGTATTGCCCGAAGTGCAGGAGTATCTCTGTTCGATGCTCAGGGACCTCGCGGCCTATGACGGACTGGCGGGAATCTTCCTCGACCGGGGGCGCTTCGACGGATTTACCAGCGATTTCTCGAATTATACGCGCAAGGAGTTCGAGAAGTATATCGGCCAGTCGGTTGCCGGTTTCCCCGCCGACATTCTGCCTGCCGGCCATACTTCGGGCATACCCTCGCCGGTGCCCGTGCATATGAAGCAGTGGCTCGAATTCCGGGCGAAGGTGATCCACGACTTTATGGAGAAGGCGCGCGCCGCCGTCAAGTCGGTCAATCCGTCGGTCAAGTTCGGCGTATACGTCGGAGGCTGGTATGCCAGCTATTACGACGTGGGCGTCAACTGGGCCAGCCCCAATTACGATACCTCGTCCAAATTCTCGTGGGCTACCAAGAAATACATGAACTACGGCTATGCCGACCTGATGGACCAGATGCTCATCGGCGCCTACGCCTCCCCGACGCGCGTTTACGGCACGACCGAATGGACCATGCAGGGATTCTGCCTGCTGGCCAAAGAGCGTACGATGGGGGCCTGCCCGATGGTGGCAGGCGGTCCCGACGTGGGAAACTGGGATGCCGAGGACAAGGTGCCGCAGGAGGAGGAGAACCGGGCCATCACCGCTTCGGTCGCCGCCTGCATCAATGCCTGCGACGGTTATTTCCTGTTCGATATGATTCACCTGAAAAAAGCCGATCAGTGGTCTTATGTCAAGACCGGTATCGACGGCGTAATTAAAAAAGACTGATTATGAAACGCATCGTCATATTGTTTCTGGCCGCCCTTTTCGCGGCATCCGGCGCTTCGGCGCAGAAATTCCATAACGCCTACTACGATACCCGCCGTGCGGCCCACGACGAAGAGGGACTGCAGCAGGGGGCGATCGTCTTCCTCGGCAACAGCATCACCGAACAGGGGTGGTGGAGCCTGCTGCTCAAACGCGGCGACGTCGAGAACCGCGGCATCGGCGGCGACAACACCTTCGGCATGATCGACCGTCTGCCCGACATCCTGAAAAGCAAGCCCCGCAAAATCTTCCTGATGGCGGGTATCAACGACCTGACGGGCGGGCAGCCCGTCGATACGATCGTGATGAACATTACCCGCATGGCGGACATGGTGCACGAAGCCGTTCCCGGCTGCCGGCTCTATATCCAGAGCGTGCTGCCGGTCAATACCCGGCGGCTGGCCTATCCCGGACTCAAGGGGCACAATCCGCAGGTGCGGGCGCTCAATGCGCGGCTGGTGCAGTTGTGCGACGCCAAGCCGTGGTGTACGTTCGTCGATCTGGCGCCGCTGCTTTCCGACGCCGACGGCGAGCTGCGCATCGACCTGACGAAGGACGGAATCCACCTCCATCCCGCGGGATATGTGATCTGGACCGATTACCTCAAGAAACAGAAATACCTGAAATAACACGCCTTGCAGATGGAAAAACGAGCTTATACGGTCGATTTGCTGCGGGGGCTGGCTATCGTGGGAATGGTGCTGTCGGGGCAGATCCTGTGGCACGCCGAACTTCCTGCGTGGCTGTTTCATGCGCAGGTGCCGCCGCCGTCGTTCCGCTTCGACCCGTCGGTGCCGGGAATTACGTGGGTCGATCTGGTCTTCCCGTTTTTCCTCTTCTCGATGGGGGCCGCTTTCCCGCTGGCCCTGCGCCGGCGGCTGGAACAGCGGGGCGAATCGGTGGTGTTGATCCTGACGGTCGTGGCGCGCAGGTGGGCGTTGCTGGCGCTTTTCGCCATTGCCCTTGCCAACCTGCGTTCCGGAGTGACGGGAACGCTGCCGGGATGGGGCTCCTCGCTGCTGCAGCTGGCGGGCTGGGGCTGTTTCTGTGCGCTTTTCATGCGCTTCGGCCGGCTTTCGGACCGGCAGAACCGCATGGTCTGTCTGGCCGGCGTCGCCGGCATCGCCGCCCTGCTGGCGGCCGCCCGGTGGATCTGGGGACTGCCCGTCTCGGCGGAGCGGAGCGACGTCATCATTCTGGTCCTTGCGAATATGGCGCTGTTCGGCAGTCTGGTGTGGCTCTATACGCGGAACAATCTGCTGGCGCGGCTGGGTGTGCTGGCGCTGCTGGCGGCACTGCGTCTGGGCAGCGGCGTCGAAGGTTCGTGGAACGAGGCGTTGTGGGACTGGTCGCCTGCGCCGTGGCTTTTCCGCTTCGACTACCTGAAATACCTTTGTATCATCATTCCCGGCACGATTGCGGGAGACCGTATCTACGAATGGATGACGCAGGCCGGCGAGGATGCGCCGGGGGCGTCCCGGCAGCGGGAGGTCTGGATACTCGTTCTGCTCGTGGCGCTGATATGCCTGAATATGTGGGGGCTTTTCGCGCGGCAGCTGGTCGTGAATCTCGCGGCGGGCGTCCTGATCTGTCTCCTGCTCCGGCACTTGCTGCGCGGGGACGGCTCCGCGACCGGAAGACTGCACCGTTCGCTTTTCGGCTGGGGCTTTTTCTGGCTGATGCTGGGACTGGCGCTGGAGGCGTTCGAAGGGGGCATCAAGAAGGATTACGCGACGTTCAGCTATTTTTTCGTCACCTCCGGGCTGGCTTCGTTTGTCCTGATCGCCGCCGGAATCGCGATGCGGCGGCTGAATGTGCGTTTCTCGGCGCTGGTCAAATGCGGGCAGAATCCGATGGTGGCCTATACGGCGGCCGGATTCCTCATCATGCCCCTGCTGACGCTGCTGCATCTGGCGCCTTATTTACAGACCTTTGCCGAGCTATGCCCGTGGATGGGCGTGGTGCGGGGCGTGCTGGTCACGGCCGCGGTCATGGCCGTTACGGTCTTTTTTACGAACCGCAGGCTTTTTTGGAGAACCTGATTTGAAATTTAAATAAATGAGTTATGCGAATAAAAGGAACTTTTCTCGACGAAATCAGTCATGATATTCCCCATCAGAACTGGGGCGAAGCCGAATGGGACCGCGACTTCGGCTACATGCGCGAAGCCGGCATCGACACCGTGATCCTGATCCGCTGCGGCTACCGCCGCTGGCAGACTTTTCCCTCGCGGGTGCTCACGGCCGAGGAGGGGTGTTACGAACCGCCCGTCGATCTGGTCGATATGTTCCTGCGCCTGAGCGACAAGTGGGGCATGAACTTCTGGTTCGGACTCTACGATTCGGGCAAGTACTGGGACCGCGGCGAATACGAGCAGGAGGTGGCGCTGAACAAACGCGTGATCGACGAGGTGTGGAGCCGTTACGGACATTACAAATCCTTTGCGGGCTGGTATATTTCGCAGGAATGTAGCCGCAATACCGGCAGGATCGTCGATCTGTATGCGAGTCTGGGACGCTATTGCAAGGAGGTTTCCGGCGGTCTGCCGACCATGATTTCCCCTTATATCGACGGAAGCAAGAACGTCAGCCAGTACAATGCTTCGACTTCGAAGCAGAACGTCGTGACGCTCGAAAGCCATGAACGCGAGTGGGACGCCATCTTTGCCGGAATCAAGGGCGCCGTGGATATCGTCGCCTTTCAGGACGGCCATGTGGAGTATGACGAACTGGTCGATTTCCTGAAGGTAAACAAGAAACTGGCCGACCGTTACGGACTGGAGTGCTGGACCAATTCCGAGACCTTCGACCGCGACATGCCGATCAAGTTCCTGCCGATCAAATGGGAGAAACTGCGGCTCAAGATGGGGCTGGCGGCTCAGGCCGGTTACCAGAACGCCATTACGTTCGAGTTCTCGCACTTCATGAGTCCGCAGTCGGCCTACCTGCAGGCGGGACACCTGTACGACCGTTATATGGAGTATCTGAAAACCTTGGAATAGAGACCGATGAACGGACATTACCCTAAACCGGGCGGTTTGGCAGCGGCGCTGGCCGTGCTGATCGCAGTCGTGCTGGCGGCCTGCTCCCCGAAGAGTGCGGCGGGCGGCGACGCGGCCTGCGGCCTGTCGGACGACGATTTCAGAACCGAAGGCATTCTCCAAGCGATTCCCGTTCGTGCGACGTTCCTCGACGAGGTGAGCTGGGACATTCCCCACCAGAATTGGGGCGTCAGGGAGTGGGACGCCGATTTCCGGGCGATGAAAAACATGGGGATCAACACCGTGGTGCTGATCCGCGCCGGGCTGGGGCGGTGGATCGCCGCGCCGTTCGAGTGTCTGCTCGAAAGCGAGGAGGTGTACTATCCCCCGGTCGATCTGGTGGAGATGTTCCTTACGCTGGCCGACAAATACGGTATGGCGTTCTATTTCGGCATGTACGATTCGGGCAAATACTGGCAGGAGGGACTCTTCCAGCGCGAGATAGACCTGAACCTGAAACTGATCGACGAGGTGTGGGCCAGATACGGCCACCACGAGTCGTTTCAGGGGTGGTATCTGTCGCAGGAGATCAGCCGCCGGACCAAGAACATGTCGCGCATCTATGCGGAAGTGGGCCGCCATGCCAAGGCGGTTTCGGGCGGTCTGAAAACGATGATCTCACCCTACATCCACGGCGTCAAGACCGATCAGGTGATGGCGGGCGACAAGGCCCTTTCGGTCGAAGAGCACCGCCGCGAGTGGAACGAGATACTGGGCAATGTCGCCGGAGCGGTGGACATCCTCGCGTTTCAGGACGGGCAGGTCGATTATCACGAGCTGTACGACTATCTGGTGGTGAACAAGGCGCTGGCCGACAAGTACGGCATGGAGTGCTGGACCAACATCGAGTCGTTCGACCGCGACATGCCGATCCGCTTCCTGCCGATCAAGTGGGAGAAACTGCTGCTGAAACTGGACGCCGCACGGCGGGCCGGGATGCGGAACGTCATCACGTTCGAATTCTCGCACTTCATGAGTCCCAATTCGGCCTATCCGCAGGCGGGACATCTTTACGATCGCTACTGCGATTATTTTAAAATCGACAACCCTTACCGGAAACGGTAAATATACTCCATGAAACGGCGCGGCAACATATCCTACATGCTTTTTCTTGCGGTCACGGCGGCCGTGGGCGGACTCCTGTTCGGGTACGACACGGCCGTGATTTCCGGCACCGTCGAGCTGGTGACGGCCCGCTTCGGGCTGGACAGCCTGCAGCAGGGGTGGTATGTGGGGTGCGCGCTGGCCGGCTCGATCGCCGGGGTGCTCTGTTCGGGCGTGCTGAGCGACCGGCTGGGCCGCAGGCGGACGATGCTCGTCTCGGCCGTGCTGTTCACGGTGTCGGCCGCGGGGTGCGCCCTTTGCGCCGATTTCACGCAGCTGGTCGTCTACCGGATCGTGGGCGGGCTGGGCATCGGCGTCGTTTCGGTCGTTTCGCCGCTTTACATCTCCGAGGTGTCGGCGGCGCGCCGCCGGGGCATGCTGGTCTCGTTTTACCAGCTGGCCGTCACGATGGGATTTCTGGCGGCCTATACGGTCAATTACCTGCTGCTCCGCATGGGACAGACCGCCGGTTTCGAAACGGCGTGGATGCGGCGGATCTTCGTCGATGAAGTGTGGCGGGGCATGCTGGGGGCCGAAACCCTTCCGGCGCTGGTTTTCTTCGTCATCATCTTCTTTATTCCCGAAAGTCCGCGCTGGCTGGTGCTGCGCGGACATACGGACCGCGCCCTGCGTGTGCTCGGCCGCATCAACGGCGACCGGACGGAAGCCGCCGCGGAGCTTGCGGCCATCGAAACGGCCGTCGGCGGCGGTCAGGCCCCGCAGTGGCGGCTCCTGCTGTCGAAAGGCATCCGGACGGCGGTGCTCGTCGGTGCGGCGATCGCCATTCTCGGACAGTTCATGGGCGTCAATGCCGTGCTTTACTACGGGCCGTCGATTTTCGAGCGGGCCGGATGGTCGGGCAGCGACTCGCTGTTCGCCCAGATACTGGTCGGAGCGGTCAATATGCTTACGACGGTGCTGGCGCTGGCGATCATCGACCGCGTAGGGCGCAAGAAGCTGGTTTACTGGGGCGTGTCGGGCATGGTGCTGTCGCTGCTGCTTATCGGGACCTGTTTCCTGACCGGTGAGCGGTCGGGGATGCCGGACGGCGTGCTGCTGGCGGCGTTTCTGTGTTATATTTTCTGCTGTGCCATCTCCGTCTGCGCCGTGGTCTGGGTGCTTTTGTCGGAGATGTATCCGATTCGCGTGCGCGGCGCGGCGATGTCGATCGCGGGGTTCTCGCTTTGGGCGGGGACCTATCTGGTCGGGCAGCTTACGCCGTGGATGCTCGCGAATCTGACGCCGGCGGGGACCTTTTTCCTCTTCGCCGCGATGTGCGTGCCCTATATGCTGCTGATATGGAAGGCGGTGCCGGAAACGTCGGGCCGCACGCTCGAAGAGATCGAACGATACTGGACAAGATAACAATATAAAATCAGATAAGATTATGGATTTCAAAAGATTAGCGGAACAGTACAAAACCGAGTTGCTGGATGGCGTACTGCCTTTCTGGCTCGAAAAATCGCAAGATAGGGAATTCGGCGGCTATTTTACGTGTCTCGATCGTGACGGAAGCGTCTACGATACCGACAAATTCATCTGGCTGCAGGGGCGCGAAGTGTGGATGTTCGCCATGCTCTATAACAGGGTGGAGCGTCGCCCCGAATGGCTCGAATGCGCCGTGCAGGGGGCTGAGTTCCTGCGCAAATACGGCCACGACGGCAACTACAACTGGTATTTTGCGCTGACGCGCGAAGGCCGCCCGCTGGTGCAGCCCTACAATATTTTCTCCTATACGTTCGCGGCGATGGCCTTTGCGCAGGTCGCCGTTGCGACGGGTAGCGACGAGTATGCCCTGATCGCAAAGCGGACTTTCGACCGGATTCTGGAGAAACGCGCCAATCCCAAGGGCGAGTGGTGCAAGGCCTATCCCGGAACGCGTTCGCTCAAGAGTTTCGCCCTGCCGATGATCCTCTGCAACATGGCGCTGGAGATCGAGCCGATGATCGACAAACAACTGTTGGCCGACACCATCGGGGAGTGCCTGCACGAAGTGATGGAGGTGTTTTACCGGGAAGAGCTGGGGCTGATCGTCGAGAACGTCACGGAGGACGGACGGCTTTCCGATACGTTCGAGGGCCGTCAGATGAATCCCGGACATTCGCTCGAAGCGATGTGGTTCATCATGAACCTCGGCGTGCGTCTCGACGACCGTGCGCTGATCGACAAAGCGGTGAAAATCGCGCTCAATACCGCCGAATACGGCTGGGACAAGGAGTACGGCGGCATTTTCTATTTTCTGGACCGCAAGGGCGCGCCCCGCGTGGAGCTGGAATGGGACCAGAAGCTCTGGTGGGTGCATATCGAATCGACGATCGCGATGATCAAGGGTTATCAACTGACCGGATCGAAGGAGTGTCTGGAGTGGTTCGGAAAACTGCACGAATATACGTGGGCGCATTTCAAGGACACGGAGCATCCCGAATGGTTCGGTTACCTGAACCGCCGCGGCGAGGTGCTGCTGCCGCTCAAGGGCGGGAAGTGGAAGGGATGTTTCCATGTGCCGCGCGGACTGTTCCAGTGCTGGCAGATTCTCGAACAATGCAAATAGAACTAAAATACGGAACGATGAAAAGATATTTACTGACAGTTCTGTTGTCGTTGTGGTGCGCCTGCGCATGGGCCGCGGGCAGCGTCACGGTCAAGGGGCGCGTCCTTTGCGGCGGCCGGGGCGTGGAAGGCGTCTGGGTCTCCGACGGCGAAGAGTTCGCGTGCACCGACAAAAGAGGAAATTACAGACTGCAGGCCGGTGCCGACAACCGCTTCGTCTTCGTTTGCGTGCCTGCGGGCTACGACGCTCCGGTGGAAAAGGGCGTGGTACGCTATTTCCACCCGCTGCCCGCCGACGGCAAATCCTGTGATTTTACGCTGCTCCGCCGTGCGGGCGACGATTCGCGTTACGGGTTCATCGCCATTGCCGATCCGCAGATATGGGCGCCGAAGGAGTTTGCGAAACTCGCGGTGGCGGCCGACGACATCGCTGCTACGGTCCGCAGTTACGGCGGCATGCCTTTCCACGGCATCTGCTGCGGCGACATCGTGTCGCACGACCATTCGCTTTACGGCCGGTACAACGAAGTGATGGAGCGTACGGGAATCACGTTCCGCAACGCGATGGGCAACCACGACATGAAGGTCTACGGACGCTCTTACGAAACCTCCTTCTCGAAGTTCGAGCAGATGTACGGTCCGGTCTACTATTCGTTCGACGTCGGACGCATCCACTATGTGGTGCTCGACGACAACTTCTTCATCGGGCGCGACTATTTTTACATCGGCTATCTCGAAGAGCGGCAGATGCGCTGGCTCGAAAAGGACCTTGCCCGCGTGCAGCCCGGTTCGACGGTGGTCGTCTGCCTGCATATCCCTTCGACCTGCGAGGAGCAGGACCGCAAGCAGTTCCGCTACGATCGCGCCGGATCGACGATGACCAACCACAGGGGGCTTTACGAAATTCTGAAACCCTACCGGGCGCATATCATTTCGGGCCATACCCATACGACCTTCAACCAGCCGATTGCGCCCGGCCTCTACGAGCATGTGACACCCGCCCTGAGCGGCGCATGGTGGCAGGGTCCGCTCTGCACCGACGGTACGCCCGCCGGGTACGGCGTCTATGAGGTGAACGGCGACCGGATCGACTGGTATTACAAATCGACGGGTTATCCGGCCGACTACCAGATGAAAATTTACAGCGGTCGCGAATATCCCCAGTTCGAAGGGTACGCCGTGGCCAACGTCTGGGCCAGCGACCCGGCGTGGGAGGTCCAGTTTACGATCGACGGCGTGCCGTGCGGTCCCGCCGAGCGGTTTCAGGCTTACGATCCCGCCGCGAAACAGATGTACTCCGACACCAGTCAGATGGACCACAAATGGATTTACCCTTCGATTTCGGACCACTATTACCGCGTCGCGCTGCCCGAAGGGGCGAAGCGCGTCGAGGTGTCGGCTACGGACCGCTTCGGGCGGATCAGCCGTGCCGCAGTCGATTTGAAATAAACGACCGAATATGAGATTTACCGGACTGAAATATTTGCAGCTGCTGGCGTGCTTGGGGCTGTTTGCATGCGGTTCCGCCGAGCGTTACGACGTGGTGATCGTCGGCGGGGGAGCGAGCGGAACGGCGGCCGGACTGCAGGCGGCCCGCATGGGGGCGCGAACCTTGATCGTCGAGGAGTTCGACTGGCTCGGCGGCATGCTCACCTCGGCGGGCGTGAGCGCCACCGACGGCAATTACCGCCTGCGCGGCGGCATCTGGGACGAGTTCCGGACGGAGCTGGCCCGGCATTACGGCTGCGATTCGGCCCTGATAACGGGGTGGGTCAGCAACGTGATGTTCGAACCTTCGGTGGGCGACAGTATTTTCAAACGGCTCGTCGCCCGCGAACCGAACCTCACCGTGTGGTACCGTTCGGCGGCCGAGATGGCCGAACGCGGGAAGGATGTATGGCGGCTGGGTGTCCGGCGTGACGGCCGGCTCCGGCCGGTCGAAGCCGACGTGCTCGTCGATGCGACGGAGCTGGGCGACGTCGCCCGGATGGCGGGCGTCCCCTATGACGTCGGCATGGATTCGTCGGCCGTCACGCACGAGGATATCGCCCCGGACGAAGCCAACGGCATCGTGCAGGACCTGACCTACGTCGCCGTACTGAAGGATTACGGCCGCGACGTCACGATTCCGCGGCCCGACGGGTACGATCCGTCGCTTTTCGCCTGCTGCTGCGTGAACGACCTCTGCATCGCTCCGAAGGAACCGCATCGCATGTGGTCCCGCGAGATGATGATTACCTACGGAAAACTGCCCGACGGCAAATACATGATCAACTGGCCGATCGAGGGCAACGATTACTACGTGGACATGATCGACATGACGCCCGAAGAGCGGGCCGACGCCGTCCGCAGGGCCAAGAATCATACGCTGTCATTCGTCTATTTCCTCCAGCATCAGTTGGGATTCAATACGTTGGGATTGGCCGACGACGAGTTCCCTACGGAGGACCGGCTGCCGTTCATTCCCTATCACCGCGAATCTCGGCGCATTCACGGGGCCGTGCGTTTTACGCTCAACGACATCACCGACCCCTACGCAGGAACGCTTTACCGTACGGCGGTCGGCGTGGGCGATTATCCGGTCGATCAGCACCATACCCGCTATTCGGGCTGGGACGAACTGCCCGACCTCTATTTCCATCCCATCCCCTCGTACGGTTTTCCGCTGGGCATCGTGATCCCCGCAGGATTTCCGGGGTTGCTCGTAGCCGAAAAATCGGTGTCGGTAACCAACCTCGTCAACGGCTCCACGCGCCTGCAACCCGTCGTGTTGCAGATCGGGCAGGCAACGGGAGCCTTGGCGGCGTTGGCCGCGGCGGCGGGCGTCGATCCGTCCGAAGTCGCGGTGCGCAGGGTGCAGGAGGCGGTGCTCGATGCGGGCGGCTACCTGCTGCCGTACCTCGACCTGCCGGCCGACGATCCGCGCTTCGGGGCGATGCAGCGGATCGGCGTGACCGGAATCCTCAAGGGGCGCGGAGCCAACGTCGGCTGGGAGAACCAGACTTGGTTCGACGCCGATCGGACGATCGCGGAATCCGAACTGCGCGAAGGGCTGCGTGAAGTCTATCCGTCGGTCCGGCCCTCCGTTCTGGAAACGCCGGTCGATGGGGCGCTCCTGACGGCGATGCTGGCCGAAGCGCTCGGCAAGCCGGCCGGGGATGTTGCGGCGCGGACGGAGCGTGCCGCCGCCGGACTGCTGTCCGGTTACGATCCTGCGCGTCCGCTCACGCGGCTCGAATGCGCGCTGCTGATCGACGCGGTGGCCGATCCTTTCCATGCGGCCGAAGTCGATATTTACGGAAACTACAAACGAAAATAGCTTTTAATTTTTCATGAAAAAACTGCTGACTGTATGCCTGCTGGCCTTTGCCGCGGCAGGTGCGACCGGCTGCCGGAGTGCCGCCGAGGGGGTGAAACCCAAACTGATGTGGCTCGACTGTTCGGCCAACTGGGTGCGTTTCAGTTACCCCGATTCGATCCGTTATTATGTGAACAAGTGCCGGGAGGCCGGCATGACGGCGCTGGTGCTCGACGTCAAGGGCACTTCGAGCGAAGTGGTATATCCCAGCGAGCATGCGCCCCAAGTCCGGGAGTGGAAAGGGTTTGTCCGCCCCGATTTCGATTTCGTGGGTACTTTCGTCGAAGCTGCGCACGATGCCGGACTGGAGATTTACGGTTCGTTCAACACCTTTGCCGAAGGCAATGGCGTATTCCGTCGCGGACTGATCTACGACGGGCATCCTGAATGGCAGGCCGTGAACTATGTCCCCGGCAGGGGACTGGTGCCCCAGCTGGAGATTCCGGAGAAGAAGGTGCTGTTCGCCAATCCCGCGCTCCCGGCCGTTCAGGATCACGAAATCGCCATTTTCAAGGAGGTGGCGCAGAAGTACGATTTCGACGGTCTGCTGCTCGACCGCGGCCGCTACGACAATATCCAGTCCGACTTCTCGGATTTCTCGCGCGGGAAATTCGAGGCTTATATCGGGAAAAAGCTGGATCGTTTCCCGGAGGATATCTTTACGTGGGAGGAGGACGGCGACGGCGGCTGGAAACGCATCGACGGCCCTTATTTCAAGCAGTGGATCGAGTGGCGCGCGTCGGTGATCTACGACTTCTTCAAACGCACCAAAGAGGAGCTGAAAGCCGTGAAGCCCGGCCTGAAGTTCGGCGCTTATACGGGTGCGTGGTATCCCTCCTATTTCGAAGTGGGCGTCAATTGGGCAAGCAATACGTACGATCCTTCGCAGGATTTCGCATGGGCCACGCCCGGCTATAAGAATTACGGATATGCCGAACTGCTGGACATCTTCACCAACGGCAATTATTACTGGAACGTGACCATCGACGAGTACCGTCGCAGCAACGGCCTGCACAAGAACGAGACCGACAGCGAAATGTCGAAGGGCGACCACCTCAGCGTCGAGGGCGGGTGCCGCTATTCGCGCCGTCTGCTGGGCGGCAGACCCTTCTTCGGCGGGATGTACGTCGAGGACTACAAACGCGATACGACCCAGTTCAAGCGGGCCGTGGAGATGAATCTCCGCGAATCGGACGGACTGATGGTGTTCGACATCGTGCATATCATCAACCGCGACTGGTGGGGACCGCTGCAGCGGGCCGTCAGCGCCTATGAAGCGGAGGCGAAGCAATGAGCAGGCGGCTGATTTTTGCGGTGCTGGCGCTGTTGTGCGCCGGCGCCGTTTCCGCCCAGAAGCGGACGGAAGCGCCCGCCGCGTCGTCCGAGGTGCGCTATGTCGGACGTACGCAGACAAACGGCGGCGACGTGAGTTTCGACTGGAGCGGAACCAGCTTCGAGTGCCGTTTTACGGGCGGTTCGCTGGCCATGCGCGTTTCGGATACGAAAAAGAACTACTACAACTTGACCGTCGACGGCCGCGATGCCGGCGTCGTTACGACGTTCGGGACGGATTCGGTCGTGGTGCTGGCCGAGAAGCTGGGCCGCGGCGAACATACCGTGCGGATGCAGAAGCGCACCGAGGGCGAGCAGGGGCGCACGACGATCCATGCCTTCCTGCTCGACAGGGGAGGACGTCTGCTGCCTGCGGCGCCCGCGCCCGGACGGCATATCGAATTTATCGGCAACTCGCTGACCTGTGGTTACGGGACCGAGGGGCTTTCGAAGGACGAGCCGTTCAAACCCCAGACCGAGAACTGCAACAAGGCGTACGCCTGCATCATCGCCCGTTATTTCGGCGCCGACTATACGCTGATCGCCCATTCGGGACGCGGCGCGGCGCGCAATTACGGCGATAAGAACACCACTTCGCAGAATACGATGGCCGACCGCATCGCCAATACGTTCGACGAGGCGGCGGAACCGGCGTGGGACTTCGCGGCGTCGCCGTACCGTCCCGATCTGGTCGTCATCAATCTGGGATCGAACGACTTCTCGACCCTGCCGCATCCTTCGCGCGATGAGTTTGCGGCCGCCTACACCCGCATCCTGCAGACTCTGCGCGGCGCCTACGGCGACGAAATGCCGATCCTCTGCGTGGCGCCGCGCGTCAGCGAACCGGCCTTCACCTATATCCGCGACCTGTGTCAGTCCGCCGTCGTGCCGAACCTCCATTTCGCGGCCATCCTGCCCGGCTACTGCAACGACGGAAGCGAGCTCGGATCGTCGGCCCATCCCAATTACGCCGGCCAGCGCAAGATGGCAATGCTGCTGATCCCCTACGTTTCGACGTTGACGGGATGGGAGGCGGAGATCAAACCGGTCGAATAGGCGTTTGGCCGTATCGCGGCTTTTTGCTACTTTTGTCCCCCGGTTAGGAACGGAGTAGCGAATTATGGAATCTCACAAGAACAAATTGCCCTCGGCATGGGTGTCGGCGCTGCCGCTCGCAGTGCTGACACTCCTTTTATATGTGGTCATCCGCTGTTTCGGGGGCGATGCGATAAACGGCGGAAGCCAGATCGCGCTGCTCTCGGCCACGTCGGTCTGCGTGATGCTCTCGATCGGCATCTACCGCTGCAAGTGGTCGGTGCTTGAGGATGCGATCATCGACAACATACGCGCCTCGGCGTCGGCCATCATCATCCTGCTGCTGATCGGCGCCATCGCCGGATCGTGGATGGTGAGCGGCGTGGTGCCGACGATGATCTATTACGGGCTGAAAATCCTGCACCCCTCGTTTTTTCTCGTCGCCTCGTGCGTCATCTGCGCCGGCGTGTCGCTGATGACCGGCAGCTCGTGGACGACGATCGCCACGATCGGCGTGGCGCTGATGGGTATCGGGCAGGCGATGGGCTTTCCCGAAGGGTGGATCGCGGGCGCGATCATTTCGGGCGCCTATTTCGGCGACAAGATTTCGCTGCTCTCCGATACGACGGTACTCGCTTCGTCCACCGTCGGCGTGCCGATCTTCACGCATATCCGCTACATGCTCTACACGACCGTTCCGTCGTTCGTCGTCGCGCTGGCGGTCTTCGTCGTCGCGGGGCTGACGCTGAGCCATACCGGCGGTGCGCATGCCGAACTTTACGCCGATTCGCTGCGCGGCGCTTTCCGCATTACGCCGTGGCTGCTGCTGGTGCCCGTGGCGACGGGCGTGCTGATCGTGCGGAAACTTCCGGCCATCGTGACGCTTTTCTGCGCCGCGGTCTTCGCCTGCGTCGCCATGCTGCTGGCGCAGCCCGAACTGGTGGCGAAGGTGGCCGGAGTCGAAGGACTGAACTTCATGTCGGGATTCAAAGGCGTGCTGATGAGCTGTTTCGGGCCTACGGCGCTGGAGACCGGAAGCCCGCAGCTCGACGAACTGGTGGCCACGCGCGGCATGGCCGGCATGCTCAATACCGTATGGCTCATCATCTGCGCCATGTGCTTCGGCGGCGTGATGACCGGCAGCGGCATGCTGGGGGCGCTGACGGCCGTTTTTCTGAAATTCGTCCGCCGCACCTTTTCGGCCGTGGCTTCGACGGTCGGGGCCGGAATCTTCTTCAACCTCTGCACGGCCGACCAGTATATCTCGATCATCCTTTCGGGCCGTCTGTTCCGGGAACTCTATGCCGAACGGGGGCTGGAATCCCGTCTGCTGAGCCGCTCGGTCGAGGACTCGGCGACGGTCTGTTCGGTACTCGTGCCGTGGAACTCGTGCGGCATGACGCAGGCCACGGTGCTGGGCGTCTCGACGTTCGTCTACATGCCTTACTGCATCTTCAATATCGTCAGTCCGCTGATGTCGCTGTGCGTGGCGGCTCTCGGCTGGAAAATCAAAAAGGCCGCATCTTCTGCCGGCCGCAGACAATGATTATGGAAACGACTGTAAATACCGATCTGGTCATCTTCGACCTCGACGGCACGCTGCTCGATACGATCGGCGATCTGGCCGTCGCCTGCAACGCCGTTCTGGCCCTGCGCGGCCTTCCGCAGCACTCCTATGAGGAGTACTGCCATTTCGTCGGCAACGGCATCATGCGGCTCGTGGAGCGCGCCCTGCCCGAAGAGCTTCGCACGCCCTATACCGTTGCGGCCGTGCGCGCCGATTTCGTGAAATACTATACCGAGCATATCGATGCCTATACCAAGCCTTACGACGGGATTCCGGAGCTGGTCACGGGGCTTGTGCGGCGCGGCGTGCGTATCGCCGTGGCGTCGAACAAATTTCAGGCGGGAACCGAGAAGCTCGTCCGGCTGTTTTTCCCCGACGTTCCTTTCGCCGCGGTCTTCGGCCAGCGCGAAGGGGTGCCTCTGAAGCCGGACCCGGCCGTGGTGGAGGAGATTCTTTCGCTGACGGGCGCGGCGAAGGAGCGGGTGCTCTACGTCGGCGATTCGGGCGTGGACATGCAGACCGCCGCGGCTGCGGGCGTACGCTCGGTGGGCGTCACGTGGGGTTTCAGAAAACGCGGGGAGCTGGTCGAGTCGGGCGCCGTGCATATCGTAGACCGGCCTGCGGAGATTCTCGCCCTGCTGTAATCGGGCAGTTGGGTTCGAAAAAACGACAACCGGTCCGCAAGGGCCGGTTGTCGCTTTTTCAGCAGTAGGTCTTCACGTCGTCGAGCGTGATGCGCTCTTCGCTGAGGATGATGAGCCGCTCTATGACGTTGCGCAGTTCGCGGATGTTGCCGCTCCACCGCATCGCCTGCAGTTCGCGCAGGGCGTTGCTCTCGATGCGTTTGGGCGGGATGCCGTATTCGGCGCAGATCGTGCGGATGAAATGGTCGGCCAGCAGCGGAACGTCCTGCGCGTGGTCGCGCAGTGCCGGAACGCGCACCACGATCACGCCGATACGGTGGTAGAGGTCTTCGCGGAAGTTGCCCTTCGTGATCTCGTCGCGCAGGTTCTTGTTCGTGGCGGCGATCACCCGCACGTCCACGTCGATGTCCTTGTCGCTGCCCACGCGGCAGATCTTGTTCTCCTGCAGCGCGCGCAGCACCTTGGCCTGCGCCGCCAGCGACATGTCGCCGATCTCGTCCATGAAGAGCGTGCCGCCGTCGGCCTGCTCGAATTTGCCTTTGCGCTGTTTGATCGCCGAGGTGAAGGCGCCCTTCTCGTGTCCGAAGAGTTCGCTTTCGATCAGCTCCGAGGGGATGGCCGCGCAGTTCACCTCGACGAACGGTGCCGCGGCGCGCGAGCTTTTGGCGTGCAGCCAGCGGGCGACAAGCTCTTTGCCGGTGCCGTTTTCGCCCGTGATCAGTACGCGCGCCTCGCATGGCGCCACCTTGTCGATCAGCTGGCGGACGTGTTCCATCTGCGGCGAGGTGCCGATGATTTGTTCCGTATGCATATTGCGCGAACGGCGCGAGCGGCGTGCGGGAGCGGCCGCGGGTGCGCAGGCGGGTGCGGGCGCCGGGTTGTCGATGGTGCGGTGTATGGACTGCAGCAGGCGGTTCATGTCGATGGGCTTGGTGAGGTAATCCTGCGCACCGTTGCGTACGGCTTCGACCGCCGAGTCGATCGACGCTTCCGCCGAAAGAACGATGAACGGGATTCCGGCGTCGGGAATCTTGCAGCCCCGGTCCGAAAGGATGACGTCGAACGGTATTTTCTCGCACATCGTCGATGCAGCCTCCTCATCTTCGGCGGCTTCGGTCGAGAAGCCTTCGAATTCGAGACGCTCGCGGAGCGTGTTTCGCATACTTTTTGATTGGTCCAGAATTAAAACCTTTGCCATAGCTTGTTTTTACTGAAATTTTACCTACTTTTGTCCCAAAGTTATGACTTTCTGCGGTGCAAAACCAATCTTGAGGGGCCTTGCCGAACAGGGTGGAGAGTCGGATAAAACGTCTTGAATCGGTCCATCGCGACAACCCCGCCGGACGCTCCGGCGGCCGTTTTGCAACAGTGCCGAGGACCACAATTACAATATGAAAAAGAATTACAATTACACACGACGCAAGTTGTACCTGCCCGAATACGGACGGCATATTCAGGAGATGATCGACTCGCTGCAGCTGATCGAGGACCGCCGCGAGCGCAACCGTCAGGCCCGTGCCGTGATCGCCGTGATGGGCAATCTCAACCCGCTGCTGCGCGATACCGCCGATTTCACCCATAAGCTGTGGGATCACCTCTTTATCATGTCTGATTTCCAGCTCGATGTGGATTCGCCCTATCCGCAGCCGACCCGTCAGGAACTGACTATCGCGCCGCGCCGCATGGCCTATTCGCAGGGACGCATCGCCTTCAAGCACTACGGCAAATACGTCGAGCGGATGATCGGGAGTCTGGCCGGCGACAAGGACCGCAGGGAGGTGTCGCGCACGGTGGACAATCTGGCCCGGTACATGCGCTCGAAGAGCTACGAATACAATCAGGAGCATCCCAACAACGAAGTGATCGTTAAAGACATCAAACGCATGTCCGGGGGTGCTATTGAAATAGATGAAGTTGCTTTAAACAATCTCCGAAGCGACTATAAACAGCACTTTACGGCACGTCCCCAGAAAGGTCCCCAGCAGCGCAATCAGCAGCGTCAGCAGAAAAACCGCAATCAGCAGCACAACCGCAATTTTTCGAAAAACAACGGTCCGCACCGCAATTCGTCGAAATAAGAGGTGTGTATTTTCGGAAATTTGCTATATTTGTGAGCATTTTACTGCAGAAACGTGAGATTAATGAACAAACAAACGCTTTTCGTCTCCCTGACCGCGGCCGTCATGTTGTGTGCCTGCCAGTCGTCGAAGGTGAAGATTTCAGGCCGCATCGTCGGCAACGACGCCAAAAATGTTTACTTGGAGCAGGTGTCTCCCCTGTCGCAGTCGGTCATCGACTCGGCCGTGCTCGACAAGGAGGGTAATTACCGTTTCGAGCTGAAGGGCGTGACCCGGACGCCTTCGCTTTACAATATAATTTACAACGGCGAACGTATTCCGCTCTTTCTGGCGGGCGGCGATCGCTTGTCCGTGAATTCCGTGGGCAGTTTCATCCGCAACTATACGGTCGAAGGGTCGAAGGAGACCGAGCTGCTGCGGCAGTTCTATCAGGCTTTCGTCGGCGGCGCCCAGCGGCTCGACAACATCGCCGGCCAGTTCGCCCGGACGAACCTCTCCGAAGAGGAGCGCAAAGCGCTGGTGAAGGAGTATACCGACGAATACTACCGCATCCGCCGCGAACAGCTGCGCTTCATCATCGAAAACAAGTCTTCGCTGGCGGCGGTTTATGCCCTGTACCAGCGGTTGCCGGGCGACACCTATCTGTTCAACGGTGACAGCGACGTGGTTTATTACCGCACGGTGGCCGAAGCGCTCGAACAATCCTATCCCGATTCGCCTTACCTGCAGTCGCTGCTGGCCGAGATTACGCGCATGGACGCCCGCATCAGCCTGACGTCGCGCATCTCCGAAGCGGGGTATCCCGATCTGGAACTCTCGGACATTTATGGCAAGAAGGTGCGGCTCTCGTCGCTGACGGGCAAGGTCGTGCTGCTGGACTTCTGGTCGGCCGAACTGGGCAACAGCAATACGCTCAATGCCGAGCTGAAGGAGGTCTACAAGAAATACGCCGACGCTCCGACGCCGTTCGAGGTCTATCAGGTGGCCGTCGATTCGTCGAAACCCCTTTGGATCACCGCCGTGCAGGAGCAGCAGCTGCCTTGGATCTCGGTGAGCGATCTGCGCGGTCAGGCTTCGACGGCGCCCCGGCTCTACAACGTGCAGAAACTTCCGGCCAATTTCCTGATCGACCGGGAGGGCACGATCGTGGCCAAGGATATTTACGGCAAGAGTCTTGAGCGGAAGCTCGACGAACTGACGAAATAGGGGCGTGTCCGAATCCCGGATGCTTTCCGGCTGCGCTCGGACAAACCTCGGAAAATGCGGCGTTTTGCCGTGCGAGTCCCCGGCAACGGGGATTCGGTCAATTGTTTAGAACGATTTATGAACCATTATTTCGCATCCGACATCCATCTGGGCGCAGGCGGCGAGGCGTTCGCCGGGGAAACCGAACGCCGTTTCGTGGCTTGGCTCGACGATGCGGCGAAGGATGCGGAGTCGATATTTCTGGTCGGCGACCTTTTCGACTTCTGGTTCGAATACCGCGAGGTCGTGCCGAAGGGCTTCGTGCGGACGCTGGGCAAGCTGGCCGAGCTGACCGACCGGGGCGTGCGGGTCGTCTTTTTTACCGGAAACCATGATATGTGGGTCGGCGACTACCTCGCCCGCGAATGCGGCGTCGAAGTCTACACTTCGCCGCAGCGGTTCTGCCTGAACGGCAAACATCTCTTTATCGCCCACGGCGACAACATGAAGATCGACGGACAGCCGGTGCTCAAACTGCTCAACACCGTATTTCGTTCGCGGACGCTGCGCTGGCTCTTTTCGTGGCTGCTGCATCCCGACTGGGCGATGCGTTTCGGCCATTGGTGGAGCGGCAAGTCGCGCAAGTCGCACGCCGCCGACACCCTCGACGTCTCGCTTACCGAGCCGCTGATCCAATACGCCCGCGAATATGCCGCCATGCACGATGTCGATCATTTCGTTTTCGGGCATATGCACTTCCCGCGCGACTTCCGCGAAGGGAATCTGCATGTGATAAACCTCGGCTGCTGGGAACAGTATCCCTCTTATGCCGTTTTGGACGCGTCGGGCGAAATGACGCTGAGGAGGCTCGAAGCGTTCCGTTAGTGCGGGGGCGCGGGACGGCCCGCTGCTCCGCGCGGAAGAAATGTCTATTTGAGCGGAAAAAATGTGCTGAATTCAACTTGCAAATGCAACAGAATTCTGATTAATAATTTGTTTAAATTT
>ENA-ORTL01000276-ORTL01000276.1-human-gut-metagenome-genome-assembly--contig:-NODE-276-length-64516-cov-11.4194_pt1 | contig 64516 bp, 53 predicted proteins | sample MGYA00241916_ERZ509196 | MGnify/ENA primary metagenome ERZ509196 (study PRJEB26280, sample SAMEA2338844) | human gut metagenome | biome: human gut; feature: human-associated habitat; material: faeces...
TCGCTATTCGCGAAGGTGGCCACACAGTAGGTGCCGGTGTTGTTACTGAAATTATTGACAAATAATTTTAGTTTTGTACGCTGATACAAAATAATAAGATGCCGTTCGGGTTTTACCCGGACGGCATTTTTGTTATTTAACGCATGGTCAAAACGAAAGAAATGCAGTTATGTAAGGTCGGAAGATTATTTTGAGAAATATAAAATTTCACTTGATACGGACAAATGTTTTTCGTATAATGATTTCAATTTAAAAAAGCGGAGTGCTTAGCCATATAGCAAAGAGTTTGCAGATAAGTTGAGCAGGAAGCGAAGTAAAAGTGATGACGAAAGAAAGTAGCCCTGTAAGGCATGCGCAGAGAGCCGTTGGTTGGTGTAAAACGGCAGTGATTACAGTGTGAAGTTCCTTTCTGAACTGCAAAGCTGAAATTGAGTAGGTTGCGCCGGCGTGGTTGTCGTTAGTAGAACTATGAGTTGGTCGATTCGAGATAATGAGGGTGGTACCGCGGATATTCCGTCCCTTGGTACAACCCTCTTTTTTTATACTCGGAAATCGTCAATGAGGGTGGTACCGCGATTCGTCATCGTCCCTTTTTAGGGTCGATTTTTTATTTCATAGTTGGCGATTTTGTCATCATGAATTGTTTGCAAAAAAAGGCGGACGGGCCGGTGATATGCCCCAATCACCACAGAAAGGAGCGATTTTTATGACTATTTCAACTGTGATTGTAGGGCTGTATGTGGTATTACTCTTCGTGATTTCTTGGGCATCGCGCAAACTGACAACGGGCAAGTCGGAAAATTATGTGCTGGCCGGTTTAACCTTGGCAGCACTTTGGGCGGCTGATGTGAGTACGGCTTGCAATTTACTTTTGAGTTCCGGTACTTTATTCTCTCAGGATATTTACAAACGTTTCATCAATCCGAATGTAACCGACGAACGTTATACATTCATTACTAAAGTAGCCATCGTGGTTATGGGGCTTATGACATTCATCTTCGCTTTGACAATCAGCGGTATCATCGCTACGTTGATGCAGGGCTTAAGCTTGATGGAGGCCTTCGCGGTTATCGTATTGATGACTTTGTTCGCACCTAAATACTGCAGCCGCATCGGTGCTTTCTATACTTTAGTGGCAGCCGTGGTGACCTTGTTAATATGGAATTTTGTACCTGCAGTTCGCATCGTACCGCATGTCATTTATTTGGAATGGATCGTGTGCAGCATTACTTTCGGTGTTTGTACTTCAATCAGTAAACAGGCAATTGCAACTGACGAAGCGCTTGAGGGGAAAAGCGTGGAAGAAGGTATGGTTAATTCGTTGAATTAAAGTTGAGTAGATAGTTGAATTAAATAGTAAGGGTTATGATAAAAGCCATTTAGTATAATTTGTGGGCCTTGAGAAACCGCAAGTTATGTCTGAATGGCTTTTTTGAAGAGTAAAACGCCTTTTTAAATCAAAAAATATTTTTAAAATTAAATTGCATAAAATATAGTTGACAACAATTAAAAGATTGTGTACAATTAAATCATCGAAAGAGAGATACTTATTTGATGCAACAGGAGGGCTCGTCATGAGCGTATATGATTACAGTGTATTAGACAAAGCAGGGAAAGAAGTTGGTTTAAAAGAATTTGAAGGTAAGGTTTTGGTGATTGCCAATACGGCCAGTAAATGTGGTTTTACACCACAATATGAAGGTTTGGAAGCATTGTATGAATCCTTTAAAGATCAGGGATTCAGCGTAATTGCAGTACCGGCTAATGAATTTTTGGAGCAGGAACCGGGCACCAATGAAGAAGTACAGAGTTTCTGCAAATTAAATTACGGAGTAACGTTCCCTGTTATGGGTAAAGCTGTTGTACGCGGTGAAGGTGAAATTCCTTTGTTTACCTATTTGACCGCTCAGCAAGGCTTTAAAGGTTTCACCGGTGAAAAAGCTGATTTCATGAACAGTTTTTTGAATGAAAAGTTCCCTGAATTCATGGGCGATGATTCCATTAAATGGAACTTCACCAAGTTCTTGATTAATCGTAAAGGGGAAGTTATCGGTCGTTTCGAACCAACTGTTGAACCGTCAGAAATGAAAGAAGCTATTGAAGCAGCTTTAGCTGAATAATCGTACAGATATTTTCTGGATATAAATTCACAGGAGTGTTCCTTACAAGGGGTCACTCCTTTTGTTTTATATGGTTCTTCATTTCGTGCTATAATTAATAAATAAGATGATGATTGCTCGAGGAGGTTGAGCCGTGACAAGAAATGAAATACTAAATGGCTTGCAATCGCTTAGAGCGAATGAAGTAAGCCGTGTTGAAAGCAATCCCCATAAGCCTTTTAAAGTAGGGTTGGTATATCCCAATACATATTTTGTGGGTATGAGTAATTTGGGATTGCAGATTATATATGAAGAAGTGAATTTACGTGATACGAGTTGCGGTGAACGGTATTTTATGCCGGCTGCATCGGAGCTTCGTGATTATGAAAAACATCGCTTGCCGCTTATGAGTGTGGAGACGCAACGGCCACTCAATGAATGTGATGTTATCGGTATCGATATTACTTTTGAAATGGATTATTTTAATATTCCGCAACTTTTAAAATTGGGTCGTGTACCGGTGAAACGTATTCACCGCATTGAACGAGATCCCATCGTGATTGCGGGCGGACCTTGCGCTACCTTTAATCCGGAACCTTTATCAGATTTTATTGATGCGTTTATCATCGGTGAAGGGGAACAACTTGTTTCCGAAATGTTGACGGTCATTGAAGCAGGCCGTTTAGCCAATGAATCGCGTGAGGTGATTTTATTAAAACTCAGTAAGTTGACCGGTGTTTATGTGCCGTCTTTATATGAGCCGCAATATGATGAAAACGATGATTTTACAGGCTATAAATTTTTAGGTGAAACATCGGATGAATCAGGCACAGCAGGTGCAGAAACAGGCAGAAACGAAAACACCGGTGAAACCGGAATTGTGCCGCGCATTACACGTCACTGGCGGCAGCTTGAAACAGTGGGAGAAACGGTAATTGCTACGGATTACACCGAATTCGGAGCTATGTATATTGTCGAAGTGGCTCGCGGTTGCGGTCGGCATTGTCGTTTTTGTATGGCCGGTTATTGTTATCGCACACCGCGTTTACGGAGGCTTGACTTGTTAAAGGTCGGTGTTGATCGAGCGGCGGAATTGAACAAAAAAGTGGGGCTCATGGGAGCCGCCATTTCCGATTATCCCGATATTGATAAATTGGTTGAATATATACGGTCCAAAGGGCTTCGTTATTCCTGCGCGTCTTTACGGGCCGATTCGTTGACGCAGGCGGTAGTGGACGGTTTGGCAGCCAGCGGTCAACAGACGATTACGTTGGCGCCGGAAGCCGGTAGCGACAGATTGCGACGCGTTATAAATAAAGGAATTTCCAACGAAGATATGCGTAAGGCTGTAACTTTGGCAGCCAAGGCGGGTATTCCGCATATTCGTCTTTATATTATGGTGGGATTACCGACGGAGTCGGATGAAGATATTGAGGCTATTGTAACTATGGCCGATGATGTGTTCGGTTATATGCAGGAAGCGGGCTGTAAGGGCCGCTTAACATTGAGTATCAATCCGTTTATACCGAAACCGTTTACGCCGTTTCAGTGGATGCCCATGGCGCATCAAAAAGAGGTAACCAAGAAGCTGAATTCAATCAAAAAAGCTCTCAGCAAGAATCGTCGTATCGAGGTGCTCGTAGAATCACCGAAAGAAGCGTATGTGCAAGGCGTTTTGGCACGCGGTGACCGACGATTGGGTGACATTATCGCTTTGGCCGCCGAGCAAGGCGGAGCCAAAGGCTTTAAGAATGCCTGTCGAGAATTTGATTTTGATATGGACCAAGCTTTATATAAAGAACGTGATTTAATGGAGCCGTTGCCTTGGGATATGCTGGATATGCAACTTGCAAAAGGGTATTTGGCGAATGAATGGCAACGAAGTCTGACGGAAACATATACGGTCCCATGTCAGGCCGGCTGTAGACGTTGTGGCGTATGTAGTGAAGCGGGGTGTGATTATGGCACGACAGAATAGAACCGTAATTCGTGAAGGTGGCGGGTTCCCGGGGCGACCGTTTGAATTTGAAGCGGCCGCCGCTTTGACCGGCTTTCCGTTGATGCACGGTGTAACCAGACGTTTTGGCGGGGTGTCGAAGAAACCGTTTGATTCTTTTAATTTGGGACTTCATGTAGGGGATGATATTGAAGCGGTTTGGGAAAATCGTCGCCGTTTGGCCAAACATTTACGGGTAGGGCCCGAACTTTTGACCTGTGCCCAACAGGTACACGGTACGGAAATTTCGGAAGCGACCGCTGAGAATGTCGGCGCCGGTGCGTTTCAGATGGACAAAGCCATACCGAACAGTGATGCAATATTTACTCGATTGGAAGAAGTGCCGTTATTGCTTCTCGTAGCCGACTGTGTGCCGGTATTGGTGTATGATCCGACTCATCATGCGGTGGCGGTGATTCATGCCGGTTGGCGCGGTACAATCGGTCATGTGCCGGTTTTAACGATGCAGGCTATGGCGGATGCTTACGGTACTCGGCCGCAAGATTGTCATGTCTACTTGGGACCGTCCATTCATTACGATTCATTCGAAGTGAGTGAAGAGCTGGCCGATACGTTTCGCGAAGCGTCATATATTCCGGATCAAATAGTGGGTTACCGCTATCGGGCTGACAAGGGAATTCAGACGCCGCACGTTAATTTACAGCAGTTTATCGTACAAGATTTACGTCAGTTTGGAGTACCTTTGCAGCATATTACCGTGTCTCCTACAGACAGCATGACGGCCGCAGGCTGTTATTCTTATCGACGCGAGTTTGGTAAAACCGGTCGAATGGCATTATTTGCAATGCTCAGAAAAAAGAAGAAATGACTGTTTTACTCATATTTTCATTGGCATTTTATCTTATTTATTATATAATATTATCGCATGAAAGTATTTTTTTACATGCACTAACGAGCGTATGCCGGTGCATAAGGGGGTAGGCTATGATTAAAGATGCGTTGGAAGCTGTGCAAAAGCGGATGGCTGATGCCATGGCTAAGGCAGGTCGGACAGACCGAGTAACGCTCATAGCCGTGACAAAAAATCATCCCGTATCAGCGGTGGAAACGGTGGCGCAATTGGGCGTCCGCACAGTGGGAGAAAATCGAGTACAGGAGGCTAAGGAGAAGTTGTTGACATACAACGGACCTGAGCTCGAATGGCACTTGATTGGTCATTTGCAAGCAAATAAAGTACGACAAGCTGTTCCATTGTTTTCCCTAATACACTCTGTAGATAGCAGTAAGCTACTAGATGAAATAAATAAAGTGGCCGCTAAATGTGGCAAAATACAAGATGTTTTGTTACAAGTCAATGTGGCTCGGGAAGCAAGTAAGTCCGGGTTGACGGTAGAGGACTTTCCGGAAGTGCGCGATTATGCGAAGACATTGCCGAATGTAAGAGTCAGAGGATTGATGTGTATGGCACCTTTTTTCGAAAATCCTGAAGAGGCTCGTCCTATTTTTCGAGTAGCCCATGCATTATATGAGGATATGAAATCCAAGTTTCCTGAAGGACAGATTGAGTATTTGTCCATGGGAATGACCCATGACTTTGAAGTGGCTTTGGGAGAAGGCGCGAATATGATTCGCGTTGGCACCGCAATTTTTGGTAACCGAGTATATGATTAAATAGCGCGTTGTAGGAGGGGTTATTAATGAGTTTAAGTTGGAATAGTATTAAGCAAATGTTTTTTGGGAATGACCATGACGTATATGATGAAGAGGAATACACGGATAATGCAGGTCCTGATTATGATGAACCGGCTCCGCAGGTAGCCCCGCAGACCAATACAACCAGTTCCGCATTTCGCCCCGCAAAAACAGGAGGATATAACACCGTGGCACAACGTCCTAATTCAATGAAAGTAGTCATTGTTGAACCAACAGTATTTGAAGATTCCGAACGCATTACTAACGAGTTACGCGATATGCGTCCCGTAGTAATTAATTTTGAAAAAACCGACCCTCATGAATCGGCGCGCATTGTTGATTTTGTGAGCGGCGCCACATTTGCTTTAGACGGCAAATTGGAAAAAATCGGTAAAGATATTTTTATCTGTGTACCGGTAAATGTAACAGTTGATTATAACGACAAGAGCTATAATGACATGTCGGATCAATTCTCTTGGAAAGAACCTCAATTATAATAGGAGGTCAGCATGGCAGGCCGAATTTTATTCATTGGAGCCGGTGCGATGGGCGGTGCCATTTTACGTGGTGCTGTAGCTAATCGCTTGGTAGAGCCCCAAGCTGTGTATGTATTAGTTAAAACGGAAGCCAGTGCGGCTGCATGGCGTGAAGAATTAAACGTCAACGCCGGTACTGAGCTGCCTGATATAAAAGAAATAAGCACTGTTGTTTGGGCAGTGAAACCGCAAGTATTGCCTGAAGTTTTACCAAAGTTGAAAAATTTGTCGGCAGGTACGATTTGTTTGTCGGTGGCGGCCGGGATTACCTTGGCACGGCTTGAAAAAGCAATACCGCAGGCAATATGGTACAGGGCCATGCCGAATACACCGGTAGCGGTAGGTGCCGGCTTGACGGCGTTAACGGCAGGTACCAAAGGTAATGAAACCGTTACGGCTAAATTGAGTGCCTTATTTAATGCTATCGGTGAAGCTGTAGTTTGTTCCGAAGTCGATTTGGAACGACTGACGGCTATTTCCGGGTCCGGTCCGGGCTATGCGTTTGTTATTATGGACACCTTGGCTGATGCGGGCGTACGGTTGGGTTTAACCCGTAAAGTAGCCATTAAAGCGGCTGCCTATACTTTATTCGGTGCCGGTAAAATGGCACTGGATACGGAGACGCATCCGGCGGTATTGCGTGATCAAGTAACGTCTCCGGGCGGAACTACGATTGCAGGCATTGCCAAAATGGAAAAAGAAGGCCTTCGCTCAGCCTTACAAGAGGGTGTTATCGCTTGTTATGAACGCTCTTTGGAATTAGGCAAGCATTAGGAGGATTTGTGAAAGATAAAGAAAAATTAATTCGATATTTTGAAGCATCCGGTAGTGGCGAAGAAGCTCGTCGCATGCTCGACTTAGCCGAGCAAGTCGTGGCGGGCAAGCCATATCGGGTGACTGAGTTTATGTCGCCGGCAGGACTTGTGATTGCCGACGCAATTAAAGCGAATTTACCGCAACTGAAGGTAGAATTCGGTGGTGGCTATGAAGGAGCCGAGCGCATTCGCGTAGCATTTGTAGAAGCAGATTTTCAAGGCAATGTAGATTTAGGCATTAAAGCCTTAAAAGTGTCTTGGGATCCGCGCTTCCGCTTGCTTACTCATCGTGATGTGTTGGGCTCGCTCATGGGGCTTGGTATTGAGCGCACCAATTTCGGTGACATTATTATGCAAACCGGTGGTGCTCAATTAATAGTGGATGCAGCCATGGCTGATTATGTGAAACAGAATTTTACAAAGATTGCCATGGTATCTGTTTCGGTTGAAGATATGGATATATCCGAAATTCAACCGAAAGAAGAAAAAATTAAAGAAATACGTACTACGGTAGCTTCTTTGCGTCTGGATGCGGTAGCATCTTCCGGATTCAGCGTATCCCGTACCAAAGTGGTCAGCTCAATTAACGCGGGGCTGGTGCAAGTCAATTGGCAACCGGCCAAGGGACCGGCACAGGAAGTCAAAGAAGGAGATATTATTTCGCTGCGTGGTCGTGGACGAATGAAGATTGAGGAAATTACAGGAACATCCCGTAAAGGACGCATCGGCGTCTATCTCAAACGATTCATGTAAATTAGGAGGTAAGCTATATGATTACACCAATGGATATTCACAATAAAGAGTTTGAAACAGGCTTTCGTGGGTACGACAAAGTATCAGTAGATGCATTTATGGCTGAACTGGTTCATGACTATGAAACCTTATATCGCGAAAATCGTGAAATGACAGACAAAATTGAGCAGTTGGAAAAACGCATTGCTCAATATGAAAAAATGGAAGCAACTATGAATGATGCTTTGGTATTGGCTCAAGAAACGGGTGAAAATGTTAAAAACTCGGCTCGTAAAGAAGCAGATCTCATCATCCAAGAAGCGGAACAACAACGTCGTCACATTTTAGAAGAAGCGGAACGCCAGTTGCGTGAAGGCTGTGAAAAATATGCGGTAATTCGCAACGAAGTAGCCGTTTTCAAAGCTCGTATGGAATCTCTATTGAACTCTCAATTGCAAATGGCAGATAGCTATGTGTTAGGCGATAGCAAAGTTCAACTTGAATCGGTTGATATTGATGAAGTAATTGCCGCAGCGGCTAAAGACAACTCAACAATTCACAGTAATGCCGGTGTAGCCGAAGATGTGTTGGCAGCTAAAGACACTGTTAGTGAGACGGCTGAAACTGAAACAACTGAAGATAATAAATAGCATATGAATCGGCTTGATGTTATATCAAGCCGATTTTGATATCATGGACATATGAAAGAATTTCATGAAGTGTATAAAAGAAACAGACTATAATATAAGTATAAACTGTTGTGCGAAAAGAGGTGCGGCACTATGATTACAATGGCCTTGCGACTCACGGGACAACGGTGTTTGGTAATAGGCGGTGGTGCCGTCGCCGAACGTCGTATCGCTTTGTTCCTTGAAGAAGGTGCCAAGGTGACCGTGGTAAGTCCGGAAGTGACCGATGCCATTGCTGCTTGGGCCAAATCCGGACAACTGGTTTGGTACAAGCAAAAATATGATGAATCTGTTGATTTAGGCGTCGATTTTGTGTTGTTGGCGACGAGCGACAGTGAACTCAATGCAAAATGTGCTCAAAAAGCACGTGACTTGGGGGCGTTGGTGAACCGTGCCGATGATCGCAGTGATTGTGATTTTACTTTCCCGGCGACAGTAGTTGTGGGCGATTTGGAATTTGCCATATTTACGGGGCGCGTCAGTCCGCGGTTGAGTCGTTTAATAAAAAAAGATTTGGCCAATCGCTATGAGGCGGTAGCCGAGATGTTGCCGGCTCTTAGAGCGATGCGTAAAACAGTACGTGAGCTTTTGGCGACGCCGGCGGAACGCGAAGAATTTTGGCAAAAATATTTAGGTCAAGAAGAGTTGATTAAGATAATAGAGGGTGATTGGAAATGTGTGGAGGATATATTGAGCGATGAAATTAATCGTATTAGGTCTAAATCATAGAAGTGCGCCTGTTAATGTGCGCGAAGTATTTTCGTTTGATAAAACGGAAATCAGTGAAGCTATCAATCACGTGTACGAACACGAACAGGTAGCGGAATGTGTGCTCTTATCTACATGTAACCGTACCGAATTATATGCGGTATTGGAAGATGTGGAAAATCCGAAAGAATTTATGCTTCATTTATTGCAACACTTAAAGGGTGTTGAAGACATGACCATTGAAGATGATTGGTTCTTCATGTATGAAGGTCGTGATTTATTGGCTCATTTATTCAATGTAGCATCCAGTTTAGATTCATTGGTGCTCGGGGAAGGTCAGATTTTAAGCCAGCTTAAAATGGCGTATATTTCAGCGTACAGCCGCGGTTTGACCGGTCCTATTTTTAATATTATTTTCCAACGCGCCATTAGCGTGGGCAAGAAAGTACGTACCGTTACGGGTATTGCCAATACGCCGGTATCGGTAAGTTATGCGGCGGTAAATTTGGCGGAAGATTGTTTGACAAAACCGATGAGTGAGGCAAAAGTACTCGTTTTGGGCGCCGGTGAAATGAGTGAATTGACGGCAACCCATCTTCAATCTAAAGGGGTTAAGAGTATTTTTGTGTCCAATCGTACGTATCATAAAGCGGAAGCATTGGCAAAACGATTCGGCGGCAAGGCTATTTCCTTTGACAGCTTTATCAATCAAGCCAAAGAGGCGGATATTTTGATTACATCCACCGGGGCGCCGCATTATATTATCGGCCCTGAAGAAGCGACTAAAATTGTGGCAGAACGCAAGGGTAATCCGATAGTTATGATTGATATTGCCGTGCCGCGTGACATCGATCCGGACGTTTCCCAAATTGATGACGTGTACTTGTTTAATATTGACTCGTTGGAAAGTGTTGTTGAAGCGAATAAACATCAACGTGAATTGGAAGCGGAAAAAGCAAAACCGATTATTGCGGAAGCAATTGATGATATTGAAGAAAAATTGGGCTACTTGTCGGTACGCCCGATGATGGTACTTCTCAGCGATAAAGCGGAACGTACTCGTAAACGTGAATTACATCGTGCCTTGGCAAAATTGCCGGATGCCGATGATCGCCTTCGTAAAATCATGGACAATATGTCGCGCATGATTGTGCGTAAATTATTGCGCGATCCGATGATTCGCTTTGGCGAAGTAGCCGGTAAAGATGAAGAAAATGAATACTGGAAACTGTTCCACGATATGTTTGACTTAGAAAAGGAGCGAAAATCCTTATGAGAAATATAATTCGTATAGGTACGCGCAGCAGTGCCTTGGCTTTATGGCAGGCTGAATTTGTCGGCTCGGAGCTGAAGCGCTTGTTTCCCGGCTGTGAAGTAGAACTCGTTCATCACAGTACTAAAGGTGACCGTATTTTGGAAAAACCGCTAGCTGCTATCGGCGGTAAAGGTCTTTTCACGGAAGAATTGGAAGCATCCATGCGCGAAGGCTCCATTGATATTGCCGTTCACAGTTTGAAAGATATGCCGACGGATTTGCCGAAAGGTTTGACATTGGGCGCGATTACAAAACGCGAAGTACCATGTGATGCATTGGTATCGCCAAAATATAAAACCCTTGATAAATTGCCGCAAGGCGCTAAAGTGGGAACCAGCAGCTTGCGTCGTCAGGCTCAGCTCTTGCATCATCGCCCCGATTTACAAATCAACGTCTTGCGCGGTAATGTGCAGACTCGACTTCGTAAATTGGAAGAAGAAAACTTTGATGCCATCGTGCTTGCTCAGGCAGGGCTTAAACGCTTAGGTTTGGCGGATCAAATTACCCAGGTTTTCACAGCCGATGAATTGATTCCGGCGGTAGGCCAGGGGGCCTTAGCTATCGAATGCCGCAGTGACGATCAGGAAATGCTCGATATGTTGGCAAAACTCAACGACGAAGATACCATGTGGTGTACTCGTGGGGAACGCAGCTTCTTGCGTCAGTTACAAGGCGGTTGCCAAGTACCGATGGGCGTTCATGGCACGATTCATAAAGGTCAGTTGACCTTAAAAGCGATTATTTCATCGCTTGACGGTAAAAACTGTTATGAAGGGGAATTAACCGGACCTAAGAAAACGGCTGATATTATCGGTCGTAACTTAGCTAAAGCCTTATACGAAGAAGGCGGTAAACATATCATCGATGAGTTGATTCAGGAGGGGGTAATTCAATGACCGGTATAGTGTATCTGATTGGGGCAGGCCCCGGCGATTATAAATTAATTACGGTCAAGGGCCGTGAATGTATCGAAAAAGCGGACGTTATTGTTTATGATTACTTGGCAGATGAGCATTTACTGCGCTGGGCCAAACCGGATGCAGAACTTATTTATGCCGGTAAACAGTGTAAAAACCATACCTTACATCAATATGAAATCAACGAATTATTAGTTAAATACGGCCTTGAAGGTAAAGTGGTAGCTCGTCTTAAAGGTGGCGATCCGCTTATTTTCGGTCGCGGCGGTGAAGAAGCCTTGGAACTTGCCAAAGCGGGCGTACCGTTTGAATTTGTGCCGGGCGTAACATCCGGTATTTCGGCACCGGCCTATGCGGGCATTCCCGTAACACAACGTGCCATGGCGACTTCTTTTGCCATCGTAACCGGTCATGAAGATCCGACTAAAAACGAATCCGGCATCAACTGGGAAGGTCTTGCTACCGCTGTTGACACTATCAGCTTTGTTATGGGGATCGGTAATTTACCGATGATTTCCCAGAAGCTTATGGAATACGGTCGTCCTAAAGAAACGCCGGTAGCCGTAATTCGTTGGGGCACTAAACCGGTACAGCAAACGTTGGTATCTACTTTGGAACATGTAGCCGAAGATGTTAAAAAAGCCGGAATTAAACCGCCATCCATTATTACGGTGGGGAATGTTGTGGGCCTGCGCGATTCTTTGCGCTGGTTTGACAATAAGCCGTTGTTCGGCAAAACAGTACTCGTAACGAGAGCTCGTTCTAAAGCCAGTGTGTTAACTGAGAAACTAGAAGAATTAGGTGCCAATGTAGTAGAAGCGGCAGCTATTAAAACACAGGCTTTGCCGGTAGGGCAGCCGGAAAAAGATGTATTGCTTAATGCGCATTCTTATAAAACGGTTATTTTTACCTCCGCTGAAGGTGTACGTTTCTTCTTTGAAGCCTTGGAAGGCTTAGGTAAAGACAGCCGCGTATTGGGCGAAGCCAAGCTTTGTGCGATTGGCAGTGCCACTGCTAAAGCATTGCATGATAAAGGCCTTTTAGCCGATATTATTCCGGCAGATTATAAAGGCGAATCCGTAGTAACGGCGTTAAAACCAATCCTTGAAAAAGGCGATAAAGCGTTATTGATTCAGCCTAAAGTGGCTCGTAAAGTGATTTTCAACGGTCTTACCGAAGCCGGTATTGATGTGACGGTTGTTCGCTTGTACGAAACCCTGTTGGATAATTCCCAGGCGGATATTTTGCGTGATGCATTGGCAGCGGGTGAAGCGGATTATATTACGTTCACCAGCTCCTCCACGGTAACAAATACATTGAGTATGCTCGGTGAAGACGGTGCGGCTTTAATTAAAAAAGCACGCGTTGCCTGTATCGGACCTATCACGGCCGCCACTTGTGTGGAACACGGTATTCAGCCTAATTTAATCGGCGAAACCTTCACCATTCCGGCCATGGTTGATATGATTAAAGCGGATGTAGCTAACGCTGCTGAAACAAAATAAATAAAATGAAACTGTCAGAGTGTCAGCTGCGGCTGACACTCTTGGCATGGCATTTAGGCAAAATATATATGTTTAACAAAATAAAACTGGCTTGCTTACGCAAACCGTACTACAATAGAAGCGTAGTATTACATAAAGGAGACGATGAATAATGTTAGACTTAACCTATCGTCCGCGCCGTTTGCGGACAACACCGGCTATGAGAGCTTTGGTACGCGAAACAACATTGCAAGTAGAGGATTTAATTTATCCGTTGTTTATTGTGCCGGGGACCGGTGTTAAGGAGGAAATTACATCGTTACCGGGACAATACCATTTGTCCGTGGATGAAGCGGTAAAATTTGCTAAAGAAGCACAGGCCCTCGGTATTTTGGGCGTTGAAATATTCGGTTTGCCAACCTATAAAGACCCGCAAGGTTCGTCTGCATGGGATATGGAACAACCGGTACAACAGGCTATTAAAGCCATTCGTAAAGAAGTACCGGAACTCATTGTTATTTCCGACGTATGCCTTTGCCAATATACCAGCACCGGTCATTGCGGTTGTGTTGAAAACCACGAAGTTTTGAACGACGAAACATTGCCGTTGCTTGCTAAAGTTGCCGTAAGCCATGCTCAGGCAGGTGCTCATATGGTAGCTCCGTCTGATATGATGGACGGTCGTGTAGCCGTTATCCGAGAAGCTCTTGACGATGCCGGTTTTACCAACGTATCCATCATGAGCTATGCCGCTAAATACGCCAGTGCTTACTATGGTCCGTTCCGTGATGCCGTTCATTCCACACCGGAATTCGGCGACCGTAAAGGTTACCAGATGGACGAAGCAAATCGCTTGGAAGCCATGCGCGAAATCGAACTCGACATTCGTGAAGGTGCCGATATTATCATGATTAAACCGGCGCTTTCTTATCTCGATATTGTTCGTGAAGCACGCGACAACTTTGACTATCCGTTGGCTGTTTACAATGTAAGCGGTGAATACGCCATGGTTAAAGCGGCAGCTCAGCAGGGGCTTGTTGATGAAAAACGCATCGTTTTGGAAACTTTATTGTCCATGAAACGTGCCGGTGCCAAAATCATCATCACTTATCATGCCATGGATGTAGCTCGTTGGTTGCGTAAATAATTGAAACACGTTTTAATGTAAGTCGTTGTTTTTTGGAGCCTTTAGGGCCGGCAAAAACTCGATTCTCATGCCGTTGTTGTTAATATCGTAAGGAGAAGATTATGTTTACATTAGATAAATCTAAACAAGCTTTTAATGAAGCTAAGGTCTATATGCCGGGTGGCGTTAACAGCCCAGTGCGCTCATATCGCAGTGTGGGCTCCGAACCGCCATTTATCAGCTCTGCATCCGGCGACCGCATTTATGATATTGACGGCAATGAGTACATTGATTATGTTTTATCTTGGGGCCCTATGATTTTGGGCCATGCCAAATCCGAAGTAGTAGCTGCTTTGCAGGAAGCCGTTTTACGCGGTACCAGCTATGGGGCACCGACTCTTCTGGAAACGGAACTCGCTAAAAAAATCCAGGCGTTCATGCCGAATATGGAAATGCTCCGCATGGTTAACTCCGGTACGGAATCGACCATGAGTGCCTTGCGTGTGGCGCGCGGTTATACGGGGCGTGATAAAATCGTTAAATTCATCGGTTGCTATCATGGTCACAGCGACGGGTTATTGGTAAAAGCCGGCTCCGGTTTGGCTACCTTCGGTGTGCCTGACAGCCCCGGCGTACCGGCCGGTGTAGCTGCCGATACGTTGACTATTCCGTACAATGATATTGAAGCGGTTAAAGCCTTATTTGAAAAAGAAGGTCACAGCATTGCAGCGGTTATCGTAGAACCGGTAGCCGGCAATATGGGCTGTGTACCGCCTGTACCGGGCTTCTTGGAAACTCTTCGTGAGTTGACAACCGCTCACGGCGCATTGCTTATTTTTGACGAAGTAATGTGCGGTTTCCGTGCCAGCTCCGGCGGTGCCCAGAAGAAATACAACATCAAACCGGACTTAACTTGTCTCGGCAAAATCGTAGGTGGCGGGTTACCGATGGCCGTATTCGGTGGTTCCCGTGAAATCATGAGCCAGGTTGCACCGGCCGGTCCTATTTATCAGGCAGGTACTTTGAGTGGTAACCCGATTGCCGTAACAGCCGGTTTGGCAACGCTCAGCATTTTACAACAGAATCCGACTGTATTCAAACGTTTGAATCAGGCAACTGAAACACTTTGCCAAGGTCTTAAAGAGTTGGGTGCTAAACATAATGTACCGGTTCAGGTTCAATATGTGGGCTCTATGTTTACCTTGTTCTTCAGCGATAAACCGGTACATAATTTTGATGACGCATCGGCTTGTGATATGGAAGCGTTCAAAAAATTCTTCCATTACAATTTGAGCCACGGCATTTATTATGCACCAAGCCAATACGAAAGTAACTTCATGTCGGCTAAACATTCCGCACAGGATATTGAACATACTCTGGCGGTAGCCGATGAAGCATTTGCAACTTTATAATAGCTGATACAGCTTGCTGAGAATCTGAATTGATACGATTGGCGCATGCTACGAATGGACATGGCCGTAGCGGATGATTTCATTATTCGGCAAGTATGTATTTAATCCATTGCAAGGTGGCGAAGTGGCCATAGCGATGTTATAATTAAAATTGGATAATCAAATGTTAGACCCCTGCCATTTGGAAGGGGTCTTGTGCTAATACAGAGGAGATATGATTATGGAACGATTAACTCCCGAAATGGTGGCCGCAGCTCGCAAGAGTTTGCAGGAATGTTTGCATAACAGTGTGATCCCCAAGGAATATTGGGATGAAATTGCTCATTGGCTGAAAGCCACTCAAATGGAGAATATCTACTTAGTCGGCCGCGATGCGATCGGCGCATGGTGGGCCTCCAAAGAAGTTCGTAAAATGGGTTTTGCCATTAATTTTGCCAAAGGCGGCTGTCTGCCAGGCAATTGGTTCCCGGAAGGTGAAAACTGGGATATGGCGCAAGCTAAGGCTAAATACAATCTGGTATCCGATTGGCAATGCCTGATTGAACATGATGCCTTAATTAAAATATAAAAAGTAAAAAGAGAATAAGAGGTTAGTATGAGCGGTGTTAGAAAAAGCGCCAGCTTGTCCGTTGTCACTTTGAGCTGGCCTATTTTTATAGAAATATTCTTACAGATGCTGATTGGTAATATTGACCAGTTCATGATGAGTCATTATTCCCAGGAAGCGGTAGCTGCCGTAGCCAATGCGAATCAGATTATGAATATTTTCATCTTCTTGATTACTGTTATGAGTACGGCTACCACCATATTGATTGCTCAATATTTGGGGGCCAAAAATCCGACCAAGATAAACGAAGTAACGACGGTGAGTATTGCCTTTAACTTCGTGTTCAGTTCTGTGGCGGCGCTGTTTATTTTAGTGGCCCATCGGATGCTTTTCGAGTGGCTCGGTGTACCGGAAGAGATTATCGATGATACGAGCCTTTATATGACTATCGTAGCCGCCAGTATTCCGATTACGGGGATTTATACGGCCTTTGTGGCCACTTTCCGCGGTTTTTCGTTGCCGATTATCACCATGTGTGTAGCCTTCGTTATGAACGTGGTACACATTTTCAGTAACATGGTGCTCATTTACGGTTGGGGGCCGATTCCGTCCATGGGCGTTTTGGGCGTGTCTATTTCGACGACATTGAGCAAGGGCTTAGGATTACTTTTGGTATTCTATCTGTTCAAAACCCAGCTCAATGTTAAATTGTCCTGGTCGTACTTAAAACCGTTCCCGAAAGAAACGTTGAAGCGTTTATTGCATATCGGCGTACCGTCCGGCGGGGAAACGTTGTCCTATCAGTTATCCCAGACTACGATTATGAAGATGGTTAATATTTTCGGTATCATGGTTATTAATACAAAGGTATATGCCTATATTATTTCCATGTTCTGTTATATGTACACCATTGCGCTGGCCAATGCGGCCCAAATTATCGTAGGCTTTTTGGTCGGTGCGGATCGGGAAGACGAAATTTCCGGACGAGTGTGGCATACGATGTGGCTGGGCATGGCCATCAGTATGACTTTATCCGTGTCGTTCTATTTACTGAGTGATTATATATTTGCCTTTTTCACGGATGAACAGGAAATCATTACCCTCGGTAAAACGATTCTTCTGATTGAAATTTTCTTGGAAATCGGGCGAACGGTCAATATTATTATGGTTCAATGTTTACAGGCGGCCGGCGATATCAGGACGCCGATGATTGTAGGTATCTTTGGTATGTGGCTCTGTGCCGTTGTTTTGTCCTATGTATTGGGCATTTGGCTCGATTGGGGGCTCGCCGGCATCTGGATTGCCATGGCCATTGATGAAGGTGTGCGTGCCGTTATATTCGTATGGCGTTGGCACAGCGGTAAATGGAAGAATAAGAAGCTGATTGAAGAAACGGCTTGATGAGATTTTTTGAAAAACATCGAGCAACAGCTGGTTGAATATTCAATGGCAAAGAGATTTGTGTAGCATAGTAGACTTAGTAAAAAGAGAGTTAGAGGAAGAAGTATGAAGCGTAAGGTTGGGATTATTGGGTTAGGTTTACTTGGCGGTTCTTTGGCAAAAGGACTGGTACAATTTACAGATTATGAAGTAATCGGGTATGCACGGCGTTCGGAAATCTGTGAGCAGGCGTTAGCCGACAAAACAGTGACGCATGCCTATAAAGATCCTAAAGAAGTGGTAGCAGAGGCGGATATTTTGGTATTCGCCTTGCCGCCGGACACTAATGCGAGGCTGTTTGAGGAGTTGGCACCGCTCATTCGGCCTCGCACTCTTATAACCGATGTGTCCAGTACGAAGACGAATTTTGCTCGTACAGTAAAACAGTATTTGCCACAAGGTGCCAAGTTTGTGTCAATTCACCCTATGGCCGGCTCTGAAAAAGGCGGTTATGGCATGGCGAAAGCCGATTTGTTTAAAAACTGTACATGGATTGTGTTGGAAGATGATGTCGAATCCGGTTGGGATGCAGCTGCGGCGGCAGAATTGGCCGAAATGGGCAAGCTTTTGGGCGGTCGGGTAGAGCAGATCCCCATGAGCGTCCATGACGGTTTTATGGCTACCATAAGTCATATGCCTCATATGGTGGCTGCTATGGTTGCCACTATAGCGGGCGGTGATGAATTCGGTGATTTACGCCTAAGACTGGCGGCCGGCGGGTTTCGCGACATTACACGTGTGGCGGGCGGTAATCCCGGCATGTGGCGAGAAATCATAACGGGCAACCGTACGGAAGTGGTCCGTGCGTTATCGGATTTAGAACAACAAATATCAAATATTAAAAATTTACTTTTAACGGCAGATGATGATACACTAGAATCGTATTTGAATGATGCCAAGCACATTCGTGATAAATTTTCCCTGTTATAGGAGGATATGATGGGCTTATTTGAAGAAACTTGTAAAAAGATTACCCCAAAAGACGCCGCCATCGGTGATGCGGTGCAAGCCGTTTGGGATCGTGCCACGCCGTACGGCAGTTTTGGCAAATTGGTAGACATGGTAAAGCAATACGCTATGGTAGCACGTCAACCATCGCCGTCGATTCCGAAACGCTGCATGATTATTGCGGCCGCCGACCACGGTGTGGCGGAAATGGGGGTTAGTGCCTATCCGATTGATGTAACCGTTGGCATGACGCAGAATTACCTGATTCCGAAAGGGGCCGGTGCCAATGCACTGGGCAACTATTGCGGTACCGACATGGAAGTAGTCGATGTGGGTATCAAAGCGGACATGAACTGGGTGCCGGGGTTACGTCATAATAAAATCCGCATGGGAACACGCAATTTTTTAAAAGAACCGGCTATGACCAAAGAAGAAGCCATTCAGGCTATGGAAGTGGGCATTGCCCTCGTTAATGAAAAAGTAGCTGAAGGCTATAATGTATTCCTCGTAGGTGAAATGGGGATTGCCAATACGACGGCCAGTGCCGTTATGACAGCTAAATTCGCCGGTATTACGGCGGAACAGGCCACCGGTCGCGGCACGAACATCTCCGATGAACGCCTTAAAGTTAAACAAAAAGTTGTTCACGATGCGTTGGAAAAATATGCTGATATAGATAAAAACGACGGCCTCGGCATCTTGCATTCCGTAGGCGGTTTGGAATTTGCCTGCATTACCGGGATTATCCTCGGTGCGGCCGCGGCTCATGCCATGGTAATCATTGACGGTTTCAATACCACCGCTTGCGCGTTGGTGGCTCATTCCTTGGTACCTGAAAGCATGGATTATGTAATGGCGTCCCATTTATCCGCTGAAAAAGCACATAACAGAGCTCTTAATACATTGGGTCTTGAAGCCTATGTTAACCTTGGCCTTTGCCTCGGTGAAGCATCGGGCGGATCCATTCAAATGGGGATGCTTGATTTAGCCGTGCGCATGTATCAGGAATTAGAAGGAGGGCACCAAGCATGAGAGACTTTGTGATTAAACCGTTGAATCAGGCATGCATGGATGCGTGCCAGCTTCGTGTAGATAATTTGACCAAACCGATTTACAGTTTGGCTCAATTGGAAAAAATCGCCGTTCGTTTGGCCGGCATCTACAATGTGGAACAGCCGAACCATATTAAAAACGGCGTGCTGATTTTTGCCGGTGATACAGCTGTTGACGGTATGCAAAACCATACCAAAGGCCAGGAAAGCTTGGCTGCCGTGACTCGTCTCGGCAGTGGTCACAGTGCGACCGGGGCGGCCGCTAAAAAATTGGAAGCAGACGTAACGATTGTAGACGTAGGTTTAGAACAAGATACTGCGGCTGTAAAAGGTATTGTCAATAAAAAAGTAGCCAACGGGGCCCGTTTCTTCGGTAAAGCACCGGCCATGACAGCTGAAGAAATGGAAGCTACCTTGGAAGTCGGTTTTCAGATGGCCGATGAATTGGCAGCTAAAGGCGTACAGGCAGTAGCACTCGGTAATGTGGGCGAACGCAGTTTATTGAGCGGTTTGGCTGTTACGGCGGCGATTACCGGCTACCCGATGGCCGAATTGTTGACCGATAATGAATGCACTTTGTCGATTCAGGAAAAAGCGGACCGTTTGAGTGCTACGTTGCAGCGTTATGCCTTGAGCGGCGATGAACCTTTAAAAGTGTTGCAAAGCGTAGGCTCTTTAGACATTGCGGCTATGGTCGGTTTCTATCTTGGTGCGGCCGTTAATCGCATGGCCGTTGTATTTGACAACGCCGTAACCGGTTCTGCTTTATTGGTGGCTCGGGCTATTAATCCGGCCGTGATGGACTTCGTATTCCAGTCGGCAGCCTATAACGAACCGGTTCACAAAGCACAGATGAAATTCTTGGGCATCAGCCCGTTCTTGTATTATGATTTAGAAATGGACGAAGCCGTGGGTTCCGTTATGGGATTATCCGTAGTGGATGCGTCGCTTCATATGTTGAACGACATGAAAACCTTCGGCGAAGCAACGGTGACCGTAGCTGAAGACGGACCGGGCAACAAACGTCAGGATGGGCGGTAATTATGAGTAAGTATTTGCATGGTTTATGTGCGTCCGGTATCAGCGGTAATATGATGATTGGGGCATTGCTTAATTACGGCGTACCGTTCGATTATTTTAAAAAATCGCTGACACCGCTCAATTTAAGCGGCTTTTCGCTGATTCATGAGCAACGTGAAAAAATGGGCGTCGAAGGAACGTATTTTGATGTGAAACTAAAGGGCAAAGGTCATGGTCACGCCCATGTGCACACTCATGACGGCATTCACTTTCATACTCATGCTCATGGCGAACGTCGTAATTATCCGGAAATTAAAGCACTCATTGAAGCGGCTCCTTTATCCGATTGGGTAAAGGAAAAAGCTTTGACTGCGTTTTTAAATTTAGGTATGGCGGAAGCCAAAGTGCATAATACGACCTTGGACGAAGTGCATTTCCACGAAGTGGGTGCCATTGATTGTATCATTGATATCGTGGGTACCATGATCTGCTTGGAGTACCTTGATGTGACAGGTATTATCTTCTCACCGCTCCATGTAGGGCAGGGGAAAGTGAAATGCGAGCATGGTCTTATGGATATTCCGACGCCGGCTACGGCGGCTCTATTGGAGGGGTTTCCTACCTATGTGACCCCGGTGCAGGGGGAATTGGTAACGCCGACGGGAGCAACTTTGGTTAAAACATTGAACGTGAACGGTTTCCAACCGGGCGCAACGGCTCCAACTAAGGAAGAAACACAAATGGCTCTGCTAACTATGATGGATAAAGCCGAAAATGCACCTAAAAAGGGTGTAGGCCTCGGCTTCATGGATTTACCTATCCCTAACGTATTTACTCTCTTTGAGGCGTAAATAGAGCGTTTTATATAGTGTTTTATATGGCATTAAACCGTATCGGCTCGCTTAAAACGGTGAGCTGATATTTTTGTAAAAAGTTTGTATAATTTTTTTTACAAAAGTGTTGACATGGGACTAAGTTCTTTGGTATCATAATTAAGCAGTCAGGGACAAGACACTTTGAATGCAGTCAAGTTAAAAAAACTACTTGACAATATATCGTTAACGGTGTAGAATAGTTTCTGTTGTGAAATGCGGAAATAGCTCAGTGGTAGAGCACCGCCTTGCCAAGGCGGGGGTCGCGAGTTCGAATCTCGTTTTCCGCTCCATTTTCATTCCTCGATAGCTCAGTCGGTAGAGCAATCGGCTGTTAACCGATCGGTCGTAGGTTCGAGTCCTACTCGGGGAGCCATTTTTTTACTCAGGTTAATACCTTTGTATATATAGGGGTATCGCCAAGCGGTAAGGCAACGGACTCTGACTCCGTCATTCAAAGGTTCGAATCCTTTTACCCCTGCCAATTTATATGACTCATTAGCTCAGCTGGCAGAGCACCTGACTTTTAATCAGGGTGTCCCGCGTTCGAATCGCGGATGAGTCACCACTTTCCGGCCCGTTGGTCAAGCGGTTAAGACACCGCCCTTTCACGGCGGTATCGGGGGTTCGATTCCCCCACGGGTCACCAACTACATGGACGATTAGCTCAGCTGGGAGAGCGCCTGCCTTACAAGCAGGATGTCGGCAGTTCGATCCTGTCATCGTCCACCACATAGAAAAAGAGCTTTTGATACACTGTATGGGTATCAAGAGCTCTTTTTATTTTTAGATTTTAACGGGTAGTTGGGTATATAAATATCACTTCACTAATAACGGGGTTTCGCGAACGTTCGGGGACACTTGTCGAAAAAAGTCATTAACTTTTTTCGATATAACATCTATTAGCATCGATTTATAACTAATATTTTCAGATTGAATAATTTTCGGTATTTTAATACGTAAACATGATAAAGTGACGGTTTCTTAAACGTCATTTTTTTATTTTTTGCACTTTGTTAAATAGAATATATAATTTTAAGTTATTAATATGTTATCGATATGATATAAAAATAAGAGATAGATACATCAAAAATAAATGTAAATAAATCAAAGAATGCAGAATTTAAGGGCATTTTTTTGAAGGGAAAAATAATAAAATTTTTAATTAATTTTAAGAAAAGATTTGATTAAATTTGATAAATATGTCATTATTATATTATAAATGATTAATGTGGATATATAATATGATATTTAGTCATCTTTTTAGGGGATTAAAACTGAATATAGAAGACGATAGGTGAAGGATTATTTTCTTACATTATGGGGATAATTAGGTATAGGTACTTGAAAGGGGTATGTTATATGAGTAAGAAATCCAGAACACTGTTAGTTGTGTCATTGCTTACGAGTTCAGTGCTATATCCGGGGGCGGATGTATTAGCGGCTGATTTAACTACTGATCAGCAGGCCGTGTATGATGCGGTGATTGCAAAATTACAATTGGGAGAAGGCTCTCTTGCCGTAGGTCCTGGAGCTGAGGCTTATGGCAAAGCCGGTATTGCTATTGGTAATACCGCGATAAGTAATACGGAAACTTTGAATGAATCATCCATTGCTATCGGTGATAGAGCAAAAGCTCAAAGCAGTGGCTCTATTGGTATGGGGGTTATCGCGGAGGCTTCAGGAAAACGCAGCATTGCAATGGGTCATCATGCAAATGCTGCCGGTGATTATTCAATGGCCTTAGGAAGTTATAATAACGCAACCGGGGCAGATTCAATTGCAATCGGCCATAATGCTGTTGCTACTAAAAGCTCATCTGTGGCAATCGGGTCTAGTAGTGTAGCCGATAGAGGTTATGACACCTACGGCTATATAGCAGATCATACTGCATTTACTAGTGATATTGAATTACTTACGTATCTTGGCTAGACGAATATTATGCAGCTGTAGAGGCTATTACAGCAAATGAAAAAGATTATAAAGAAAAAGATGCGGCATGGAAAGCTGATAGAGATAATGAAGCATTAAGAGCTGCAGCCGAAGAAGCTAAGACAAAATTGACCGCTAGCCAGCAGGCCTTATTAAAAATTACGGCTGCCTATAAATCGTATTTTGGTGCTGCCTCGGTAGGTACAGATTTTGCGACTCGTTAAATTACCGGTGTGGCAGCAGGTAGTGAAGATACTGATGCTGTTAACGTGGCTCAATTGAAAGATCTTAATACTAAGTTTACTAATAAGTTGGATGATAATAAGATACACTATTTCTCTGTAAACTCTGAGGATCGTAAAGCCCCTGAAGATACGAATTGGAATAATGATGGTGCTACGGGTGAAAATTCGATTGCTATCGGTCAGAATGCAAAAGCATTTGGAATGGAAGGCCAAGCAATGGGAAGTGATGCATGGAGTATCGGGAATTATTCCCAAGCTTGGGGGAATTATGCAATAGCAGGGGTTGAACCGGGTATTGATGAGGCAACTTACAAGGCGTTGCCAGTTGAAGAAAAGAAGGATTATACACGGCAAGATCTATCAATAGGATCACAAGATAATACTTTATATTATCGTACGACTTTTAAAGAGTATACGATGAGCGAATTTATGGCTTTACCTGAGGAAGAACGAAATGATTTAAAAAATAATAAAGGTTATGGTTTTTCCAGTACTAAAAATATGTGGACACCTACACCGCGTTCTATAGCTATCGGTCATTTGACTAAAGCGTTAGGTGCGGCCACGTTAGCGATTGGTAATATAACTGAAGCTACCGGTAATCAGTCCACTGCCATAGGTTCTATGGCTAAAGCCTCAGGAACTTCCAGCTTTGCTGCCGGTGATAGAGCTGAAGCACAACACGTAGGAAGTATTGCTATCGGTATGAAGGCAAAAGCAGGTGATTATTGGGGAACAGCTGTAGGATCTTACACGATCGTAGAGGGTGAGCAGGGTATTGCCCTTGGGGTAAGTACTAAGGTCTACACGGAAAGAGGGGTCGCCTTGGGGGCGGCTTCAAAAGCAGAGCGTGAAAAAGGGGTAATCGGCTATGCCTTAGGTGGCGATAACAGTACTTTTAAAAAGGCTTTGGAATCTAGTGGAGAAAATGTAAGGTACAATAAAGTTTTAGAGACAATTGCGTCCTTAAAAGCTGAATATGATAAATTAATAATTGCTTATAGTAATACTGATGTAGGATCGGCGGCAAAAGCAGAGGCTCGGAAGGCATTAGATGCATGGAACGCAAAACATCCTGAATACCTCGCTGCTGTAAAAGAAAGAGACCAGATGCGTAATGCTTGGCAATCAGGCTTTGGTGCAGTATCTGTAGGCAAAGAAGATGCGACCAGACAGATAACTAATGTAGCAGCCGGTAGTGAAGATTCTGACGCAGTTAACGTGGCACAGTTGAAAGCACTTAATAATAAACTAAATAATAAAATTAGTGAGGAAAAGGTTCACTATTTTTCTGTAAATGCTGATGATAGTGAATCACCGGATGGTACAAACTGGAATAATGATGGCGCTAAGGGGAAAAATGCGATTGCCATTGGACGGAATGCCTCGACAATAGGCCCGGGGACTATTGCTATTGGTGATAGTGCAAAAATATCCAATGTTAATACACAATATGCATTGGTGATTGGCGAGAATGCTGAGTCCGCTCATGGGAGTATTGTCATTGGTAGAAATGCTAAAGACTATGATACCGATCCGAAGGATGCAGGAAGCGGTATTTTTATTGGTGGGGATGCAAAAAGTTTTGGCGGTGTTGCTCAGGTTGTATTGGGAACCTATGGGAAAGTTAAAGGACAAGGCTCTACCGCTATAGGGAATAGTACACAGGCTCTAGCTTTTCAATCTTTGGCGGTTGGTGAAAGTTCGAAGGTATTAGGTGAGGGCTCATCGGCTTTTGGTGCTGAGAGTATTGCTGAAGATAGACGCTCTACGGCATTAGGCGCCTATACTAATGCGCGAGGCCAAAAATCTTTGGCTATCGGAAGAAGCAATGTTGCCGCCGGTCATAATTCTGTAGCGATTGATTATCAAAGTTTTGCCCACAATGGGTACATAGATGGAGATGCGTATAATGCACTTTCGCCGGAAGAACAGGAAAAATATTTTGAGGCCAGCGGACTTAATGCTTACTTCTTAAAAGATACATCGGATGGTTCAGATTGGAGGAAAATAGGACAAACCTATTTAAATACAGCTGTCGGTTCTTATTCGAGAGCAAATAAACAGGGGGCTACTTTTGGCGGAATGACATCCGCTCAAGAGAGAGGGACGGCTATAGGTACTTATGCAAGTGCAAAGGAACAAGGAGCTGTAGCACTTGGTTATAATTCAAAGGGCAGTATAGAGAATGGAGTTGCTATTGGTGCGTATTCAGTAGCAGGCCGTGAAAAAGGTAAAATTGGTTATGCCTTAGGTGGCGATAATAGTTCGTTTGAAGCAGTATTGATATCCACTGGCCAAAAAGCACGATATGATGAGCTTACAACTATGCTTGAGCCTTTAATAGCTGAATATAATGGGTTGATAGATGCCTATTATGATGCAACTACATCCTCAGAACGAGCTGAGGCAGGAAGTAAAATAGATGCTTGGGTTGCTGATCATAGTGATTTCTTCTCTGCTGTAAATGAAAAGAAACAGATAATTGGTGCATGGCAGTCTGGAAATGGCACTGTTTCCGTAGGCAGTGCAGGATCTACAAGACAAATTATCAATGTTGCGGCCGGTAGTGAAGATACAGATGCAGTCAACGTAGCCCAACTAAAAATTGTGGAATCAATTGCTAAAGCTCACACCGAACTTACTCTTGACGGTAAATCTGCCAAAGCCGGTGCTGATGGTGCCTTAGGCGACTACATTGGCGATAATAATCTCACCATGGCTGTTAAAGATGTCAATGGTCAGAAAGTTTATGATCTCAAGTTGAGTAATGAAGTCGTAATCGATACGCCTGGCAAGGACGGCAAAGACGGTATGACTCGTATCGTATATGTTGACGAAAAGGATAAAGAGCATACAGTAGCTACGTTGGAAGATGGTTTGAAGTTTGCCGGGGATACAGAAAATGTAACCATTCCTAAGAAGCTTAACGAAACTTTAGAAGTTAAAGGTGGAATTAGCGATGCGAAACTACTCACGGATAAAAATATCGGTGTGGTAGCAGCTGATGGTGGCTTAACCGTTAAATTAGCAAAGAACCTTAACTTGGCTGATGGTAGTATCACAATTGCATCTGACTCTATGAAAGATGAAAACGACAAGTGGCTCGTTAAAGGCCAAGATGGTAAGTGGTACAGTGATTTAAGAGGGGCCACATATGATGCGGATACGCAGACATATACTAAAGACGGTGAAGCTTTAAATGCTGTAACAAATCTAGTAAGAGGTTCAGTGACGTTAAGTCCTACGGGTCTCGACAATGGTAACCAACGTATCGTTAACGTGGCACCAGGTAAGTTTGATACTGATGCTGTTAATATGGCTCAACTTAGACAAATTGCCAATAAGCCGGAACATCATAACAGAGTTACTGTCTATGGTGAAACGGCTAAACCGGGTGAAAACGGTGAACATGGTGAATATGTTAAAAATCACAACCTCACTATGAGTGTAAAAGAAGTTGATGGTCAATTAATTCACGATATTCAGTTGTCCAAATTCGTCGACTTGGAAGAAGGTCAGTTAACCTTTACACCGCCGCAAGATGAAAACAATCCTACGTTCAGACAGGCGGCCGATGCTAATAGCAGTCAGGTAACTTTAAGTGCAGCCGGCTTGGATAGCGGTAACCAACGTATTATCAATGTTGCTGACGGTGTCGATGATAAAGATGCGGTTAACGTTTCACAGTTGAAAGCCAATAAGGTAACTCTGACTGCCGGTGATAATGTTGAGATTACGCCTAAGACGGAAACTGATGGTTCTACAAATTACACAATTGCGTCTACCGATACGATTACAGGCCTCACTAATATTACATGGGATCCAACTACCGGTATCGTAAGTGGTCGAGCCGCAACCGAAGATCAGTTGAATGCAGCAATTTCTAACGTTGTAACTTCTGTCGGTGGAGCGCATACCGAACTTATTCTCGACGGTAAATCTGCAACCGCCGGTGAAAATGGTGAGCTAGGCGATTATATTGGCGAAAACAATCTCACTATGGCTGTGAAAGACGTTAACGGTCAGAAAGTGAATGTTACCGGCGGTATCTACATCGCTAATCAGAAAGCCGTTCCAACAACTAAGGCTGGAAAGACAGAAGATGGTTTATTTATCACGGGCTTAGCTAATACTAATTGGGATCCGGAAGCTAATGGCATTGTTGAAAATCGTGCCGCTACTGAAAAACAATTGAAGGCCGTTGCCGATTCTTCCGCAAAAGTTGATGCAACTAACTTGTCCGATGCTAATGTAAATAGCTGGAAGACTAAATTAGGCATTACCGACACGCTCCTTGGTGAAGCAGGTGCTTGGAAGTTAACCGTAAATGTTACCGGCGAACGCTCCGTTAAGAAAGACTCTGTGATTAACTTCGTTAACGGCTCTAAAATTCAGATTTCCCAGAGCGGTAATGATATCACAGTTGCTTTAGATCCGGCGTTTGTTAAGGAAGTAAACGATAATACAACCAATATTTCCAACTTGACAACTCGTGTAACTAAGGTTGAAGGTGATGTAACCAATGTTAAGCAAGATATCACTAAGATTAACAACGACATCACCAATATCGACAAAGACATTACTAACATCAACACTAAGATTGAAAACATCGAAGGTAAAGCTGGCGTAGCCAATGTAGTAGGCGATATTGAAACCGGTGTTAAGGTTGAAAAAGTCGATGCTAATGATGCGACTAAGGGTGTCAAAGTTAGTCTTGATGAAAAAATCACAGTTGGCGGTATTACTATTGACGGTAAGAAATCCGGTGAAGGTGAAACTGCAAGCCGTACGATTACCGGTTTAACCAATACGAAGTGGGATGCTGATAATGTTGTTGAAGACCGTGCAGCGACAGAAGGTCAGTTGAAAGATTTTGCCAGCACTATAGCAGGTTCTGTTGGTGCAACTACGATTAACGGCGATGATAATATCAACGCTGTGAAAGTGGAAGGCAAGAATGAGTACAACTTATCCTTAAGTGACGACTTGAAAGTTGGCAACAGTATTTCCGTTGATAACATGACGTACATTTCCAAAGATGGCATCAATGCTAATGACAAGGAAATTAAGAATGTCAAAGCTGTAGAACTTTCGGCCGATGGAAGCAGTGCCGCTACAACCGGCCAGGTTTACATGGTTCGTGAAGAATTGTCAACAGCTATCGGTGGTGTAGCAACAGCCGTTCAAAACAATGCACATCAAATTTCCAAACTGGATTCGAAGGTTAATAAATCCGATGCCGGTGCCGCCGCTTTGGCAGCCTTGCATCCACTCGATTACGATCCGGATAACAAGTGGAACTTCACGGCCGGTATGGGTACTTATCACGGCTCTAACGCGGTAGCTTTGGGTGCCTTCTATCGTCCGAATGAAAACACTTTATTCAGTATCGGCGGATCTATGGGTAATGGCGAAAACATGATGAACATGGGCGTCAGCTTGAAGTTCGGTAATTCCAATCTGTATGCCGGCATGAGCAAAGGTCGTTTAATTGAGTATGTTGAAAAACAAACCAGTGAAATTGATGATTTGAAAGCTCAGAACGAAAGTCAAAATGAACGAATTCAGAAGTTGGAAGAATTGGTTCAGTCCTTAATGAGTGCGCGATAGTTGAATCAAGGCAGTACCTAATTGTAAGGGTGTAAATAGTGATACACAATTGTAAGGGTGTATATAGCAGTACATTTCTGTAGTTAGTGTTAAGGCAGGAGGTGGCACAGGGGAGCTAAGCAAGAGTTTCCACAAAGCAATTTTAGTCAATCGTGGCAGTCAGTGACTGCAGGGGACGCGGCTTGACTAAAAAATGCAGTAGTAACTATTTTTCTCAAGCAAATGAGGCTGCATCTAAAATGTGAGTAAAATTGCATTTGGATACAGCCTCTTTGTTTTATTTTATTGTTTTTGCTCCATTGTTTTTGCTCTATCTCCCTCTTTTTGCGTCACTTATTTCATATTCTCCCTCTGTTCCGTTGTGCAATTTACGGCAATACTATATAATTAATTAGATAGAGAATTTTAACATACAGTTGTGAAGGAGATAGTATGCGATTACGTAGAAAACCTTGGATTGACGAGGCTATTCATGAATATGATTCCCATGTAATTTTGGAAAACCACGAGGTACATAAAGGCAAGTGGCGTGAGCTGTTTGAAGATCCAACCAAACCTTTATACTTTGAACTAGGTACCGGTAAGGGCCGCTTTATAGCCGGCATGGCAGAAACTTATCCGGATGCTAACTTCGTAGGCTTTGAAGTGCAGTTGGGCGTTTTATATTATGCGGCACAGAAGGTATTTGAACGAAATTTACCGAATGCCAAGGTATCTTTATTTGATATTGCCGGTATTGAAGATGTTGTAGCACCGGGCGAAGTTGACCGTTTTTACATTAACTTCTGTGATCCATGGCCAAAAGCACGTCATGCCAAACGTCGTTTGACATACCGTACGTTTTTAGACAGATACGCTCGTTTGTTAAAACCACAGGGCGAAATTCATTTCAAAACCGACAATGAAGGACTCTTCTTGTTCTCTTTGGAAGAATTTAAAGAATGCGGTTGGACATTAAAAAATGTAACTTACGATTTACACAGCACGGATATGCCGAATGTAATGACCGAATACGAAGAAAAATTCAGTAAAAAAGGACAGCCTATTTTCCGTTTGGAAGCAATCAAACCTGAGGAGGCGTAGCCATGGCTCAAGAGGTTAAAAAAAAGCCTGCATTCAGTTTGAAAACGTTGTTCCGTAATGATGCGCAAGCCATCATGGTAATGGTGGGCATTTGGATTATTATCGGCAGTTTCAATATATATAGTGCCACATCCGTTGATTTGGTGCGGCAAGGTTCGTTTTTTGCCAGTAATATCGTAAAACACATATTCTATTTATGTGTAGGCCTGTTTTTCGGGCGAATGCTGTATCGTTTGGATTATCGGAGATTTAAAAATTCAAATACCTTAAACAGCATCATGTTGGTCGTTTTGATTGCTTTGCTGGTAGTTTTTGTGGCCGGTGAAGTCATTAACGGTGCACGTCGTTGGATTCCGTTGCCTTTTGGCGCTTCGATTCAGCCGTCTGAATTTGCTAAGTTGGCTGTTATTTTGTGGGCCGCTAAATGCATTGATGATTGGCGTAAGCGCTATCCGACAGTGGAATTGTTTGAAAAACACGATTGTTATGGCAAACCGTATAAATTTCAGACGCAGTTTAATATTTCAAAAGCCTTGTGGGCTCCGATTGCGTTTGCCACATTGACCTTAATTCAGCCGGATACGGGGACTGCCGTGTTGATTTTGGCCTTTCCGTTGCTTTTGATGGTAATGGGCAAAATGAGCAAGGAATCTCGTAAGAGTCTGATGGTGTTGGGCAGCATTGTCATAGCCGGCTTTGTGGTTCTCGTTATGATGTCACCCTATCGTTTAGAACGTATTTTGGCATGGCTTGATCCTTGGGGACATGCACAGACACTTAGTTATCAAAGTGTTCAAAGTATGTTGGCCATCGGGTCCGGCGGCATTTTAGGGCAGGGCCTCGGTGAAGGGACCGCCAAATACTTTTACTTGCCGGAAGCACATACAGACTTTGCCTTTGCGGTTTGGGCACAGGAAACGGGCATAATTGGAGCGTTGTTGTTAACCGCAGTCGTATTCTTATTCGTTTATTACGGCTTACGGGTGGCTGCCGATGCTCGCGATTTATTCGGTAAATTAGTAGCCATCGGGATAACTTGCCTTATTGGCGGACAGGCCTTTTTCAATATGTTGATGGTTTGCGGTGTACTGCCGGTTACCGGGGTACCGTTGCCGTTTGTTTCTTACGGCGGTTCATCATTAGTAATGAATATGTTGGCTATTGCGATATTACTCAGCATTTCACGAAGCAATGAATTGGCTAATCGTCGAATTGGAGCACAAGGTGTGGCACCGTCACTTCGTGAAGAAACGCGTAGTCGTTTCAGACCGACTGCCGGTGGTGTCAGATAGAACAGGATTAACGCGTTAGCGTGAAGGTTTTTTACGAACGTTAGCTGTTTAGTGTGTTGTTGAATATCTGTATTTAACCGTCAATTGACGGCATTAAATAAATTAAACGATCTTTTATGTGTTAAAACAAGGATTTCAGAAAGGATTTAGAGGAATGAAAGACTTTATTGACGTATCTGAACGGCCGTCAAATGTGGCCATGTTGCCGTTGAGTTTTCAACATTTATTTGCTATGTTCGGGGCTACCGTATTGGTTCCGTACTTATTAAAAGCGGATCCGGCAACGGCGTTATTTATGAACGGGATTGGTACCATTCTGTACTTATTTATTTGTAAAGGAAAAATTCCTTCTTATTTAGGTTCCAGTTTTGCGTTTATTGCGCCGGTATTATCCGTTATGGCAGCCGGCATGTCTTATGAAGCGGCACAAGGCGGGTTTATTGCTTTCGGTTTAGCATTTATCGTGTTGTCATTCATCGTTCGTGCCGTAGGTATTGGTTGGATTGATTTGTTATTCCCACCGGCTGCGATGGGGGCTATTATTGCCGTTATCGGCTTGGAACTCGGTCCGGTAGCTATGGGTATGGCCGGTATCGTCGGCGACAGCTGGCAGACCTTGGGCATGACGCACACACAAGTTGTGACGATTTCTATGTTCTCCTTGATTGTAACTATCTTGGGTACTGTTATTTTCCGCGGTTTCTTTGCGGTAATTCCTGTATTAATCGGTGTTGTATCCGGTTATGTGTTAGCGGCCTTCATGGGCGTGGTAGATTTTTCAAAAGTATCCGAAGCAGCTTGGTTCTCCTTGCCTCATATGACCACACCGGTTTTCAATATTAATGCAATCTTGATGATTATGCCGGCCTTGTTCGTTGTGTTTGCGGAACATGTAGGCCACTTGGTAGTAACCAGTAACATCGTAGGTCGTGACCTCATGAAAGATCCGGGGCTTGAACGTTCGTTGTTGGGCGATGGTATTGCTAACATTCTCTCCGGTTTCTTTGGTGCTACGCCAAATACGACATATGGTGAAAATATCGGCGTTTTGGCCATCACGCGTGTATTCAGCGTGTATGTTATTGGCGGAGCTGCCGTTTTAGCGATTATCTTCTCCTTTATCGGTAAAATTGCTGCTTTAATCCATGCGATTCCGGTACCGGTTATGGGTGGTGTAAGTATTTTGTTGTTCGGTATCATTGCGGCATCCGGCTTGCGTATGCTCGTTGAACGTAAGGTTGATTATACCCGTCCTGATAATTTGATTTTAACGTCCATCGTTATGATTACAGGTCTCAGCGGCGCTCAGGTAACACTTGGTCCGGTTGTCCTTCAAGGCATGGGCCTTGCTACCGTAGTGGCTGTTATTTTAAGCCTTTGTTTCGCCATTCTTCGCAAAACAGGTATTGGTAATAAACAGCTTAAACACGACTAAGTCATGTATTTGACAGTGTATAATTGGCACTGTTATAATAATTGGGTAACCTTGACGGTTTCTTGCATTCACTTTTCATGATTGTTTTGAAAAAAGAGGTTATCCCAATATGCGCCTATAGCTCAGGGGATAGAGCACCGGTCTCCGGAACCGGGTGCGCAGGTTCGAATCCTGCTAGGCGCACCAGATAAATAAAGGCTTCTCGAATTTTCGAGAGGCCTTTTTTCTATTCTAATCAAATTTAATTGACATTGTTGATTAGAATGATTAGAATATAGTTAGAATTTGATTAGAAAATGGTTAGAATTTGATTGGAAAAGTTAGAGTGTGGTTAGAATATAGATGGGGAAAATCTAAGGAGTGATTAGAATGCGATTCGAAGAAACCGAAACTGTTGAATTGAAGGCAATTATACAAGAGGATATAAAAAAAGAGATAATAGCATTTGCAAACTGTGACGGGGGCACTATTTATGTTGGTGTTAATGATGATGGTACGGTAGTAGGTGTAGAACATGCTGATGAATGTGCATTGCAAATCTCGAATATGGTGAGAGACTCTATCAAGCCGGATGTTACTATGTTTATTCACTATGAAACAGTGAACTACGAGGGCAAGTCTATCCTCGCCATTAGTGTTCAACGAGGTACTAATCGTCCTTATTATTTAGCTAAGAAAGGTCTTAGGCCTGAAGGTGTTTATGTGCGACAAGGCTATTCATCTGTTCCGACAACTGATACGGCCATTCGTCAAATGATTAAGGAGACAGATGGCGATCGATTTGAGGATATGCGCTCTATCAATCAGGAATTAACTTTTGAATTCACAAAAAGAGAGTTTGACCTTCGAAAAGTTCCTTTCGGATTACCACAGTTGAAAACTTTAAAATTGGTATCTTCTGATGGATTATATACGAATTTGGGGTTACTTCTCTCAGAACAGTGTCCTTATACTATCAAGGCAGCCATATTTCAAGGAAGTAATCAAAATATATTTAAAGATCGTAGAGAATTCTCCGGTTCGCTTATGCAACAAATGAATGAAGTTTACGATTATATTGATCTACATAATCAAATAGGTTCAACTTTTGAAAAACTTCGTCGTATTGATACCCGTGATTATCCGGAGGTTGCCGTTCGTGAGGCATTACTTAATACGTTAGTTCACCGAGATTATTCATTTAGTGCCAGTACGTTAATCAGTATTTTCGAGGATCGACTAGAATTTGTTTCTCTGGGAGGCTTGCTGCCGGGGTTAGAGTTAGAAGATGTGACAGCAGGCGTTTCAGTGTGTCGAAATCCGAACCTTGCTAATGTTTTTTATCGTTTAGAACTCATTGAGGCTTATGGCACAGGTATGCAAAAAATTATGGATGCTTATGTTGGAGCTCCGTTACAGCCACAACTTCGCGTTACTAATAATACGTTTAAAATTATTTTGCCTAATATGAATGCTATGAGAGAAGTGACGGAGAAATCACAGGTAATCAAAGAGACAGTGGCTCCGTTTGTCAGCTCGAATGAGGAGAAAATAATGCATCACTTGGAGGAGAAGCAAGTGATTACTCGAAAAGATGTACAGGAATTATTGAATGTCAGTCAGTCTACAGCCGGTCGTATTTTAAAATCAATGACAGATAAGGGGCAGATTGTACAACTGGGTGGAAGCCGTAATATTCGGTATGAGCCGGTAAAAAAGTGAAACCTTAATACTATTTACAAATGAAGCGATATTGGTTATCTTAAAGGTAAATAGAATCATAGATAAGGAGGTATACTATGCAACATGTAAACGTAGTTCTTTATAATAATTTCACAGCCCTTGATGCGTTTGGTCCGGTTGAAGTATAAAATCGAATTGAGGATTATAAAATTCGTTTCGTATCTTTGAACGGAGGTCTTATTACCAATGAGCAAAATATCTGTATCGAAACAGAACCAATGTCGGTCATTGAAGATGGCGGAATTCTCTTGATTCCGGGTGGTTGGGGCAGTCGTGATCAAGTAGACAATAAAGCATTTCTTGAAGCGATTCAAGCAGCTGCTGAAAAATCCGAATTCGTGCTGACTGTCTGTACCGGTGCTGCTTTGTTGGCCAAAACCGGAATGTTGGACGGTAAACCGGCGACAACAAATAAACGAGCTTTTGATTGGGTGAAAAGTTGTCGTCCCGAAGTTGAGTGGAATCGTATGGCTCGTTGGGTACATACTGACAATATTTATACCTCGGCAGGCGTTTCGGCCGGTATTGATATGGCCCTAGGTTTTGTGCGTGACCGTTTTGATGAAGCTAAAGCGATAGATATTTGTAAGGGAATGGAATATCACTGGAATGCTGATGCGGATAAGGATACGTTTTAATTTTTAGGTTATTATAAAATAAAAATGAAAGATATTTATCAATCAGCATGTAATTGATAAAATTTGCTTTCATATGTTTTCGCTTTTTTGTTATAATAAAATTGTACAGCAATGATGGCTTTTGATATTACATCGGTAGGGATATATGAGTGTATTAAAAGCGTGTGGGAATTATTATTAAATTGGGATAGGGAGTGTTATTATGATGAGTTTTTTGTTTTGGGTTCTTGTGATTTTTCTCGTTTATTACTTTATTACAAGGTATAATCGGTTACAGGGTTTAAATCAAGAAATTAAAGAAGCTCGCTCTAATATTAAGGTAGTAGTAGAACGTAAAGTAGCCATTGTTAATCAGTTTGCGGATTTAGTTAATAGTTATGGCAGTTATGAAAAAGTAATCCAACTTAAGGTTTCTGATAATTATACTGAAATGGCTAAAGCTACATCTGAAGCAGTGACTTCTATTAAAGCCTTAGCAAATACATATCCGGAATTAAAGTCTAGTACTCATTATAGTCAATTCTTAGAGAATATTAGTAAAAATGAGCAAATTTTGACTGAAAAACGTGAGATTTATAACTATGTCGTTAAAGGCTACAATAGCCAAATAGCACAAATACCAATGGTATTTGTAGTATCGGCACTTGGCTTTAAAGAAGCCCCTTATTTTGATCCTAATAATGAAATTGGTATTGATTCGTTCAGTGGTGCAAATACAGAAGCAATAAAAGAGTTGGCGATTAAAGGTACGGAAGTATTAAAAGATAAAACAGAACAAATAAAAGATAAGATTAATCAGTAGTGTAAAAAATTAAAAGAAGGAGCTATCATGAATTGTAAGTAAAAACTGCATTTCATGTTAGCTCCTTTTGTTATTTTAGTTATTACTTTTATGCCCTCAACTCAACAATATTTTCATAGAGAAATCTTGCTTTGTCGACCGGTGAGTTTATATTATCATGGTAATGGCCGAAATACCATTTTTTGAAAGTGATTTGCGGTTTTTAGTTAATCCCAAAGAACTCTAATATTTCATCCAATGAGACGGGGAAGAAGTGATTGGCGTCGATGCCCACATCGTAACGGCGGATTCCTTTTTCACGATTTGCTTCGTTGTATTCGCCGGTTGAGTGAATGTGACCGTGCAGCATCATGCTGCCGTGTTGGTAGCGATTCCAAGCTAAAATCGGATAATGCATTAGGGCAATAGGGACATCTTTATCAGTGAGATATTTGTAATCACACATTTCTTTAAAAATTTTAGCGTCATATTTTTTATATTTATCATGATTGCCAATGAGCAGTGTTTTTTTGCCATTTAGACGAGCCAACAAAGAGTTAGCTTCTTTGGGCTCAAGCTTTTGCGTTAAATCACCGAGAAGATATACCGTATCCTTAGGTGTGATGCGGCTGTTATAGTTCGCAATGAGGGTTTCATTCATTTCTTCGACGGAATCAAAGGGGCGATTTCGATTTTTAATAACTTTTTGGTAACCTAAATGTAAATCGCTGGTGAAATAAATCATGGTTCTTACTCCTGTCATAGGGTATAATTTAAGTATAAGAAAACGGTAAATTAGGGATATTGTGACTTGAGTTTTTTCTTGAATGGTGGACCAAACCGGGATCGAACTCAGTCAGTCGATATTTAATGTTCTTGGGGGAGAACAGACAGAAAGGGATAGGTATGGGATTTTTATTGCTTATTATTACAGGCCTTATTTATGGTGCTGTAGCGTCGGTTATATTGTTCTTCATCGACTGGATTATAGGCCTTTTCGGTACGCCTACCATATTGGAGCAGCCGTTTATAGTGGACATTTTACAACGACTCGGCTTACCGGTAGAAAGCTTTACTATATGCTGTGTTTGGGTGGCTCTTTTCTTTTTGACATCCATTATTTTATTCCAGTTGCCGCCGATTCAAGGTCTGTTTTTAAAATTTAAAAATATCAGTAAACCACAGGGCGATTTAGCCGTGTATTTGAATAATTGCTGGAGTGATGATTGTCGACGTGCCGGTGTTGATCCGGATCGGTATACGTTGTATGTGCAACACAGTAAACAAATTAATGCCTTTGCTTTGGGGCATAATCGTGTAGTCGTTCTTATGGGGTTGATTGATGAAATGAACGAGTATGAGTTGAAAGGAATTTTAGCTCATGAACTGAGTCATCTTGTTCATCGCGATACGACCTATGGCATGACATCGGCAGCCATGCTCAATGTGTATAATGCTATAATTATTGCCTTTGAGCTTCTTATGCTGATTATTACTACCGTATACAATGTGTTACGGTATATTCCGTTTATTAATATTTTAGCAGTTGTTTTTATGGCTATCGTTATTTTTATTCGCTTTATTGTGCGAATCCTACATAGCTTGGCTAACTTTGGTTATGTATTATTAGCTCCTTTTGGGTCGCGGATTGCCGAGTATCGGGCGGATCGTTTTGCTCATGAGTTGGGGCTTGGTCAGGCATTGGCCTCTGCTTTGGCAAAATTGACACGCTATGGTGATACGGAGGGGTTTATCAATCAGTTGGTGAGTGACCATCCGCCGTTGCGTAAACGGGTAGCTAAGCTGTATGAATTGTCACAGCAAGGATAATCGAAATTTAAGGCTTAAAAATAAAGGAATTTTATCAATAAGGATATATTTGATAAAATTTTCATTCATCTGTTACGGTTTTTGCTATAATTAAATTATACAGCAATACGGGCTTTGGTTTGGTAGCGAAAATCTTGATTTTTTGAAAAATCCGAAGCTTTACTTATAAAAGCTGGTCATGTACGAAGGAAATTTTCGAAGTCGTTACCGAGTAAAAATCTCTTTTTCATCATAAAGGGCAGTTATGACGGAATCCCATATATTTCTCTTGGTTAACAATAGACCGTATATAATAAGAAAGTGTGAAAAAACGCACAACGATACGTGTTGTGCGGCTTTATTTTTGCCTCAAATCAGGATGTTTGAGGAGGGGTATATAAGAATGAACAGTAACAATAGATATTTATTTTTCAGCCGAGAAAGAAAATATATTCATACGAGTACATAACTGAGCGTTATTACTTATTTAAATGGCGTTTTCAGGCCGGTTGACTTAACTTTCAGATGTTGTATGATGTAGTCAGAGAAAAGAAGAAAGTGCTCATTTGAAGGAGGTGTTAATCATGATGTATTCATTTAATTTGGCAGACGTAGAAAAGAAATTGGCACACACTTATGCAGTAATGCAAAATTCGGAAGCAGCTCAGGCAGTTCGTAATTTAGCTTTCGAAACTTACAATGACAGTTATGATTTAGTTAGTGTTGAAGCTTTGCATGAAGCTTATAAAAAAGAATTAATGGGTAAATTCGTTTCCCGTGCAGCTCTGTTAGTTTCTATGATTCGATAGAGCTACTGCAAATAGAAGTTTGAAATGACAGCAAAAAGACCGTAACCGGAGCCCCTTCACGCCCCCGGGTTACGGTCTTTTTGTGTGTAATTGATTAGTTTGAGACGCTGTTTTGTGTCTCTTTAATGTCCAGTTTGCTGTAAGCAACGCCCCAATCGTACATGGCGTTGATAATCGGTTCCATGGTGCGACCTAAAGGAGACAAAGCGTATTCTACATGGGGCGGAATTACAGGGAACACTGTGCGAGTTATAATTCCATCTTCCTCCAATTCGCGCAGTTGCAAGGTAAGACTACGATGGGTAACGCCTTCGATTAAAGCTTTCAACTCGCTAAAACGCTTATTGCCGGAGAACAGATGATATAAGATAATGCCTTTCCATTTGCCGCTTATGATTTCAAGGGTAACGGAGACCGGGCAAATTGTGCTGGGCAGGGAGTTGGTTTTTCTTTTTTGTGCTTTGCAGATTTAGTTTCAGTACTCATGGGATTCTCCTTAGTGTGATTCATTCTGACTTGTATATTTCTTCCGGCATATGTATTCAACCTAACGTTTATATGCTATTTATAGCTGATTTCAACACAATTTTGTAAACAGGTCGTTTGTCCCCAAGCTCCTTCGGTTTTGAACCTTGGAAATTCGTTATTATTGAAAAACAGAGCATTAAAGACAAATTGTTCCCTGTATCCTGGGGGGCTCAGAACAGCTTGAGCGGTGCCAGCCATTTCATGATTATTTTGGCTCGCAAAAAAGCTGATACAGTAGCTGATGCTGATTACATCACTCATATCATGAAAGATATCAAACACATGCCGGAAGACGTGCAGAACATGATGCGTGGTGCGTACGGCAACTTCCAGACTAACGATTTCAAATTGATCGACAGCGATCGCGCTATGTTCGACTGGGCCAGCAAACAGATTTACATCGCACTTGGCAATATGTTGACAACGGCTGCTATGCTCGGCGTTGACTCTTGCCCAATCGAAGGTTTCAACATTGAAAAAGTAGAAGAAATCTTGAGTCTTTAGCAGATTCTTTAAAGTAAAAAGCCGTAGTGTCGTTGTAATATGACACTTCGGCTTTTTTTGATTGTTCAGTTAAAATATGTTGTTAGTCTTATAATTCAATAAATTGTTGACTTTAATTCAATAACAGTATCGCTTATGTTGAGGCCTATTCCTTTAGAATAGCAGCAATAGGCAACCAATCCCCAATAATACCACGCCTTGAACGCGATTTAAAATACGTTGCGATTTAGGCCCTTGATTTAAGAAACCGCGGAGCTTACCGGCACAAAGGGCAATGATAGAAAAGATAATGAACGCTTGTAAGTTGAAAACAGCCCCTAGCATAGCAATAGCAAGACCCGGTGATTCACTGTCGGGAGCAACGAACTGTGGCAAGAAAGCAAGGAAGAACAACAAAACTTTAGGATTCAAGATGTTCATAATAAGACCTTTGCGGTAGATGGCAAAGCCTGAGGTTTCACCGCTCGAAGATTTGATTGATGACTGACCGTTTGATACATTAGTTGTTTGGCTGTTTGAAGCCGCAGCTTCGGTTTCGTTATTGATATTTGAAGCCGCAACTTCAGTTTCGTTATTGGTATTTGAAGCGGTTTTTGTATCCGCAACTTTGGCCGTAAATGCCCCATAAGCAAGATAGAACAGATAGGCCGCACCTACATATTTTAAAGCGGTAAAGGCAATCGGTGAACTTTTTACCAAAGCGGCTACGCCTAAAATAACGAGGCAGGTATGAAAGACAATGCCCGAAGCTAAACCACCTGCCAAGGTAATGCCGGCTTTGGCGCCGTCGGCGATGCTTTTTGCCAAAAGATATAAATTATCCGGCCCCGGGGCCAGGGTTAAGAGTATTGATGATACTAAAAAATAAGGAAATAAAGCTAAATCCATTGAGAAAAACTCCCTTCAATCGGTAAATGCATACAGTCAGTATAACATATTATTTTTAAAACTCGCTATAGAAGAAAAACGCAGAATCACTCGCTTTTTAAAATTATAGTAATAAAATAGGAATTTTGCTCCGGAAACCTTGACAAACCATTTCCGGTAAACTACCATGAAAACAAAGAGATTGGGAGGCGAATTTATGAATTCAACTGAAATAAAAAAATTACAAGAAGAATATACTAAAGATATTATTGCGTGGCGTCGCCATTTGCATCAATATCCTGAAATAAGTTTTGAAGAGCAGGAAACAACCAAATATTTAGCCGGCGAGCTGGATAAATTGGGCATTCCGTATGTAATTAATCCTGAAAAAAACACAGGCATCGTAGCGTGGATTGAAGGCCCACAAAAGGGCAAAACCATCATGCTTCGTGCCGACATTGATGCACTTACCGTTGATGAACAGACAGGCTATGACTTTGCCTCTAAACATGATGGCAAGATGCATGCCTGCGGCCATGATGCACATATGGCCATTTTATTGGGTGCCGCCAAGATGTTGAAAACTTTGCAGGACAAAATCAAAGGCAAGGTGTATCTCGTATTCCAACCGGCTGAAGAAAGCGGTGAAGGTGCTAAGTATATGAAACAATTTGGCACCTGGTTTGAAGAAACAGACAGCGTGTTCGGGGCCCATATTTGGATTGATTTGCCGGTGGGCAAGATTTCCGTGGAAGCCGGCGAACGCATGGCAGCCGCTCTTGAAATCGGCGTTGACATTGAAGGTAAGGGCGGTCATGGGGCACAGCCACATTTGACCGTGGATGCGACCGTGGTGGCGTCGGCTATTGTGATGAATTTGCAGACTATCGTGTCCCGTCATTTCAGTCCGCTCGATTCTGTGGTACTTACCATCGGTAAGATGACCAGCGGTACGCGTTATAATGTTATTTCCGGGTCCGCTCGTTTGGAAGGGACCGCTCGTTACTTCAAACATGCCATCGGCGATGATTTGAAAAAGACAATGACTCACATGGTTAATGAAACGGCGGCTGCCTACGGTGCAACGGCCAAGGTAACATTCCGTCAAATGGTACCGCCGACTATTAATGATCCGGCCAGCTCTGAGTTGGCTCATCGTGTAGGTGCTGAATTGGTTGGCGAAGATAGTGTGGTCCTGATGGAAAAAACAATGGCCGGTGAAGACTTTGCTTATTATTTGGAAGAAAAACCGGGCTGCTTTGCTTTTTTCGGTATTGCCAACCCTGAAATTGATGCGGTTCATTCCCATCACAGTAATTTCTTCAAAATTGACGAACGAGCTTTACCAATCGGTTCCGCTATGTACGCACAGTATGCGTTACAGTGGCTTGAAGAACATGCCGAATAGTATGGCAAAATAATCGCAATGCCTTTGGGCTGTTGCGAGGTTTTAAGCTTAAAATAGCACAGACTCAGCCTAAAATCGATAAGTAGACATAAAAAATAAGAGCTGTCACAGATGTCAGACCGACATTTGTGGCAGCTTTTTTGCGTTAACGATTATAATCTTTTACGTTACCGTTTATAACCTTTGGCGTTGCCGCTTAAAATTTATTTAATTCTTTGTCCTTCTCTAATTTTTCCTTTTCTTCCAGCTTTTTCTGTTCTTTTTCTTCTTGTTCCTCTTTGTTAAGCTGTTCGATTTGTTCCATTTTAAGCTTAACTGCTTCCGCTTTTAACTCAGCGTCAAAGGAGCGGTCGCGTACGATTTCGGCACTGAGCAGGATAACCTGTACGGACCAGTTAATCCACACGAAGAGAATCATGATACCAACGAGCGGGCCGTAGGTAGAGGAACTGCCGGCGAAATTCGTAACATAGAAACGATAGCCGTAAGTAAGTGCTAACCAAAGAATCGTAGCTAAGAGACCACCGGCAAAGGATCGCTTCCAGGAAATAAGTTTATTGATACGTTCTTTTGTAGTTTTAGGCGTGTCCTTATCAGTTTCTTTGCGCGGTGCATAGTGGTAAAACAAGGTGAGCACAAGCGTAAACGAAATCAAAGGCAATAAAGTCGCTACCATGGTGGCGAGGCTGACAATTTCTTTTGGAATAAAGATGAAGCGCTGCACCACCTGTAAGAAGGCCGGACCGTATACGGAAAGGATAAGACCCAACAGACCTGTTATGGTACCGATAATGGTAAAGAAGAAAGCCTTGCTGTACATCTTAATCATGCCTTCTTCCACATGGTCGAGACCGAGCATCGTGTTAAGGGCATTAATTAAGGCACGCGTGCCGGCTGACATGGTCCAGAAGGCGGTAATAATACCGATGGAGAAGAGCGTACCGCTTTGATTTTTGGTTAAATCATCGATAAGCGTTTCCATGGTATGTTGTGAATCCGGCGGTAAGAGTGCCAGAAATTGATTAAGGATATCAGTATTTTGACTAAGAAATACGGAAATAGCTGTTAAAGCAATAATTAAGAAGGGCACTATAGAAAGAATAATATAGTACGTTGCTTCAGCGGACAAGCGGCCAATGTTATGCTCACTGTAATCTTTCGCAACGTGCTTTGCCCCATTAATAAATGACTTCATAGTTATTAACTCCTTATAAATAATTTCGTATATCGACGGCAGATATATGGTAAAAAGTTCATGTATCTATATATTAGATTTTATCGATATACTTATTTTATAACATATTTTTGAGAAAAATTATAGTGTTTTGATGAAAAAATATACTTTATAGCCTCATATCGCCATTAAAGCAGTTGCCGATTTTAAATGACTGCGATACTATTTAATCATATAATAAAGACGATAATAAGCGTGAATCAGTGAATATCGTTAGTAAGTACGAACGGGCAGATATTAAGGAGATTGTAGTATGGATTTTGAAGCGATTAAAAAGGCAGCTCAAAGTTATGAAACGGCTATGACAAAGTGTTTACGTGAATTGGTGGCCATTCCGGGCGACAGCGCTGATGAAAAAGAGCGAGCCCATCGTGTAGTGACTGAAATGAGGGGTGTCGGTTTTGAGGATGTATCAATTGATGGACAGGGGAATGTGCTTGGCTATATAGGCTCCGGTAAAACTTTGATTGCTTATGACGGTCATATTGATACGGTCGGTGTCGGTACTCGTGAAAACTGGGACTTTGATCCGCTTGAAGGCTATGAAACGGCCACGGAAATAGGCGGCCTTGCCGACAATGTATTGTAAATAGAGGCTGAGCCTGCGTTACTGCGAACAGAAGATTTGTTTTTCAAAAAATAATTTTGACAAAATGAAGCAATCATTGTTTAATAAATAAGAGAAATATATAGTTAATGTTAAATAAGAATAAATTATTAAAAAGCAAGTTCTGTTTATGAATTTGGTGAATGGATATTTGTCTTATTTATGGAAACTGTATAAAATATAACTATATATGAGGGAATATAGTTATGTGTAGGTATTAAGCAGGTTGTTAGTTTGAGGAGGTTCTCATGAGCGAAGACACAAAACGCCAAGTGCATCCCGTGGATGAAATGTTGCCGGCAACGCAACTTTTTGCCTATGGCTTGCAACACGTATTGGCCATGTATGCCGGTGCGGTAGCGGTACCGATTATCGTAGCCCAGGCTATGCATTTGTCAGCGGAACAGTTAATTCACTTAATTAATGCGGATTTATTTACCTGTGGGATTGCCACATTGATTCAGACCTTGGGCTTTTGGAAAGTGGGTGCCCGTATTCCAATGATTCAAGGCGTTACCTTTGCCTCGGTTACGCCGATGGTTGTTATCGGGACCCAAGGCGGTATGACGGCCATTTACGGAGCCATTATCGTGGCCGGGCTGTTTACCTTCCTGGTGGCACCGTATTTCAGCCGCTTGATTCGTTTATTCCCACAGGTAGTAACCGGTACGATCATTACGATTATCGGGATTACCTTATTACCGGTTTCGGTACGTTGGATTACGGGTTACGGCAAACCGACTTCACCTGAATTTGCCAGCCCTATGAGTTTATTCTTGGCCTTTGCTACTTTAGCTATTGTTATTATTGTATATCGTTACTGTAAAGGTTTCTTGAGTAACATCTCCGTTTTAATCGGTCTCATTGGTGGCACCATTATTGCTACCATTCTGGGCGTGGCTGATTTCAGTAAAGTGGCCACAGCCGATTGGGTAGGCTTCATTACGCCATTCTCCTTCGGTTATCCGACTTTTGACGTGGGCGCCATTATTTCCATGATTATCGTTATGTTTGTAGTTATGGTTGAAACGACTGGCGACTGCGTGGCTATCGGTGAAATTGTAGACAAACCGATGGGGCGTAAAGGTCTCGCCAGATGTTTGCGTGCCGACGGTTTATCCACCATGCTCGGCGGTATTTTTAACAGCTTCCCATACACCGCATTTGCTCAGAACGTAGGCCTTTTGGCAGTAACTCGCGTAAAAAGCCGTTTCGTAGTAGCTGTGTCCGGTCTCATTCTCGTGGTGCTCGGTTTAGTGCCTAAGATGGCAGCTATTGTTGCGTGCATTCCAAATTCCGTGTTGGGCGGTGCCGGTATTGCCATGTTTGGTATGATTATCGCCAGCGGTATTCGTGATCTTTCTAAAGTAAATTTCGAAGGCAACTACAACTTAATGCTCGTAGCCGTAAGTATCGGTATGAGTATGGTAACTTTGACCGAACCAAACTTCTATCACAACTTCCCAAGTTGGACTGCCGTTATTTTGCATAGCGGTATCACCCTTGGCAGTTTGACCGCCGTTATTTTGAACTTACTCTTCAACGGTGTGGGTCACGAAGAACCGGTGGACGAAGAGGATTAATCTTCTGAATTTTGAAAAAATAAAGGGGCTATAGCTGAATTGTTATAGTCCCTTTTGTAGTGTTATGTTGAATATATATGGCATTATTTTGACTAATAGTATTAAATTGTATTATAGCATGATATAATAAAACTCGTAATATTGAAAACAATCAATGCAGCGTTGCCGGAGCAACATACAAACCGGCGTCTGCAGTGGCATACTAGACATAGAATCATTATTACTAATAAATGCATTATAGTATACCACAGAAAGGACTTAACATATATATGGCAAAGATTATTGCTATTTCCATAAGTGAAAAAAAGGGGCAAAAAAAACACAATATTCCGGAAGCGGAATTATTGACGGATTTCGGGATGGCCGGCGATGCTCATGCCGGCAAATGGCACCGTCAAATCAGCTTGCTCGGCATTCAAAGTATCGACTTGATGCGTGCTAAAGGGGCCGATGTAAAACCCGGCGATTTTGCTGAAAACATCACCGTGGAAGGTCTCGTTTTATATGAGTTGCCGGTAGGCACAAAGCTTACCATCGGCGACGGCGTTTTGCTTGAAGTAACCCAGATCGGCAAGGAATGCCATTCCGGCTGTGAAATCCAAAAACAGGTCGGTTCCTGTATTATGCCGACTCAGGGGATTTTTGCAAAAGTGCTTGAAGGCGGCAAAATTCGCGTAGGCGATGAAGTGACCGTCAGTAACGACTATTTTTATTTTAAATAAATCAGCTTTGGATACATCGGTACCGAATGATTCGGTATCGGATACAGCAACATTGCTTAAAGGAGAATTGTATGGTGCAGGATAATTGGCAACGGACAATTGAATATGTGCGTCTTTCGCTGACAGAAGCCTGCAACTTTTGCTGCCCTTACTGCCGGCCAGAGGCGATTACGCCGGAAAGTCAGACGAATTTATTGTCGCCTGATGAATGGCTTACCATATTGGGGGCGTTCCACCAATTAGGCGTGCGAGCTTTGCGCCTTACGGGCGGTGAACCGCTCCTCTATCCGCATTTGGACGAATTACTTCGTAAATTGCAGGGACGGCAGTGGTTTGAAGACGTATCCATGACGACTAACGGCAGTTTGCTTGCCAAAAGGGCCGCAGAGCTCCATAAGCTTGGCCTTGATCGCGTGAACATCAGTCTTGATGCGGTTGATGAATTGACATTTGATGTGCGAACCGGACGAACCGGTGAATTGCCGGCCGTTATCAAAGGTATTGAGGCGGCCTTCGAAGCCGGGTTTACGTCCGTTAAAATAAACACGGTGTTGATGGAGCCTATGTCCGATGACATGGTGCGCTCTCTCTTGGCGTATATGGAAAAATGGCCGGTTATTTGGCGCTTTATCGAATACATGCCGTTCCAGGGGCAAACGTTCAGAGGTCCTACCTTTGAAGAATGGCAGGCTCAATTAACCAGAATCTGTGGCGGACCTTTGATTCCGGTTGAAAAAAACGGGGGCCAAAAGGGTAAGACCGGTAGTAATGAAGACGGCGAAGCGGGCAGTGTCGCGGCAAGAAAGAACGACGCGCAAAAGAATGCTAAGAATAAATCGGTAACCGGTTTCGGTCCGGCTACGTATTATGCCTTGCCGCAGGGACCGGTGGTCGGCTTTATTTTCCCAATGAGTCACAGCTATTGCCATGAATGTAATCGTGTGCGACTTACATCGGACGGTCGTTTGCGTCTTTGCTTATTGCGTGACGATGAAGCAGACTTAGTCAGCTTGGTGCGTCAAGGGAAGTCATTTGAGGAGTTGGCTGAACATATTAAGGATGTATTGCAACTGCGTCGTGAACAGCACGAAGGACCGGATATGGCGGCACCTAAACGTGCCATGTGGCGTATCGGAGGCTAAATAAGTATCTTCGTAGTTAAGTTCTTTTATAAGAGCTAAATTGAGTGCCTTACGGGGGTATCGAATTAAGTGTCTTTATAGGGTACAAAATTAAGTACCTTTTAAGGCGATAAACGTCAGACAAGGCTGACAATAGGGTTTAGGACGGTCAGCCTGAACGGAATGAATGAGGTGGTGTAATGAAACGATTTGATTGGGGAACAACGGCTAATGGCGACCCGGTTACTATGTATGAATTGGAATCAAATACGATTAAACTGCGCGTAATCGACAGAGGAGCCACCATCGTCGATTTTATTGTTAAACCGTTACAGCGTAATATTGTTCTAGGATATAACTCATTGAGCGGTTATGAAGGGGGCACGGCCTATTTGGGTGCTACCGTTGGCCGCGTTGCCAATCGGATTGCCGACGCTCGCTGTGAAATTGACGGCACTGAGTATAGTTGGCAGTCGAATAACGGACCCAATTTATTACATAGCGGTGAACATAGTTTAAGTTTTGCCGTTTGGCATTTAGTGCCGCAAAGCGCTAAACAGGCTTTTAATTATGATAAAATCACCTTGGCGACGCTTATACGCAGTGAAGAAGACGGGTTTCCCGGTGACTTGCGTGTACAGCTGGATATTATTGTCAATGGGACAGACGTTAATTTAACATATCGCTATATGACGTCCAGAAATTCAGTCGTTAATATTACGGGACACAGCTATTTTAATTTGAATGGCACGGATTCTGATACTTGTACTAATACTGATATTATTGCGAAGGAAGCCCGTAAAGTACAGTCGTTGATAACGAATCACCAATTGCGTTTAGATGCGGTGCGTTACATGCCGTTTGGTGAAAACCAGATTCCTACCGGTCATATTGCTATAGTAGAGCGGACACCGTTCGATTTCAGCGTATGGCGTACGTTAGGGAACAGTTTGACTGCCTATAAGGATGAACTGGAGGAATACAGAGGCTATGATCATCATTATGTATTGCGTCTGCCTACCGCTAATAAACAGTTTACGGCACCGGTTAATACTCACTTCAGCGATATGGACGATATGACCAAACGCTTGTCTTTATGTGGCGCTATGCATGTAGATGATTTGTCACTGGAAGTCTATTCCGATGCACCCGGTTTTCAACTGTACACCGGTAACTGGCTGGATGAAACCGGCCGTAACGGCGTCTATTACGGGCCTTACAGCGGTTTGTGCATAGAGCCGCAATTCGCACCGAATGATGTTAACATGCCTAATTTCGGCGAATCATTGACAAAAGGCGGTACGATTTATGAACGTCATATTACGTATAAAGTGAATTTATTAAATGGCTGACAAAAACAGCGATTTAGATTAAGATTAATATAGAGTTACTTGACCGGTTGTGCCAAGCACGACCGGTTTTTCATAAGTTGATGTAACTGACAAAAGCCCTTGATTATTGTGTTGATAGCGTGGTTAGGGCCTTAGGCAGTTGTGATACAGGTAAAAAGGAGGACCTTATGGACGCATTTACATTTCATAATCCTACAAAAATCGTATTCGGTAAAGCCTGCGTGGCTCAGTTGGGCCAAGAACTTGCCAAGTACGGGCAAAACGTGCTTTTGACCTATGGCGGCGGCAGTATTAAACGAAACGGCATTTACGAAGATGTAATGGCACAGCTTAAAGCGGCCGGCAAAAACGTTGTTGAATTGAGCGGTATTATGTCTAATCCTCGTACTGAAAAAGTACAGGAAGGGGCCGATTTATGTCGTGAGCATAAAATAGATTTTATCTTGGCTGTCGGCGGCGGTTCCGTTATTGACTGCTCGAAATTCATCGCTGCGGTAGCTAAAACCGCACCGGACTATGATTGGTGGGAACACATGTTTATGAAACGTGAAAACGTAACCGATGCGTTACCGTTTGGCGTTGTTTTAACCATGTCGGCCACGGGCAGTGAAATGAATAATCGCGGCGTTGTGACCAATTGGGAATTGCAAAAGAAAATGGGTGGTTATGGCGATGCCCTATATCCTCAATTCTCTTTCTTGGATCCGGTTTATACCTATTCCATGCCGCATAATCAGATGATTAACGGGATCTGCGACATGCTGTCTCACTTGATGGAACAGTACTTCTCCTTGCCGGAAACCAACAACTTGAGCGATGCCCTCATTGAAGCGGCTTTTAAAAACATCATGGCCAATGCAGCGATTGCCATTAAGAATCCGGAAGACTATGAAGCACGCTCCAACTTGATGTGGGGCGCTACTTTGGCTTTGAACGGCATTATGGGGCTTGGCAAAAAACAGGATTGGATGGCCCATCAGATTGAACATGCATTGTCCGCTTTTTACGACATTCCGCATGGTGCCGGCTTAGCCATCGTGCATCCGATGTTATTACGCTATATCTTTAAAGATCATGTACCTCGTTTCGTACGCTTCGCTAAGAATGTATGGGGACTCAGCGAAGACGAATACGCCAACGAAGCAACCTTGGCCTTGGCCGGTATCGATGCTTTGCGTGCTTATTTCAAATCAATCGGAGCACCGACAACCTTAACGGAAGTGGGCATTCCGGCTGAAGCATTGCCTAAGATTGCCACAAGCTCCAATCGCTATCCGACTTCGTATACTAACTTTACGACGGAAGATATCTTGGCAATTTACCAAAGTGCGTTGTAGAAGTGGGAATTGTGTTTCCAAACAGCACAAATTTCTTTCCAAACAGAATATTTTCATTTCCTTTGAGGCGGTCTTATTTCTATTGACCGCCTCTTTTGTTCCATTCATCGAAAACTCGTTTACGCCTTTTCTAAAATAACATACAATGCTATCAGATAAAGATAGGTTATAAAATATCTTACAGCATAGTTTATTGGATTTATTTTAGGAGGTTTATGTTTATGGAAATGAACGGGCTTTATTTAGTCATTGCTTCAGCCCTCATACTCGTAATTGCCTATCGCTTGTACGGGTCATTCATTGCGGCTAAAGTATTAACAGTAAATCAATATCGCACAACCCCGGCGGTAGCGATTAATGACGGGGTAGACTATGTACCAACCAACAAATGGGTTACTTTCGGTCAGCACTTTGCAGCGATTGCCGGTGCAGGTCCTTTGGTTGGCCCTGTAATTGCCGCTCAGTTTGGTTATTTACCGGGCGTGCTCTGGATTTTGATTGGTTCCGTATTAGCCGGCGTCTGTGTGGACGTCGAGACGACCCGATTCACCGGTAATGTAATTAATGCTGTCGATGTCGATGAGCATGATGTGAGCACCGTCATCAACGGCCAGTTTATTGGTACGGATAACCGGTTTGATGGCCTGGTCGTTTGAAGCTGCTTGGTTCATACCTTTTAGGCTGATGGTTTCAGGTGAATCAGCCGCAGTAGCTGTACCGGAACCTGTGCCTGAAGCTGTACCCGTACTTGAAGTCGCATTTGAAGTTGTGTTGAAAGTTGTGTTCGAAGGAGCAGTCTTAATCGAATTGCCGAGCAACTTTTGTACATGCCCGACGGCTTTTGCCAAACGGTCATCTTCAATCGGTTTCACCACATAGTCCAAAGCTTGTAGCTCAAAGGCTTTGAGGGCGTATTCGTCGTAGGCGGTGGCAAAAATGATTTTACTGTCCGGTGAAATATCGTGGATGACTTGTGCCAGTTCCAAACCGGACAGGCCGCGCATGTGAATATCCAGGAAGATTAACGCCGGTTTTTCACGAGTAATCAGGGAAATGGCGGCCGTAGCGTTGTCGGCCCCGCCAATAATGTCGATAACATCGCTGTGATTGGTGGTGAGCAAATAGCGAAGCTCGTCGCGGGCCGGCGCCTCGGCATCAATGAGGAGGGTGCGAATCATAGAATCTCCTTTCTAGGGGATGTATAAAATATAGACGGATTTGATTAATTGTATTAGTGCTTTTTCAAATAGCATTATGCTTTATGTTAGTGCATTTCCAAATAACATTATGCTTTATGTCGGAGTATTAACTGATTATTCTGTTCGTTCCGGTGTCGAATCGGATTCCGGCTGAACTTTAGGAATGCGGATAACGACTGTTGTGCCTTCTTCAGGAACCGAAGTAATAGCTAAGCCGTACGGGGCTCCGTAAAGACCGCGCAAGCGTTGATGTACATTGCTGAGCCCGATATGACCTTGCGGAGGATGTTCCAGATAGTAATCGGGATCGCCTTGGAAACCGACGCCGTCATCGGTGACGGTAATGATGATGTCCGTATCGGTCATGGTCCCTTCGATAGCGATGGAACCGCCCACCTCGCGCGGTTGCAAACCGTGCTTGATGGAATTTTCAATAATCGGCTGGAGCGTCAAAGACGGAATGCCGTAGCTGAAAATAGCAGGATCGATATTATGGGTGACAAATAACTTATCGCCGTGGCGGGCGATAGAGATTTCGAGGAAGCCGCTGACCTGGGCCCATTCTTTTTCAATGGTAATGACACGGCCCGTGTACTGCAGGGTGAAGCGGAACATTTGCGAGAATTTAATGAGCAAACGGCGTGCCAATTCCGGATTCGTACGAATCAAGGAGGAAATCGTGTTCAGCGTATTAAATAAGAAATGCGGATTAATTTGCGTATGCAAAGCCTGCATCTTGGCCGCCTCCGTAAGATGACGTTGTTCGTCAATTTCCGTCAGTTCCAGCTGGGTTGAAAATAAGTTGGCCAGACCTTGAGCGAATGCAATGTCCGAAGTGTCCGGATGATAGGTCGGCGTGGTGTAATACATTTTTAATGTGCCGATAATACGCGTTTTAATCATGAGCGGCACGACGATGGCACTGCTGAGAGTACAATTCGGGTGCGTACAGCCGATTTCAGCCGGCGAGTAGGCGATGTGAATCGTGCCCGACGTGAGTGAATCATATGTCACATTCGTAAGATGGTCTGTCATGCCCGGTGCGTGGTGATTGCTCTCCGCCCCGATATAGGCGAGTACCTGTTTGGTATCCGTAATGGAAACGGCGTTGTAGGGACTGTGTTTTTTATAATTTGCACAACGGCGTTGGCCGATTCCGGCGTGAGCCCTTTACGGAAATAACGAACCGTTTCGCGGGCAATGGCCAAGATGTTTTGACTTTGATTGGCCCTTTGTTGGGTCCGTTGATGAAGACCCGCTTTAATGATATACATGAAGAGAGCGAGTCCCAAGGAGTTGGCAATCGTCATCGGTACGGCGATGCTGCTAACGAGGGCGTAGGCATGCTCATACGGTTCGGCTACGAGCAGAATGATGAGCATTTGCAAAATTTCTCCGAAGAAACCGATACCGAGAGCTATGGGCCACGGTATGAGCTTACCTTTATAGTATTTTTGAAAAAGACCGGCCACAATCCCTTCCGTAATGGACGAGATAGCACAGGCGAGAGCCGTAAAGCCGCCTAAGGAATAGCGGTGCAGACCCGATACGATGCCGACGGACGTGCCGAGGTACGGGCCGCCGATGAGACCGGCCGCCATGATGCCGATCATGCGGGAGTTGGCAAGCGCGTCCTGAATCGGAATGCCGCCGTAGGTGCCGAGGATGGCGATGCTGGAAAAATAACCGTAAAGATGATGCGGTCAAACCGGGAGAGCTTGTTGATCATGAGTCGGTCAAAGAGTTTAAGCCGTGAAATGACGAGCCCCAGGATGACGGCATAGCTGATGCGTTTTATCATCTCGAGTAAAAGCATGTCGATAGTTATGAAAAGTCCTTTCAAAAAAACGTTCAAACATGAACGGGTTACCATTTATTTTTATATTATTATAACATAGATGCAAATCACTAAAGGATAGCCATACAGTTATATTAAGATTGCAAAATGGTCATTTTTCGATTGTACAAAAAGGACGAATTTAGTAAAATAAAACCATTAAAAACACAGGTGGAGATTAGGAAATATTGAAAGAGTGATGATCTGTCGGAATGACAGTTATTTGATAGGAGGTTTATTATGTGTTGGTGCGATATCGTTTTTAAATCCGGTGCGAACCGTTTGGGCCAGGGTCTTGAAGGGACCCTTCATTTCTTGGCATTCTGGGTGCTCACAATCAGCTTCGTGCGCTTGAGCGTATTCTGGATTTTCGGATTATAAGAAGTAGTCAGAATAAAATAAAGCTTTATAGGCTCAATATATTCATTTTGTGTAAATGATATGTTGGGCTTTTTTTATTGAAGTGCGAATGCAATTGTCAGTTATTATAAAAGATGTTACACTGCAATTAATAATAGTAACTTATCGTAAAACCTTTACAAGCAGAAATTAAAGAGGGGAAAAACTTATGCTGAACCAACTACGCTATTTCTTGGCGGTTGTCAAATATCATAACTTCACCGAGGCGGCAGAGGTCTGTCATATTTCGCAATCTGCTATTTCGCAACAAATTAAAGCGTTGGAGCAAGACTTAGGCGTACAGCTGTTGAGCCGGTAAGGGCGTAGTTTTGAAATGACCGCGGCCGGGGAAATGTTTTACCAACGAGGGTGCAACTCATTGCCGATTATGAACGCCTTTGTTTTGATGTAAAACGCCTCGGCACCGAATCGGAAAATGCACTCCATATCGGTTATTTACAAGATTATACGGGGAACGAATTACAGCGGGCGGTAGCCATGTTCTATGAAACGCATCGGGATATAGAGATTCACGTTAGCGCCGGTACGCATGAAGAAATATACGAGATGCTGCGGGATAATACGATTCAAGTGGCGTTTAACGATCAACGCCGAGCGTTTTTACCAGAATACTTAAACGTGCCGTTGCAACGGAATCACTGTTTTGTGGAATTGGCATCGTCCAATCCACTCAGTGAATTGGAGCAACTCGACATGAGTGCGTTAAAACAAATGCCATGCATCCTTTTTGCCCCTAAAGCACAGCAAGCTATTGAAATGGATTATTATCGCACTTATTTTGGTGTACAGGGCGATTTTATCTTCGTGGATAATATGACGGAAGCACGTCTCTTGGTGCTGAGTAATCGCGGTTATATGATTGTGGAAGGCAAGGAATATGAGCCAACCTTCTTGCCGCACATTGCCCGCCTGCCGATTTATCTCGGCGGTGAACGCTTGACGCGGTAATATTGTGCGTTCGCCCCTCAGGCCCGTGTGACGGCTATGGTTAAAGATTTTGTGCGTGTAATGGAAGAGGTATTCCGTTTAAATCGGTAAGGCTGTTTTAAAAATAAATATGAATTAGTAAAACTTATTGAAAAGACGCGTAAGACAAATTGTTTCTACACGTCTTTTCTTGTATCATAAAGATGTAGTTTTTAGAAATTAAGAGGAACACGAGGTGACCATGAAAAAATACACTTTATTTATAATAGCATTATTGTTGTTTGCCGGTACTTGGGCGTTGGCTTTTGGTCAATCACCAAAGAATGAAGCACAGGTTGTAACTGTGAGAACGGTTGCGCCGGGGACGGTGGCGAGCATCAGTGATAAGGCAACAACTAATTCAGAAACGAGTACGAGAGGGGACATAGATATGACAAATGCAATGCAAAATCCGGCGAATTATACCGCCGAAGAGCGTGCCGTATATGATGTATACCGTAAGTTTTACACCTATAAGATTGATCAAAATATTCAAGGTTTAGATTCGATTTTGGATCCGAACTTCCGCTTGGTTCACATGACCGGTTACAGCCAGCCACGCGCTGAATGGTTAAGTCAGGTAGCGGACGGACAAATGCGCTACTTCAGCGATGTGGAAGAACGAGTTATCGTTCATGTGACTGGTGATAAGGCAACGTTACAGTCGTGCAACAAAGTGGATGCTCGCATTCATGGTATGCGTCATGTGTGGAATTTGGAACTTAATTTTGAAATGGAAAAATGTAATGGTGAGTGGATTATTTTGGAGGCCATTGCTCATAGTTACTAATTAAATACTAGCAGTTGAAAAAGCACTGAATATATGAGAGGTACTAATGAAAGCGACATGCAAATGTCCTTTAGTTGGTACCTCTTTTTTGTTGTTGTGAAAAAAATCATAGAAAATAGGTATGAATAATATGAATAAACATGAAAAAGTGAAATTATAGTAAAACTTTATATTTATATATATTGTAATCATTTATTAATATATTTTCTGAAAAAAAGCCATATTTAAAACATGAAATTTTCATGTGTATTTATTGATTAAATCAGTAAATGATTGAAGTTTAGTGGATTTTAGAGTTGCTGGATTATTATTAATTAGTGTGTGATTAGAAATAAATTATTTTATATTGCGTGTTGGTGGACATAATAAATCCCTTTATATCAAACTTGAAATAAGAATGATATTAATGAGTTTAAAATGAAAAATTAGCGTTAAAAATATACGAATTGAATTGACAGTTATAAATACAAATTATATAATTAAAATAAATAAAAGTGATATTTTTTGCTTTTTTTAGGTATAAATAAGGTTTTAAAATGAATTTGCTGTGAGTTTTTTTATCGCGGGGAGGTTCTGTAATGAATAAGCAGTATAAAGTTATTTGGAGTAAAGTTAAAAACACTTATGTGGTAGTATCTGAGTTGGCTAAGCGTAATGGCAAGTCTGAATCGGGTAGCTCCCGTCAGTATGTTTCTGCGGCAGCCGTATTGGCAGCTGTAGCAGTATTGTCTATACCTGGTGTTGTGGCGGCTCAAGATGGGGTTACTACTTTTGTTGATCCGGCGAACAAAAATATTCAAATGGGTAATGGAACTAAATTTGAAAATAATAATGGCCAAAATGGAGCTATTGTTATTGGTGATGGTGCGCATGTTAATGACTATGTGATGCAGAAAGGGAGTATTGCGTCTTCGGCAGATATTACCAATTTAACAAATACAATTAATTCTAATAAAACACATTTCTACAGTGTTAATTCTACTGACACAACAGCAGGCAACTACAACAATAACGGTGCAACCGGCTCTAATGCATTGGCTGCCGGTGTAGCTACTAGTGCTCAGACCACGAATTCCGTGGCTATCGGTACGAATGCTCGTGTGCTTGGTAATGGCGGTAATAGAGACACCGGGACAGGCGCCATTGCTATCGGTGAAGATGCAGTCGTTACTACTAATGGTCTTAACTTAACAAGTATTGCTATGGGTAAAGGCGCCACTGTATTGAATGGTAGTGGTAAACAGGATAGAGCGTTAAGCTTCACCCCTGATAACTACACATCTGCTAGCACCCTTCCGATTGATCCGGATAAATCCCCTGGCGGTATCGCTATCGGTGCGAATGCGTATGCTCGTACCGGTAGTGTACAGATCGGTTCTCACACCATGAAGGGATACACTATGGGCGGTTCTAAAATTAATGACCAGTCCCAGGCAAACCTTGTAGGTATGACGACTATCGGTTCCAACTCTTACAATAAAGGTGCTTTAGGCAGTATGCTCGGTGCGTATTCCGTAATGACCGGTAACTTCACCGGTGCCGGCGGTTTTAACAGCCTTCGTTATGGTTCTCAAAACTTCGGCGCTAATGTAGTCGGTTCCTTGAACAGCATTCGTTCTGCCGGTTATAGCGGTGCCAGCGGTATTGCTAACAGCATTGTGGGTGTAGGCAATATTGCTGAAAATGCTAACGGTGCATTGATTTATGGTGCAGGTAACAAAATTACCAACTCCGTACAAAGTATCAGCGGTATCAATACTTTAACCAGCACATCGACTGTTGATGAAATGGCTGATGCGTTACGTAAAGGTATTCAAAGCTCCGGTGGCGGCGGTTCTACCTTAGCTATTGGTGGCGGTAATACAGCTGATTATACCCAGAACACAGCCATTATCGGTGTAAACAATACAGTTACCGGTACAAGTGCTGATATTGCTCAGTATAACTCGGTTACCGGTTACAAAAATACGGCTACTAACGTAGATAATGTAACTATTACAGGTATCAACAATACGGTATCGGATACTAAGACAGCAGTTGTAATCGGTGATAACCGTACGTTGACAGGTGTTAATAACAATGTCATCATCGGCTCTGCTGATACAGGAACTACGACAACTGTTAATAATGCAGTAGCTATCGGTCGAAATACAAATGTTTCCTATGATGGCGGTGTAGCTCTTGGTGCGAACTCCCTTGCTACTGTAGATAAAGGTGCTATCGGTTATGATCCATTGGGGCAAATCACAGATACTGACAGTATTGGTGCACTTAACAAGACTCAGTATGATGCACTTAAATCTTCGATTGAGTCGAGCAACAGTACAGTTAGCACTTTAACTTCTGACATTGCTGATTTAAAACAGCAACAGAGCCAGTATAGCAGATGGTCTGATGAGTATTCTGACCTTCAAAATCAGATTGATGCAAAACAAACTGAATTGACGGCGGCTCAAAATTCCTTAGCTGCTGACCAAACTGAAATGAATAAGTTGGTTTCTACTTGGCAGGCAACCGGTGCCGCTGTATCCGTAGGCGACAGCTCTACAGGTTTAACTCGTCAGATTACCAATGTAGCAGCCGGTACGAATGACACTGATGCCGTTAACGTAGCACAGCTCAAACAAGTGGCCAGCGCAGCTGAAGAAGCAAGTAAAACCACCTTGCAGTTTGCCGGCGATGATAATAATGCAACAATTACCCGAGGTAATGGTCAGCAACTTAACATTACCGGTGGTGCAGCAAGCGACAACTTAACTGACAACAACATCGGCGTTGTAAAATCTGCTGATGACACTTTACAGGTTAAATTGTCTAAAGATTTAAACGCTCTTAACAGTGTTCGTATTGGTGGTTCTGCTGAAGGCGAAGGCATCTACATTGCTAAACAGTCTGTTAAGAATTCTAATGGTGTGGCTGAAGAAGGTAACTACATTACCGGTCTCGACAACACGAAATGGGATCCTGCTAACCAGGGGATCGTTGAAAACCGTGCAGCTACCGAAGGTCAGTTGAAAGACGTGGCTGATAGCATTTCCAAACAAATCAGCGACATCGACACAGCCGTTAAATCTTCCAGCCGTGTATTCGAAAGCGATAGTGGGGCAGATAACCAAGTAACTCGTAAGAATACGGATGCCATGAAACTTAAAGGCGGCGCTGATGCCAACAACTTGTCCGATAACAACATCGGCGTTGTAAATAACAGCGACGGCAGCGGTTTTAACATCAAATTGTCCAAAGACATCAAAGGTCTTAACAGCATCGAAGTGGCTAACAACATTACCATCGGTTCCGGTGACAACCAGACTATCATCAATGACAGCTCTGTAAACACAGGTTCCGTAACTACCGGTAACACTACTATCAACAATAGCGGTTTAACCATTAAAAACGATGATGGTTCTAATGGAATTACTATTCAAAACAATAATGTAAGCATGGGCGGTAATGTAATTCAGAACGTTGGCGAAGGTGTAAATGCAAGTGATGCGATTAACAAAGGTCAGTTCGACCGTGCTATCAGCAACATTGACAGCGGTATGGGTCAGATGAATAACCGTATTAACAAATTGGACAACCGTGTAAACCGTGTAGGTGCCGGTGCAGCCGCACTCGCAGCGTTACATCCGTTGGAATTCAGCCCTGAAGCTAAATGGGAAGTATCCGCCGGTTTAGGTAACTACAAAGATGCGAATGCTGTAGCCTTTGGTGCGTTCTACCGTCCAAACGGTGACACCATGTTCAGCGTAGGTACGTCTTTCGGCGGTGGTGAAAACATGGTTAACGCCGGTGTAACCTTACGTATTGGTGACGGCGAAACTCAGAACTATCCTTCCAAGAAGGTAATGGCTCAGAAGATTACTGATTTGGAATCTGTAGTAGCTGACCAGAACAACAAAATTGAAGAATTGACAAAACTTGTAAATTCTTTGATCAACAAATAATCGATTATAAATCGATGTTTAAGTAAGTCGAGAGTTAGTAGCTAAAACTGAATAAAATTATAGAAGAGTCGTGACGACAAAGTCGTTGCGACTCTTTTTGTATTTATATTTGAAATTTTTCAGTTTTAAACTCATTTTGATTGTTTGTTGTTATTTTTAAAATTGCTCAGGTCGGGGGAAGGGGAGGGGGAACAGATTGATATAGGTCTTTAAATGTACAGTTAATTAATTTTTTGATTAAAATTTTTACTTGATAAAAAATGACAAAATATTTATAAGCATATTTAACATGAAGATTTCATTTTATGTCTTCGTGAAGTGTACAAAATGAATTTCATATTTAGTTCACGGAATATATCGATATATTTATATGAATCCAAGAAATATTGCTATGCGAATAGTGCAATGATTGTATGGTGAAATTAAAAGATGAAGAAATAACTAAAAACTTCGATGTAGTGGTGTAAATACTGGATTAAAGGGCTTTTTAGAACATATTTAAAACTTGATAAATAATATTAAATTCAAATCATTCGATTTAATCCAACTGAATTGTTGATGAAAAATCCGTTTGAAATCGAAACAATTCAATATATAATGAAAATGTGATTAGTGTTAATGTTCTCACGGGAAGAACATTAAACCGTGAAAAAGTTTATATAAACTAACTATTAAAGAAACGAAAAGAGGAAATTGGGGGCGGTTATTTTTAATAACTGTTTCATGAATTATTTAGAGGATGAGAGTTTCAATAAAGTAAAAATTAACAACTTAGAAATAAAATTGATGTAAAAATGTGTGTATTTTTGTTAACTTGAGGAGATTATTATATGAACAAACAATATAAAGTTATTGGGAGCAAAGTAAAAGACAGTTATGTAGTTGTGTCTGAATTCGCTAAAAGTAATAGTAAATCTGCTTCCGCGAAGAGTGAAACAGGTCGTAATTTAGGGATTGCTTTGACAGTAATGGCTTTATCTTTAGGTATGACCGGTGTAGCAAATGCGGCTGCTAATACGTAAGGTACGGGCGCCGGCGTGGCTGTGGGTACATCTTCCGAAGGCACTACGTATATGGCAGCAGCCATTGGCAATTCGGCTAAAGCAACCGGTTCGGCTTCGACAGCAATTGGCTATAACACTAAAGCGTCTGGTAATAATACAGTAGCTCTCGGCAGTAGGGCGGAGGCATCCAATACTTCGGCCATCGCCATTGGTAACAGATCGAATGCATCCGGAAGCAGTAGCGTAGCTATTGGCCCGAGTGCTGCAGCATCTGTGCGTTACAGCACAGCTCTTGGTGCTTCTGCATCCGCAACCGGTGATTATAGCTATGCTTCCGGCTATCAGGCAAATGCATCCGGTAGTTACGGCCTTGCCAGCGGTTATCAAGCACAGGCAACGGCTTACTACATCACAGCTGTTGGTTACCTTTCCAAAGCAACCAAATCCAGTGCGTCCGCTTTTGGTAACGGTGCTAACGCTTCCAACTATTACGCTTTGGCGTTAGGCTATAACTCTGCTGCGGCCGGTAATAGCGCTGTTGCTATCGGTAATGCCGCTAACGTTGCTTCTACGGCTGCTAACTCCGTCGCTATCGGTAAAAGTGCGTCTGCAACCTCCGGTAATTCCGTTGCTTTAGGTCAGAACTCCTTGGCGGATACTACCGGTGTGGCAACTACCGGTTATTTGACAAATGAAGCTTTTTCAGCAAGTAACGGTGTTGTATCCGTAGGTAATGCTTCTTATACTGATGCCAGCGGTAAGACAGTAGCTGAAAATCGTCGTCGTATCACCAACGTAGCAGCCGGTGCTGACGATTACGATGCTGTAAACGTAGCCCAGCTCAAAAAGTTGGAAACAAATGTAAACACCAGCATTACTGAGTTAAACAGCTCTTTGACTTCTCAAATTGAAGCTAATAAAACTTCTTATGTTTCTATAAATTCTGCGGCAAGCACTAACAAAGACAATGACGGTGCGACCGGCTCCGGTACGTCTGCCGTAGCAATTGGTCGTTCCTCTACGGCTTCCGGCAATCAGTCTACTGCGTTAGGTAATAGCTCTAATGCGGCCGGCCTTTTTGCAACGGCTCTCGGTAACAGTACAACTGCCAGCGCTGAACGTGCGGTAGCTATCGGTAACCAGGCGTCTGCTTCCGGTACTTCTGCCATTGCAATCGGTAACCGTTCTGCTTCTTCCGGTGCCACTTCTATTGCTATCGGTTATACGTCTACAGCAGCTAACGACGGTGTAGCACTTGGTATTTCTTCTAAAGCAACCGCTTCTTCTTCCATGGCATTAGGTCAGAACTCGTCTGCTACTGAGTATCTTTCTATGGCTCTTGGTAATTTTGCTTCTGCTTCGGCTAGAAATGCAATTGCTATGGGTTATTTGGCAAAAGCGAATAATGTCAGCTCCACGGCTATCGGTAATCGTGCCGAAACAAACGGTATTTACTCCTTAGCTTTTGGTGACCGTGCCTATGTAGGTGCCGAATCTTCCGGCGATGGCACCAGTGCTGATGTGTCCGTTCCTAATACTCGTAAAAATACGGTAAGTGAAGAACGTATGATTAATCCGTTAGAATCCGATAAATACAGCTTCTCCATGGCTATGGGTACCGATGCGAAAGCATACGGTTACCAAGATACAGCGATTGGTGGCGGTGCTGAAGCTTACGATACTAACACCTTGGCTGTAGGCTTTACGGCTAAAGCAAAAGGTTATTTCTCCAGTGCTATCGGTAGCCAGGCTTCTACCAGCGGTAAATATGCAACGGCTTTAGGTTTCTTGTCTAATGCATCCGCCGAATCTGCCAGCGCTTTGGGTGATCAGACTACGGCTAACATTGCCGGCGGTGTTGCTCTTGGCAGCAAATCCAAAACTAATGTAGCATCCGGTGTAATCGGCTACGATCCAAGCGGCACGATTACGTCTCAAGCTGATATTTTAGGCAGCAACCAGGCTACTTACACTCAATTGCAGTCCGATATTGCGACAGCTCAGTCCACTGTAGACAGCTTGTCCGGCGAAGTAGTGGCATTGCAGGCTGCTAAAAACACAGCTACAGGCGATGATTTGACTTCTATCAACAGCCAAATTACGGCTAAAGAAGCTGAACTTTCTACAGCTCGTGCTAACTTGGCAAGCCTTCAGGCTCAGTCCAATGTGCTTATTTCCACATGGCAGTCCACAGGTGCCGCTGTATCCGTAGGTAACAGCGAAACCGGTTTAACTCGTCAGATTACTAATGTGGCAGCCGGTACTTTGGATACCGATGCCGTTAACGTGGCACAGCTTAAAGCTTTGTCTACGCAAGTGGCACAGAGCATTGAAGCGATTACTTTGGATGCCGGTAAAAATATTAATATCGACTCCGGTAATAACATTAACTTAAACGACAAAATTACTTTGAATAATGAAAATGATGCAATCAATCAGGTAACTGTTGACGGTACTACATCTACAATTACTGCAGGTACCGATGCCAACGCAGTAACCATTAACGGTGGTAATGCGTCTATTACAGTCGGTACCGGTGAAAACCAAGTAACTATCGACGGTTCTAAAGGCCAGGTAGTCATTGGTGATGCAGCTAACGGTATCGTAATGGGTAACCAGGACGTGACTACAACTAACGGTTCCACTGAAAGCGGTAAATTCATTACCGGTCTCGAGAACACAACTTGGGATCCTACTAACTATGTGGCCGATCGTGCCGCAACTGAAGGTCAGTTGGCTCAAATCGCCGGTAACATCAGCGATATCAACACAAGCATCGATACTATCAACAATGCAAAACGCGGTTTTGTAAGTGACTCCGGTGAAAAAATCGAACTCGGCAAAGATGATGTGTTGAACCTTAAAGGCGGTGCCGATACGTCTAGCTTGACTGAGGGCAACATCGGCGTTGTAAATAACGATGCCGGTAACGGTTTTGACATTAAATTGTATTCCAAATTGTCCGGTCTTGACAGTGTAGATACTAAGACTTTGACAGCTAGTGAAAAAATCACCGTAGGTTCCGGTTCTTCCGTAACTTCCGTCACCGGTGATACTGTGACTACTTCTTCCTTGGTAGCCGGTAACACAACTGTAAACAACAGTGGCTTACCAATTGCAGCTACTGATTCTTCTAAATCTAATATTACAATTACCAACGATTCCATCAGCATGGGCGGTAACCAGGTTCATAACGTGGCTGCTGGTACAGCCGATACTGATGCGGTAAACGTTAGCCAGTTGAACAGCGCTGTGACTAACATTGGCGGTAACATGAACGTGTTGAATGGCCGAATCAACGATTTGGATAATCGTGTGGACCATGTAGGTGCCGGTGCAGCCGCTTTGGCAGCCTTGCATCCATTGGACTTCGATCCGACTTCCCATTGGGAAGTAGCAGCCGGCGTAGGTAACTACAAAGGTGCTAACGCCGTAGCGGTTGGTGCGTTCTAACGTCCAAACGGTGACACTATGTTCAGCATCGGCAGCTCTTACGGCGGCGGTGAAAACATGGTTAACGCCGGTGTAACGATGCGTATTGGTGCCGGTCAGACAACTAACTTGTCTGACCGTGCGGAAATGGCTCGTGAAATCACTGATTTGAAATCGACTGTAGAAAAACAGAAGAACGAAATCAATGAATTATCCGGTTTGAAATCTGTTGTATCCGAACAGCAAGAACGTATTGAACAGTTGACTCAGCTCGTAAACCAAATGGTTGCCAGCAAATAATACATCATATTGCGCAGGGAGACTTAATTGTCGTGTGATATATCGTAAGGGGATATAGTGCGGGGCTGTGTAGCATGGGAATGTATTATGGAATGTAGTGTAACGTTTGGTTACGAGTGTTGTGAGGGCGTTATGTCCGGATGTCTGACATGGATTTGCATTGAAGGCATTGTAAGATAAGGGTCTATATAAAGTTATCATTTACTTCTCGGTAGTGTAACGATATATTGTTTAAAAAGTGAATATGGGGATGAAAGCGGTAGCAAGTAACATTGTTGCCGCTTTTTGGCGTGCAAAAATACCTGATTTATCGAATCTTTTGTTTACTAATTATTTTTTTAATATGAGGGAATAATGAGCTTAATTTGCGATGTGTGAAAATATGATGATTAAAAATTTTTAGAAAAATAATTTATGCTGATAAACACTTATAAATTAGGCATGAAATAGCTGATTTTTTTAAGTAAATAGAATGAAAGATAATGTCAAGCACAAATGAATTTGTCACTCAAAACTTAAAATATAAGCGTAATTTTTACGCCGTTAAATTTCATTTTTGTAAGCATGTTGTGTGTAGCAAACATCAGCAAAGTTGTACACAAATTTTGCCCGGTAGTCCTCAAAGTCATCAAATTTAT
>ENA-ORTL01000291-ORTL01000291.1-human-gut-metagenome-genome-assembly--contig:-NODE-291-length-62426-cov-12.5151_pt1 | contig 62426 bp, 62 predicted proteins | sample MGYA00241916_ERZ509196 | MGnify/ENA primary metagenome ERZ509196 (study PRJEB26280, sample SAMEA2338844) | human gut metagenome | biome: human gut; feature: human-associated habitat; material: faeces...
TCTACTGATTACGTTTATAAACAAAAAAAGTGTCTAGATAAATCAGGAAAAGACATTTCTTATAAGGAAAACTTTTGTTTTGCTATAGAAAAACTTTAGTTCCACTAGGGAGAAACTTTAGTTTCATGCTGTAGAAACTAAAGTTTCTTCAGCAAAAAACTCCTGAGTCTTCCTATTGGAAATAAATAGACACAAATAAAAGAAAAAGATCATATATTATATGTAAGGGGCAAAGAGATAGGCGGGAAATCCGATGGGAAATGGAAGCGTCAACAAACTTCCGCACGCAAATGTAAGCATTTGCTGGATATAAATGGTAAAGAATAGTTGTAAAACATGTAAAAATCTTTAACGCTATTCGTGCTTGCAAAGTAGAAATAGCATATATTTGCAGCATTGCAAAGTTGAGATAGCAATATAACAGTTGAAATCAACAAAACTAGAATCTAAATTCAATACTGTCGAATATGGAAAGAAAAAGAGTTTACACGTTCGGAAATGGAAAAGCCGAAGGTAAGGCAGATATGAGAAATCTGCTGGGTGGTAAAGGCGCTAACCTTGCCGAGATGAATCTGATTGGTGTACCGGTTCCTCCGGGATTCACGATTACAACAGAAGTTTGTATAGAGTATTACGAGTTAGGCAAAGATAAAGTCGTAGAGTTGCTGAAAGCGGATGTTGAGAAGGCGATCGCTAATATCGAAACGTTAATGAACTCTAAGTTCGGTGATGTTGCCAATCCTCTGTTAGTTTCAGTTCGCTCCGGTGCCCGTGCGTCCATGCCGGGTATGATGGATACGATATTGAACCTTGGCTTGAACGACGAGGTAGTGGAAGGATTGTCTCGTAAGACGGGCAACGCTCGTTTCGCTTGGGATTCCTATCGTCGTTTCGTTCAAATGTACGGAGATGTCGTATTAGGCATGAAACCGACAAGCAAAGAGGATATCGATCCGTTTGAGGCGATCATCGAGGAAGTAAAGAAAGCGAAAGGCGTTAAGTTAGATAACGAGCTTGACGTTGAAGATTTGAAAACATTGGTCTCTAAATTTAAGGCAGCCGTTAAGGCCCAGACCGGACAGGATTTCCCGACTTGCGCTTATGAGCAATTGTGGGGCGCTATCTGTGCCGTGTTCAATAGCTGGATGAATGAGCGTGCTATCCTGTATCGTAAGATGGAAGGTATTCCAGACGAGTGGGGAACGGCGGTTAGCGTACAAGCCATGGTATTCGGTAATATGGGCGATACTTCCGCTACAGGCGTTTGTTTCTCTCGTGACGCGGGTAATGGTGAGGACTTGTTCAATGGCGAGTACTTGATTAACGCTCAAGGTGAGGATGTTGTAGCAGGTATCCGTACCCCGCAACAGATTACGAAGATCGGTTCACAACGTTGGGCTGAACGTGCCGGAATCTCAGAAGAAGAACGTATCGCTAAATATCCGTCCATGGAAGAAGCCATGCCGGAAATCTATAAGCAATTAGACGCTATCCAAGAGAAATTGGAAGATCATTATCGGGATATGCAAGATATGGAATTTACCGTACAAGAGGGTAAACTTTGGTTCTTGCAAACCCGTAACGGTAAACGTACCGGTGCCGCTATGGTGAAAATCGCTATCGACTTATTGCATCAAGGTATGATTGATGAGAAAACAGCGTTGAACCGTATCGAGCCGAATAAATTAGATGAGTTGCTTCACCCTGTATTCGATAAAAAAGCCGAGAAACTGGCGAAAGTGTGGGTAAAAGGTTTGCCGGCTTCACCGGGTGCCGCTACCGGACAGATCGTATTCTTCGCTGATGATGCCGCTAAATGGCATGCCGATGGCAAAAAGGTTGTCATGGTCCGTATCGAGACTTCTCCGGAAGACTTGGCCGGTATGGCTGTCGCCGAAGGTATCCTTACCGCTCGTGGAGGTATGACATCTCATGCCGCTGTTGTAGCTCGTGGTATGGGGAAGTGCTGCGTATCCGGTGCTGGTGCCTTGAACATCGATTATAAGAATAAGACGGTAGACGTTGATGGCGTGACTTTGAAAGAAGGTGATTATATCTCTATCAATGGTACGACCGGGGAAGTCTATGTAGGACAGGTCGAGACGAAAGCGGCAGAGTTGTCAGGTGACTTCGCAGAGCTAATGGCTTTAGCCGATAAATATACAAAATTGCAAGTTCGTACAAACGCTGATACGCCTCACGACGCTTCGATCGCTCGTAGCTTCGGTGCCGTTGGTATTGGCCTTTGCCGTACGGAGCATATGTTCTTCGAAGGTGAGAAGATCAAAGCTATGCGTGAGATGATCTTGGCCGAGGACGCTGAAGGTCGTAAGAAAGCGTTGGCGAAGATCCTTCCTTATCAGAAAGAGGACTTTAAGGGTATCTTCAAGGCTATGGCCGGATGTCCTGTTACCGTTCGTTTGCTCGATCCTCCTTTGCATGAGTTCGTTCCTCACGATTTGAAAGGTCAAGAGGAAATGGCTGAGACTATGGGCGTGTCCGTTAAGGAGATCCAAAAACGTGTGGAATCTCTTTGCGAGCATAACCCGATGTTGGGTCACCGTGGTTGCCGTCTAGGTAATACATATCCGGAAATTACGGAAATGCAGACTCGGGCCATTTTAGGTGCCGCTTTGGATTTGAAGAAAGAAGGTATTGAGGCTAAACCGGAAATCATGGTACCATTAACAGGTATCTTATATGAATTCAAGGAACAAGAGAAGGTGATCCGTACCGCGGCCGAAGAGCTATTCAAGGAAGTTGGCGATCGTATCGAATTCAAGGTAGGAACGATGATCGAGATTCCTCGTGCGGCATTGACAGCGGATCGTATCGCTTCCAGCGCTGAATTCTTCTCATTCGGAACGAATGACTTGACTCAGATGACATTTGGTTACTCTCGTGACGATATCGCTTCCTTCTTACCGGTTTACTTAGAGAAGAAGATTTTGAAGGTCGATCCGTTCCAAGTACTAGACCAAAATGGTGTAGGACAGCTGGTTCGTATGGCAACTGAGAAAGGTCGTGCCATCCGTCCGGATTTGAAATGTGGTATTTGCGGCGAGCATGGTGGTGAGCCTTCTTCCGTTAAGTTCTGCCATAAAGTTGGCTTGAATTACGTATCATGTTCACCTTTTAGAGTGCCCATCGCTCGTATCGCGGCGGCGCAAGCGGCTATAGAAGGATAGGCTGTTAAAAACTGCAAGTCTTAAATATCAATATATAAGGCTGATAGACGGGTTGAGTCTTGTTTATCAGCCTTATATTTTTATGTCATTATTAGCGTAAAATGATCTGAATGATATGTGATGTTTACACTTTGTTTGCTATATTTGCACATGGCGTTTACACCGTGTTTACACCATAAATTTAATGTATAAAGTGTTGATATATGGCAACTTTTAAGATTTGTGTTAGAAAGCAGCGTTCTGATGGCTTCTATCCTGTTTACATCAGAGTAACCCATAACCGTAAATCCTCTTATATAAAAATGGATAAAATGGTTGATAAAAAAGGGTTGACTCGCACGGGGGAGGTGAAAGATCCTTTTGTCGTATCCTTCTGTTCAGATGTAATCATGCGATATGTGGAGAGAGCGAACAAAGAGGATATATCGCAATGGGATGTAAAAACCCTAGTGGAATATCTGGAAAAAGCGGATGAGGATATCTGTTTTTCTGATTATGCGAGAAAGTATAAACGGGAAATGGAAACAGTTAGAGGCATGGCCCGTAACGCCAAGAATTATGAGTTGGCCTATTGTCATCTTGAGAGATTTGCGGGAACTAGCAAGTTGATGTTTTCCCGGTTTACCACGAAATTCATAAATGACTGGATAAAAACCTTATTGCCAACGGCAAGGGCGAAAGAAATGTATCCTGTTAATGTTCGCCAGATTTTTAAAGCTGCAATAAATGAGTTCAACGATTACGATAGGGGCATAATCAGGATCAAGACTAATCCTTGGCTAAAGGTAAAAATCCCCAATGCGGACACCCCCGATCACAGGGCCTTGGATGCGGACTTCGTTCGTGAGTTTTTCGCGACACCCATACCTCCGACAAAGATGATATTATCACTTCCAGAGTTGGCTAGGGATGTAGCCTTGATGGTCTTTTGCTTGGCAGGAATTAATACCGTAGACCTTTTTAGGGCCAAGAAGTCCAATTTGAAAGGCTGGACATTCTGTTATAATAGGGCTAAGACCCAAAAATTCAGAAGGGATAAGGCGTATATGGAGATTATTGTTCCGGATATTCTCCGTCCTGTCATGGAAAAATACTTTACACCGGATGATGATGAGTTTTTGTTTAATTTCCATAAGACCTATCGTGATGACGATTCTTTCAACGCAAATATGAACTCTGGATTGAAACGTATTTGCAAACATGGCGGTCTCAATGCTATATGTATGTATAATTTCCGGCATTCATGGGGAACCATAGCGAGAAACGATATAAAAGCCTCAATGTATGACGTGGCTTTCTGCATGAATCATTCAAGCGCTCATAAGACTACAGAGATATATGTAAGACCGGATTACTCTATAGTCTCTGAGATAAACAATAAGGTTATTGATTTTGTATTTAACCAAAAAAAGGAAGAAATGGTATATGAGGATCCTGTGAAATATTACCCTGATGATCAGATGAAAATATCTTTTAGACAGATGATTAAAGGCAGTGTCATATATCAAGGCAAGGAGATATTCTCATTTACGGATATAGGATATAATAACATTGACGAAATAATAAAAAAGCTAGCGGGGCATGTCCCGTCGTTTGTTCCAGATGGAGCCAAGGTTGATTTTAGGATAGACAATTTAGATAAAGGTGAATACCGGATATTTATGAGACAAAAAGGAAAAGGCTTTTGATACTTATAAGACAAATAGACCAATAAAAAACGCCCGTGTCAGAAAAAACACGGGCGTTATACTTTTTGGATGCGACAAATAGGACTATTTTGTCCTTTCGACCAAAATCTTTGAAATTCGAACTTGCAGTTGCTGCAACTCGATATTATTCAGTTCTTCCAAATCAATGTTCGCTATTTTTACTTTCCGATTTTCGTCAAAGGAATTTTTCTTCTCCTCGAGAAGAGCGGTTACTAACTCGTCTATTTGATCTTTGATTTTCTCTCCTTTTAACTTGTAATCCGTTGTTCTTGCCATGATATTAGTTATTTAGTTAAACTCTATACAAATTTAGGGAATATCCACGATACAATGATTGTCATTCCTTATTTTCTTTCTCTTTTTCCTCCAAGACCTTTTTAAGTTGATAGAGGCTTATGATATCATATTCAAATGTGGGATTTTCCCAATTTTTCCGGACAGAGTTCGTTTGGACCGATATAAATTTCCGTAGGTCAAATATGTATTGACACGGGCTTAGCCTGATCTCATTAAATGTGATTTGATAGTTATCAAACCACTCTAAAAGTTTTTTAAGTTCCTCGTTCATGGTTATACAATAAAATTTGTTCTCGCAAATATACCAATAATGCCTATATGACCGGACCTAACTATATACGAATGATTCGTAGATGAAAGAAAACAGTATAGAATAGTTGATTTTTTGGTGTCCGATGGGAGATAATGATCAAAGTAACAAACACGAGTCACTTTATTTATCTCTTTTGCGAGAAAAGACAAGATTATGATCGGATCTATAGTTGGAGCCGCCAGTTCCTTGGCGAGTGGCATTGCCGGGGGAATAAAGGCAAGGAAGGCGGCTAGAAAAGCGAACGCCGTGTTGGATAAACAGGCAAAGGAGAATGAGGATTGGTTTAACCGTAGGTATAACGAGGATTATACCCAAAGCGCGGAGGCGCAAGCCGCCTTGACCAAGGCTAGGGAATTAGCGGATGAGCAGTACCGTAAGGCCTCCGGTACCGCCGCGGTCGTAGGAGCTACTGATGAGTCCGTAGCGCAGGCCAAGAAAGCGGCGGGCGAGGTGATATCCGATACCGCCAGTGGTATAGCCACTAACGCTACCGCACGGAAGGATGCTGTGGAATCCCAATATCTCAACACCAAGAATAATATCAGTAACCAAAGGCTGTCTATCTATAATCAACAGGCGGCAAACGCCACGCAAGCGGCTAATCAAGGATTACAGGCAGGGATGGGCCTCGTTGGGGCTGATGCGCAAGCCCATCTTGACAAGGGTAAGGGATTATTCGAGTCTATATTCAAAAGTAAACAACAATGACATTAGAGGAAAGATATAATAGGAAAAGGACTCCGGTCGTTCAAAGGCCGGAATTGTCCACTACGCCATTGGTTGAGCCGGAGGTTGCCGGAAGCCAGAACCCTATAGCTCCAACCGTGGATAATACGGATGAGACCGCTCCGCAAGCGAGCGTTGTCGAGCCTCAAATGAACGATTACCAATGGAACCAAAGGCTTTATGAGACGCTCTTTCAAAAGCCGATAAGTCAAGAGGAGGAGGAGAGAAGAAAACGGGCCGCTTCCGTAGCTACTGGAATCGGGCATCTAGGCAATGTGTTGTCTTCCTTCTCCAATTTGGCATTCGCGGGAGAGGCACCTTCGCAGAAACTACCCACCGTAGCTGATCCTAAACTACAATCCTATTCTGACAGGTTGGAGGCTATCAGGCAAAGATACGGGGCCGGGTATCTGGCCGCAAGGCAAAACGACATCAATAATTATCAAAGGGCATTGCAGCTTTATAGACAGGATCAAGCGAGAAAAGCCCAGAATGATTTGGCAAAAGCCAAGATCGCGCAAAGTGCCGCTCAATTCGCAATAAAGAATGACAGGGAGGAGCGGAAGATGAAACAGGATGCCGCATATAAAGAGAGAGAGTTGGGTATAAGGCAATCCAATCTCCGTAGTCTTGAGCAATATCGTACCGCTAAAGCTAATGGCTCTGGGGCGGATAAGTCTATTGACATCATCGGCAGAAACGGTAAACGTTTCACTTTGTCCGGTAAGGATAAAGATGGGGTTATCGCTTATATGTATAAGAGGATGTTGGAGTATGCGGAAGATCATCCAAAAGAGAATAAGAGTATATCGGATATATCGTGGCAGTTTGGTGAAGGTGGAGACCAAAAGACCAAACAAGCCGCTATTGTCATGAGTAATATTCAGAATTTCCCGGAATTATACGATGAGTTTGATCAGATAATTGGATCGGGAGGTTCTTCTACTAGTACTAACAAGAAAAGTATAGGTTGGGATAATAATTCGAGTTCTAAAAATGTAGGTTGGTAAAATTATGGAAGTGAACAATACCAGAAAATTATATGACGCTTTAAAAAGCGATGGATATACTGATTTGGGCGATTTTTCCTCTTTTGAGGGGAAATTGAAAGACTCAGGTAAGCGTGAAATGCTTTATGATGTCTTGAAAAAAGATGGATGGCAAGATTTAGGAGATTTCTCCCAATTCGAGAGTAAATTAGGCTATGCTCCAATTAATAACGAGAATATTAAAGAGACAGACTATGTTTCCCAATCAAGTGTTAATCCTCCTCCTATATCCCTAAGACAAGAGGTTGATATTCCCAAATCAGATCAATCCGAGTATGTTAATCCATGGGATAATTCTGCCGATTATAATTTTGAGTCCTTGCGTAAAAAAGGAAAGATTGAGACCGCTACTCCTCCACCTCCTACGGAGTATGAGAAGGATTCTTCTTTCATGAATACTTGGGTAGGAGACGCTATACAGAAACTTAACGCAGGAGGAGCCGATCTTGGTGCCGGTATATTTGGGGTCTTGGATAAGGCGGCTAAAGGGTTGGAATCCGCAACGGGAGGACTGATCCCACGTGGCGGGGCATTCAAGGATATCTCAGATATATTTAAGGCTGATGCGGAGTTTTCCCGGGCAAGGTCAAACAGATACAATGGCAAGGATTTCACCGATCTTTGGAAAGAAGGGAATTATATGGGTGCCATAGGCGATATAGCCTTGCAAGGCGTAGAGTCGCTTCCGATGTCAATCGGGGCCATGGCCGCTACAATGGCCGGAGCTCCAGCGGCCGGACTCGCAGGTATAGGATCAATAGTGGCTAGCCAGAAATATGATGATCTCGATCAGAATAACCCAAACATGGGAGAGTTCGCAAAGGTATCTAACGCTATTCTTACTGGTACGGCAGAATCCTTGTCTGAGATGCTGGGCGCTGGCGTATCCAAGGCTTGGATGTCAACCTTATTCAAGACGCTAGGAAAGGAAAAGGCGCAAGAGGCTATCAAGCGTGGCATAATGGGTAAGATGCAAGAGTTCTATAAAAAATTCGGTATGTTTTTCGAGCCTGTAAATGAAGGTATCGAAGAGGTGTCTTCCACGCTAGCGGAGAATATAACGGATAAGATAACAGGCGCGGATCCGGAAAGGGATTTGACCGATGGTGTATTGCAGAGTTTTGTCTATGGTATGGGAGGCGGCGCTTATTTTACTGGGGCCGGAGCGTTGGCTAAAGGTGCGCAATACGTAGCGGATAAAATAGGAGGCAAACAGGCTCAGCAGCCTATCACCGATTCCAATGTAACAGATCAAGGCGTTGACACTCCTCCTCTATTAACTAAGTCTAGGTTTGCCGAGGCAGAGGAAGAAGGTCGAAATATGACTGATCCGGGCGATATACGGACGGCGAGCAAAAAGATGGAAGAGACAAGGCTTTCCCTATCTGGAATGGTTCCGGGTTTGGCTAGTACGATAGAAAGCTATGTGGATGATAAAGCTAGCGAGGCCCAAGTGATGAGTCTTCTTGATGGAGTTAATGCGGATGCCCGTCCGTTAGCCGAGGATTTCTACGCTGATTATCTCAGGATATCCGGTTTGCAGGATCGTATAGGCGAGGAAATAGACAATGAGGTTGAAACTTACGTTGCCAATAATATTACTCCTTATGTTACCACGAATCCTGATGGTCAGTCTATCGTTACCACAGCTACGCTTAGCGAGGGAAATGAGGAAAGACCTGTGTACGTTAGGAGTATCGAGGGAGATAAGGCCGTTATTTCCGATAACGGACAGGATCGGATGGTCTCGGTGAAAAGGTTGAGCGATATAGTAGAGCAAGATGCCGGTCATATGAGACGGACCTATGAGGATCAATTATTGGCTACCCGCCAGTCCGAGCTTGACATGACCATGCATCATAATCCCAAGACGCAATTACCAAAGCCGGGGTTGATCATATGGAACGGGGATAATGCGTTTATCCTTCAAGGACAAGATGAGAACGGTGATTGGATCGCTCAACCTGCGGCTTATGATAGAGAAACCGGGCAGGTGACAGCCAAGAATGGCTCTTCCCCCGCAATGCCTATAACAGAGAATGAGATTCTTGATCTTCAAGATGCCATATATGACGCTCAACAAGTTAATGTGGTGTCGCCAGAGGATGATAATGTTGAAAGTACTGATGCCGAGATAACCTCTGCACCTCCCATGGAAGATGCGATCAACCAGCCAACGAGTGAGATTGAGACGGAAGGTGCCATTGATCAGATAGCACAACCTAGCAATGTAGAGAATCCCTCCATGGTCATGCGAGAAGATGGTACGCCAGATTTCGTATCGTCTGGTACGGATATGACCTTGGATTTCCTCCATGATAAATATGGCGATAAGATGCCAAGGAAGATCGAGGTGACGAGAAAGTCTTTCGATGAAAGCCTTAAAAAAGCGTCTGATGCCTTGGAAAAGGCGCAAGAGGCATACGATGACGCCCCTATCGGAAAAGAGGATAAGGCCGAGGCCGCATTGATAAAAGCCCGACAAGAATATGAGGCGATCAAGGTCGAGGCTGATTTCTGGGCTAATCTTGATGATGATATCAAGGAGGCCAGCAAGAAGCCGGGTGATGTCATAGCAAAGGAGATCTCCGTGATGGGTGATCCTATGAGCGGAGAGGAGCTTGCGGCCATGATGCTGGCTAATGGGGCGATCAAATTGACACGTGACAGTTACAAGAAAGAGACCGGTGCCGGGAATAATGAGACTGCAAGAATGTTCGGATTGTTCGCCTCTCCGGAGAAAGGCGGTGTTAATATAGAGAGGGCAGGTGAGATATTGGAGCTTGCCGATAGGGAGAATGGCACTAACTTCTTCGATGAGAACGATACGAACGCCGGAAGGGACGCTATCATAGAGGTCTTGTCTTCCGCTCATACACGTGGAGACTTGATCGATTATGTCAAGAGGAACCGTGAGGCGATCGCTGAGCGTGAGAGACAGGCCGAGTACAACGCTTACGCTGAGTGGTGCGAGGAGAATTATCATATGTCCCCGGAAGAATACGAGGCGTATGAGGAAAGCATGGTACGTGATTTCTCGGAGAAACAATTGACTGATGAGGAGCGAGGCGAGCTTGATTCGCAAATCGTGGATGAAATACAGGCCATAATTGACGAACAAAATGAAATAGACGCTATCTTAGCGCAAAATAAACCGATAGAAAATGAAAACATTGAAGGAAATGACGAAAGCGGAGGCGATGGCTTACGCGAGGGAGGCGGCGAGGTATTGCCAAGAGAACAACTTGATCAGACCGGGGGAACTGGAGAGGTTGAGGGAAGAGAATCGGCTGGCCCCGACATTGATCGCACGGATGGAGCTACACAAGAAGGCTCATCAAGGGGACTAGTTCCTTTTGTCGCTCCTTCTCCAAAGGAGAATGAGACCCCATTGGACTATGCCGAACGCATAGTTGAGGCTAAGAGATTGCACGAAGAGGAGCTAAAGGTTGATACCAATCCAACAGAGGCGCAGAAAGAGGCCGGCAATTACAAGAAAGGCCATATAAAGATAAACGGTTTCGATGTCACCATAGAGCAGCCCGCCGGTTCCGTCCGTTCCGGTAAGGACGCTAATGGAAAAGAGTGGTCTGTTACCATGAACAACACTTACGGTTACATTCGAGGTACTGAAAGTGTGGATGGTGATCATATAGACGTATTCCTAGGTCCGGATATGAATAGTGACATGGTGTATGTCGTGGATCAGGTGAATACTGATGGCTCATTCGATGAGCATAAGGTTATGATGGGATTCCCTTCATTGGAAGACGCTAGGTCAGCTTACTTCTCAAACTATGAGGACGGTTGGCAAGGGTTAGGTAACATTACCGGGGTAGCGTTGGATGAGTTCAAGAAATGGATTGATTCCTCGACTCGCAAAACAAAGCCCTTCTATGAGTATAAGGGAATTAAACAGGAGGAAGGCGATATTTCTAAAAATAATGATTCTGATAATTATAGCATTGTTCCCTCCCAATATACTACCAAGAAAGGAAAAGTTCTTGATATGCGGTTATTGAAGTTCGGTAATGAATTATCGAAGGAACAGCAACGTGCCGCCAAAGAGCTGGCCAAGGCTGAAAAGGGTTGGTATGACAGGGAACAGCGAGGTTTCATGATGCGTAGCGATGAAAGCGCAAGGCGGTTGGCCGATACCATTCTTGGCGATACCGATGCCGTAAGCGATGCGCAACCTATTTCTCTTGAAGACACACGCAGGGTTGTAGAGCCTCAAAAGGTAAATGTAGAAAACCTTATTGGTGATATCAACGATAAGGGCAAAGCCAAATTGAGCGATCGTACCGTTACCCCTAGCGGTAACCGCCTTGTTACCGATGAACGGTATGCGGAACTCCGTGAGCGCATGCGCAGGAAACTAGGCGGTCAAATGAATATGGGTGTTGATCCTGAGATATTGGCGATAGGTACTGAAATGGCGGTTTATCATATAGAGAAAGGATTGCGTAAGTTCTCTGATTACTCAAAGGCAATGATCGATGATCTAGGTGACGCTATACGACCGTATCTTAAAGCATTCTACAATGGAGCGAGGGATTTGCCCGAAGTAGGAGATAACGGATGGGATAAGGATATGACCGCTTATGAGGATGTCCGTTCATTTGATGTAGCTAATTTTGATAAGCCTGTCCCGGATATAATGGATGCCGCCGAGACCGTGGTTAGAGAGACAGAGATTGCCAGACAAGCGAGTGCCGCGAAGAAAAAAATAAAAAATAGCCGGAAAAAGCAAACGGACAACAAAGACAAACCATTACCTTTGTATGGTAACGATTTATTCACTCCTAATAATATTAAAGACAATGAGCAAGGAAATTCAAGAGCGGATCAAGGCGTGGGAAGAAAAGCACGGGAAGAGGATCGAGGATCTGAACGCGGAGGAGACCGTGGAGGCGTGCATGGAAGTGATGTGCTTGACACGGAGCGAGGCCGAGGAATACCTATCAGCGACAGCGACAAGCGGCCTGTTGTAAGGAATCAAAACAATTTCAGCTTCCCGGAGAAAGGTATTGAGCTTCCTTCCGGTGATATATCCAAGCTAAAAGCCAATATTGAGGCGATAGAAACGCTGAAAGACGTAGAGGACGGCCAAGGAAAACCTACCCCGGAACAACAAGCCAAGATGTCAAGGTACGTTGGATGGGGAGGTTTGGCCGAAGCCTTGAACGAAGGCAAATACAACGCGCGTGACAACAATTGGACTAAGGATCGAAATTGGAATGATAAGTATCTACGTTATTACGAGAAACTAAAATCCTTATTAAGTAAAGAAGAGTTCGACAGTGCCGTCCGTTCCACGACAACCTCTCATTATACCCCGTCCGAGGTCGTGGAAAGCTTATGGGGAATAACGGAGAAACTTGGATTCAAGGGCGGCAATATCAGTGAACCCGCTATGGGTATAGGCAACATAATCGGTATGATGCCTAGGTCTATATCTGAAAACTCAAGTATAAGCGGGTTCGAGATAGATAGTTTGTCCGGTCGTATGGCAAAGGCCTTATATCCTGACGCTAATATAAAGGTACAGGGATATGAGAAAGCGTTTTCTCCAAACTCGAAAGACTTAGTTATCACCAACGTCCCATTCGGGAAAAACGCTCCATATGATAAGGTTTTAGATAAGCAATTCAGGAAGAAACTTGGTTCCTCTTATAATCTCCATAATTATTTTATCCTAAAGGGGCTTCTGGAATTGAAAGAAGGTGGTCTCGGCGTATTCGTCACGTCCTCGGCTACGATGGATGGGGCCGATAGTAAGTTCCGTGAGTACGTGAGTGGAAACGGTTATGATCTGGTCGGAGCTATTCGATTGCCTAATGACGCTTTCCAGAAAGGGGCCGGCACGAGTGTTACGGCCGACATCGTTATATTCCGTAAAAGAAAGTATGGGGAACCTTCGAATGGGATAGGGTTCACTACTACAACGCAAATAGGTGAAGGAACTTATATGGAGGACGGGGATAAAAGGAGCAAGCCTATCATGGTGAACGAGTATTTCTCCAATCATCCCGATATGATGTTAGGTGATATGATGACCGCTTATGACGCTGGTAGCGGAGGTCTATATAGTGGAGCGTCCCAGACATTGAAAGCCAAACCCGGGGCCGATTTAAGCAAGGAACTATTTAATGCTATTGATAACTTACCAAAGAATATCCTATCAGGTGTTGTAGAGACTAAAGGGCCGGAGGTTGTGGGTGACTCCACTTTGAAAGATGGTACTATTACCGTCCAGAATGGCAATGTCTTTGTTTTAGATGGGGACTCGTTAAAACCGATTAAGGCAAATCCTACGTTCGTTCATAATGGTAAGACCCGGAAAATAGCGGATGCGGTAAATGATTACAATGATATAAAGAAAAATCTATACGATCTTATCCATGATGAGCAAACAAAGGGTGTGGACCCCGAGCCCGCGAGGAAAAGGCTAAACAAAGTATATGATGCTTTCGTGTCCAAATATGGGACACTTAACAGGAACAAGGCTTTGGACGATATTTTCGCCGAGGATGTTGAGCATGGATTACCCTTCTCTTTGGAGACCGTTAGAAGGGTACCTTCCACGACCGGAAAATCCATGGTATGGGAAGTCTCGAAAGCGGATGGTATCTTGAATAAGCGTGTAAGTTATCCATTCGAGCTACCGACAAAAGCGGATAATGTCTTGGATGCCGTCAATATAAGCAAGTCATATAAAGGTAATATTGATATACCTTATATCTCGGAGATAACGGGTATGGATGAGGAGAACGTGACAAACGAGATACTAGAGAAGGGAATTGCTTATAGGGATCCTGTTACCGGCAATATAATAGATAAGAGCGAATATCTCTCTGGAAACGTAAAAGATAAGTTGGTCGAGGCTAGGGCGGCCTTGGAAGATCATCCGGAGTTTCAAAAAAACGTGGATGACTTGGAAGCCGTACAGCCAGAACGTATACCCTATGGTGAGATAAGTTATCGACTGGGGACTACATGGATCCCGTCTGAGTTTATAAATAATTTCGCTGATAATGTACTGGGTATATCTTACGCTAACGCTAATTTTATTCCGGAGATCGGTGAGTATATTCTTGATAAGAGGGCGTTCATAACCGATTACGCTAAAGCCGGTCAATTCAAGACTGAGAGAATGGACGCTATAGACGTGTTCAAGGCCGCTCTTAACCAACGTAAACCCAAGGTTTATGACGAGATTAAATATTATGAGGACGGTAAGCAGAAAACGAGAAGGGTCGTAAACGAGCAGGAGACACAGGCCGTTGCCGAGAAAATATCCGACATGTCCGATAAGTTCGTGGAGTATATTGATTCTAAAACGATGTTTCATGGTCGTATTGAGGACGTGTATAATGATAAATATAACAACTATGTACTAAAAAAGTATGACAAACCGGTTTTTGAGCATTATCCTAACGCTAATAAGAATATAACACTTAGGGATCACCAGAGCAAGGCGGTGCAACGTTGTCTATCCGAGAGCACGTTACTCGCTCACCAAGTCGGTACGGGAAAGACCTTTACCATGATTACGTCCGCTATGGAAATGAGACGGCTAGGTATAGCGAAGAAACCCATGATCGTTGTCCAAAACGCTACCCTAGAGGATTTCGTCCGTGACTTTTATAAACTGTATCCTTCCGCTAAGATTCTATCTCCGACAAAGGAGGAGCGTAATGCCGATAATAGGACAAGGCTGTTCAATCTTATAGCTACCGGAGATTTTGACGCTATCGTTGTCCCACAGTCATTCATGGCATTTATCCCGGATAGCGAGGAGAGGAAAAAGGCATATATCCAAAAGCGTATAGATGATTTTGAGGAAGCTATCGATCGCATAGAAGACAAGGCTTTACAGGAGAGATTGAAAAGGGAGGCCAAGAGTATGCGTGATTCTCTGGAAGGTATAAAGAAAGGGAAAAACGTAAAGGGCAAGGCAAAGACAGCGGAGACTATCACGGCCAAGACTGAGCGTATTCTTGACAGGCGGACTGATAACGTCATGACGTTTGAGCAAATGGGTGTTGACGCTTTGTTCATCGACGAGGCGCATAATTATAAGAAGATCGGGTTCCCAAGTAAGATGTCGAACGTTAAAGGTATCGATACGAGCGCGTCACAAAGGGCTAATAGTATGTTGCTAAAAGCCCAATGGATATCTGAGAATAATGGTGGTCGAAACGTGGTTCTGGCAACCGGTACCCCTATCACTAATACAATGGCAGAGGTCTGGACTATGATGAATTTCGTGGCACCCGATATCCTAGACGCATATAATATCAATAGCTTTGACGAGTTCGCTACCACTTTTGGAACGGTTGAGCCGTCATTGGAGTTTACCGCTACCGGTAACTTTAAAATAGCCGAGAGGTTCAAGAGCTATACGAATGTCCCGGAGCTTATAAAGGCGTTCAGGAGCCATACGGACGTTGTCTTGACAGAGGATGTCAAGGAGTTCAAGGAAGACAAGAATATCCCTAAGTTGAAAGACAATAAGATGACCAATGTCATTGTCGAGAAGAACGAGGACTTGGAGGATATCATGCAAACCCTTATCAAGGAATTAGAGGATTATAACAAATTGACAGGAAAAGAGAAGAAGGATAAGAGCGCGCTACCCTTGGTCGTGTTCAGCAAGGCTAAACAGGCTGCGATTGACCTTCGCTTGCTTAATCCTACATTTCCCGACAATCCTGATAGCAAGACAAACAAGGTGGTCGATAACGTGTTGAGATTATATAAGGAAAGCGATAAGGACAAAGGCACGCAACTTATATTCTGTGATAGTTATCAATCCCCTTCTGAGACTCCAAAAATGGATTTATTCGATGTCGATTTATCTGTTCCTCAGTTTAATTTGTACAACGATATAAAGGAAAAGCTTATCAAGGGAGGTATTCCGTCTAATCAGATAGCTATCGTTGGCAATTATGAGGGAGAAAGGAGAAACGCCTTGTTCGATAAGGTCCGTAATGGGGATGTGCGCATTCTTATTGGAAGCACGGAGAAAATGGGAGTGGGTGTCAACGTGCAAGATCGTCTATTCGCCCTGCATCATATTGACGCTCCAATCAGGCCTATGGATTTTGAGCAACGCAACGGTCGTATCTTACGACAAGGAAACTTATACGCCACATGGGATAAACCGGTGAACATCGTCACATATGGCGTTAAAGGTACCCTTGACGCTACCGCCTATGACAGGCTTCGTATAAAACAAAACTTCATCAACCAAATGATGAAAGGCGATATATCGTCTCGTGTCATGGAGGAGCAAGACGATAGTGATCCGTCTGGAATGACCTTTAGTGAGATGGCGGCGACGTTATCCGGAGATAAGACCGCCCAACTACTGTTTGTGGCACAGAACAAGTTAAAGAAACTGCAAAACTCCAAGAGGAGCGATCTTAACAGTAAGTCTTCCATGCGTGACTCTATATCTAAATCCAAACTTAGGATACAAGAATACAACAGCCGGAAGGATATCATGGAAAGGAACGCCAATATCGTAAAAGAGAACTTCCCTGATGGGGTTGAGTCCGTGACTGTTAAAGGCAATACTTTCAGCGATGGTATATCGAATGAGCTTACGCCCATTATTGATGATTACTATGATAGATATACGCTTGACAGAAACACCCCTCCTCTGAAAATCAGTCTCAATGGAGGAAAAGGCGAGGCAATCGTGCATTTCAATGAAGGAATGATGGTCTATAGTTTATATTTAGGAAAGGAAAAACTGGTTGAGAATCGTGATTTTAGCGGCGGCAGGGGTTTGATGGCTAGCATTGACAGGCAGTTGGGGATTCCCGCTAAATCCGTCTCAGATATAGCCACTAAAATAAAGGCAGAGGAAAACAAGATAGCGGGATTAGAGGAAGCCGTTAAGAAACCGTGGGGAAAAGAGGATGAACTTAATGCGGCTCAGGCGGAGGTTAATGATCTGCAGAGACAATTAGTTGAAAAAGCTAAAGCTGAGGATATTCAGTTAGAATCAACTCTTGACGTTGATGGTACGTTGGTAAAAGAGGAAGGAGAGACTCGATTTCGATTCATGGGAGTAGATACAACTAATAATCAAGATAATGTAAGTTCTATTGAATCCTCAATCAACGATTGGTCAAACAAGCTTAATACCCCTGTCAGGGTAATCCATGACGTGGACGATATAAACGATACGGATGAGAATATGTTGGCCCGTAAGAGAGATTCCAAAGGCTGGTATGATACTTCTACCGGGGAGATAGTCATAGTATCACCTAATTCCACGTCCGTAGGTGACGCTCAAAGGACTTTCCTCCATGAGGTGGTAGGGCATCATGGGTTACGTGAGCTATTCGGGGATGATTTCGATACTTTCCTTGATAACGTGTATCGGAACGCCAACGAGGATATCCGGAAAAATATCATTGACCGGACTAAAGGCAATCCTCTTAACTTGCGTGAGGCTACAGAGGAATACATCGCTGAATTAGCGGAACGTGGTTTCGATAACAAGGCCGAGCGTTCGTTATGGGAAAAGATCAAGGACTCTTTTCTTGATATGTTGAGAAAGGCCGGTATTAGCCTTGATTTCAAGTTATCGGATAATGACCTTCGTTATATCCTCTGGAGAAGCTATAAGAACTTGGAGCAAGGAAACTTGATGGATGTGGCCGAGGATATCGTGATGAGAAATAGATTAAGTCTTAACAATATAAATTTGAACGAAAATGGATCAATCGCAAGAGATATTGAACCTGAAAAAGGAAAACAACCTTCTGAAACAAAAGGTACTGGAAGGGAACTCGAGACAATCGATGGCGTTGATGAGAACGGAAACGAAAGTGAACGAGACCATATCGACAAACCAAGGGGAGTTGAAAACGCTATTGACGGAACTGAAAACGCAACTGACCGAAATGGAAAAAAGACTGACGGCCAAGTTGACAACGATGGAGACCAACTTGACGGAGGAGATACGGGCGATAGGAACGGAAGTGTCCGGGATGGAATCGGCGGTGATCGGACTGTCATCGGACGTGCAGGATCTGAAAACAAGGGTAGAGGCGTTGGAGAAAGCGTAAGGGAAAAGACGGATGATTTCTCTTTCGCCGAGAAAACAATCCGTTTTAGGGAGAACGCGCGGAATGAGTCGGTATTGTTCGCTGATAATGATATCCAAGTAGTAGAGAAACAGGTAGGTTCCGCCAAAGATCAATATGAGCGTACCCTATCTACATCATCCTATCAATTTCAGGAGGCGTTTCAGGATTCTATGCTAGGGCTTAAAACATTGCAGGATGCCGTGGCAAAGGCAACGAGGAGTCGTATATTGGATTATGAGAACGCTTATATGGCCGAGAATGCCCTTTCCTCTGTTAATGAAGCTGAGTTCAACGCTTATAGGAAAGCGGCTTTCGAGCCTATCTTAAAAGCGATCTCACGTTTGGAAAAGATGGGATCATCCATTGATGAGATAAGGGATTACCTTATAACCAAGCATGGTATTGAGCGTAACAGGGAAATGGCCGTTAAACGAGTGTTGTCACAAAACTCGGAAACATATAAATCCCTGCTTGACGAGTATATCGGGAGAAGGAATGAGATACGTGAGAACGGTAGGTCTTGGGAAGAGCAGCAATCAGAAATGGATAGGCTTGCCGAGGAATACGGAGCTAATCTTTCTGATGATTTCAGCGGATTCACGTCCATGTATCCTAACGAGGATAATACGGGGTATGATCCGGATTCCGCAAGGAGATACGTATTGGATTACGAGTCAAGATATGATACATCGGAATTATCGGCCTCTGTCAAAAGAGCCACTGACGCTATATTGGCAAAGCAACGGGATAGCGGGCTTATGAGCCAAAATACGTTTGATTCGATCAGCGATATGTATCAGTTCTATGTGCCTTTGCGTGGATGGGAGGAGACTACGGCAGATGAGGTTTACGCTTATCTTACATCCGAAAGCCAGACGTTCAACGCCCCTATAAAGACTGTCGTTGGGCGAAAGAGCAAGGCTGACGATCCTATAGCGACGATCGCTAATATGGCAGAGAGCGGAATCATGCAAGGGAATAGGAACTTGATGAAGCAAAAGTTTTTGACAATGGTGCAAAACCATAAGACGGATCTCGTGAGCGTAAGCGAAATGTGGGTTCGTCTTGACGAGACTTCCGGTGAGTGGATCGCCGTTTTCCCGGATATACCATCTAACGCCAATCCGGAACAGGTGGAGTCTATCGTGGAATCTTTCAACAAACGCATGGAGGAGCTATCCAATGAAAAAGGATCTAATGTCAGGCGTTCAAGGGATGCTATAGGGATACCTTACAAGATATTGCCAAAGGACTTGAAGGAGCATCAAGTGATCATAAAGAGAGCCGGCAAAGAATACGTGCTTACCATAAACGGGAACCCAAGGGCCGCTCAAGCGTTGAACGGGCTTACAAACCCGGATAATACGAAAGGATGGTTCGGTACCGTGGAGAGATACGCCGGATGGCTGAACCGTAACTTGGCCGCTAACTTCACGACACGTAACCCGAATTTCATGGTAAGTAACTTCCTACGTGACGCGCTTTATTCGAATACTACCGTATGGGTCAAGGAAAGTCCTGTTTACGCTTGGAAGTTCAATAAGAATTTCGCTAAGGTAACCCCGATCAATATGTATCGTCTGGTCAAGGGGTATGAGAACGGTACGTTGGATATGAGCGATCCCTTGAATAAGGCATATCATGATTTTGTGATGAGAGGAGGAGAGACTGGATACACCAATTTGAGAGACGTGGAAGCCAAGAAGAAGGCGATCCAAAAAGAGCTTCAATACTCCAAGCAAAAGGTATCTATCGGAAAGGCTTTGAAAATACTAGGTGAATGGATGGACTTGTTCAATAAGAGCGTAGAGAATTGCGCTAGGTTCACCGCGTTCCTTACTTCTAGGGAAATGGGGCGGAGCATGGATAAATCCATTTATGACGCTAAGGAGATATCCGTAAACTTCAATAAGAAAGGGGCGGGTTCAAAATTCTTGAATACTGAGGGGCAAACCAAGATAGGTAACGCTAGCGCTTTCACGTCCGGATTGTCAAGATCCATGTATGTATTTTGGAACGCTGGTGTACAAGGTATGTATAATTTCGGAAGGCTGGCCAAGGATAATCCCAAGAAATTCTTGGGGTTAGCGTCCTCTTTCTATTTACTTGGCACTATCATGCCTATGATCGCTACCGCTTTTGGAGATGATGAAGATGATGATTACTACGATCTTCCGGAATACGTGAGACGTAATAATATCTGTTTCCGTAACGGTGGAGGAAATTGGATTACAATTCCTATGCCCATAGAGTTAAGGGCTATATATGGACTAGGAGAAATGTCTTTTGGAATAGTTTCCGGAAAGGAGAAGTATACCGATAAAAAGATGGCCATGAAGATAGCGGAGCAAATGTCACAGGTTCTTCCTTTGGACATGATGGAGGGAGGTGGAGGATTCTCCGCTTTCGTCCCAAGCTCGGTAAAGCCATTGATTGAGGCCGGAGATAACAAGGATTGGACAGGTTTGCCTTTATATAAGGATAACGACTTCAACAAGGGTATGCCGGAATGGACAAAGGCTTTTAAGAGCGTGGATCCCGCTATATTGGTAATGACTAAATATGCCAATGAACTGACCGGAGGAGATAAATACACTACGGGTACCGTTAACCTAAACCCAGCCATTATAGAACATATATTGGACGGCTATTTCGGAGGTATTGAGGCTACACGTTCCCAGATGGTCAAATCCGCTGAAACCGCTTGGGGTAGTCGTGATTTTGACTGGAGGAATATCCCTGTCGGGAACCGTCTTATAAAGAGTGGTGATGAGCGGACGAAAAAGAAAGCCATAGATAACGCTTATTATGAGAATTTGGAGGAAATGGATAAGATCGGACAAAGATTGAGAGGATATCGTAAAGAATTGTCTAATCCACAGAACGATAGTTTTGATATAGCAGAGTATCAGAAAAAATTGAATGATCTTATGATGAGCGATGAATATCGTGGATATGTAGAGTTTAATAATCTTAACAAATTGTATCAATCAATGGGTGAGTATTTGAAGAAGGTAGATGATGAAAGATTGGAAATGGAGTTATACGATTTGAAAGCTATGATGAATGAGATAGCTAATGGTGAATAGGTAAAGTGGCGGGTGGCGTTGGTTTCACCCGCCTAATATTTAAATCTAGTGACTAAAATCCTAATTTCTTATTAAATTCATCCCAATCTCCTAGATCTTGATACCCGTCCTCTTTCATATTATCATACAAATCACGTCTTGATCTATATTTTTTTAATTCTTCTACAAACCCATCAAAATCATATTTGTTTGTATTTATATGCCCATCTTTTATTAAGCTCTTGTAAAGAGCTTTTCTGTTTTTATATATTATCTCTTTTCTGTTTTTTATATTCAAATTAATAATTGATTTTATATAATCTCTATCCTTGTCTCTTACACATAAAGGACATAGATCTTTTGTAATATCATATGTAAATGAATTTATATCATGCGTAATGGCTCTGTCATTTTTCAGTCTTTTGCAAGATCCGTCAATACAATAGTTTCCAGTTTCCTCATTCTCGTATACATACCTAATATCTTTATTGCATGATATTAATGAAAGTATTATGAACATAAAGATCACCTTGAATATTCTGTATGTTTCCTCGCTCATGTTTTATGTATTTATATTTTTTTGCAAAATTACCCAATCTTCACATCCGTTATCCCGCAGGAGGCATGTTTTACGGCATATTTTATTTTAGTTTTATCCCGAGGAATAGTAAAAAATAAAAAACTCCCCAAATCCTCACGGACAAGGGAGTTTTTATTATTTAACTATAATCTATATGAATGGTTTTCAGACAACCTTAAACGATCCGATTCTCACGAACTAGAGCGTTTGTAATATCTAAATCCATATCTAAACAAAGACATACTTAATCATCATTGCCGATCCTCCCGGAATAGCAACGGTGGGTATATCCGTCTTAAAATGCTTCCCAATACCACCCAAGGGAAGCGGGAAATATTTATTCAAACTATATTTTATGCCATAAGGAAAGGAGTGTGCCCCCATCCTCCAAAGCTATCCCCTTGACATAAATATACCTCTGGTTCTCACGAAAGAGCGGTATGACATTGATAAAATTATTTTATGAATACAACCTAGTGTAATATCTTTAAGTAATGACTCCAGTCCATCACGGATGAGAGCCATAAGGGGTTATAAATATATAACATACCATATACGCATAAAAAAAACGTGGCGCCGTCGCAACTACCAAGACCCGGCGTCCCCACGCCAACATAACAGGTAGTAAGCAACAGCCCACGTCTTATATATAGATTATATATACAAATAACGTGGGCGTATTGTTGCTATCGGCTCCCTGTTATGTTTATAAATTTGGGGAATTTAGGTCTTTATAGGAGACGATATCTTTAACGCCACAATGTGTGTCACGTCTTATATTCTAATCAGTGACTACGCGAATATACTCTATTTATTTTATATTAGTAAAAAATAAGTCGTATTTTATTTATCTAATATTGATTTTTACAGGGGAAACGTTCATGCGCACGCTATAAACTCGACTCATTTTTGGGATATGAATCAAGATATCCCGTTGATTCTTCTTTGATTATAGAAGGCTTAGGCATATCCTCTGATATGAGCGCTCCTATCATGTCTGTCATCAATATATCGTCGTGATTGCCACGACCGGGAATATTCCCGTAACTACCGTCCGGACGTTGCTCGTATTTGGATGCCTCCTTATACATGCGCTCATCCGGGTCTATGAACATATCGTCCTCGAACGCCACTATGAAATTATCTACCATGTCCTGCTTGGTCTTTTTGTTGGTCTGGAAGCCTATCTTCTTGTATATGCCGTTCCTTATGTCCTCGGGATCCGTCGCCGCTCGCATGTAAAGATTAGGGTAGATATCCTCTATCTTTTTCAGTATGCCACGAATATGATCGCCTTCCTCCACGAACTCGGATGCCTCTGATTTTTTCTTATCAAACGTATTGCTCTCGAAGGCGAGAAGGGCATTCTTGTAGTATCTGGCGATCTTGACGGCTTTGTAGGCGAGCCAGTCATATCGTATATGACCGTGCCATCTGGCTACCACCTCCGGCTTTCCTCCGCTAAATCGTAAATTCCATCTGTTTATCACTGTTATACATGAGGGGTCTGAGTTCTTGCTACGTCCACCGACATCGACAATAACAAGATACTCGTTGGATGTCCTTGTATCATCGGGCCTCTTCCAGATTCTCAACAGGCCGTTCGGATTCTTGGTGAGAATTATCCTCTTGGTCTTCTCTGATTGGGATATGTCGCCAATGAACTCCGGGGGTGATACGTATCTTTCCCGCATCACCTCGATCGTATAGATATTGAACACGAGATTACCGGAATACTTGAAACACTCGACATCATCGGATGGTGCCTCGGATGCCATCGAGGCGTGATCATGGAACGAGGCCCTTTTCTTGATATACCATTTGATGTGCTCCAGCGTAGCTCCTTTTTCCCATAGAGACCATAGATACTGTCCCGGCTCGCTATTGTCATTAGGGGAGGTCGTGACATCCCTTCCCTCTAATAGATCCAGTATGAAAAGCCGGGTCTCTTTCTTGTCCTTGAATCTTATCATGTCGTTCTCGATAAAGAAGAACGGTATGAATAGCGCCTTACGGGATGACGTGCCCTCCTTGGCCATTTGGTACTCATCATAGAAATAACCGGCCATGCCGTTAGCCGTAGACTCGGAGATCTCCATGGTCAACGGTCTCTCCAATATATTCGAGTCTATGTTTGTTATAACCTGCTCCGCCGATTTGCCATCCGTTGTTTTCCAGTAGGCTACCTCCGAGAAGTGGGCCATGGCATAGTCCATACCACGTGTTGACTCGAAATTCTCATAAGATGCCACGGTTATCACGTTATCACGTACCTTGTTCCCGGACGGGTCGGTGATTATGGAGTCGGACGCCGAATGCTCGTAAGGGGCGAATTGTAACTTGTCAACACCATATATAAATCCCGGGATATTATCGAGAACCTTTTTATACATGGCCTTGATACGTTTGGCGGTATCTTTCGTCTGGGCTATAATTACGGAATACCATCCTTCCATGACGAATAGCTGTATCCACGCCATATAGAGCTGTACCAAGGTGGAACCTCCCCATTGCCGGGCTTTCAATAATATTATACGGATCGGGACTCCCTTATGCCTCATTTCCTCCAGAACGGATAGCACGTAACGTTGGGCGTAATTAAGCTCGAAGGGGATCATTTCTCCCGCCTCTTTCGACTTGATCTTAAATAACGAGAAAAAGGCGAAGGACGGGTCTCTCGAGCAACGGGCCCAAAATAGCATGTTGGCCACGTCCTCCTCATTTATCCCATCTGAATCCGGGTACAGCTCGTTGAACCTTATCGTGTAGTCCTTTATGGAACCGGCTTTCAGGACATCCTGATACAGATCGTTCTTGAAAACCTCCTCGGTAAGCCACTGTACCCTTATGGGGTAATCATCTATGACAACCCTATGGCTATGCCCCTCCATTCCACGCCCCGTGAATTGGTCGTGCGTGCCGAATATATTTTTCAGCCTCTTGTTATTCTCGGCCAATATAGACTCAACCTCTTCCGTGAACGCTAATTTTCTGTATGACTCCATAGATGATATAGGCTATTAGGAATGACAGCAAGTGTATCCTCCAGTTGAATAAGGGGATAAACGCCATGACGATATTGCTCAATATTATTCTCCAAAGGCTTAGTTTATAGGCGTGATATCTGCGGGCGTAACATCCCATGATAAATCCGGACATGCCGCATGTAGGAACCGGCAATGAGGCTAGTGGTACGAACGAGGCCAAGACGCAAGACACGTAACCGATCAGGCATGTTTTCACACGAGGCTTAAACTGGAATAAGGCGATAAGATTTAATGATAAATGAAAGATGTTTGCGTGGGTGAACGTGTAAAGGAAATGGTCGTATGGTATGGAATTGGTATCGAAATAGAAATGTTTACCTGCGAGTTGGAGTATGACGCTTGTCAAGGCGATTATTAATGAAGGAATCAGTCTTTTTAGCTTACCTTCCATTTTTCCTTTCCCGGTTGATGCGTTGTATTATCGCCAACGCCCGTGAATAGGATATGTAAAAACAGGGGGCCGTTTGATAGACCGCGAAAGAGGTGATGAAATAAACGGAGCTTCCCTTGAATTCTCTCTTTTTCTCCAGCTCTTTGTAAATCTCATAAATGTCATCGATCATCTTGTTCCTGATCGATCGACCCTTTTCCTTGGTCTTCCCCTTCCTGATCAGCAGGATTCCCCTATACGCTTGAAGGGTGGAGATCCAGAACCTAGAGGCATGGGAGGATATAGCCCTCATTACCGCCTCTCGGTGGGATTTCACTTCCCTCATCTTCAAAGCACGTCTATAAGCTTCGTAAAGCTCCATGTCCCGCTCTGGGATGAAATCTACGCCATTAACCATAAAGAACGCTTGTTTTGGTGAACATCACAAAGATAAAAAATAGATTCACATGTTTGATTATTCTTAGGGTTCATGGGTTAAATAAAATAATCAAAATAACAAAACGGATATACCTTATTATTTTCCTTTGCCTAAAACAAAATCGATTAAGGTATGGCAGATATATCTAACAAAGAGAGATTCAGACAGAGATACGCCAAACGGAATCCGGATCTTAACATGGATGACGAGGAGGCTTACTACGGCTCGGTCAACCAGTTCATGGACGAGTATGAGGGTTACGAGGGAAACTCTAAGAAAATGCGGGAGAACCTATCGAAGAGTCCTGCTTTCGCCGAGTTGATGGTAGCCGCTAGGGATCAGGATGATTTCGATCCCGTGGTGTGGATGGTACAGAACAAGGGGCTTGACTTAAAAGCCTTGGCCGATGATCCCGATTATTCGCAAAAGCTGGCCGACGCTCATAACGCTTACTTGGAGAAACTGGCGAAACAGGACGAGATCGAGAAACAAATGTCGGAGAATATGCCGGCTAGCGTGGAAGCGATTAGGGCGAAAGCCTCGGAGATGGGCCTTTCCGATGATCAAGCGGAGGAGGTTATAGGCAAGATGTATCAAGTCATGGATGACTTGATCGTCGGTAAATTGGACCCGTCTATTTTCGAGATGATGGCCAAGGGAATGAATTATAACCAAGACGTGGAGGCCGCGCGGGAGGAAGGCGTTGCGGAAGGGATCAACAAGAAAGTTACCGACAAGTTAAAGGATCTTAGCGGTAAGCAGGAAAGACCGAGAGGAAGGCAAGGAGCACGGCAGGAGAAGCCGGTTACGCAAGACGTGAACAATCCTTTTTTATAATAAGAATAATAACAATTAATACTTTTGCGATGAATAAATTATTTAAAGACAAGATGTTTTGGGTCAAGGCTTTGTTCTTTGTCTTGGCGGTATTGACCGGTGGAGCGGCTATGGCCGTGGAGATCGGGGAGAATGGAAGTGATACGGATCCCAATGATGGCAAGCCGTTGGAGAACGCAACCCCGGACGCGGCAGGTAAGGGTATTGACCAGCAGGGGCAGGGGGCTACCGGATCAGCGGTCACCGACGCTGATCTGGCCGAGAACAAGGTAGAGGATTACGTCAGTAAATTTCAAGCGTACAAATATCCCATGCACACGGATTTCCTCAAGCTCGCCAAGCAAGTCCATGTCAACACGAAGGAACCGGAGCATTACAATATTGGCGAGGCTATAATGGATTGCGTTACCAAGGCGGCGGTGACCAACACTGAAAAGGACGCTGAGGTAAAGCTAAGCTTGTATAAGAATGACGAGAAGTTATTTGCCGAGTGCAACACTGTCTTGGTAGACGGCGTGACCGGATATGATGAGAACGGAAATTCTGACGGTAGCCCGTTAGTCCTCTATGTCATATCCGCGGATAAGGCTAACGGTATTATGGTCTCCGCTCTTAATGGCCCGTTGGATGAAGGAGGGAACATGTATGTCCCGGATTTGAAAGCGGGTACCGGATTGCACATCATGGCACCGGCAATGAGTGAGAGTGAGGTGGAGATCGCCCCGGATTCCGCTTATCCCAAGAAAGAGATCGCCTACTTGCAGAAGAAGGTATGTCCGATCACGTGGACGGAATTCTTCGAGCGTATCAATAAGAAGGCTAAGTGGAACGTGCAAGACTTGAAGGATTGGACTTTGTCTAATTTCCGCAAGAAATGTACACGCACGATGTTGATCGGCGTAGGTACGAAGTTCGTGAAGTATGGCTCCAAGAAAACAGGTACCGAATACGTGTATGCCCAGAAAGGCGTGTTGAGACAATTACGGCTGGGTTACCAGATCGGTTCGACATTGGAGTTCGCCGATCTTATCGGTATCACCCGTATGCTTTTCGGAAAGTACTCAAACACGAACGAGATGGACGTGTATTGCGGTACCAAGTTCATCGAGAAGTTGTTGAACATCGATTTCACGAAACATAAGGATATCTCATTCGTCAAGAAACAGAATATCGGTATCGATATCTCCTCTTTTGAGACCACTTTCGGAAAGTTGAACTTCAAGGTAGAGCATGCCCTTGACGATCTTGGATATGAGGAATGCGCCGTAGCTTTCCCGATGTCCGAGGCCAAGCGTTATTACTACCAAAAAGGAAAGACTCTTACCGTGGATCATTCCAAGGGAGAAGGCGGTGAGGTACGGGAGGCCAAATCCCAATATTATATTCAGGATGACTGCTTGATGCTTACGGGTTATAACTCGATGCTGATCGGTCCGGACGTGACAGTGAGCGGATATAAGCTGTCTATGCTTGACACAGTCGTTTCCAGCGTGGCTTCCCTGAGTTCCGTATCTACACCGAAAAAGGACGATGTGGTTTATTTGACCGTAGCGGACGATACGCACGCCGTCGGATTGTATGTATATGACGGTACCGCATGGAAACCATACAAGGGAGAGATTAACGTGTAAACTGTAATATTGTCAAACAAGACCCACCGGAGCAAACGCACGGTGGGTCTAATAAAATCAATCGAATGATCACGAAAACATATGAGTTGGTAGGCAAGGATAATTGCATGCTCCGTACTATATACTGCGGCACAAGGGTCAGCATGGAGTTCAAGGGCGGTAATTTCATCAATGGCAAGAACGCCTTGCTACGGACTAGCAACCCTTTCGTACAAGACGCTATCGAGAATGATTGCCGATTTGGTACGTCTATCCGGCTCGTCTCTACGTTAAAAGACGATGATGTGTCTGGTGTCTCGGTCATGAGGAACTCGAGAGGCAGGGAAAAACAAGTGAAAGAGGTCAAGACCGTAAAGAACGTGAATGACGCTATCGACTATTTCGCCAAGATGGGCTATAAGGTGGAGAACGATGATATGCTCGAGGAGTTAAAGGATAAATTAAGTGTCTCGTTCCCGAACATGAAATGATATGGATATTAGCGTGAGCGACATAGTGAGTGAGGTCAAGATCTGCATAGACGAGATCGGGCTTAATGACGCTGAGTTCCTAGGAACGCAGGATAACGAGGAAATGGACACGATTATCAAGTCCAAGATATCGGAGGCGTTGCGCTTCGTGAACGGTAACGCGGACTGGGGCCTGTTGGAACCTAACAAGATAATAACGGACGGAACTATAGAGGACGATCTTGTCGCTCATGTAAGCTTGCCGGAGAACTACTCTCGGATTTGTTACGCTAGGCTATCATCATGGCCTTTATTTATTTCTGATCCTATCTATTGGAACGATAAGGAATACGCCACGCTGTCGGATCCATACGCAACGGGGACATGGGAAAGACCTAAACTGGCGTTGACCATGAGGCCGGGTAAGACATTGGAGCTATATAAGGCGAAGGATAAATCTGACACGTTCGAGATCGGGATCATAACGGACGAGGATATAACGGATAGCTTGGAGGTAAGCCCCAAGCTGAAAAAGGCGCTGATCTATTATATATCCGGCCTCACGTTGCTTACTTACAGGGATCAGCATGCGGACAGTATGTTTAATCAAGCGTTGGTTCTTATGGGTGTCAATCCATCCGGGGCCAACTCCAATCAATAACAAGACTATATAATCATGGTATACATATTCAAGGACAGGATCATAAGGATAGAGTGGACGGTGTTGAAAGGTATCAGCAACGTGAGGGAGGATTTCAGCCGTGCGTTGCTTAAGTTATTCCTTATCGGCAGGAGGGAACGTTATTTGGTGGAGGTGGATTCGTTTGATAACGGCACTGTCAAGGCTACCATTCCGCAAGGGCTGGAAGAGGGATCTTATTCCGTCGAGCTGATCTACGTGAAGAACTGGGATTTCCTGAGACGTGGCGACGTGGATCCACATAGATATCCTGTTGATCCACGGTTCAATGACCGTTGCCTTATGCGTACCAGAAAGGACGACCTGTTCTCTATTACCGAGTTCGAGAGCGAGGCCACGAATATCGGGGAGGGGGCTGTCGTATTGAAAGTGAAGACATCTACCGCCACGTATGGTTATGACGGTCTGTCCTCTTACCAACTTGCCGTCATGAGAGGTGATTGGAACGGTACGGAAGGAGAGTGGCTGAAGCATGAACGTTACGTAAGCGTACTTGATTCCCGTGGTGATAGCAAGGTTGATACCATGAGCCAAAAGGCCATTACCGATGAGTTGGAGGCACAAGACAATACCATAGAGGATATTCGGGAAGATACGGAAAAACTTGATAATCGTGTAGAGAAAGCGGAGGAAAAGGTTAATAATATGGGGGATGTCGTTGATGAGATCAAGAGCCATGCCCCGGTATCAGCCCGTCCCGCCGGTTTCAAGCCGGACATAGACCTTACCCCGGAGATTACGGTAGACCGTGCTTGGAGAGACCATGAGGGTAACGTTATCCGTGATACGTATATCACCCGGAGGGGATTGAGGAACGAGATAATCGACATCACCAACCAACAGGTAACGGACTTGAAGCCCGGTTCCGTCGATCCGAACGATCTTTCCGAGGCTACGAAGCAATTGATAGGTAACAAGAGCATAACCAACCTTCCGGACGAGGAGGATATAACCGTTACGGATAACCAGACCTTAAAATTAAAAGACAAGGAATACGCACCGAAGGATTACTCCGGCATGGGACGTGTGTATCTCCGGAAGCATTACGTGAACGGCGTGAACACGCTCACGCAGCACATGATGAGAAAGCCGAACACCATCTATATCATCCAATATGACTACTGTTTAGCCGGGCAGACTATAGTTATTCCTGAAAATTGCGTGCTGGATTTCCAAGGGGGGAGTTTGAAAAATGGAAAGATTATTTTTAATAACACGGTAATAGAGTCTAAAGAAAACTATATATTTAGAAATTTAGTTTTTGAAGGAACCACCATGGCTAAATATATATATACAGAGTGGTTTGGGGCAATACCAAATGAATCAACAGATTGTACTGATGCCTTTATATCAGCTGTTAAGTTTTCAGATTGCATAAAGAGAAATTCAAACCTTGCAAATAATATAACAAGTGGAGATTGGCATAATGCACAAAGCAAAATTAATCATTGTACAATAGCATTATGTCAGGGTGTTTATATTCTTAGTAGAGAATGGTTAATAGATAAACCAGTAAATATATACGGGAATGGAGCAACTATAAAAGCAAGTAACAACTTTAATGGGGATAGTTTAATTAATATACCTAATACAGTAGGGTATACGCAAGGAATTTATAAAGATTTTATATTAGAGGGAAATAATAATCAAATAATAGGGCTTATTACATATAGTAATACGTCTTTTTATAGTAACATCTATATAAAAGATTGTTTTGCTGGTGGTATTCAATGTAATAGAGCTAACACTTTTTCTGGTATAAAAATAGTAGTTACAAGCAGCATCGGTTATGATAATAGAGAAGATTTATCAGGAATTTACGGAATGAATATAACTTCCTCAGATGGGTATATAACAAACATGGAAATTGTAAATTATCCTATATGTTTACGAATTGGAGGTGTTGGAGGGTGGTTTATTGAAAATCTACACGTTTGGGGTAAAGAAGAAGCAACATCAAGTTCATTTAAAGGTGGTATAATCCCACGTATAGGAATATATTCGGAAGGAGAAAATAACATCATAAATAATTTTTATGGAGATACAATAATCAAAGCAGATGCTAATCTAGATTATTTGGATATAGTAAAAGGAATAGAAAATGGAGGAATGGCTATATATGAAAAGTGGAATCATGTAAATTTTTATAACAATATTATTGTCTATATTAATCAGGGAGTACATCAAGACCCTTCAAAAATATCTACAGATAATTTAGTAGCCTACTGTAATGGTGAAAGGCCAATTATTAATGGAATTCAAGTTTCTATCTCTTCAAGATCTTTAATGAATCCAGAGTTAGTTCATTATACGTCTGTCAGTCGTGAGTATAAAAACGTAAGAAATATTGCTAGAATAGGAGAAATAGCAGAATGGAAAGATAACACACTTGACCAATCTTATAGAATTAGATATAGTAAAAGTGAAACTTCAAATCTTGAAGGGGTAGTTTTAGATACAAGAAAAAAAGAGGGTAAAGCTATTGAGAACTTCTTTATTCAAATTCTTCTATATGGTAAGCAGGCACTGTGGGCTAATTTTAATGCTGATAATGTGCTGAGGTGTGCTTGGAACAATTTAACTGAAAGTTATGATAATAAAGAACGTGTTAAATCGGCTAATTTTGCTATAAAACCTGAGAAAGTAATTTGTTCTAATTATAAAGCAGAAGATTATTCCTATTTGTTCTTGGATAAAGACAATAACCAAATCAAGTATATGGGTTATGGTTCTGATGGCCCAAATGCTCGTAAAGTTATAGAAGTAATAGGACCAATAGGTAAGGCTATCACTTCCATAGTATATTCGGATGAATCTGTAGATTTTGGGGGTGCGATATTAAAGGCAAGTCAATTTAGAGGAATGTGTATAGACTCTCAATTTAATATAAGATGCGCACCATTATTAGGTAATACTACACTTAAAAGACCCACTGAAAATATACCTATAGGTTTAATGTACTTTGATACTACCCTTAGCAAACCAATCTGGTGGACAGGCACAAACTGGGTCGATGCCACCGGAGCTACCGTATAACCATTAAAACATTATAATCATGAGACAATTCATATACACGATCATCAGAAAGATATTCAAGCTTGTATTCTCTATCTACAAGCCGAAGGTAAGGACATTGTACAAAGGCCGTAAGAACATCGATCTTACGGAGAACGGCGATCAGCGCATAAGGGTAGGTAAGCCTTTCTATCTGGCCGGGAACATCTACAAGTTGGATCAGTGGGACAATAAAAGCGTCTTCAAGCTGGCCCTTTACAAGAAGGAAGGCGAGGATTGGGTAAAGGCTAATGACCTAGACTTGATCTTGAAGTTGAACGCCGGCTACAACATATTTTACGTATAACGAACTAAAGCACGATACATCATGGAAGAGCGAAAAGATATTTGCGAGGGTTACGAGAGGGATAGCGTACAGCAGCTAGACAAGCTGGCCAAGGATAAGAACGAGCGTTTTCCTATCTATCCGTTGACATACATTCAGGCCGTATATGACGCTAGGACGAAAGAGAGGCTTGATTCCATATTGTGGAAATGCAACAACGTATATTTGCCTTGGATGGGATCGGCGGTGGATACCCGTATACAATTGCCTTTCTGGATGAGAAGGAAGGGTATATATATCACATATAAAGACCTTGATGGCAATGTTATAACGGAAAGATGTATTAATGATGATTGTGTAGCAGACCATATTTTCAGGAAAGATGATAACTGGATACTGATTGGCGATGATGGTATTAATCCAAAGGTCTATTTTAACCGTTATGGCTATAATGTCACCGTCTTTGGCCTAAAGGGTGGTGTACATACGTTGGTTAGTGCTATAAAGGATGTTCCTCCTACAGAACGGATACTTGGCCAAAAGATCACTTTTGCTCAAGAAGGGGAGAGTTGGGTTACTTATCAATTTCAACAATTAAGTTTATCCGGTTATGAGAACCCTTCTAACTGGAAACTGATTGATGGCATACAACAGATTGAGGGTGACATAAATATCACTAATCATCCTGACGAGGAAGATATAACTACAGATGGGGAAAATAGGCTTAAGCTTGCGGATAAAGAATATGACACGTCTGCTTATAGCGGAATGGGCCGTATATATCTTCGTAAGAATATACAAGACGTGGAAGTTTTACCTACCTTATACCTTCAAGTAGATTTTATCGTTGACGCTGTGATAGATGAAGTCGCTATAAAAGCTCCTACTTATACGAAATTAACGGTCGTGATAGGACGTGATGGAAAGGCTTATGCTATGGTTGCGGATGACATAAACAAATATACCATCTGGGATTCTTACGGAGAAATCAAAGCGTCTACGGAATATATGGATTCCTCTTATACCCTTAAACATGATACATATTATTTGGTGAATGGCGTTTATTATGTTTGGGATGGGAGTTTGAAAGAAGCCGTGTTGCAAACAGAAAAGAAAAATGTACTTACACAAGAAATGGTCAATAAGCCTAATACTATTTATGTCGTTCAATATGATTTTGATTTAAATTTTGATTGGAATAATTATGATTCAGTTCATAATTATGCAGTAAAAATTCCAGAAGGATGTATACTAAAATATGAAGGAGGATCTATATCTAACGGTCTGTTAAATTTCTCTGATAATACTTATATAGAAGGGCTTGAACGTGGGGATTGTATGAAATACGGTTCATATGGATATGTGGATAAGCCTAGGTATAGTGTTCAAAATGATCCTTCTGTAATAAATAGATTATCTGAGATATTTATATCTTATTATAAACAAAATGAGAATTTCCATTATGGGCATGAAAATACTTTATTGAGACCCGACTTTAAGATAGATGAACCTTGGTATATGAATTGTTCTAGTTTTTCTACTGCGATGATCCTTGGTATACCTTTTGAGAATTCTAAATATAACGGAAAAGACAATATACAAAATGGATTTGGATGGTATGACAAAGATTTTATCCAATGGGTTACAGGAAGTGATAATATTCATTTTTATAAGTATTCTCATAATTTGGCTAGATATTTAAATGATAGAGGATACACATTGCCAGAAAGCCAAAACAATATTGAAAATTTACAACCGGGTGATGTTTTGTTTTATAATTTAGAAAATAAAGATCCATTTAACAATCCTTTCTATTATAAAGGAATAGACCATTCCGCAACTTTCGCATTCAGGGTAAATGATAACAGATTCGCCGTATGGGAAGTATGGGGAGAATCACAGGTATTTGGACTTGGATATTATGATAATAGTTATTTTGATGAACATATAAAATTGGTGGCGAGATTGCCTAAAGCATATAGTGATAATAAGCAACATGCCAACCTAGCAAGAAATCCCTATGATAGTATAACTAAAATTATAGAAGCAAATTCGTCTTTTCCGAATACCTTGATAAAAAATGTTGTTCTTTCAAGACCCATTCAAGCCTATAAGTATTATACGGTAATAGCTAAACTAAGGTTTTTAACAGACAGAAAGAATGCGTTTCCATATGTAAGATATTCAAAACGGGCAAATTTTTCGTATTCTGGTATGATAGAAACTCCGAAAGATGACATCTACTATATACCTTTTTGTTTGACTAATGAAGAAATAAAAATTGAAAACCCTCCTAGTCCTACAGAACAAATATTAGAAATAAATAGTATTAATCTTGAAATATATTGGAGGGGATCTCCAACAGAGGTAGAAGTTGAATTAGAGGAATGCTTTTTAGTAGAAGGGATAGTTTCTATGTATAATCCAGATTTTAAACGTCCTTCAATTTATCCTACAAGTATAAATTCTGAACAATGGAATGAGATATTTACAAGCATAGGCAGCGAATGGACAAATGTTCCAGAAGGCTGGTTGATTTGTGGAAAATTTGAGTTGGAAAATGAAAATGATATAATTGAAGATTTCATTACAATGAATACACTAAAACTTTCAAACGATATAAAATTTAATAATATTATATTTGGCAATACGATGAATTCAGAAGGTGGAGTAGGGACTATATTTCTAGATTTTAGAACTACGCCTTCGTCTCCTACTCTAAAAGTAAGAAATAAAAATGGAGGGATGTTACATTACTTTAGCATTATAATACCTACTAATGTTATTAAAGAATATAGTTAGTATGAAATTTGTTATAATTTACCTTAATGTTATAATAATCAACAAAAATGATATGAAATGATTCACGTATACAATTATCATAAATATAATTAGACTAATTGAAAGAAGATATTTGCTCAAATAAATCACAATAGAAATAATTACTCATGTACCGCTACCTCTCCTACATATCCGACCTCGCCAACTGGTTAAAATCCATCGCCATAGCCGCCGTTGTCACGGCGATGGACTTCGTGTCGCCGATCGAGAATTTCTTGGTGGTGATCCTGTCGCTGGCCTTCATCGATACGTTCTGGGGGTTGGCTGCGGATCACGGGGATTTCCGGAAGAGCAAGTTCATCCGTAGCTGGGTGTACATGTTAGTCTATTTCCTGATCATAATCATCTCGTTCTGGATAGGCGTGATGATGGATATATCGGAGGATAACGCCAAGGCTTTCGTGTCTTGGATCACGTGGGCGATGATATGGTTTTACGGAACCAATGTCTTAAAGAACATGGGCAGGGTATTCCCGGATAACAAGGTGGTAGCCTTCTTGTATTGGGTTGCCGCCGTAAAATTCATTAGTAAGGTCAATTTCTTGGATGAGTTCAATAAGACTAAGGATAGAAAAGGCTCCCCAAATCCAAAAGGATAGGGGAGCCGAATAAATTTTAGCTTCCTGTCTTTCGCAAGGGAGGATAGCAAGGTTAACAAAGCGTCACAAATATAGCAATAAAATCAAATAACAATGGCAGAGAAAAAAATACCTAGAGGTTTTAGAAACAACAACCCGGGAAACATCCGGATCAACAGAGACTTGTTCCAAGGTGAGATACGTCCGAGCCAGGACAAGTCGTTTAAGCAGTTCGAGACGATGGCGTATGGCTACCGTGCCATATTCCGGATCTTGCGTAACTATTATAACAACTATAAGTTGGAAACGATCTGCAAGATGATCGGTCGCTGGGCACCGGAAAACGAGAACGATACGGATTCTTACATTAAGGCCGTATCCGATTACGCCGGTATCCCGGCTGATGATCCTATCAACATCAACGATCGTGAGCAGATGATCCGGATCGTGGCCGGGATGAGCAAGGTTGAGAATGGGAGAGAGGCTGAAATGTCGGACGTTATCGCAGGATGGAATCTACTTTAAAAATATAAGACCTAACGCTGTAAAGGTAAGCGTAAAATAAGATGAAAAAATATATTGGAACAAAACAGATTGAAGCAGAACCTATGACAATGGGCGAAGCTTTTGAGAAAGGATTGCTTAAAGCGGGAAGAGTACCTAACGAAAGCGAGAAGTCAAATGCTGGATATCATGTGAAGTATCAAGACGGTTACGAGTCATGGAGTCCAGCAGAGCCATTCGAGAAGGCTTATAAGATCTGTGATACGTTTATGAATCGTCTCCAAATAGAATTGTCCGAATTATCCGATAAACAAGAAAAGCTAGGTAAGTTTTTTGGTACGGATATGTTCAAAGGATTGTCAACGCAAAAGCAAGTATTGCTACGTGCACAATTCGGAGCGATGGAAGCTTATAGGCAAATCCTTATTGAGCGCATCCGTATTGAGGGAATCGCAAAATGAAACCGTGGCAAGCAATATTAATACTAGTGTGCTTGGTAGCCAGTTTCACGGCTGGCTACCATATCCGGGGGGATGTGACTGATAAAGTCGTGTCTAAATCCGATACCGTATTAATAACCGACACGATCCATGACAGTATCCCGTATCCTGTTTACGAGACATTGGTGCAGACGATACCAGAGCCTTTTCCTGTCTACATTACATTAGACGGTGACACGATTAAGGAACCTATATATGTCCCGGTGCCGATAACTCAAAAGGAGTACAAGACGGATGATTACCGGCTGTCAATATCCGGCTATAAGCCTAATCTTGATTACATCGAGGTTTATAGAAGGACTGAGTATATAACCAAGACGATCACCCCACGTAGATGGGGAATCGGAGCGATAGCCGGTTATGGGATCGGTAAACACGGGTTGTCTCCCTATGTCGGGATAGGCGGGTTCTATAGGATTTGGTGAAAAAGGTTAAGCCCACCGAATCTCACGATCAAGCGAGCTTAATATTTATTTATGAATGCGTGCGGGGTAAAGCCCCTATTCCTTCTCTGATTCGACCCGGACGAAGGAAAACATAGCCAAGCCATGTGTGTTTTTCGGGGCTTCCTTGATATAACATGCGTGGCTTTATTAATGTTCAATTAAAATATGAATATGAACAAGGTCGAGGAGTTTTACAAGCGAGTGATTTGTATCGCTGGTGAGGTATGCGGGGTTGATCCCGTAGACATGATGTCATTTAACCGTGAGGAATGCGTTAACGCCCGTGGTATCCTCATTATAATACTCTTGGATAAGGGGTACTCGGAGAAAGTTGTGGCCGATCTTACAGGGCTTACCAGACGGGGCGTTAATAGGATCAAGAATGATTTCCCAGATAGGATAAGGCGTAATTGGATGATACATATGCTTGACCGGGAGGTCAGGAACAAACTAGGAATGAATAAGGAATAAGCTAGGAACAAGATATTTCCCATGGTATGGACTTCTCTGGATTTTTGTGGTGTCCGGGATAACCCGGAATAACCATAAAATTCATGATATATGGAAGCAGAGAAAATTATTAAGGAGAAAGAGATCGTCCATGAGGATGAGCACAAGGATTACGCAAGCAAGGGCGTGGGTAACGCCGGCTTGACATTGGGTATCATTGGTACGGCTCTTGGAGCTTGGGCGGTGTCACGTAACCGTGGCGGCTTGTTCGGCGGTGGCTGGGGAGCCGGTATGCCGGAGAACGTTAACATCAACACGACCACAGGAGGCGGTGGTGGTTCCGGGGTAGGCGCTCCGACTGCGTTCATGGCTTGGGAAAAGGGCTGTGAGGAGGCGTTATCGCTTACAAACGCAATGTGGGGATTGAAAGTCTCAGGTATGCAAGCCGATTACGATCACCGCCAGACGGATATCGCCGAGAAATTCGCCTTGTGGAAGTCACAGGTAGACGCTGATTTCGGATTGTACAAGTCACAGGTAGACGCTGATTTTGGTCTATACAAGAACCAAAGAGACCAGTTCGATGTCTTGAAGGCTCAGATCGATGAATTGAGGTGTCAGGTGGCTGTAGGTTCGGCGATTCGTCCTTACCAAGACAAGTTGCTTCAATGCGAGATCGAGAAGGCGTTCACGGCTAGTGTCAATTACACCGATCGTAGAACCAGCCGTATGATCACGGGAGAATTGGTATTGCCAAATACCCCTACGGTAACAGGCTATCCTAGCTACAATCCGTGCTCATGCCCGGCATCCGCTCCGGCACCTACGGCTTAAGGTAAAGTTAGTGGCTTGTGCTCCCTAGGGGGCGCTTGCCGCTTTCCTTTTTTTAACCACTAACAGTATTATCATGCAGACAAATGTTTTTTTAGGGGGGAGTGACCCTGTATTAGGTAGCAACCCTTATAATCCGAATATAAGCGAGATAGAAGCAAACATTCAGCGTCTCCAGCAAGCGCAGCAACAGATGGAGATTCAGAAGCAACGTATGCTTAACCCTTCTGCGCAACAGGCCCAAAGCCGTAATCCGGTGTGGGACGAGATAGATAAGCTCGTTAGCGAGATGTCGGATAGCGAGTTCGAAATGGTCAATAACAATCCGGAGTATCAACAGTCCTACCAGAAGGTAATGGCTATCCTTAACCGTGAATACATGCGCGTCATGCGTCCGTTGGTGGAGGAGAGCAAGGATGGCAAGGCCGCCTTGGAGGAATTGTTGGGAATGGCCAAAAAGATAAAGAAATCGGCCTCAGAGGAGGTTAACAAGAACATGGCGTTGTTCGCTGAGTACACGGCCAAATACGCCGATATGCCATACGCCGACTTCCTTAAATTGAAGAATAGCGGAAAAGGAGGTAAAAAATGACACGTGAGGAAGGTATGCTTATCGAATTGATCGATAAGGTCAAGAGACAAGGGTATGCTATCAATACCTTGAGAGAGGAAGTGGAACAATTAAAGAAAGAGTCATATGGAACTAAAGCAACAAGCTATAGAGCTAAAAAGCAGGCTAATTAACTCGGTGGAGATATGGGCGGAGGAAAGGGTTGACTCTTTCGTCTCCGGTAACACGGCTTTCAAGCCCCTTGGCAAGTATCTGAAAAGAGGTGTCCACAACATCCTCGTGCAAAAGGACAAGGAGATCACTGAGAAGGTGGAGGGTTTCATGATGTTCGTGGCTGACGAGAACGGCAATTATGATAAGGAAGAGTTATTCGATGACGCTATGAACGTATTCAAGAGCATGAAACCTTACAAGTTTGAGCAAGGATTCTTGAAGGGTACGATAGGGGAGGGATCTATATTGGTGGAACTTCCGGATAATGCTCTTATGAATTTTATCCTAGGCGAAACGAACGCTATCCGTATAACGGAAGCGGATTTTTTGGAGTTGAAATCAATATTTACCGAATAATAATATGAGATATGAGATACAAGGAACAGATAAGGGAGTACCAAGCCAAGGGACTAGGCTCCGAGAAGAAGATGTGGGCCTCCATAGACGTGATGGAGGAGGCTATGGAAAAGTTAAGGGAGAAAGACCCGGAAGCGTATGACGAGACTATGCGTGATTTACATGAGGTTTTTTGTGGGCCTCATTATAATGAGTGCTTTGCTAGGATGGACGTGGCGGCAATGCGTCATAAAGGCAAGGCGGGAGAGCATAAAGGCGAGCACTGGAATATGGAGCAGGTGGCTACCGCTATAAAAGGCATGAGCATACCGGGAAATACCAACATATGGGACGTGTACGTTGCTCTTAACGCGAACTGGCATGACAAGGAGATTAAATTCACGGAATGGTTTGACCATGACGCTGAAAAGAAAATCATCGAGGACGCTATAAATTTCTATTTCCTTGACGATGACGCTCCTGAAGGCAAGGTTTGGATTTATATGTGTGCCATGGATGATTAGGCCACGATCACATAACAAGAAAAGAAACGATTCTGTAAGACGGGAGATAGACCGCCTTATAGAATCGTTGTCGTTCGAGCCTATAAACTTTCATGAGATTAAGGCTAGGATAAGGTACCTGATGAGCATAGAAGGGAAAAGAAAGTGACATTATACTTTATCCTCTATGCTGACATCAGGGCTTGTCGTGCCTTATTGAGCGTGTCTTGATCAACCTGTCCGTTGATCGCGTTCATTTGATCCGATGGGATACCTTGGATATTTCCACCTTGCTCAACCGCTTGTTTGTTGGATTGAATGGACTGAAGTATCTGGTCTGATCCGGGGTAATATGATAGTGATAACATTTGCTCCGCGGAAATGGCTCCGGCCATCCATAATTCCTTCACCAAGTCGTTTAACATCATTCTCGCTACCGGAGATTCAGCGGATTCCTTGATGTTGACCTTGAAATCTATATCTTGGACTGTCTTCGGGTCATACTCATTATAAGTGGCATAACCCGCTGATCTCTCCATCGATATGTTCCTTGGGGATTGATAGTATTGATGGATCGTTTTCATCTTCTTGCGAGCGATCTCGGCCTCGAACGTGGAGAACTTGGTTAGCAACGTAGCGATAGATGTAGTGGAGTTCTGTGTTTCCATGGCATATCTGCTTGCCGCTGTTGATCCCGACGGGGTTTTCCCTTGCAAGGCTTCCGACACGGACGTTATATCGTTTATGAAACTCAATTGTAATTGCAATAGCTCCGTGGTACCGATATTGGTAGAGTTCGATGTTATGACTTCCGGTTTGTTCCCGCTCTTGGACGGCTCATAAAAAATAAATGATCCGATCTCAACGAATTGCTCGGCGAACTCACGATTGGACATCCCGTCCGGAACGGAGTCTTTAGGGATCATCTTTACTCCCTTTACCGCTGATTGGATAGCCAAGTCGTTAAGCATGATCAGCCGGTTGATGTATCGTTGCTGATCTATGATAACGGAAATAAAAGGAACTGTCCGTCCATTCACCAAATAGTGTAGCTTGTAAATATAGGGGTGAGACTTATATTCATAAGGCGTGTCATACTCGGTAAGTACACGTCCGTCCGGTGATAGCATTTGGAAATGCCAATATTGATCTATTATATAGGTGTATTCTATCAATGGGATCTCTTCCGGAGGTAATCCCTGTGACATTCCCATACGCATACGATCCTCATTCTCTCTCTTGATAACAGGAAGATCGCTAAGCTCTATCCTGTATATAGGATCATCGGTGTCCATGATATCCACGCAACGGTATCTAGGCTTGTTCTCCAATGTCCAAACATGGTAGGTCCGGCACAGGTCGGCGGCGGGAGGCGTGTCGAAAGACTCGTCCATGAAACGATCGGTCTGCTGGGTTCCCAGATTTTCCATACGATTGAGCCAAGGTGAGTAAATCTCCTCTAATTGCCTGTAATCATACTCGGACTCCGCTAATACCGAGGCTAGCTCGCCTAATGTATAGTCACGGATCTCCCCGATCAAGGAATCATCCCAGTGCCTTGGATCATTGGCTTTCGACTCATAGAAGAAATAGGAAGGGTTGACCACGTAGGTGTAGCTGTCCTCTATATCGTCATGGCTAGACCATTCTTCCGTTACCACGGCGCATCCACCGCAAATAAACTCTATCATCTCAGAGGTGAGGACATCTTTCATAAGGTTATTTTCCCAGTTGGTCTGTAAAGCGTCCGTCATCATCTGTGACTTGGTATCCGCGTCTTTCTGCCGGGCGAAACATACGGGAAGGGTAGCGGTCTTTGCGTATAACCCCGCCAATGTATTTACGATCTTGAAAAGATGATTGTTCTGCAAAGCGACCCCTCCCGTACGCCTCGCTATCCTATCGCGTTCCTTCGTTCTTTTCCCGTCCTTGTCCACCACGATATCACCCCATTGGTCACCGAACACGTAACGGAAATTACGAAGACGGGTGGCCCTGAAATCGCTAAGGTTTTCCCAAGCGTTTTGGCACCTAGACAGTAAAGGTATGTTGGTCTTGTCCGTGCCTGATATCTTGACGCGGTGCTTGACGCTATCAACCGTCGTGGGGCGTCGGGAAAACCGTGATTTAGGAATAAGTCGTTTCATGATTGATCTTTTTAATCGCAAATAAATCGAATAAAAGCACTTGGTTTTGTCAGAATAACCAAAATAACAAAATAATCATACCTAAAGCCCTATTTTTGCCAGAAAAGGATCACAAATGACATATGAGTTTGAATATATAAAGGCGATAAATAAATGCGAGATGCTATCCAGCTTCGAGGGACGTGATCTCGTCGGGGATAGCGGGGAAAGCCTATATCTAAAGATAAAGATAACGGAACAGGATAGACCTCTTATAAGGACATATCTGGAACAAGCGGCAAGGTCGTTGGAGGAAGGCATGTCCAAAATCATAACCTCTTCCGCTTACTCGGAAGAAGGGTTCGTATGGGAGGTCAGGACGGAGGATACACGTTGGAACGTCAACAGGAAACTGGACGAGAACCTGTTGGACGCTCTGGTTGGTTATTCCATGATGAGTTGGCTTTCTGATCGGAAGCCTGATAGGATAGGGGTTTATAAATCTTTGTGGGAGGATATGTCCGTCATGTGCGTGAAGAACATATACAGGAAGAATCCCCCGCTATTAAAAAAAGCATGATATGGACATAAATCTAGGTTGGACATATTTAAAGCATGACATAGACCAGTGGACGTGGAGGCTGGGAGATATGAGAAAGGAGGATCCCGGTAAAAGATTCTCCTCGCAGTCCGATGATAACGAGGCCGATGATACTTTTATAAGACGCAAGATAGAGGAGGCGGTGGCGACCTTAAAGGTTTCCTTGTCCGGTATCTTGGAGGATATGCCCGGCGATTCGGATGACTCATTGGATACCGATGCCGAGAATTGGGTGTTGCGCATGAAGGATCGTCGTGGAGGATATGATAGTGAGTCATTGGCGACCTTGGTCCATAAATACGTGGTGTGGTTCGTCCTTTGGAATTGGTGCCTGATTTACTTTGAGGAACTAGCCGGAAAGCTAGAGGAGGAGTTAAAGGGTATAGCGTCCATGATAGAGGAAACCGCCTATTCAAGGAAAGCTCCTCGAAAGTGCAAGAGGAAGCCGTTTAAGGATATCGATGATGTCATTGTTGATGATGTCATTATAGAAACAGGAGAAATATGAGAGACAGGAAAATCATACAGCCACGTGTCGATATGCGTGGATTTGAGTTAACGATAACGCTATTGAGGTGCGAGATTGAGTATGACGTGGATTTCGAGACATGGAAGGTTGGGGATGTATCGGGCCTTCCCGGAAAGGAAAGAGCTGGGCTGGAGACCTCAGAGGAAACGGCGGATTGGATGTTTCGTCAAGTGAATGACGCGTTGTCGGAGGCTACCGGCCATTTACGGGCGTTTTCACCTTGGGTTCAGAGCCGCGCCGTAACGGACGAGGTGAAGGATGATAGGGAATGGATCATAAACTTGGTGATGGAAAGAGGATGGCGTGGGGATCCGAGGAGATTGGCCGTTTATATCCACCGTTTCGTGGTTGATAGCGTATTATCTTTTTGGTATAGGATGGTAGATCCATCTAGGGTACAGATGTACGCCTCTCAAAAGGAGGTGGATAGAAGAAATATCATAAACGAGGCAAGGGAGACACAGGTTAAGGATGTTTATTTCAGATTATAGATCATGGGAAAAGGTTTTGAGAATGGTCACATGAAGATGGGAGGAAGGGAGAAGGGAACCCGGAATAAGAACACGGAGATAAAGAATTTTTTCCGTGATTTCGTAATCGACAATCAGGAAGAGTTCAAGAAAGCTTTCCTCAAGCTAAAGGATAAGGATAAATGCGCTGTTTATTTAAAGGCTAGTGAGTTCGTGGTACCAAAGGTATCCTCTATAAAGTTCGAGGACGCTAAAAACACTAATTCCGCTATTGAGTTATTGAAGGTAGCGGCCAGTTATAAAAACGGGAATAAAAAGTGATCTCTATAAAATAAAATAGGATAGCGTATGCTCACGCACCCACTATCCTTATAACCTTAACTGTGAAAATTTACGTAAATATTACGAAATTTGCAGTTACAAATATATGACTTTTTTAAATTATGGCAATGAATACTGTAATTTTTTACCTAAGTTTATTATTTCTCCTAGTCTCGAACAATATCCTTGTCCCTGATAATGTATCTAAATCATATAGGTTTGAGAAATAAACGAACCGATAGTATTTAAAAGCCCTTTGCCTAAGAGATTTAAGCCGAGACCAATTTTTCCTATCTGCGCTTACGAATACCGCTATCTTGATTTTTGAGGACTCATCCTTTCGTAAACCCAACGTCCTAAGATCGACTAGTACCTTAAAAGAGAAAGGATCTCCTAACGTCAAGGCACGTGTGATCGCTATTCCTTTTCTGGTATCTTCCGAGACATATTTTTCCAGTGAGTACAAGGCGTTACCTATTTGCACCACCGAGCTTGGATAATCTTGCGCCATGGCCTTGACCTCTTCCCCTACGAAAGTGGAGAATTCCCCGGTGTCCAAAGAATATACATAATGCTTTCTAGTCCCTTTGGGATAAATATGCAATAGGGAATTCGTATAATCATAGGCAATCTTACAAGTTCGCAATGTCTCTACGAAAGTTTCCGTGTCCGGGATGAACAGATCGCTAAAATCCGGGTTGACATTAAAGAATGTCTCATCAATATTTACTCCTTCCAACGATGACGATAAAAGGCTGATATCGGAGCCTTGCAATAATTTAAGGCCACGCTCGGTACTGAATACTATCGAGGAATCCAGTTGCGTGATACTATCCGGATTATTGCAAACATCCCTGCTTATAGGTTGGATGGAGGAATACAATCCCGCGTCCGATAATTGCAAGGCCCATATCCCATCGGAAGAGAAAGCGTATAAGGGAAACTGCCCGAATTGCCCTTGGGACAGCGCTTTCGTGGTGGATCGGATACCTACGATCTCACCGGTTCCCACCGTGTTTATTCCCGCCAACGGGAAATAAAACGGGTTATTGACCTCGGACGTATATATCTTGTTTGGCATATTGACCGACTTGTCCGTTGATATTGGTGTGCTATCGCTGCCCGGTTTAAATATGATCGGGGCGTATGAGTCGAAATAGTAAGCCCCGTTCAACGTGTTATGTGGAGAGAGGGTAACGATCGCTTGGTATCCGTCCGAATTCCGTGTTATCACCATCTTGTATGCGTTAGCGTTGGGGTAATATAGGTAATGCAAATTGATACCAAGGTTATATGAGGAGGATGTTTGAACGACGATATCCTTTTCTCCTTCTCTTATGAAAACCTTTATGCTCAACGTGCTGCTACCGTCGTTGTACGTTACCATGGACTCCGGAGGATAACCATCAAATAGTATCCTTTTTATATTAGCTATATTTAACCGCTGGTTATAAGTATAGGAATAATCAGGTATTAGCCAATCTAAATTCTGGTACCCGTCCGCGTCAACAAGCTGCTCTCGATTTTGCAACGATTCCAGCACATTATCTTCTAAAGTGAGAGAACGTCTTTCACCCCCGTTATAACCGCAAAAGTCCTCATACGCTATGCTTGCTACTTTGTAAAACAATGAATTATCCGGCACCTTATTATCCATGGCCTTTCCGGGTAAGACGAGTTGATCGGTATAACCTGATCCCGGCAGGGCTATGGACAAGGCTTCCTCGAATGTATGCCTGTTGTAATATCCTCCACCTATAGAGTACACCCCGAAACCGTTATCGTCTGATATTTTTTGTGCCCTATTAATCTCCCCATAATAATCAAAGGTGTATATTGGCGGCGTTATGAATATATCAAGGCTTTTAACTATGTCCTTCCACCATTCCCTTTGATTCCCCATTCCGCTGACTTTGTAATTAATGGAGCATACCACTGAGGATATAATGAAGTTTACAATGATCTTTGCGTCAAAATCCTCTGTGTCCACGTCAATAGTAAATGGAACGTGAGGAGTTACTCCGGACGATGGTATCATCAGTATCGGGGCTGATTGCATGTAAGACGTTCCGTCATATAGTCTATAAGCGTAACGAATAAAGAACGGATATATAAACATGCCTCGATCTACACTTCTCTCCCTGATAAATTTTGAGACATATCCCATCACGGAATTACTGATAGTTGATAGTTGATCTTCCGTAAAGGCTCCATCATAGGGCGGATCAACGGATACGGACAATTGTTCGGTCTTATCCAATGATCCTACCAATCCGAATGACAGGATAGGGAAGGGGGGCTTATCTCCTAATTCCTTATAAAACTCTCCATCCCAAAGTAAATATCTTATAGGATCTTCGCTTATTACAATCAAGGTGTTTCCTATGGACGTGATAGCTTTGGGAATTTTGTCATATTGGTTCGCCCCTATAAGATGGGTCGTTCCGTCCGTATCCGCATAGCGTAAAACATTCGTCTGGAAAAAGATATAGTGAAGGAGATCCTTTGTCCGATGCACGTACATAAGTATCGATCCTTCCGGAAGGGTTATGCCTAGTTCTTTTGGAGGCTGTATATTCACCAGTTCGCCATTCTTTGGTATCAGATTCACGCATTCTGATAATTCCCCCTCGTTTCCAATAGATGGAGAACGGTGTATCCCATAGGATAATGAAATATCTTGCTGTTCCATTTTTTGCGATAAAATTATATGATATAAGTAATAGGTTTTGACATATTGATCAAAACCTATTGCATTTAGATGGCCTTGATGTGCCTGTTATAATGAGTCTATCTCAATGACGGATTTAAGAGATATGGGATCGTCTTCCCACGTTAAGTATTTATTTGTTAATTTATAAATACTGCCTTTTGGAAGTACGATCGCCGAGTTGTGATCCTCGACGGAAAAATATTCCTCGTCATGCGCCGATCTCTCGTCCGTCCATACCTCTCCTTGCCGCACGGGGAAGTTATCAAGGATAACCTCGTCACCATTCTTGTTTACGGCCAAGAACACTATCGTTTGCTTGCCTAACTTCATGACATATTATAGTTTACTTATTCCTCGATTTGATTGGCTCATCAAGTATTTTTATCGACAATAGCGGATCTTTCTCCGTTAAAGTGTTCCTTAATTTTCATCATTATGAAGTCGAAGTGATTTCTAAATTCTTTGGTATGAGTAAACACGGGAAAATCTATATCAGACAAGTTCATATTTACAATATCGCTCATACACTTTACATGCTCGGAATGAGCCTTATTATAACCGATCCTATAAGCATCCATAACCAACCTTCTGACATCCATCCGGTCTATTGATTCTGGCTGTGGATCACACACCTTTTTTGAATGTTCAATCGCTAGCATTGTAACTTTTTTCTTTTTCATGTTCATATCTTCTTAAAATTGAATTTCTAATTGTTTTTTATTAGCCAAATAGATGGCTTTGCTTACTCCGGAACACCACCAATTAAAGGCATCTTCGGCAGAGTCGAACTCTAAGTACTTTCCGTATAAAGTCCGTAGCTTTTCTATTGTATTGATATATGCTCGACGGTGTAGTGGATACATTCGAAATTCTGAACGTTGGCCTTTACTATTCATAGGGCAACCAATACAACCTATTCTATCCATGATTTTGTAAAGAGGACAAACGGGAATATTTCTCATTTTCAGAAACTCGAAAACTTCCGAAGTTGTCCAGTCGAGAATGATAGAAAGTAAAGGTTTATCGCATCCCAGCTTGCAATCGGAAGTAAACTCTTTACGTTTTGCCCGGCGTGCGCTTTCTTCTTTCCTTATACCGATTACTACAAGTTCATTCAATCCTCTTCGTTCTTTGATTACTTCACAACAGTATCGACGATTCCGGAGGGGTAACATCTTCTTTTTAAGAATAAGCTGAAACATCGTTTTTTTCGGATACAGCCAAGTCACATCGGGATAGTTTGACCGGATAAACCGAAGTACTTCCATCGGGTCTACAGACGTTTTGTAGAAATAGGCATTGAACTTCACTCCAGCCATCCGGCAAAGCTCATAGATTACCTGTGAGTCTTTGCCTCCGGAAAAAGCCACATGAAAACCGCTTGGAGAGTATTTCAAAGCAAGTTTTTCATACTTCTGTAGGGTTTCAATGGCCTTATCTATTTTGCTTTGCAACATGATTCAGTTTTTATTAGTTTTACGTTAATCAATTTCTTTGATAAGCTCACTCACCAACCATTCAGGTGGAATAGCTCTTGCTTTACAGAAATTTTCAATATCTTCTCTCTTAATGTCAGACACCTTATGTCCTCGAATGGTAAACTCTCTTTGGGGAACTTCTATTTTCCTCCGATTTGAATATCCATATTTATCTTTATAATCATTCATATTTTCTTAGATGTTAATTCCGTAAGTATTCTTATCCTCTTTTGATACATTATACCAATTTTCTCCGGAGACTATACCATTAATACCTTCACCTTGCAAATCCGATCTATCTTTGATTGTCTCAGAGATAACCTTGATTGTAGGATAGGTCCCGGTGTAAATTGTTGGAACCAGCTTTACTGCTTGAACTTCAAAAATGGAAGGCAATCCTTCACCCAGAAGATTATCCGGAACAACGGCCATTATTATCATTTTCCCTTCTGTAGATTTCTGGCATATCATATTGAAATATTCATTCTTCATGATTTATTTATTATTTGTTACCATTCTATTATTAATCCATAATCCCCACGTAGCCATTCTCCTTGATATACTTTGAATCCTTGTCTCATGAGTTCAAGTTTGCACTCATCTGAGAAGTATACCCAATGCGGGAAAAATATTTTATACTCGTTTCGTTTATTCGCTTCTTTTATAATATTATATATCTGATCTAACGATGGTGAGTTTTTTTCTAATTCTCTAGCTTTCATATATTTTTTTAATTATGAGCCTTCAAGGGAAGGCTCGGTTAATACTATTCCTCAGATCGAGTATAGGCATCCAATGGGTAACACAAATTTTATCACCATTAGTATCATACCATTCATTACATTCTCTGCAATACCAACCCTGTTGTAAGTATTTAAAATAATCAGTACACCAGCAGCCAGTTATTACCAGATCTTCATCATCAGGTAACTTATCTTTTGTGCTTATCCACGGGAATTGCTTTGCCTGCCATTCGGCACCTGCAATAAATCCCTGATAATACGCAGGGAATGCACTACCGCTACTCCTGCTTTCAGCGAAGAGATGAGCCGCTTCTTCTACCGTCTGTCCCATATCAATATTTCTTTCCATGTTTATTCTCCCTTAATTCGTTGTATTTCATTTTCTGCTCGATGTGCCATAGGAGATCTATATACAGTAAATCTGCGTTAAGAAATATAACTACGATCGAAGCCTTGATTACTTCCGCTATATCCCCATCGTTGGTTAGGATAGATGTTAAAAAGAACATCCTCTCAGTAAAAGACATTTCCTTTAAAGCATCATCCCAGTCTTTATATTCCGGCTCTTTTATGAAATCGTAGATATCTTCAAGGCTGATATCTAACGATCCTGCGAGATCCAGCAAGCGGATGCAGGCATCACTAAGCTCATCTTCAACGGTATCTTTAATATTGCTTTTGAAGGCATATATAAATTCTTCATCTTTTGTTTTAGGATCATCCATTAAGATTATCCAATCCTCAAAAACCTTCCTTCTTGCGTATAGACCTTTCCTGTCCGCTTCCACGGCCTCAGAAAGCTCTGTTATCACTAGCATCAGAAGATGTCCATTGCTCAACTCCGTGTCATGAAACCCGTGCTCGCATGCGCATTTGTACGCACGGTCACGGAGTGCGTTGAAATCAATCTTGCTCATATTTATTTTCTTTTTTAATTAAACTTATCACATATTCGCATCCTGCTTCAAACCCCTTGTTATATCCCATACTATCACGGCCCTTGAAATAAAAAGAACCTAAGCATAACATAAATCCTATTATCATCAATATGAGTCCTAGGCCGAAGAAGGGTTGGGAAAAAGATATATGGAAAGGCTTAAACTGTATTGTCATTCCGGAGGATAATATGAATATTACTGAAAGCATAATGACTGCGGTTAGTATTGCCTTAATCATTTGATCCTCCTTTCTCTAAAATATCCTCACAAGCTCTACTATCGCACCTAATCGGCTTTTGATGGAAGGAGCACCAAGCCTCTCCGTTTGCGTCTTCATCCTCGATAAGTCGGCAATCGCCGCATTTATCTGTTAGGAATTTCTTGTCAAGGCATCCTTCCTTGATAAGCCATTCGATCATTTCGGCGATGGCATCAAAAAGGCTCTCTCTGCAATATGACTGGGCAAGGTTACTTCCTGCGGAATACTTTATCGTAAATTCTTTATCTCGTGGAAGTATGAATAGGTAATAGTTATATCCCTCATATTCTATTTGATCGGGCATCATCCCGATTAGATAGGATAGAGACCAAGCCGGGCAATCGTCTTGGTATGAACGATCGTAATACTGGCTATCTCTAAGAAGTATAGTTTCTGTCAAAGTGTATGTCTCTCCGTATACATTATAGAAAAACTTTCCTTTTTCGTCTTTACGGATATCCTCCCATGGTGCTATATTACTTTCATCGTCAACATATAGTAAAACCATGTCTGCCGTATCCGGTCTCACCCCGGCCTCTAATAGCCGGTATGATTGTTCTTTGGTTGTGCAAATTTGATTCATGATTTCTATTTATTAGCAAAATTTTAAATTCCATCTTTTCCCTTTAAGATTAGGGAAATGCCTTAATATCTCATCTTCAAGTTCCTCTTCTGATAACAGGGGAATTCTATGGTTGTACATAATATTCCCCATATATTTGCCTTCGCTATACACATGAATGGTTTTCTTTATTTTCTTCATGCTTTATCCTCCGTCTTATCTATAACCTCTAGATCCTCTAGAGCGTTGAGTTCCTGTATGAGATCAAGCCCCTCGGAATCCACATAGCGCACCCAATCCTTTTCAGGACAGGCTTCGGAAGATTTGAAGGCGATAACATCAACAATCTCCCCTGTTTTTCTTATTTTCGCTTTCATATCAAAACAATGTTTTTTGTATTCTTGATAAAACAAGCCTGTTTGCTTTGTCGTAAAAAATTCTATCTATCTCAAATCCATACGCTTTTCTTCCACATTGGGCTGCGGCCAATAGCGTGCTTCCGCTTCCTGCTACAGGATCGATAACAACGTCGTTTTTATCGGTGAAAATCTCTATCAGTCTGCGAAGTAGCGGCACAGGCTTCTGTGTAGGATGAATCTTAGGCGTATCGTTGTCTACCGCCCAGTCAAAACAATTGAAAATCATCCTTCCATCATTGTTGAATTTAGGCAGCTTCTCCCGGTACAACAAGAGACCGTATTCACAATTCCCAACTACTTTCATATTCGCTTTCAATACTTGCGCCGAGAAATTCTTCCGGAAAACGAGCGGAATATATTTCATAAGCCCGTATTTCCTAGCTAATTCGATAAACATGAATTGTTGCTCGTACTCACAGAACAATATCATGCAGGGAGAACAACCTTGCTTTTTAGGTTCTTTCATTAACATGTCGCTACAAAAATGCATAAACTCGGCCGGTCTAAACTCGTTTTCTGAATTGAAGAATTTCTTTCCCGCAAGCTCACTTTCTCCATTTTTATTGTCTCCATCCTTGTACCATGACGGATTGCTAGCATAAGCGTTTTTCCCAAGATTGTAAGGCACATCTGCTATTATAAGCTGTGCCTTTGGTATTTGATATGTTTTAAAATTCTGGAAAGAATCCCTGAATAATTCTACATCTTTCATTATTGATAGTTTTTTATTTATCCCGCCCTGTCGAAAGCCTTCTCAAAGACCTCCGGCCTTAGCAAGGCGTTGCTTATCGCCGTGAACGCCTTCACGATCCCGGGCTGCTCATTTAAGTTTATTCTCACGTCCTTTCCCGTGACCTCACTTGATAACCGGTCGCTTAGGAACTCTACCCTGCCCAAATCTAGATAGGACAGGGGATTGTACGCCAACGGGACGATCCCCCGCATCCTTTCGCCGAAATCGCTTATCGTGATCCTCGACATCTGGGCCAACATGTTTATCGTGGATGACAGGGATGCGATCCGGTTAGATGAGCCCGATACCCCGTGATCCAGCAATATCTGGCTGATCGTGTAGTAATACCGGTCTATGTGAGGCTGCACGTCCTCCTCCATGCTTTGCGTTATCTCGGCAAACGCCTCCTTGTTGGCCTTGGATATCCGGAAGATGTTCGTGTTATAAGCGTTTATCCCCCTCTCGATAGCGTTGGCCGTCCGTTTTGCGTTATGCCTGTAGTGCTCGCTATTCCTTATGGCCTCCATGAGTGATACCGTGTAGTTATACACTTGGTCGTTCAAGAAAAGCACCATGTAGGTTAGCGAGGTGACAAGGCCGTTCGTGTCCTTGTCGATCTCTTCCCAATCGTTGTATTGCTTCATGACTTATTTATCGAATTTGATTTGGTACAGGTGGAAACAATTCTCGTGAAAGTTAACAAATTCCTTACGTGGAGGGAATATCTGCGCTACCTGCATGCTGTCCGGCATAAACTTGTATCGTATCTCTTTCAGTTCGTAATATCCGAGCGTGTGATTGGCGGATACGGACAGATGCCATTCACCCATTTCCTTATTTATGAGAATATCCTTTCCTTTGTAGGTGAACATACCCGTCTCGTAGACTCCGTGCTCATCCTCGATATGCTCATATATGAAATCGATCGGAAGCATCGTAAATGCCATTGGTAATGGCCGTTTATATTTCTTCAATTCCTCATTTGTCATTTTCTCTGTTTTTTAATTTATCTCATCATAGATGAATGCATCTTTCAACTATGATGAATGATTAAACCTTATTTGTTTTAGCGAACACCACGCTCTCATGGTCCGGCCTAAGATGGGCCATGCAAGCCTTGCTGTATTCGCAGAATCTCGCTCCCTCGTCCCGGAAGACGCATCCCCTGCACGGGATCTTGTTCTGGCCGTTGTAGTACGGCCTGTACTTTTCCACGATAATTTTCATGTCTCCTACCAACACGATCAAACCGGTAGGGGTGTTCTTCAGTCTGTTGATTATTTCCATGATCTGTTTTTTAAAATGGCATGTCCTTGTCACAACTCCCGTAATCGTAGAACTTGGTCATGCCGTCATTATGCTTAAATTTCACTAATCCCGTGGCTCCATCTCTATTCTTGGCCACGATCAACTCTCCGTAATTGCGTTCTACGTTACCGTTCTTGTCCTTGACCTCGATCTTGTAATACTCCGGTCTATGAATGAACATTACGATATCAGCGTCTTGCTCGATAGCCCCGGATTCCCTAAGATCGGATAGGAGGGGTTTCTTGTCCGGTCTGGCCTCGTTCCCCCTGTTCAATTGGGATAAGAGCAAGAAGGGAACCTTTAACTCCTTCGCCGTGATCTTGGCGGTTCTGGACATCTTCGCTACCTCACGTTCACGGCTTCCTTCCCGTTCACCGCTCTCCGCCAATTGGAGATAGTCGGCCATGATTATCCCGCACTTGCCTTGTTTCTTCAGTATTTTACATCGTGACCGGATATAGTCCATCGTCACGCACGGGTTGTCATCGACGTAGATCGGAAGTCTCCAAAGCTCATTCACTGCCGTCTCTACCTTGTTAATCTCCTCGTTTGTCATATACCCGGACTTGAACCGTTCCGGATCTACGTCGCACTCGGATAGGATCAGCCTGTTAGCCAAGCTTATGTCGGACATTTCAAGCGAGAATATAGCCACGGGCGTGTTGGATTTTGCCGCCGATTTGGCCAAGTGAAGCATCACGGCGGTATTGTGGGTGACTATGTAGTCATCCGTTATGTACAAGGCCTTCTCATGCGATACCGATATGCACTGGCATTCAACCCTGCGGTTGGTCGGTGTCACGGACATCACGGTCAAAGGTTTGTTCCTCCGGTCTGGCCTCACTCTGTCGAATTTCCTTGGGAGCGTGAAGCATTCCCTAGGATTGTCCGCTACGATCACGAGCCTGAAACTGTTCCTTTTCCGCTCGCCATAAAGGAATGAGCGTCTTTCTCTCAAGGAACATTTATATCCTAAAGACCAGCAAAGTGTTTGTACGCCTCTCGCCAATTTAGCGCTCGTGGTGTTGTAGCATATAGCCCCATTCTTGTCTATATCCCCGTCTGTATCGAGAAGACCGTTCAACAGCTCAACCCTTTGATCCCTGCATGCGTCAATGTACATGTCCGGGATGAACTTCTCGTAGGAATGGACATTCAACAATCCTAGGCTCTTTAGCTCTGACAGGTATTTATTGACCTTCCTGTTCTCCTTGTTGGTCACTAGGAAGCGATCATCCGACACGATAACATCGTAGTCGACCATACCTTGGATCTTATCAGCGATGAACTTGTCCGGCTTGCACCAGCTAACCCCCTTGCTCAAGACTCCATCTCCTAGCAAGACTCCCATGAGATATGGGTGGATCACGAAATCTTTCTTTTCTCCGAATATCCCGGAGAAAAGAGGAATGCTTATTCTGCCGGAATATCTTTCCTTGCTTATCAAGTCCATAAGCTCTAGGGTAGATACGACCCTTTCGGCCTTGGCGTTGAACTTGGAAGATATTACGCTCCACAAGTGGCTGCCACAGCATTCGATCTTGCGACCGTCCGAGAACTCGACCATGTATGTCTTGACATGTCCTTGCGGGAATATGCCGGTCACACGTGATTCAGCCCCGTCTACGGAGCAAACTTGGTCGCCTATCGCAAGATCCTTGTTCAGTTTCCATCCTGAAGGTGTCAATACCTTGGCATCCATCCTTAGAGCCTTTCCCATGGAGGGCCTAGCCGCTATTATCACCAAGTTTCCCGGCTGCCATCCGTTCGTGATCTTGTTCAGGTCGTGAAGACCCGTGTCAACACCGGATCGGATGTTTTTCCTAACCATCTCCACACGCTTGTATAAACCGTCCATGGAGCCTTTAAGAGCCTTGGATATATGCTCGCCATTAGACTTCCCGATAAGTTCCTCCATGAGGCTCTCTGATCCGTTTATGGCCTTGTGCAGTACGTCACCTATATCCTCGTTGGAATAGATAGCGTTCTCAAGTTCATTGGCTATCACCAGCCCTTTCCTTTGTATGGATCGCTCCTTGACTATCATTGCGTGGTCCAGTATATGGGCCGATGACCCAATCTTGGAGGTAAGGGAGGCTATGTAGATCGGCCCTCCTATACTCTCGAGATCTCCGGATGACAGCATCGCTTGGGTGACCGTCATCATGTCTATGGGCTTTCTCTCCTTGTATAGCCCGGATATGGCCTTGAATACCGATTGGTTCCTCTTGTCGTAGAAATCGGCCTCAGATAGTTCCGAGGCGATTTTCTCGAAAGCGTCGCTCTCTATGAGGCAAGCCCCTAGTATTATCTGCTCTATCTCCTTGGCTTGGGGAGGTAGTTTCCCGTCAATCTGGGACGATGTAAACCTGTCTCGATCCATTCTGTTGCTTGTCTTCATTCTCGTTTATATTTTCAAACTCACTCTCCCATCTTCGCTGGTTTATCCAAGTTGTCAAGTGCGGATATTCGGGCACCCAATTGCCGGAATTCTTTTTCTCGTTATGCCATTCTATCTCCTTGCTTATGGCTAAAGGCAATAAGTCTATGACCTCGGCATAATCCTTATGCTTTTTGACAAAATTGTTGAATTCAACGTCAAGACCTTTTTTAGTGCCCGGATATGATTTTCGGAAAGCCTCGAATTTTTCTTTTATATATTTTCTTTTTTTATCATTATCAATATCATTATCATATAGGGTTATCTTCGGTAATGTTGGGTTATCTTCGGTTATCTTCGGTAATGTTGGGTTATCTTCTTTACCCTTTGAGTAATAGGGGTTTGACTTGCCTTTCTTGAAATTTGGATTACCTCCTTTTTTACCGGATTCCCTATTGTTGGATACTCTCTCATCATATTTTTTTTGATTGAAATCGATTTCTCTTTTAATGAAGGAGAATGCCATTTTAGCCTGCGGTCTCAGCTCCGATAGTGTCCCCGATACGGCATACCTAATAACCGCCTCGTACACTTCAAGTCTGATCTCCGAAGGATAATCCACTAACACCTCGTACCAATCAGCATTAAAAAGAAATGTTTTTTTAGATGTGTCCATGTCAATATATTATTCCTCTATTATATAATTCCTCCCTATATTGCTCCAACGCCTGAAGGCATCGTTCCTTGTCCATGTATCCCATTGGCATTATTCCGGCCAACCTTGCGTTGCATCGGTCTATGCCATATTTGAGATCCCTGTTTGACATTTTCTTTATATCCATGATTACTTAAATTTAAAGTGTACGATATACTCCCCGGCCTAGACCGGGGCTTTTAAAATTTAATATGCTTTATTCTTTAGATTTTAGGCAAAAGAATTTCCAAGCAATCCTCGTGTGGATCACTTGAATGATAGTTGTTACAGAACTCACGAAACGCATCGTAAAGCCCATTGGAGAGGATGAAGAAATACGCCTTGTTCTTGGCGTTCTTCTCGGTTTCAAACTTTCAGTAGGATACAGTTCTCGCACTGTTAGGCGTAGATGTAGAAGTTACTATACTTCGCTTCTCCTCTAATTTCAAGTTTCTTGGCATTGTAGTTGAAATTTGCTTTAAAAATATAGGACACGCATCCTAGTGATGTGCTATAGTGGTGTCGGTTGAGATGGATTGATAACCTCATTGTCTCGTTTTTGCTCTTTCCATTCCCTGAACTCTTTTAACTCAAGCAAAGAGTGGAAACCTCCTAGAACGAATGAATATACCATTGGGAGTTCTTGTATCGTATATCCTCCAGCTTTGCTTAAAAGAGACATCCTCAGTTTGATGTCTCTTTTTTCTCTTAGATAGTTTAAGATTTCTATTATCATGATTTAATCATATTGATAGCTCTTTTTAAATACCAAACAAATTGAAGTTTTTTTAGAACCACGGGATATATCCCGGTGGAATGTTATCCTTTTCCTTGAATCTTTTTAGATGCTCTTCCACGTTCAAACCTTCCCTTACGAGGATGATCGTGTTCTTGTCAACCCTTACGGGTATCCTCTTGAATTGAGGCTCCGGAAGTATATCCCCGTTTGCCTTAGTGTTCGCTTTGATCGTTCTCATATAAGTTATCGTTTATAGTTGTCACAATACCGGAAAGAGTTCGCTACCCTTCCGGTGTTCAATATCTCGCACCATACGGCCAGACCCTTGTGAGGCTTGCCGTGCACGCAATCGGCGCATCTGATACGCTCGGGTTGCTTAGTAGGTTTCTTAGCCATTCAGGTAGTCTTTTATAAGCGCTATGAAATCGTCCAGCGATCGGCATATCTCATATCTGTACCCTTGAGCCTCTACCGCCTTCTGGAATGCCTTCTGGCTGTCCTGTTGCCGGCCTTTTCTTGTCTTCATTTCCACGTACAGACCGTGATGGACGTTATTCGGGACTGACAGGAACAGATCGGCTACCCCCGCCAAAGCCCCTTCCGCTTTCAGTATAGCCCCGGTTACCGTGTCCCTCCGTCCTCCGTTCGGGACGCTAAAGAAGCATCCTGCGTATCTCGGGTATTGGAGACGGAAGTATCTGACGCAAGCTTGCTGGGTCTGTGATTCGATATTCCTCATTTGTACTTGTCGTCTATCAAGATTAATACAATAAAAATTATCGCTAGGATAGCGAATATGAACGTTATCACCCCGAAGGATAATAACAGGCTTTGAAAAATGTCACTCATAATCGTAATTGTCAAAATCGTCCGGATCGTAATCCGGAATGTCGTTACCGAAATCCATGATTGTTATTTGTTGTTGGTGAGAGGTGACGGAGTCGAACCGCCCTTAATCGTATTGATTGGGTGCGCACCTCTAATCACTTACCGATGTGATAACCTCCCGAAATCCCCGCATATCCTCACGGACGGCGGGGATAATCATTCTAACCTAAATCAAATACTATGGAAAACACACTCTAATATTAATTATCTGTTTTGCCCTTTGGTACGCTATCAGCATCAAACGGGAAGATGTCCATAATAAGGGTCTCGCTTACCATTGCCAAGGTATAATCCGCCAAGGTCCCTTTCATATTCTCCTCGAAACATGAGATCGCTTCCTTTAGGCCGCTCGCCTGTACTATGAATCTGGCCGCTGTTTTCTTCTCTATGCCGCTCTTCTTATCAAGCGTGATAAAATAGATCTTAATCTCATAAAATCTATCACCGTTATCGTTAAAGAATAGTTCCGCTATCTTTTTACGTGTTATGTCGGCGATAGTGAACTCTCCGGTAATGTACGGCCTTAATTCCTCTATCGTGCGTGCTTCAGCCTCCGTATAGGAGAGGGCATCCACTAAATAGGGTTCGACCACTCGTTTTTGCATGCCGTTCTCCAGCATCTTCTCATATGCGACCTTGCTAATAAACCAGTTTCTCATATATACTTTAATAATTAATGTTATACTTCTTTCTTTCGTATTGTGGGACATACCCTTTGCAAGGAGTATTCCCGTCAAGTAAGGCCGATTCCGGCCTCACAGTTTCCCCTTCTTTTTTAGACGGGTCTTTCCAATGTCTCTGCCGTTTATGACAGAGGCAATGTCTTTTAGAGCATGCCTCATTGAGGCAGTATTTAAGATCTCTCATTTTTCTTATAGGTTTCCAGCTTCTTGACCTCCTTTTTTAAGGAGTCTGGCAGCATCCATGTATTTGACGCTGCCATAAGGAGCGGTAATAATAATGTTGGTATGCCTCACGATCTTATCTATAAGATAATTTGGAGGCCTGTCACTTTTTCTCATGACTAAAAATTCGAAAGGTTTCTCATGAAATCGTATTCGGATATATCACGAAGGAATACCGAGAAAAGCACGTCCTTCACACGCTCGTAGAGATCCATGAACTCGGCCTCGTCCATCTTGTCGAAGGCTATCGACTTCGGGACCTCTATCCATTCCTTACGTGATATGCTATAGGCCGTATCGCAATGCCCGGCGGCGATCTCGACGGTCTTCCGGAAACACTCCACGCTCTCCTTGAAATGCGCCGTGGTCTTCTCGTTCTGGTAAGACCATGCGCAATTTATCAAGGCGAAATACTTTTTCAGAAAGTCGTAGTTCCGTGCCAGCGTTATCTTGGCCTTGTAGATCTTACCTAGCTTGAGTTTTTTCTTCTCGTCATAGTCGGAATCATAGCATGGCCTCAATCCGCTGGCTGTGTTGAGCAAGTATAGTTCCATGGTCAGAACGGCAATCCATCGTCTTCTCCAACCGATGGGGCGTTGTTGATATCCTCCGGTGAGGGGATATTGCTCTTGAACGTGGATTCCATCAAGTCACCTATGCCATAATAAACGCCTTCCTTTCGCTCCTCTTTCCTTGGGGCGCAAGACACATAATGCGTATAGGTGCGGTTGTCGAACGTGACAGGCTCTTTTTTCTCCCCGATCGAGATATTGAGGAAGATCTTCTCTCCCTTGGCCGTCATTACTTTTTTCATCAACTCCTTCGGTATGTCGCTCAAGCAGATTGAGCCGTATAAATTCGCCATAATGTTTATGATTTTAAATTTTAGATTTATAAGCGGGGCGGTCGGTTATTCGCTACGGCGGGGATAACCACCGTCCCGTAGCCACGGCATGCGTGGATTATTTTTTGTTGAATGTTATAGAATATGACATCTTAGCCATCCGTATCGCCGGATGGATCGTGTATATCTCTCCGGTCTCGTCATCAATGACCGTGGTATTATCCGGCACCGTCTTCAGGAACGCCTCCCGTTCTTTTATCTTGGCATCGAGAAGCAGCCTTTCCTCGATCAGCCTAGCGTAGACCGGATCATTGCAATTGGAGTGGTCGTAGGATACGCCTGTCTCCTTTATCTTGACCGTGGCCCCGTTCCAAGAGCGCTCCTTCCCGTATTTCTCGATCTCGGAAAGGACAGCGTCCTTCATCCGGTCATCGTCCAGCGTCCTCTTGATGGTCTCTTGCATCGCCTTTAACTTGACGACGTGTGATACGGGATCTACCTCACCTTCCAGTACCGGGTTCAAAAGGTCTATGGATAAAGCCTCGATATCGCTTTTCGTTAGCGGGGTCTTGCCGCTTAGCTCTAGTTCTTTGCTCATGACAGGTTGTTGTTTATTTTATAGTTGTTGTATATCTCTACGAAAGAATCCATCTCTACCTTTCCTATAATGTAAGCATTGTTGATAACGCTTTCTACGGAGAATGGTTGGTTGGCCTCCTTGGCTATCTTCTCTTTATTGTATAGCCACTCCGATATGGATTTCATTGCGCTCTCATTGTTTAGATGATCTCTCGTAAGCTCTTTCTTTACTCTGGAGTTTGCCGTTTTTTTAGGCTGCTCTTTAGGCTGCTCCTTTTGGGCGGTATTACCGCTCGCTATGTTAGCGTCCTCGTCATCGTCGGCCACGATGCCTAGGATGGCGCAAAATGCGTATCTTTTGGCGTACGTGATGGCCGATCCGATGGATTGAGCGTTCGCCGTATTGGATGGCATCCTTACCTTGGACGATATCCATTGACCGGAGGAATGAAGCAGTATGGTACGGATGGAGTAATCATCCTCTATTAGCTGACATACAGCAAGTTCGTTTTCCGCTAATGGTTGTTTCGCCGCCCTTTTGCATTCGGATAGATCTGCGTATTTAAACTTGTACTTTCCTCCCGTTTTAGTTTCTACCTCAACCTCGGAATTGAGGCTTGGTTGCTCTAGCGATCCTTGGAACTTGGCCAACGCTATCGCTAATTTGTCAATCTCTTCTGATTTATCCATGTTATCGTGTATTTAAATTCGTCAGCCTCCGGGAGTCGAACCCGGACTAAGACCATCGGCCGCCCTGCCCTCACTACCGTGTCCCTTTCCACCGGGCCAATGATATCGTCATGGCCTACCACTTGTCTAGGATATCGGTTGCCGGTCTGGGTCGGGGTTGCACCTCGTAAGGGCAGGTTTACCAATTATAAGAATCTAACAGGAACCTAAGCTCTTCCATGCTCTCCTCATATTCCTCGTTGTCTTCCTCCCCGTCGTACTCCGGTTCGCCGTCGGGGTCTTTGATGTAGATGTCTCTCATGCGATCCTCCGATAAGCAATGCCTTGGGGCTATTGTATTTCTTTAAATACCCCTCCATCTAATTTGTAATATGTATCCGCCTTTATCTTCTCCCCGTCAACAAATTCCGTTTTTACGCAAACGGGGATATATCTTTGCTTTTTATCCGAATAAGACCATTCGGATAGTGTTATCCATGATCCTTTTGAGGCTTTTGCTACTGAGTTAATACCTGCGCACATGATGACACAGTCTTCGCCAGTGCTGTCAATCTTGGCACCGTTGCCGGACGAACCAATCTTGGCACCGTTGCCGGACGAACCAATCTTGGCACCGTTGCCGGACGAACCAATCTGGGCACCGTCGCCGGACGAACCAATCTGGGCAACGTAGCCGGACGAACCAATCTGGGCACCGTTGCCGGACGAACCAATCTGGGCACCGTTGCCGGACGAACCAATCTGGGCACCGTAGCCGGACGAACCAATCTTGGCACCGTTGCCGGACGAACCAATCTGGGCACCGTTGCCGGACGAACCAATCTGGGCACCGTTGCCGGACGAACCAATCTTGGCACCGTTGCCGGACGAACCAATCTGG
>ENA-ORTL01000301-ORTL01000301.1-human-gut-metagenome-genome-assembly--contig:-NODE-301-length-60133-cov-24.4181_pt1 | contig 60133 bp, 64 predicted proteins | sample MGYA00241916_ERZ509196 | MGnify/ENA primary metagenome ERZ509196 (study PRJEB26280, sample SAMEA2338844) | human gut metagenome | biome: human gut; feature: human-associated habitat; material: faeces...
AACTGCCCATTCCGGTACACTGCATCATGGATGAGTGGCCCAACGTGGCATTGCCCGATGACTTTGATAAGTTGCTGGCAACCATGCGGTCGCGCGCAATTTCCTGCAGTATCATCATCCAGAACATTGCCCAGATGAAAGCCTTGTTTAAGGACAGCTGGGAAAGTCTGATAGGAAATTGCGATGAATTTTTATACTTGGGCGGCAATGAAAAAGAGGGGCATAAATATGTCTCAGAACTACTGGGAAAAGAAACACTGGATACCAATACCTATGGGCAGACCAAAGGAAGAAGCGGAAGTTATTCTGTGAATTTCCAACAGTCTGGAAGGGAACTTCTCACCCCGGATGAAGTGCGGCTTTTGGATAACCGGAAAGCGGTGCTGCTGGTGCGTGGGGAGCGTCCTATTTTGGATGAGAAATACGATCTGCACAAGCATGTGAATGTGAAATATACGGAGGATGGCGGTGCGCCTCCCTATGATTATGCGAAAGCACCGCTGTCTCATGAAGATGTAACCATTGATACCAGGAGACTGGATGATTATGAACTGCTCTCAGCTGAGGAAATCCTCGGAGGGGAGCAGTCTTTTTGATTGGAGGAATGCCATTGAAGAAAACAAATGAAATGCCAAAGAATCAAACAGGAAGCCATGCCTTTGTACCGAAACGGATGGGAAAAGGGCCCAAATATCCCTTTGCCTTTTATGTGGCGCTGGTGCTGTCTATGACGGTAGGGGCAATGCCGGTGCTTGCTGCCGGAGATCCGCTGGCGGTCATTAATAACCTGTCCACCTTTATCTTTTCCCTGATCCGGGCCATTGGTCTGATCTTATTGGGATTTGGTGTGGTGCAGGTGGGATTGAGCTTAAAAAGTCACGATCCCAGCCAGAGAGCCAATGGATTTTTGACTCTGGCAGGAGGCGTCATCATCACCTTTGCAAAAGAGATCCTGGACCTGATCGTTGGGTAGCAGGAAGAAATGGAAAGGGGTAGGGAGAGACTCTTCCTGCCCCGGCAAAGGAGGTGAAGCTGTTTGAGTGATAACTGGATCGTGCAGAACCTAAACTCTGCACTGAACACCTGGAATGAGAAACTGTCAGAAATCTGGACACTGCTTACCCAAAGCCCGGAATCTTTTAAGGGCGGGGATATTTGGAGCGTCATCACCGGGATTAACGGAGCGCTGACAGCCATTGGATATGGGTTGTTGGTCTTGTTTTTTGCTGCCGGGATTGTCAAGACCTGTGGCAGTTTTACGGACATGAAGAAGCCGGAGCATGCCCTGAAAGCCTTTATCCGCTTTGCCCTGGCGCAAGGCGCCATCATGTATGGCATGGAACTGATGACAGCGCTGTTTTCCATTGTTCAGGGGATTGTGTCTACCATCATGGCACAGTCAGGCATGACCAATGGTGGCGTGACAGAACTTCCAGCAGAGATCGTGGAGAAGATTGAAGCGGTGGGCATGCTGGAATCCATTCCTCTGTGGATTGTGACCTTGCTGGGAAGCCTTTTGATTACAGTGCTGTCCTTCATTATGATCCTTACGGTATATGGAAGGATGTTTAAGCTGTATATGTACACTGCCATTGCACCCATTCCCATTTCCACCTTTGCGGGTGAACCCTCCCAGTCGGTGGGAAAAAACTTTATCAAGTCTTATGCGGGAGTGTGTCTGGAAGGGGCGATCATTGCACTAGCTTGTATCATCTTTTCTGTCTATGCAGCCAGTCCGCCAGCAGTAGGGGATACCTCTTTGAGTGCGGTGACCATTGTGTGGAATTATGTAGGGGAACTGGTGTTTAATCTGCTGGTACTGGTGGGTGCGGTAAAAGCATCTGACCGGATTGTGAAAGAAATGATGGGATTATAGGAATAGAAAAATAAAAGAAAGAGAGCGAGAAAAATGGAAGTAAAAATGAATAAAGAAATCCGCAACTATCAGGAGTCTATGTTTATGGGACTGAACCTGCGACAGTGCATCTTTTCCCTGTTTGCCATTCTTGTGGCGGTAGGGATTTATTTTGGTCTGGGAGACTATGTAGGGCAGGAAATGACCGGGTGGCTGTGTATCTTAGGCGCTGCTCCGTTCGCAGCCTGTGGGTTCTTCCAGTACCATGGCATGAATGCGGAGCAGTTTGCCTGGGCGTATATCAAGTCCGAATTTTTATACCCCAAGCGATTGCTGTTTCAAAGCGAGGATCTGTACCATGCCTGTATGGAAGAGACGATGAGTCTTGGAGAAAAGACCAGGGGAGATGGCGCTGCCCTTTTGAAAAAGAGGGAACAGCGGGCAAGGAAAAAACAGATGAAGCAGAAAAAGAAGTCAGGAAGGAGTGGTGCGTTTGATTAAAACCTTACAGCAGGCATTAAAAATGGACCGGGAGAAGTTCAAAGTCCCAAGGTCTGTCCAGCAGGCGATTCCCATCCAGCGGATCTGGCCGGATGGAGTGTTCCAGTCCGGGACGAAATTTTCCAAATCCTTTCGGTTTTCGGATATCAACTATGCCATTGCAAGCAAAGAAGATAAAACGGAAATGTTCTTAGATTACAGTGAGTTGTTAAATGCTCTGGATTCCGGCGCATCTGCCAAGATTACCCTGAACAACAGAAGAATCAATAAGGAAGAGTTTGAAGCCTCCCTGCTGTTGCCGATGAAAGAGGACGGGTTGGATACATACCGGAAGGAATACAACGAAATGCTGTTATCCAAGGTCAGCGGCACCAACAACAGTATTTATCAGGAGCGGTATCTGACGGTCAGTGTCCATAAGAAGAACATTGATGAGGCAAGGACCTATTTTGCCCGTGTGGGAACGGATATCATCACCCATCTGAGCAAGCTGTCCTCCATTGGAGAAGAGCTGGATGCGGAACAGCGCCTGCAGATCTTCCGGGATTTTTTCAGGGCAGACCAGCCTCAGTGCTTCCCATTTGATATGAAGGCGTTTGCCAAACGGGGGAGCAGTTTTAAGGACTGGATCTGTCCCCAGTCCATGGAATTTTCCAAAGACTGTTTCAAGATCAACGAGCGATATGGACGGGTGCTGTATATGCAGGATTATGCCAGTTATGTCAAGGATGACATGATTTCGGAGTTATGTGATTTGAGCCGGGATCTGATGCTGTCCATTGACATTCTCCCGGTGCCAACAGACGAAGCAGTGCGTGAGATCCAGAACCGTCTGCTCGGTGTGGAGACGAACGTGACCAACTGGCAGAGACGCCAGAATGCCAACAATAACTTTTCCGCCATTGTACCCTATGATATGGAACTACAGAGGAAAGAGACCAAAGAAATGCTGGATGATTTGACGACCAGGGATCAGCGGATGATGTTCGGCATCCTTACCATGGTGCATATGGCAGACAGCAAGAAACAGTTGGATTCGGATACGGAGAGCATTTTATCCGTGGCAAGAAAACATTTGTGCCAGATGGCAACTTTGAAGTGGCAGCAAGTGGATGGACTCAATACGGTACTGCCTTATGGCATCCGAAAGATCAATGCCCTGCGTACCCTGACCACAGAGTCCACCGCAGTGCTGATTCCATTCCATACCCAGGAGATCATGCAGCCGGGTGGTATTTATTATGGGCAGAATGCGGTGAGCAAAAATATGCTGGTGGCAGACCGAAGGAAACTATTGAATGGAAACTCTTTCCGTCTTGGTGTCAGCGGTTCGGGAAAGAGTTTCTCGGCAAAAGAAGAGATTGTGGATCTGGCCTTGTCTACGGAAGATGACATTCTTATCTTAGATCCGGAGTCAGAATTCGGTTCGCTGGTGGAAGCGCTGAATGGAGAAGTGATCTCCATTTCTGCAACGTCCCATACTCATCTGAATGCACTGGATATGGATTCTGCCTATGGAAACGACAAGAATCCGCTCATTGAGAAGTCAGAGTTTATTTTGTCCCTGTTTGAACAGTTAGTGGGGGCTGGCAATCTGTCGGCAAAGGAAAAATCCATCCTGGACCGCTGTACCGCAGATGTGTACCGGGAATATATCCGAAGCGGTTATAAAAGCGAAGTGCCGACCTTGAAAGACTTGTACCGCCAGCTCATGCTCCAGCCGGAAGAAGAGGCCAGAGGGCTTGCCTTGTCTTCGGAACTGTTTATCAATGGAAGTCTCAATACCTTTGCACAGAAAACCAATGTGGATACGAAGAACCGTATCATTGCCTATGATATCCGGGAACTGGGAGAGCAGCTCATGCCTCTTGGTATGCTGGTTACCTTGGACAGTATTTTCAACCGGGTAATCCAGAACTGGAAGAAAGGAAAAACTACCTGGATCTTTGCCGATGAGTTTTATCTCTTGTTCCGGTATCAGTACAGTGCTGACTTTTTCTACCGCCTCTACAAGAGGATTCGTAAATACCAGGGATTTGTGACAGGTTTAACGCAGAACGTGGAGGAACTTTTGAAATCGGATACTGCAAGACTGATGCTGGCAAACAGTGAATTTTTGATCCTTTTAAACCAGGCGACCACAGACCGGGATGAACTGGCTTCCCTTTTGAATATTTCCGAGAACCAGTTATCCTATATCACAAATGTAGGCGCAGGAAAGGGACTGATCCGGTGTTCCGGAAATCTGGTGCCATTTGAGAACAGCTTTCCGAAGAATACGAAGCTGTACCGCTTGATGACAACGAAACCGGGAGAGTGTTAGTCGAAAAGATATTTTTTAGGGTGCTGTTGGAATTTCTTTGGCAGCATCCTTTTGGGAAGGAGGGAATGTAAATGGAAGAAGGACAAACAGTGGAAATCCAGGAAACGAGAGAACCGCTTCGGGAGCAGGGCAGTATCCGGGTATTGCTGGAGCTGTTGGAACAACAGGGCATGGAACAGGAAAAAGGGGATGTGATCCGCATGGCAGATCATATTGATTCCATGGAAATGCAGCTCGGAACCGTCTTGAAGGAACTGGGAGAGGTGAAGAAGCAACTGGGCGTGATGCAGGAAAGCAAGGTCAAACTCTTTGCGGTGAACACGATCCAGAAAGCGGAACATCAGGTGCAAACACTTCGCTTTCAGGTGGGAGAATGGAAACGAAAGTTTGTGGAACGGGCAGAACAGGCGGTGTTTGATTTTAAAGAAAAGGGAAAAGATGCCCTTGCTTCTGCGGTAAAAGGAATGCACCTTACCCAAGGCTTGGAAAAGCTGCAGTCTTCCCTGCATACGGTCATGCTGTCGATGGATCAGAAGATTGACCGTCTGGGGAGTATGGCGGAGGAACTGCACGCTGCCAAAGGGCATCTGAAAAACGCATTTTTGAAAATGAACGGAAAAGATACCGCAAAGATCACAGAGCGAAATCCGGAACAGGGGATCATCTTTCAAACCCAGAAGGTGTTATTCCAATCCATGCGGAGCATCCATAAGCTGGAACAGAAAACAGAGCGATTGCAGCAGCAGATCGGGAAGCTGGAAGAAAGGCAAGGAAAACAGGCATCTTTAAAAGATACCTTGCAGGAGCTTCGGCAGGAAACAGCACCCCGTCAGCTTGGAAAAGAAGAAAAACAGAAGGCAGCAATTCGATAAAGGGGAGTTTTCTGAAGGGAGGTGAAAGCCATGAAAGAAGAAACAACCATTACCTTTCTTGCTTCGGAGTGCGGGGAGTTCCATGGAATGGGAGAATGCATCGAATGCACTTCTTTAAAAGAGGCGTTCCGGCATTACCAGAGATTTTGCAAGCGTTCCCCTCAGATGGTTCCGTCTTTGGAGTTTTCTCTCCACCATGCAGACGATCCGCTGTATAACGAGGGAGAATATCCATTAGCAACCGGGGAGAAGGGAAAAGAGTTATTGTCCTATGTTCCCTATTATGCCAATCATCCGCTGGTGCAGGAAGCGGTAAGGGAACTGGAAAAGCTGGAAGAACAGCAGAAGAGACAAAAGAAACAGAGCAGAGAACGGTAATGCGATACAGGGAGGTGTGTGTTTGAAAGACATCAAAGAGAAGGTACGGGATAAGAACCCGAAGATCCGCAATCCTGCCTCCCGGCTTCCCAAAGAACTGGTGCGTTCTGCCATGCTGGAAACGAAAGAGAAGTCCCGGATGGCGGCAGACAAGGTGGGAAGAGAAACCGGAGAGGAATCTCCGGTGGAATACGCCGGAAACCGGATAGAACGGGCGGAACAGCGGGCTGGAAAGGAAAGCGCTTCTGCCGCCTATCATGGTGGAAAGAAGCTGGCAGTGAAAACTTATGAGAAGATAAAAGAGCAGAGACAAAGAGAAGCCGTTACAGCCCCGTTGGACGGGGAAACAGGAAGTGGTCGAACATCTGCCCAGACAGGACAGACAAGGGAAAAGAAAGGGCGTACAGGAGCCGGAAGGAGCATCAAGATCAAACCGGAAGCAGACAAAACGGTCAAGGAGGCCGGAAACCGGACAGTGAAAACAGCGCCCCGTATGGTGAAAGCTTCCCCAGTTTCTTCCCAGAAGGTGAAAACCCAGGCAATCTTGCAAAAAAAGCAGGCATTCCAATCCATGAGGGCGGCAAGGGAAGCGAAACGGGCTGCCATGCGATCTGTCCAGACAGCCAAGCAAAGCAAAAAGACAGCACAGGCAACAGCAAAAGGGATAAAAGCTATGGCAGAAGCAGCGGCCCATGCAGTAAAGGCAGCGTTTGCAGCGTTGATGGCAGGAGGAGGTACCGTATTTGTGATCTTGATCCTCATTGTAGGGATCATTGGCGGTGCTGCGTTTATCGGGAGTTCCCAGAGCAGCGAGCCGCTGAGTGCGGAAGTCCTGGCCCATACCCCGGCGATCCAGAGGTATGCCAGTGAATTTGGAATCCCGGAATATGTCCCTGTCATCCAGGCAATCATGATGCAGGAGAGTGGCGGCAGGGGAACGGATCCCATGCAGGCCAGCGAGTGCCCGTATAATACCCAGTATCCTAATACGCCCGGTGCGATCCAGGATGCGGACTATTCTATCAAGGTGGGCGTACAGTATTATGCGGATTGTGTCCGGGAAGCCGGATGTGAAAGCCCACAGGATATGGACAAGCTAAAACTTAGTTTACAGGGCTATAATTACGGGAATGGGTATATCTCATGGGCAATCCGAAACCATGGAGGCTATAGCGAGGCCAATGCGCTGCAGTTTTCCCAGGAACAGGCAGCCGCCCATGGGTGGTCAAGGTATGGAGATCCGGAGTATGTACCCCATGTGCTTCGGTATTATTCTGGCGGGGGATTGTTTGCCGGACTTTTTGGAAATGGGCAGCTCGTAACCATTGCGAAAAGCCAGTTGGGGAACGAAGGCGGCCAGAAGTTCTGGTCGTGGTGGGGATTCACAGAGCGACAAGAATGGTGTGCCTGTTTCGTGTCCTGGTGTGCAGACCAGGCAGGACTCATTCAAAGCGGTGCGGTGCCAAAATTTTCTGTTTGTACGGACGGGAAGAACTGGTTTCAAAACCAAGGAAGATGGCAGGGGGCAGGTAGTATGCCAAGTCCCGGTGCGATCATCTTTTTTGATTGGGAGCATGATGGAACGTGCGACCATGTAGGAATCGTGGAACGCTGTGACGGAACAACTGTCTATACCATAGAAGGAAACTCCGGGGATGCGGTAAAGGAAAGAAGCTATTCGATCAGTTCCGATTCCATTATGGGATATGGAATGGTAGTTTATTAGAAACAGGAAAATGAATGATAGATTGAATTGTAGAGTTTGAATAACAATGCTATAATAGGAAAGGAAGGCAGGGCAAATGTCCTGCCTGTTAAAATATGAAAAGTACAATCGTAAGATTGATTGAATAGAAGAACTGGGGAGTGGAATGTTTGAAACGGGAAGAGATTTATGAATATGTGAAGAAACAATACGGAACCGTTCCGGAATATCTTTGGAAGGAATCACCGGAAAGTGCAGTGCTTCGGCATCAGAATGGGAAATGGTATGCGGTATTGATGCAGGTTGAAAAATCCAAACTGGGATTAGAAGGAGATACGAAAGTAGATATCCTCGATGTAAAGTGTGATCCGGATATGGTGGGACTGTTGACACAGACCTATGGATTTTTACCTGGCTATCATATGAATAAAAAGTACTGGATCACCATGCTGTTGGACGGAACCGTAAGCGAGGCTAAAATCTTAGATTTTTTGGATATGAGTTATGACTTGATAGATCATAAGGCATTTGTTAATAAAGAATGAAGAGATTGACATGGAATTACATGACTAGCTACCTCCTAAGAATAATATTTGTACTGTTGTTTTCCACAAGAATCTCAACTATGTTATCACATAAATACAAACATCAAAGTGTTAACTAGCTGATTACCAGTAAAGACGAAAGACTGTGGTTTGAGTCACCTCAGAATAGTCAAAGCTGTAATAGAATAGGAACAAATCCACAGTGCTTAATTATTATAATGGAGTATTCAAGATTAACCAACTATGTTGGGAGAAAGGAGAATAATCCATTCTCCTCAAAAGAGGATAATTGGATTATACGTGATAGTATTAAATGATAAAACAGATAAAATATTTTCAAGCAGTGGTTCGCTGTAAAAGCTTTACAGCGGCAGCCGAAGAATGCTTTATTTCGCAGTCTGCTATATCTCAACAGATTCAGGCATTGGAAAATGAGATAGGTGTAAAGCTATTGAATCGCGAGAATCGGAAATTTTCCTTAACGCCCGCGGGTGAGCATTTCTATCAGAAAAGCCTTGTACTGATGGCAGATTTTGAAAGGCTGTGCCATGAGACTGTGCGCATTGCAAACAAAGACAATGCTGAGCTCCGCATCGGGTATCTCAACTGCTATGGAGGTCAGGAATTTCGGCTGGCCGTTGCAGAATTTTCAGAAAAATATCCAGATGTCTCTGTACATATCATAAACGGAAACCATGAGGACTTATATGACGCTTTAAGAAGTGGTGGCGTTGATTTGATACTCAGCGACCAAAGACGGGCCTTTTCTGATGAATATATAAATTTTATTTTAACAACCAGTGAGTGTTACATCGAAATTGCCGGAAGGAATCCTCTTGCTTCTCTGGAAAGTATTGAGACAGATGATTTGAAAAATATTCCCTGCATTTTAGTTGCTTCTGCTGAACAGCAAGAAAATGAAAGAACTTACTATCAGGAAATCGTCGGAATCAAGGGAGATTTTCTGTTTGCTGGAAATTTGGAGGAAGCCCGACTTATGGTAATTGGCGGAAAAGGATTTATGCCAATCGAGGGCGGAGAAAATGAACCGGGGTTTACTGCAGCACTTCGTCGGATATTGCTTACCCGCAAAGGAAAGCCTATCAAAAGGAATTACTGTGCATTTTGGAAAACAGATAATTCGGGATATTACATTGAGGAATTTGCGGATATATTAAAATCCCAGTTTCCATTAGAGAGCAAAGCATAAAAGAATAAAGAAGTAATGGAAAGACCATACCTGTCAAGTGGCGGATATGGTCTTTTTTCGTATAAGTTTTTCTTATGGAAACGTCCGCGAATCTGAATTGCTCCATAGGACACAAATGTCTAAAATTAGAATTGTAAAAAGTAAAACACAAAGGAGAGAAGAACGATGAAGGTATTGGCAATCTGTGCAAGTCCCCGAAAAGGTGGCAACTCAGATGTTCTGTGTGATCAGTTCTTAAAAGGGGCTGTTGAAAAGGGAAACGAAGCAAAGAAAATCAATCTGGCGGGTATGAACATAAGCCCCTGCGTTGCCTGTTATGGCTGTACTAAATCCCATCATTGTATAAAGAAAGATGACATGGAACAGATCCAGCAGGAAATTATTGATGCAGATGTAATTGTCCTGGCAACACCTGTGTACTTCTACTCTATGGATGCACAGATGAAAATAATGATTGACCGCTGTTTGCCTCGATACATAGAAATGAAAGATAAGGATTTTTATTATATTATCACAGCCGCTGATCCAGAGCATTCGGCAGCAGATGAAACGATTGCTGGACTTCGTGGATATTTGCGTTGTTTACCTGGTTCAAAGGAAAAGGGAATTATCTATGGAACCGGTACATGGGATAAAGGAGATGTTTATCGTCATCCGTCTTTTGAAAAAGCCTATGAAGTGGGAAGAACGATAGGAGGGGCAGAATGAATACCTCTTTTGAAAATGTAAAAAAGAATTTTGGATTTGGCTGTATGCGTCTTCCTATGAAAGATGGCGAAGTTGACCGAAAGGAAATGTGCCAAATGGTAGATACCTTTTTGGAAAATGGCTTTAATTATTTTGATACTGCTCATGGGTACTTAGGTGGAAAAAGTGAAACTGCTTTACGGGAGTGTCTTACAAGCCGTTATCCACGGGAACAGTATATTCTGACAAATAAGCTAACCAATTTTTTCTTCAAAAAGCAAGAAGATATTCGTCCGTTTTTTGAAAGCCAGCTTACAGCCTGTGGTGTAGATTACTTCGATATTTATTTGATGCATGCACAAGGAGCGGATAACTTCGCCTACTTCAAGAAGTGCTGCGCTTATGAAACGGCTCTGGAACTGATGGCAGAGGGAAAATTCCGACATTTCGGGATTTCGTTCCATGACCGGGCAGAGGTATTGGAACAGATTTTAACGGAGTATCCGCAAATTGAAGTGGTACAGATTCAGTTTAATTATGTGGACTATGATGACCCAGCGGTGGAAAGTCGTAAATGTTATGAGGTCTGCCGGAAGTTTGGTAAGCCGGTTATCGTCATGGAACCAGTCAAAGGCGGCAACCTTGTGAATCTGCCTGAAAATGCAAAGACGATTCTGGACGAATTGCAGGGCGGCTCTCCTGCCAGCTATGCGATCCGCTTTGCTGCTGGTTTTGAGGGAATTATGATGGTTCTTTCCGGCATGAGTAACATGGCACAGATGCAGGATAACATCAGTTATATGAAAGATTTTCAACCGTTATCCGACAAAGAACTTGCCGCTGTTAGCAAGGTACAGGAAATTTTCAAATCGATGAACTTGATTCCCTGCACCTCTTGCCGCTACTGTGTAGCTGGATGCCCGAAGCAAATTGCCATTCCTGACCTGTTCGCAGTGATGAATACCAAACAGATTTATCACGATTGGAACGCGGACTATTACTACAACGTGGTACATACTGGCGGTGGAAAGGCAAAAGCGTCTGAGTGTATCAAATGCGGCAAGTGTGAAAAAGCCTGTCCGCAGCATCTACCTATCCGTGATCTGCTGGTCGATGTGGCAAAGGAATTTGAAAAATAACAGGAGGAAATCAAAATGGAAAAGTTAATCGTTTTTTATTCAAGAGCAGATGAAAATTATTTTAGCGGCGCTCACCGCTATATCCCGGTGGGGAATACGGAAAAGGCTGCGAATATGATTGCAGAAGTGACCGGCGCAGAGCTTTTCAAAATTGAGCAGCAGGTTCCCTACGCTGCGGACTATGACGCCTGTATCGCACAGGCGAAAAAGGATTTGAAGGCAAAAGCCCGACCAGAGCTTGTTTCCATACCGGACAGTCTGGATGTCTATGATGAGATTTATCTCGGCTATCCGAATTATTGGGGCGATATGCCGATGGCAGTTTACACCTTTTTGGAGAACTTTAATTGGAGTGGAAAAATCATCCACCCTTTCTGCACCCATGAAGGCAGCGGTCTGAGCGGAACAGAACGCAAAATTCAGACTGTCTGCAAGGGTGCGACGGTAACAAACGGGCTGGCCATTCATGGCAGTTCTGTGGATCGTGCCAAAACAGCGATTGAAAAATGGGTATGAGCAGAAAGGAGGATTGCAATGGATAGCACAGAGTTTTCTAAAAACTATAAGGAAAAAATGGTTTCGGTCTACCCTCACACGTTTCTGGAAACCGACCCGGAGTTTATCGAGCTGTTTGATAACTTTGCCTTTGATGAAGTTATCAATCAGGACAATCTGGATGATAAAACCCGCTTTATAGCAATTCTATCCGCTTTGCTTGGCTGCCAGGGGGTGGATGAGTTCCGTGCAATAATTCCGGCGGCTTTGAATTTTGGTGTAACGCCGGTGGAAATCAAAGAAATCGTCTATCAGGCGACAGCCTATCTGGGAATTGGGCGAGTATTCCCATTTTTGAAAGCGACCAATGAGGTTTTGAAAGAATGTGGAATCGAGTTGCCGCTGCCTGGTCAAGCAACCACAACCACCGAAAATCGACGGGAAGCTGGAACTCAGGCACAGGTAGACATTTTTGGTGAACAGATGCGTAATTTTTGGAAGTCCGGTCCAGAGGAAAGTCGCCATATCAATTTATGGCTTGCAGATAATTGCTTTGGTGATTATTACACCCGGACAGGACTTGATTACAAACAGAGGGAAATGATCACATTCTGTTTTCTGGCGGCGCAGGGTGGCTGTGAGCCTCAGCTTACCAGTCATGCCGCTGCAAACATGAAAATCGGCAATGATAAGGCATTTCTTATCAAAGTGATTTCACAGTGCTTGCCGTATATCGGTTATCCGAGAAGTCTTAATGCCCTGCAGTGCGTGAATAATGCAGTAGAAAGCAAATAAGTAATATGGAGGAAATGATAATGAACAATTTTATTTATGATATTCCAGTAAGAGTGTATTTTGGAGAAAACCAACTTTGCCACTTAGGAGAAGAATTATCGAAATATGGTAAGCGAGTGTTGCTGACATACGGTGGTGGCTCTATCAAAAGGAGTGGACTTTACGATGCTGTGACAGAGGAAATTAAAAACGCAGGACTGGAATTGTATGAGCTGTCCGATATTGCACCCAACCCTCGTATTGATTCGGTGCGTGAGGGAGCTCGGATGTGTAAGGAACATAATATTGATGTCCTGTTGGCTGTGGGCGGCGGTTCTACCTTGGATGCGACAAAATGGATGGCAGCAGGAGCCTGCGTTGAGCATGATCCGTGGGACTTTTTTAGCAAGTGGGCTCCTGTGGAAAAGGCGCTGCCGATAGTTACAGTATTGACTCTTGCAGCGACTGGATCGGAGATGGATTCTGGCGGTGTTATTAGTAATCCTGAAACCCAGGACAAAATTGGTCGTTTAGCTGATCCCCTGCTTCCTAAGGCCTCCTTCCTCGATCCAACACTGACATACAGCGTCAGCCCTTATCAGACTGCCTGTGGTGCAGCGGACATGATGAGCCATATCATGGAAGTGTATTTCAATATGGAGCCTGATCTGTATATGCTGGATTGTTTTATGGAAGGAATGATGAAAACAATCATCAAGTATGCACCTATTGCAATGCAGGAGCCGGATAATTATGAGGCACGTGCAAACCTCATGTGGACTTCTTCATGGGCAATTAATGGTTTTATAAATGGCGGTAAGCAGCAGGCATGGAGCTGTCACCCTATGGAACATGAGCTCTCTGCTATTTATGATATTACTCACGGTCTTGGTTTGGCAATTTTGACTCCCCGCTGGATGGAGTATTGTCTGGATGAGACTACCGTATCTAAATATGTTCAGTTTGGTGTGAATGTCTTTGATATTGATGCAAATCTGGAACCGATGGATATTGCAAAACAGAGCATTGCAAAACTTTCTTCATTTTTCTTTGATACGTTGGGGCTGGATAATACTTTCACAAAAGTCGGCATTGAAGAAAAGAACTTTCCAGTTATGGCTAAAAAGGCTTGCGGAGACGGTGTGCTTCCAGGTTTTAAGCTGTTAGTACAACAGGACATTGAAAAAATATTTGCAATGTGTCGCTGATAAGCTATGACAATTTGAGACAGAAAGGAAAGTTGTATGGAACAAAGAATGCTCGGAAATAGTGCATTAGAGGTATCTGCGATTGGTCTTGGCTGCATGGGTATTACCCATGCAAGCGGCACACCTATGAGCATCAAGGATGGCGTAAAAGTGATTGAGCAGGCTTATGACATGGGCTATACCCTGTTCGATACCGCAGAATGTTACACAGGAATCAATTCCGATGGATCTATTGCTTATAATGAGGAAGTGGTCGGGCAGGCTCTGCGTCCGATTCGGAATAAAATCGTTCTTGCCACAAAATGTGGCGTTCAGCATGGGAAAGACAGGCTGATTGTAGACAGCCGCCCGGAAACCATCCGCAAATCGGTTGAGGGCAGCTTAAAACGCTTGCAGACCGATTACATTGATTTGTACTATCAGCACCGCATTGATCCGGCTGTATCCCCGGAGGAAGTTGCCGAAACAATGGAGAAATTGATTCAGGAGGGCAAAATTCGCGCATGGGGCATTTCAGAAACCAACGAGGAATACCTGCGCCGCGCTCATGCGGTCTGCCCGGTAGCTGCCATTCAAAACCGCTACTCTATGATGGCACGCTGGCATGAAAATCTGTTCCCGGTGGTGGAAGAACTTGGCATTGCTTATGTGGCATTTTCCCCGATGGCAAACGGATTTTTGACTGGCAGGTACAGCAAGGATTCAGTCTTTGAACAGGGTACTGACTATCGAAGCAATATGCCGCAATACACAGCGGAGGGGTTTGAAAAAGGTCAGGAACTGCTGGTACTGCTGAATGGACTTGCTGAAGAAAAGCAGGCGACTCCTGCACAGATTTCTCTGGCGTGGATGCTGTGCAAAAAGCCATTTATCATTCCGATTCCCGGAAGCCGCAAGCCGAAGCGGTTAAAGGAAAACTTAGGCGCAGCGAATGTTATTCTGACAACGGAAGAAATCGCAGCGATTGACAGGAAACTGGATACAATGACGATTCCCGTCTTTGGCGGGCACTAAAAATAAAAGATTGGAGGACTTGAATATGAAAAAAGAAGTTATGATTTTGACTGGCGCAGGTCAGATTGGGATGGCGATTGCTCGCCGGATGGGAGCCGGCATGAAAATCGTGATTGGCGATAAGAAAATGGAAAACGCGCAGACCATCGCACAGATTATGAACGAGGCTGGCTTTGATACTGTGCCGGTGGAGATGGATCTGTCCTCTCGTGAATCTATTCTGAACATTATTGCTAAGGCGAGAGAATACGGTGAGATTTCCATGCTGGTCAATGCGGCTGGCGTTTCTCCTAGCCAAGCTCCGGTAGAAGCAATTTTGAAAGTCGATTTGTATGGTACGGCAGTGCTTCTTGAGGAAGTTGGCAAAGTGATTAAAGCGGACGGTGTTGGTGTAACGATTTCTAGTCAGTCCGGCTGGCGTATGCCTGCTTTGACTGCGGAGGAAGATGAACTGCTTGCAACCACTCCGACAGAAGAACTACTTTCCCTTCCGCTGTTGCAGCCGGAAAACATCCGTGATACTCTGCACGCCTATCAGATGGCGAAACGCTGCAATGAAAAGCGTGTGATGGCGGAAGCTGTTAAGTGGGGCGAGCGTGGTGCACGGCTCAACGATATTGCACCGGGTATCGTGGTAACACCGTTGGCTTTGGACGAGTTCAATGGCCCGCGTGGAGATTTCTATAAGAATATGTTTGCAAAGTGTCCGGCTGGGCGTCCAGGTACGGCAGATGAGATCGCCAATGTCGCAGAACTGCTAATGAGCAGCAAGGGGGCATTTATTACGGGTTCTACGATCCTGATTGATGGCGGTGCAACTGCCAGCTATTACTATGGTCCGCTAAAGCCGACAGAATAATACGGAAAGGATGTAACAAAATGAAGAAAACTTTATCATTGGTTCTGGCGATGGCATTTGCCGTTGTCTTGACGGCCTGTGGAAATGCAGGCAGCACAGAGCAAGAGGAACCATTTGTGACTTCTGCATCTGTGCCGATGACGGAAGAAGAAAGTGAACAAACAGAAAAAAACGAAGATGAAACAGGAAACAAAATTTTAGTAACGTATTTTTCCCGCACCGGCGAGAATTACAGTGTCGGTTATATTGAGAAAGGCAATACCCACATCATAGCTGATATGATTGCAGAGCAGACCGGCAGCGATACTTTTGAGATCAGCACAGTGACGCCATATCCTGACGATTATGACGAGTGTACCGCTATTGTCCAACAGGAACGAAACGAGAATGCTCGCCCGGAGCTGAAGGAAAGCCTTGATAATCTGGAAGATTACGATGTGATTTTCATCGGTTATCCGATTTGGTGGGGGGATATGCCGATGGCGGTTTATACATTCCTTGAAAGTTACGATTTCTCTGGAAAAACGATCGTGCCATTCTGCACCCATGAGGGAAGTGGCTTGTCCTCTACCCAAGAAAGTATTGAGGCAATCTGCCCAGACGCAGAGATTTTAGATGGTCTTGCGATTCGTGGTTCTGTAGCGCAGAACTCTCAGGACGAAGCGAAGGAAGCCGTTACAGAATGGCTCCGTCAGATGGAATTTATTGAATAATTGCAGGAAGGGGTGGCTATATGAAAAGGATTGTTATAGCGTTGCTTTTTGTCAGCTGCATTACGCTTATGACTGCCTGCCGGAACAACGGAACAGAACATGAAACAACAGGTTCTTCCGAAACTCATCAGATTACAGTGGTTGAAACAGAGGAACCGCAGGAAGAAGCTGAACAAATGCAGGAGGGACTATCAGAAATGAGGGTACGATTGACTTTTGATGGAGGCGAGGCGATTGTTCGGCTTGCGGACAATGACGCTGCAAGAAGTTTCTATGCCCAGCTTCCTATGACGCAGACATTCGAGGACTTTAACAGCATTGAGAAAATCTGCCGTCTGCCAGAGGAGGTGATGACAGATGGCGTAGAACGGGGTGTTGACCCGGAGGTTGCAGATGTGACCTTGTATGCACCGTGGAATACATTAGTTTTTTACTATGAAGATTACGGCTATAATAGTGATCTGATTCCGATGGGGCATGTGGAAACCGGCATGGAAATATTGGAGAATATGGGAGATTCCTTTTCTGTGACGATGGAGCCGGTAGTTGAGGAAAATTCAGCTGCAGTCACAACGATTACAATGACATCAGGTGACAATGTTATTACCGCAGAACTTTCCGATAGTGAAACGACCAGAGCATTTTTGGAAACGCTTCCCCGCACTTTTACCATGAACCGATATGGAGATCGTGAGTATTATGGCAGAATGGAAAGTATTTCAGAAAACGGCGAAGCGATTGTGGATTTTGAAAACGGAGATGTGACCTACTATCCCGCTGGACCGTCCTTTGCGATTTTCTTTGCAGAAGCAGAGCAGTCCAGTCAGAGCGGACTGGTTCGTATGGGTAAAATCACTTCGGATTTATCTGTATTTGATGCAATGGAGGATACGGTTGAATTAAGCGTTGAAATTGCAAGCAAATAACAAGTTAAAATGTTGTAAGGAGCAAATGATTATGAAAAAAATCTTGATACTTATATTAAGTATTTCTCTTGTGTTGGGGCTTGTGGCCTGTGGTACGGGCGACACGAACAATACATCATCTGCACCGACGGAAACACCGGAGAGCGATACAATGACTTCTGAAACAGAATCCAAAGCATCTGCCGAGGAATCTTCACAGCCGACTGACAGTAAAACGCTTGTTGTATATTTTTCGGCTACTGGAAACACAGAAGAAGTTGCAAATCATATTGTTGCTGCCACGGGTGCGGATGTTTTTGAATTAGAGCCGGTCAATCCATATACAGATGCCGACCTGAACTATAATGATGATAACAGCCGCGTGGTGCATGAACATGACAATCCTGACGAACAGAATATCGAGTTGGTTGTAACTACCGTGGATAATTGGGATGAGTATGACACCATTTTTATTGGTTATCCGATTTGGTGGCATATCGCCGCATGGCCTGTGAATGGTTTTGTAGAATCAAATGATTTCACTGGCAAAACAGTGATCCCATTCTGCACTTCTGGTGCATCCGATCTTGGCGAAAGCGGCGAACTTTTATCTGAAAGGGCTGGTACAGGGGAATGGTTGGAAGGACGACGTTTTAGTTCCAGTGTTTCGGAAAGTGATGTCAGCACTTGGATTGATGAATTGGGATTATAGACAGAACACAAAGTAGTGGTACAGAATCGTTAGTCTTTTCCGAATTGAATGCTAACATTGAGGTGCGTGTCGAGAGATACACCCAGTAACTAAATTAACAACAGTTAGGAGTATAATTATGAATAGACCTTATATTTTTTGCCACATGATGACCTCGCTTGACGGAAAAATCATGGGACAGTATATGGACACACCCGAAGGTAACGCTGCAGGTGATGTGTTTTACGAGATTGCCTTTGGCAAAGAGCCTTATTATAAACATCAGGGATGGTTGTCTGGGCGCGTGACAACGGATGATAATTTTACTTTTTACGAAAAGCCAGAACTTAACGAAAGTGCTGCGCCTGTACCAGAGGGCGATTTTGTTGCAAAGCAGGCAAACATGTACTATGTGTCTGTTGACCCCTCTGGAAAACTTGGCTGGAAAAACAGTACATTGACTTATGTAGATACAACTGCTCATGTCATTGAGGTGCTGACAGAAAAAGTAGGAAACGCTTATAAAGCATTCCTGCGAAAGCTGGGTATCTCGTATATCATTGCCGGAACCGACAATCTGGATTACAAAATAGCAATGGAAAAATTGAAAGAATTGTTCGGAATTGAGATGCTTATGCTTGGCGGGGGTGGTGTCCTGAACTGGTCATTTATTCAGGCTGGTATGTGCGATGAAGTGAGCATTGTAATTGCAGCGTCGGCAGATGGTTCACAAGATACACCTTCTCTTTTTGGAGTGCGGGAGGGATTATCTACAGATAAACCGGTTCATTTCAAGCTGCAAAATGTCGAAGCAAAAGCGGAGGGAAGTGTATGGCTGCGTTATAAAGTTTGTCAGGAGAAAGAGGTATAAACAGGATGAAAAAGAAGATGTTGATTGTATATTATTCTTTATCAAGTGCAAATACCAAACGAATTGCAGAACGTCTTCAAAAGGCTACAGGTGCAGATATTGCACGAATTGAACCGGTTACACCTTATTCCGGTTCTTACAATGATGTTGTGGAACAGGGACAGCGTGAAGTGAACCGTGGGTATGAGCCGGAGATCAAATCCTTGAATTTGAATCCTATGGATTATGATGTGATTGCTATAGGAACACCTACATGGTGGTACACTATGGCGCCCGCTGTATTATCCTTTTTGAAGAAGTACGATTGGACAGGAAAAACAATCATTCCTTTTCAGACACATGGCGGATGGCCGGGACATGTGATTAAAGATATGAAACATGTCTGCAAAGGCGCTGATTTCGTCTATGAAATGGAGATTCAATTTGATTCAACAGGCGGATCAGAATTGGTAACAGCAGATAAAGAGATTGAAGCATGGATTGCTCGCGTAAGATAGGAGGAAATTGAGATGAAACCAGAAGAAGTAAGCATGTTCCCAGTTGGTGGGAAGAATGAAGCATTTGCAAAATATTTTGTAGGACAGAGCTACTTAAATATGCTCACCACAGATGGTGTTGTGATTGGCAATGTAACTTTTGAACCAGGCTGCCGTAATAATTGGCATATTCATCATGCGAAGAATGGTGGAGGACAGATTCTACTTTGTACTGCTGGGCGTGGATATTATCAGGAATGGGGCAAAGAGGCGCAGCAGCTGCATCCCGGAGATGTGGTAGTTATTCCGGCAGGTGTGAAACACTGGCATGGAGCAGCACCAGATAGCTGGTTTGCACATTTGGCGGTTGAAGTTCCGGGAGAAGAAACATCTACGGAATGGTGTGATCCAGTTGCCGACGGGGAATATAGTGCATTAAAGTAATGCTTAAGGAGGATGTCGAATGAAAAAAATAGGAGTCCTGCTTTTGTCATTGGTTCTTGTTCTGTCATTGTCAGCTTGCGCTGAGAACTCAGAGGGAGAAACGTTAAAAAACACTTTTGATAATAATTCCTCTGAAAGTATGGTATCAATGGAAGATAAACCTGAGGAAACAGAAGAAATTTCAGAAAGTCGTGTTTTGATTGCCTATTTTGGGCGTTGGGGCAATACGGAATTTTCGGATGATGTGGATGCTTCGACTTCGGCCAGTATCGTAATAGGCAGAGATGGAAACCTCCAGGGAACAACAGAATATGTGGCTGGTTTGATTCAGGAATATGTCGGTGGTGATATGCACCTGATTCAGACAGCAGAGCCCTATTCGGAGGACTATGATACAGTGGTAGATCAGAATCACTATGAGCAAGAAGAAGGTGTTATGCCGGAATTACAAAGTACAGATCTTGATATGGAACAATACGATATGATTTTTATCGGTTATCCGATTTGGGCGACAACGATTCCCCAACCGATTGTCTCTTTTTTAAGTCAGTATGACTTGGCAGGTAAGACAATTATTCCATTCTGTACCCATGCGGGCTATGGAAGTGGCAACAGCTATGCGGATATACAGGAGCTTTGTCCAAATTCAGAAGTGCTCACAGGACTTGCAGTTGAAGCGGAGAAAATAAGTTCTGCAGAACAGGAGATTTCAACATGGCTGAATGAATTGCAGTTAACGCAGACGGAAGATACTACTAATAAAGAGACATCCCAAATTGTAATTACCGTGGATGGTGTGGAAATTCTGGCAGAACTGAATGACAGCGAAGCGGCAAAAGAATTTAGGGAAATGCTGCCTCTTTCTGTTTCCATGACGCGAATGGGCGAGCATGAATACTATGGAGGGTTGGAAACACCGCTGACACATACAGCAGATGTACAGACCGGATATACAGTTGGTGATTTTGTTTCGGACTGATAAATTAGGATATAGGAAAACGGAACAAATCTAAATCTGTGAAATTTTGAATTTGAAATAAATTACTACAATATTGAGAGGGCAAGGCGGTACTTGCCGTTAAAGGTCAGTCTGCTTTGTGTAGAGTGACCTTTGTTTTATTGAAGAAAAACAGTAAAAATAACTGGTTTCCAATTATGAAGCAAGTGTTCGGTATAGTTATTTTTATAAGAACTTTTTATAAGAGAAAGCATATCATTCATACCAAGACAGTAACTATACCATATTAAAATAATTTTAGTGTCCGCTGGATTTTTCAAGAAAACGATTTAAAACAATAATGGATAGGAAAACGTAGGTGAAGAAATGTGGGAAAAATTATGGTAGTATCAATACCCGATAATGAAGAAAGGGTATTTGAAGGGATTCAAAAGTATTTGCTGGAAAATGAAAATTTTAGTGTGGTGAATCCAACACAGAACTTTCTTTTAAAGTTTCCTGGATTGAAAATTGATTTGGAAACAAGAGAAATATGGAAAAACACGAAAAAAATAGTGCTTACAGATCTAGAATTTCGATTGTTACTTTTTCTTGCAAAAAGTCCAGGGAGAGTATTTTCCTATCAACAGATATATGAAGCAGTATGGTCTGAAGAATACGTTTGTGAAAAGGGGAATATAATGTCTCATATACGTCATATTAGAGAAAAAATAGAAAGTGATCCAAAGACACCAGAGTATATCGAAAATGTTCGTGGAGTTGGTTATCGCTTTAGAAAACAGTAAAAAGAAAAATTTAAGATGATTTTGTGTTAGACAAGTTAAAAATAATAACAGGCAGAAGTTTAGATAATAAACGACTGCCTGTTACTGTTCTGATCTGCCAAGAAGATAATCAGTAGTGACATTAAAATAATCTGCAATAGCAGCTAATTCATAATCCGGTACAAAACGTTCTCCGCGCTCAATTCTCAAGATGGTCAAATCACTAAATTCAATGCCAAGTAATGTCAGCCGGGCAGCTAGAATACGTTGTGATATACCTTGTTTTAAACGAAGTTGCCGAACTTTGTTGCCAATAATATTTTTTGATTCTCCATTCCAGTAAATCTTCATATAGATACCTCAAAATAACTTCTAAAGATGAAATGTTTATTATTGATTGTAGCGGATTAGAATGATAATATACTTCTAAAGATGAAGTGTTGTTTTTTTTATATTGGCAGAAGATAAAATGGGAATGCTACTAATAGGTTTGACTGGGGGATTTTGTTCTGTATAGGCGAAAGGAGAAATATATCATGGATGAATTAGTATATGAGAAAGTAAAGCAGTTTTTAGCAGAATTAAGATGTGAAGATATGGATAGAGAAAGCAGATTAGAGATAGAAGCATGTCGGATGTTAAAAGAAAAAAGAAAGAATATGGAAAATCAGGTGGAAAATATTGTCAATAGCCTATCTGCGATAGAAAAGAAAACTATTGATGAATATCATAACCTTTTGGATGAGTGTTGTTTTGAAGAAAGTCAACAGGCATATTTGCAAGGCATTATTGATTGCATATTAGGACTTGCAGGTGCAGGAATTATCAAGTCACAAAAGAAATGGGAAGAAATAATAAAAATACTTTTGTAGGTACTAGAAAAGGCGCCCGTAAATAAAAACGCCTTTCTTGTCAAAATTCAAGTGAAATAACAGAGAAGCTCAAGAATCAGTTTTTATAATGATTTCTTGGGCTTTTCTTTTCTGTTGTTGAGTAATGTTTGTGCATTTTCCAACAGAATTTGCTGTTCCCTAGCATCACACTGGGAAAGAATATGAAGAAGCTGGTGATAAGTATCATTTGAAGAATTTTGAGATGGATAAATCCAATCATCAGCAGAAAGATTTAGTGTTCGCATAATAGAACAAAATAATTTTAAACTGGGAATATTTTTCCCACGTTCAATGTTTCCAAGATATGACAGATTACAGTCTAATTTTTCAGCAAGTTGTTCTTGAGTAAGATCCAAATCTAATCGTCCATTTCGGATGAATGTCCCTAGTGTATTTTTTGAAAAGCTCATGTGCTGTATTCACCTCCATAAAATCTATGGTATTACACCATATTAGAAATGTGAAAATGGTATATAACCATATTAAAAGTGGTGTAATACAGCAGATTATCATAAAAACTAAAATTATAGATAAAGTGCGCAAGGGTACAAATGAATTGTAATGAAAATCATAACGATAAAGCCAAAGTGGTAAAAACAGAAAAAAAGATTAGTTAGGCTTTCAAGCAATTCTAAAGTTTTATGTGGTGTATTACACCAGTTAAAAGAATATAAACCTCGACGCCCATTTGAAGAAGTGATTAGTCAGAGAAATACTCTGCTGATTGCTTCTTTTTCTTTTGAAAAAAACAGGGCAAGATCACCGCCACTCCGATTTGATTTCAAAAAATTCAGATCGGAGGTAAAGAAAGGTGATATTTCATAAAGCAAGTGAAGAACGGAAATGGAAACAATGGAAGGAACAAGAAGAACGAATTTTACGGGAATCAGGTGTAAGTGAGGGGGTGATTCAAAGACTTCGTGAACTGGATTGGCAGGATTTCAATACAGAGCGAAGATATTGGGAGCATTTTTCTACAAATCAGGAAGAGCTATACACCAAAGAGCTGGAAGAGCAATCTCCGGTGGCACTCACAATCCAACAGTTACTTGACAGCGTGGAAAACGAACAACTGCTACAGATTCTTCTGGAATCGGATAAGAAAACATTGCAGATTTTACTATTGAAGCTGTGGGGATTTTCTATCCGGGAGATTGCAGAGCAGACAGGTATCCCGGAAAAGACAATTTACACACGAATGGATCGTCTGAAGAAAAAAATTAAAAAAATTTTGAAAGGGTGAAGAAAAAAGGTGGTTTTCATCGGCTCTATATATGAAAGGGGTAATAGGCCCTCGTTCCTTGATAACCGCATACCAGCATTACAGGTACGTTCCCAAAGATAGAAGCGTGACAGCATAAGCGCCAGGACGGATGGGGACAAGCACTGCAGGATTGTTATGACAAGGTCTGTACCAAGATTAGGGCGGATCATTTCGTGAGAAACCTGTCAGTGCCTGTTCTCATTCTGAGCGAGTCCTTATAGCTGTGAATGGACTTTCGCAGGTCTTTCGCCAGGATCATCTGCGGGGGATAATGATACGAATTTCTTCCCACAAGGAAGAGGATGGACTCCAAGTTGTAATCAGCAAGACTTTCAGAAAATCTGCGAGCGATGCGAAGCGAAGCATCCGCCTGTAATGTTCCCTGCCATAGATGTGGTGCGGCAGCCGGGGAGTCGAGGACAAATACGGTGCTAAAGAAAAAACGATAAGAAATCAAAGAAGAGTGTGTCGTTGATATCAGATATATGCGGCTGTGGGAGATCCCACAGCCGTATCCTTGTGGTATTAACGTCATGCGGAAAGAAGAAACAATATGTTTTATAAAGTTGAATATCAAAAGATGGCGCATCAGGAGGTGGAGAAGATCTTCCGGGTGCTGCTTCCGGAACAGGGGCTGGCGGTCAGGGAGGAACAGATCCGCTTGTGCCATGAAATGTTAGATACCTTGCTGGGAGAAAGAATTGCCTTGTGTGACGCAGGGGTAGGAATTGGCAAGACATATGCCTATCTGGTAGCTTGTGTGTTGATGCGGAAATATTCCATACTAATGGAACGAAACAGCCTGCCAAAACAGCATCCGGTGGTAGTATCCACTTCCAGCATTGCCTTGCAAAAAGCAATCTTGTCCGAATATGTTCCGTTTTTATCAAGAGTTTTGGTAGAGCAGGGCATTATTCAGACACCACTTCGGGCAGTGGTACGGAAAGGAAAAGAACATTTTGTCTGTGATAACAGGCTGGAACAAAGAATCGAGGCTATCCGTCACAAGCAGAAGAACGCAGTCCAAAGAGAAGCACTGCTGTCTCTGCGGAAACATTATGATATGGATACCGTAAAGGATTTGAGTGGGTTTGACAGAAGGCTGGTGTGTGTGCCGAAGTTCTGCCCAAGGGAATGTCCGGGCAGGCAGACGTGCCGCTATCAGCGATACTTGGAAGAATCCAAAAAGCAGGATGTGTTCCTTCAGATTTGTAATCACAATTATTTACTGGCAGATGCATTCCACCGGAGGGAAGAGTATAAACCATTGCTGGCGGATTACCGGGCTTTGGTAGTGGATGAAGCACATAAACTTCCGGAGGCGGCCAGGCAGATGTTTGGGAAGAATTTATGTATGGATGATATCCGGGAGATCGCTTATTATCTGGAACGGGAACATCAAAATGTGGAAGCCAGAACTTTAAAAGCCGGGATGTATAGCATTTTCACGATTATCATGGAAAGCCACATATCTTCCCATGGCATAAAGGAAAATTTTCAGTTGACCGGAGAATGCGAATTTTGTTTATGGGAGGGAATCCAGATGATTGAAAGAATGATGGAACAGCTAAAGGGAGTAGTGCCAAAGTGGGTGTTAAACAGACTTCAGGAGGCAAAAGAAGTACTGGAGTGTTTTTTACAGAAAAATTCTAAGTATGTACTCCATCTGCGTATGGATAAAGAAAAGATTCCGGTCTTATGCGCAGCCAGCCGGGAGATTCCACAGCTTTTGCGGGAAATGCTATGGGATCGGGAACAGGCACTGTCTGTTATTTTGACTAGTGGAACTTTGAAAGCAGGAAAAGGATTTGCACGCACTTTACAGATGACCGGACTGGAAGGACGTACAGATGTACAGTCTTATGTGGCAGAATCCCCGTTTGCGTATGAAGAAAACTGTCTGTTATATCTTCCAAAAACTTTGCGGAAGTGTAAAAGAGGAAGCAGGGAAGAAGTTGAGATGGTGGCAGGACAGATCCATTCCCTGATCTGTTCTACTTACGGGCATACGCTGGTCTTGTTCACTTCCTATACATTGATGGGAAGCGTGTACCAGATATTAAGGGATGGGATTCCCTTTCCGATGGTAGAAGTATGGAGACATTCCCAGGAAGAGATCCTGCGGTTTAAGACGATGGAGAATGCGGTGCTGTTTGCAGCCGGCTCCTGTTGGGAAGGGGTGGACTTTCCGGGGGATATGGTATCTTCGCTGATTATCGTGAAGCTGCCTTTTGCAGTGCCAGATCCTATCAGCGAGGCGGAGAAAGAAACCTATGAATCATTGGAAGATTATATCCAGGCGATCATTGTGCCGGATATGCAGAAGAAACTGCGGCAAGGGTTTGGACGTGCCATCCGGACAGAAACAGATACCTGTGTGGTTTCTATTTTAGATTTTCGGGCTGTAAAAGGCGGAAAGTATCATGAAGATGTGATGTGTGCCCTTCCACCCTGTCAGATGGCTGAAGAATTGAGAGAGGTGCAGGATTTTATCCGCAGCCGGAAAGGCGTGGAATATTATCTATAACAGGAAAAATCCCCTTTCCAGCCTTGTTGCTTGTGCTTCGTTTTCGGACACTTTCACAGGAAAAGTTTAGTACAGTTTTAGAACCCTTTTGCGAGGGATTGTTGGTATTGATGAATAGATATTTTGACATGAAGTGGGTATAATGTGTATAGCGTTAGAGGAAAGGACGGTGAGCAAAATGGCACGATATGCAGTGGAACATATCTGGGAAGGGAAAAAGGAATATTTCTTGATCCGGGATCACCAGAGCTGGCAGATGGTGCTGCTTCCGTCAAAATATCTGACGCATTTGATCAGAGCAAACCGTTCCCCGAATACTGTTAGCCGAAGGGCAAAATCCATTCGGTTTTACTTGGAATATCTGAATGAAACAGAATTGGAACTGTCCCAAGTGGCGGAACAGGAATTCCAGGAACAATATGAACATTATGTGGGATTTCTCCACTGGCTGAAAGTTGGAAATCATTTGAATGACAAGAAAGAGAAACTGCCAAGCAATAAAACCTGTAATGCGTATTTAAAAGACGTGTTCAGGTTTTTCTGTTTTTTAGAACTGGAAGCAGATATGGAAAGACTGAAAGTGTTATATTATGACAGCTTTACCACCCATGATTCTATCGGTGTGAAAAGAAAACTACGGTTCCGGTCATTCAATGGATATCTGAAAGAGGAAGAACGAAATGTCCGTCCGGCAGAGCATAATGAGATTTTAGAACTTTTGAAGCAGTGTACCAATTGCAGGGATCAGCTTCTTATCATGCTGCTGGCAGAGACAGGATACCGGATCGGTGAGATTCTAGGGGTGGATTATACCAGAGATATTGATTATGAGCGACATACTATCCGGGTATTTTTTCGGGATGACAATGAGAACAGGGCAAGGGCAAAGAATGCCGCCTACAGAAAAGCTAAGATTAGTGATGCCACCTTTCAGTTTTTACTGTTTTATCTGTCAAAATACCGGGAACTTCTGCAGCATCAGCAGATGTTGTTTGTAAACATCGAAGGGGAGACGAAAGGGAAAGCATTGCAGGTGGATGCGGTCTACCGAATGTTGGAACGGATGGAGAAAAAAACGGGTATCCATACGACACCCCATATGTTGCGGAGATATTTCGGGAATATGAGACGGGATGCTGGATGGCCGCTGGAAATGATCAGTGAGGCGTATGGACATAAACACACCGACACGACCATCAAATATCTGAACATTGTAGATGACCAGCTTATGGAAGCCAGCGACCAATATTATGCAAAACATTCTGTACTTTATGATGTGGAGAAACTCCTGTAGGAGGTGAAGGACATGCCCGCTTATCAATTATATGTATATGAAGAGCATAAAAAGCGGGAGGCACTGGAACAAAAAATCTGTGAACAGGTGGATGCCTGTACAGAGGTAAATGGGAAAATACGAAACCGGGTAAAGAAGTTCCTGATAGAAGCGGAAATTACTGATATTTCGGAGATGAATGCAGCCCTAAGAGTCCGGTATGAAGAATATCTGGAAAGAAACGAAACCGTTCATGTACCGATTACTTGCCTTCGGGGATTCGACAGAATTTTCATCCATCGGATGAAGGAAGAATTAAAAACCTTGGCAGGACAGAGGAAATATACTACAGAGTATCGTGATCAGTGGATGTGCCTTACCCATTATCCGGAGATTGAGATAGCAGAATCTTTTCTGGCAAGCAAAGACGGAAAGGAACTGTTGTGGGATTTTACACTGGGGTGTCCGAGAAATTTGAAAATGCAGATTTTTACGGTATTGAAAGTGGTGATACATACCTACGAAGGAGAGATGCGAAAAGAGAAGCTGCTGGCACTGCGAAGGTTTTATCAATTTTGTGTGAAACATCAAGTAGCTGATGTTGAAACCATGACACTGGCTGAGGAACAGCAGTTTGAACAGGAACTTGCGGAAGAGTTTAAAGGGAGAAAGAAATGTGCTGTATTTGGCATCCTGCGAACGAGCAGAAAGATATTGTTTATACAGGCACCAGAAATTCATTGGCAAGCAAACGTGTGGTTTTTGGAACGTTTCCATTTTTCTAAAGAACGGATGAACCCCAGCAAACCTATAGAACTGGTGTCCTTTAAAGAAGTGACAAATTTGGAAAATCAAAAGATTTTGCAAAGATATTTGCGGTATCTGTTTGGAATCACAGACTTATCCATCAGTACCATCCGGATCAAGTTGTTAGAGCTACGCACATTTTTATCCTATTTTAACGGAGAAAGCAAGCCAATCTATGAAGTGGAAGTAGAGAAAATTCAAAGATATCTGGAAGCTATTCAAAAACAGGATACTCGTGAAAAAACAGCAAATGGAAGAATATTTATGATTTTGCAGTTTTACAACTTCCTCATAGTGAAAGGTTATCTGAAAAAGATTCCCTTCAGGCATGAGTATTATCTTCAAAAAGAAGTGCTTGTCCATAATGACCGCAGTGTACCAGAAGGAATATATACGGAAATTTTATCGAAACTGGCAGAGTTTCCGGAACATCTGAGGCTAATGTTCCTGCATCTCTGGTGTACCGGAATCCGGGGAAGTGAAGTGTGTACCCTAACAAGTGACGGTTATGAAGAAAAGGATGGAGATTACTGGCTGAAGGTCTATCAGATAAAAATGAAAACTTATAAACGGATTCCCATTCCGGAAGCATTGTACAAGCTGGTACAGGTGTATATAAAGAAATATCAGATTGAACCGGGAGAATATCTGTTCCAGGATCAGAAAGGCGGCGCCTTCCGTTATGGAACTTTCCGGTATCAGATGTTGAAATACTGTGAGAAATATCAGATTGCAGAAGGGGAATACATTTTCAAATCCCATGATTACCGCCATAATCTGGCTACGCTTTATTATGACAAAGGAATTTCCCTCCAGGCAGTGCGTGATTATCTGGGACATGAGTATGAAGAAATGACCAGACAGTATGTGGACTATATGCCTAAGAAACTGGAAAAAGCCAGTGAAACATATTTCAGGGAAGAAACCCACAGCTTTGCGGCGGAACTGATGAAAGGAGAGTTCCATGGATGAAAAATTATATTTAATCGATTTGGACTGCTATGCGAGAGCGGATGAGAAACAGAAAAAGAATGTAAAGGAATCTCATTATTATGATTTCGGACTGCTTCCAACAAAAGGGCTTCAAAAAGAATTCCGTTCCTTTATTGAGGACCGGAGCCGACAATGTGCATTGGCAACGATGAAACAGGAACGAGTGATCTATCAGAGATTTTGCAGAATGGTGAAGGATAAACACATCCGGGCAGAAAGCCTGCAAGAACTGGAGTGGGAACAATGGCTGCTAAAAATCCGAAGCTGGATTCTGGAACATGGGCAGAAACTGACCATGCAGGGAATCAGCGTATATGGGAAAGAAAAGACAGTGCCATCAAGCCTTATCACTTATGTGCGGAAGGCATATCAATTTACAGAAGCGGAAGAGGAACGGGATGAGATTGAGAAAGATATCTGGAAATTAGAAAATCTGGAAATTGCCTATAAAAAGAATCCGATTAAAAATGTGCAGACTTTGAATTTTACAGCGATTATCCAGGATGACTTACGGGAAGAAACAAAAAAGGCAGTTTATGAGCATTTGCACCATGAAGCGATTGCAACGATTATCAAAGAACTGACAGCCATCCGGAGGTTATCCAAATATCTGGAAGAAAAATATCCCGATATCCGTTCGGCAGAAGAACTGAACCGAGAGTTGTTGGAAGAATACTTAATATACCTTTCAACAGAAGCGGAAGGCGTGAACAATTATCGTGCAGATCTGACAAAACTCCGGGGATTGCTGGAAACTATTGGAAAACTATATGGATATCCGAATCTGGAAAGTTTATTCCTGACCAGTGACCTGCCAAGGCAGGTGCAGCCTAAATTGAAATCTTATTCAGAAAATGAGCTTATTCGTTTTAATGCAGCACTTGCAGAACTAGATGAGCAGATGGAGCGGCTTATGGTCATTCATCAGATGTTAGGAACAAGAATCTCCGATACCTTAACGCTTCAGAGAGACTGCCTTTATCGGCAGGATGGACATCCTATGATCCATATCCGGCAGATGAAAACAACTACATTTGTGAAACCTATCAGTGCAGAACTGGAACTGTTGATTGAAAAAGCAATAGAGTATACCAAGAAAAGGTATGGGGATACAGTTTACATTTTTGTGGATGAGAAAAATACCAAGAAACCTATGCAGTATAATACCGTTCAAAACAAAGTGATGAATCTGATTCAGAAAAAAGACCTGCGGGATGATCATGGAGAACTATTCGGATTTGGAACGCATATGTTCCGCCATGTGTATGGAATCCGCTTGACAGAGATGCATCTGGATGATTGGACCATCGCAAAACTACTGGGGCATACATCCGTAAAGAATGTGAAATTTTACCGAAAGATGAGCCTTCAGATCATCGCAGATGAAACAAGAGAAATCAGAGCAGAGATGAGCCGGATGATCCGGGCGAACCTGGCAGGATGGGGGAAAGAGTATGAGCAAATATGACAAGATGCTGGAAGTAAACCATAAGCAGAGCGTGGAGAAAATCCAGCGGGCAAAACTGGCAATCCAGGAGATGATTGAAGAAGAGGACAAGGTGACAGTACCGAAGCTGATACAAAAGACCGGATTATCCAGAGGATTTTTTTATAAGAACCCGGAAGTACGAAAAGCAGTAGATCGTGCTTTGCAGCTACAAGCAGGTATGGTAGATAAGAGAAGAAAGATTTTAGATATGGCGATGGACAGCCGTATCCTGCAATTAGAACAGCAGGTAGCAAAACTAAAAAGAGAGAACGAGACATTACGGAAAGAAAATGAAGCAATGCGGAAAGCATTGAATAAAAGAGACTTGAATCTGATCAAGAATTTTTAATGAAGAAGAAAATAATCAGCGACTGGCAGGGGCGTGAAGAACGTGCCTGCTGGTGGTTGTGGGGATAAAGTGGAATTACAAATATTTCATGGTTGACGTAGGAATGTAAAAGTGATAATCTTAAATTACTAGCACTCTATTTTGTTGAGTGCTAAACGAAAATAAGGAGAATGATATGTTAGATTTAAATAAATTATTTTTAGATTTTCACGATGAAATTTCGTTGACAAAAACATATAAAGAAAAAATAACAAAAGGCCGGGATGCATTAAGAAATAAAATTGGCAACAAGTTTGAAGAAAAAGGGAGAAAAATACCTCAACATTGTACACAAGGATCTTATGCTATGAAAACAGCTATTATGCCATTAGATAACGATGAGTTTGACCTAGATAATGGAGTTTATCTGAGAGGATATTCAACAGATCAGGATGATTGGCCAGCTACTCAGACTGTACATACATGGGTAAAAGAGGCTGTAGAAAAACATACTTCAAATTCACCAATCGATAAAAATACCTGTATTAGAGTTGTATATGAAGATAAGTATCATATTGATTTACCAATTTATATCATGGGTGAGAATAGTGCTGGAGATAGTATAGCATATTTAGCTCATAAATCTAAAGGGTGGATTGAAAGTGATCCTAAAGCATTTACAGCTTGGTTTCAGGGATATGTTAATGAAAATGGGCAGGAAATCCGTCGCATGGTAAAATACTTAAAAGCATGGAAAGATTATAAGGACATTGATATTAAGGGAATGGCAATAACAATTTTAGTATGCAATAATTTTAGTGTGACTGAAAAACGAGATGATTTATCTTTATTGGACACTGTTACGAATATTATTGATTCTTTAGAGGATAGTTTCCATTGTTATAAACCAGTTACTCCTACTGATGAGGATTTGTTTGCAGATGTTAGTGAGACTTCAAAAAATGAAATCTTAAAAGGACTTAATAATTTAAAGAAGAAATTAGATGCTGCAATAAATGAAAAGAGTAACGAGAAGGACGCGACAGATATTCTTCAAAAAGTTTTTGGTGAAAGATTTCCAACTGGAGAAGATGCTGATAAAGATATAGCAGAGAGTACGGCAGGACCAATAAAATTAGGGAATGAGGATAAGCATTTTGCATAAAGATGTATATGAATATTTAGTGGAAAATGGAATTTCCTGCGAATATATGGAGAAAGAAAAACAAATAAAGATTTTCATTCAAATTGAAGGAAAACAGTATGAATTACGCATGAAATTTCCACAATATTATCCTTATGAATTTCCAGAAATTTATATCGAGGATCAAAAAGAACTTTGTATACCACATTTATATACAGACAATAAATTGTGCTTATATGATACAAACGAAGTATTGCCAAATCCGGAACGATATCGAGAAGAAGCCCTGGAGAGTGTCAGACGTGCAAAAGATTTATTGGTAAGTAGCGAAAAACAAGAAAATATAATTGATTATCAAATAGAGGCGCTTTCTTTTTGGGATGCTAAGGCAACTGGAAAAATTGATTATCTAGGATCTGGAAATATAGATACACATTTATTGTGGAGTTGTGAATGGTTAGATGACTGGTTTGTAGTTGCAGATACTCAAGATAAAATTGAAGAATTTTTTGACAATTCTTATGGCTTACAAAAACCTAAAAATGCTATTTTTAAGAAAGCGTTATTTATAAATATAGGAACATCAGTTCTTGTGCATCTTTATACAATTCAGGATATACATGATTTGATTCCGCAGAAAGAACTATCTAAATTTTACAGTTTTTTAGTAAGTAATCAAGGCGAAGGATTGATAATTTTATGTGCAGATAATGGTATCGGTTCATGTCTTTTGGCATTAAAGATAAATCTATTATCTAATGGCATAGAACCATCACATAGAAATATAAAAGGCATGTTGGTGGCAAATAAAAGCCGGAAGTTTAAGCGGCTTAAATTAAAGAATTTTGAGATGAAAAGGTTGTTTACACGAGGCGGAGATGGAAGTGCTGCTTTTGACAAAAAATGTTTACTAATAGGTTGTGGTTCAATAGGGAGCTATGTAAGTAAAGCGATAATAGATACAGGTATTACCGATAATATAACATTACTGGATAATGATAATTTGAATATTGAGAATTTGGCCCGGCATTTATGTGGTAGTCAGTATCTACTTTTTCCTAAACCTAAATCAGAGGTTCTTAAATCAGAATTACTTAAACATTATCCAGCAATGAAATGTAATTCCATAGTAGGAAATGTATGGGAATATCTCTTGAAGCATTGTTCTTTAATAAATGATTTTGATATTATTTGGGTTTGTGTTGGAAATACAGTAATTGAAAAAAAGATTATACAACTTATCAAAGAAAAAGTCATTCATAAAGAATGTATTATTTTATGGGTAGAACCGTATTTGATTGCAGGTCATGCTTTGATCTTGCAAAAGGAAATTGATGAAAGTACGGAAAAAAGTATTTTTGATGTGAACGGAGCGTTCAATAATAATGTTTTAAATGATAGTAAGGAATATTTAAAAAGTGAAGCAGGATGTCAGAGTGCATATGCACCATATGCAGGATTCGAGGCACAGAAATTTGTTCTGGATTTTTTAGATGTTTACTATAGAAAAATCTATTCTAAAGAAGAGAAATATAATTATGAATTTACTTGGATTGGAAAAATGAAATGGGCTAGGCAGAAAAAATTCAATATTAAATCTAAATGGCGGGCAAAAGAGGATAGATTTATGGAATTGAAAAGGATCGACAATCAATGAATTATGAGATTAACAACTTAAAAATTATTGTGAAAGACGAGGTAATTGATAATATAAAAAAATCCTATTGGTCAAATCTTAAATATGAGACAGGAGGAATCCTGCTTGGAAAATTTAATAGGAAAAACAAACTTATAGAAATATCAGAAGTTTATGAATTGAAAACAAGTCTTTTTTCAAAAATTTTATACAAAAGGAATGCAAGAAAAGCACAAAAAATTATTAATAAGAGGTGGAAAGAAACAGAAGGGATAATAAATTATATCGGAGAATGGCATACTCATCCGAATATGCTGGCACATCCATCAGGAACAGATATTAATTCATTAAAAGAGATTCATGATAAAGTAAAACATGTATTACCGGGTACTATATTGATAATTGCAGGAAAAGACGAAAATATCAATTTGATAGTACAGAGTGGTGATATTATTGAAATGAGAATATTATCGAAAGAAAAGGAGAGAAAAGAGTAAAAATGCATCCATATACAATTGATACAGGTATAAGAAAGAAAATTCTTTGGGTGATATTTATTGTAAGCATAATTTTATCATCTTTTTTAACATATTGGCTTGAAGGAAGTATTACGAGTGCGAGAAACTGGTTGCAACAGTTTGCGTGGATTAGGCAGATAGTTGATATATGTGATGGGTTTGGTGTGACAACAAATTTTATTGGGGTTCCATTTTTATATGTAGCAATATATTATTTTTTCGATAATGTTTTATGGAGAACAAAGTGGTTCAAAAAAATTCTTAATGTTCCTGATTTGCGCGGGCATTGGGAAGGAACACTTACGTCCAATACATATCAAAAAACCATAAATATGGAATTGGATGTGAAACAAACGTGGAGTAAAATTAGCTTTGTTTCAACATTTCCAAAATCGAAATCAGAAAGCAATGTTGCATCGATGTTTATCGAAAGGGATGGAATAATAAAAGTAGGATTTGGATTTATAAATCACAGTAGGGAATTACCACATCAGTATGATGGGTATAATATCTTAGAAATGGATAGTGATACACATTTATTTGGACGTTATTTTAACAATCGTGATAATAATAATGTGGGTAATAGTGGCGGAAACATTGGAACGTTTGATTTAGATAAACAAAAATAAAATACTAGATAGTAAAGAATGAGCAGGTGATAAGCCTGCTTTTTTCATCCACAATATTTAAGAGTACACAGTACACAAATGTACATACCGTTAAACCTCCTATTTTCAAGGCATAAAGGGATAGGGGTACAGTTTACAGACGAGCCTACAGGAAATCTTGATTCCAGAACAAGCCAGGAGGTTCTGGGACTTCTGAAGCTGACCGGAGAGCGGTTTCAGCAGACCATTGTGATGATCACTCATAATGAGGCTATGGCTCAGCTTTCCGACCGGGTGATCCGCATTGAGGATGGAAAGATCGTAGGAGGGGAGCAGTATGAAAAATAATAATCAAAAAGTAATCCGCCGCCTTTCCATGCGCAGTCTGAAAAACAACAGAATGCGAAATACCTTTGCCATTGCGGCAATCGCGCTTACCTGTATGCTGTTTACTACACTGGCAGCTATGGGAACCGGAATTTCTGATGCCATGCAGGAATCTACCATGCGGGAGGTGGGAGGAAGGTTTCATGCAGGACTGAAGGCTGCAACAGCTGAACAAATGAAAAAAGCAGCAGCAGACAGCCGGGTAAAAGATTACAGCTGGAATATATTTCTTGGCGTAGCAGAAAATCTGAATAAACGACAGTATGAGATCAGGCTGGCACAGGGAAAGGAGGAACTGGAAAATTCGTTTATTCAGCTGGAAGAGGGGACTCTGCCTCAAAAAGAAGATGATATTATTGCAGATACCTATCTTCTGGATGAGTTGAAGCTTCCTCACAAGTTGGGTGGGGAGATACCTTTGGAATTTACCTTTCACGGGAAAAAGATCACAAAGACTTTCCGGGTGTGCGGCTGGTATGATGGAAACAGTCTGGGACATGCCTCGGAGCTTTATGTATCAGAAACTTTCTGGAATCAGTTAAAGGGAGAACTTACAGACAGAGATTTTAAGGAATGGGGAAAGGCCAATCCTCAGGATGCAGGCGTTGGTCTGTATTCCGTTGGCCTGTATTTTGACAGTGCAAAAAACAGTGAGGAAACAGTCCGTTCTGTGATCCGGGATGCAGGATATTATCCAAATGGAGAGGCTGAGGGACACAGCTGGGAAGAATCACTTGATTATGGTGTGAACTGGGCGTATATGCAGAATCGGGCAGAAAATTTAGATCCCCTGACAATAGTGGTTTTATGCTCTGCGCTTGTGATTATTCTGCTGGCCGGATATCTGATCATTTATAATATTTTTTATATTTCTGTATTTCAGGATATCCGTTTTTATGGATTGTTAAAAACAGTGGGCACTACAAAGAAACAGATCAGAAGTATGATACGTAGACAGGCCATGATTTTGTCGGCAGTGGGAATTCCCATTGGACTTGCATCAGGATATGCGGTGTCAGATCTTATTTTTCCTTTTGTAATGGAAATGACAGCCTATACAGATCTGGATCTTAAAATAAAATTCCGGCTGTCAGTGGCAGTATTTGGAATTTTGTTTGCCCTGATCACAGTATTTATCAGCTGTCGCAAACCGGGAAAAATTGCAGGAAGTGTTTCTCCTATCGAAGCTATTCGTTATACAGAGGGAAACAGAAGCCGTAAAAAGAACAAAAAATCAGAAACCGGCGCTCAGATTCACCGTATGGCTCTTTCCAATCTGGGACGCAGCAGAAAAAAGACAGCTTTGGTTCTGGTTTCTCTATCCATGAGCACGATACTTCTCTGTATGGTTCTCACAGGGGTGGGAAGCTTTCGTGTGGATGCCTATCTGGAACAAAGGCTTCTGGGAGATGTTCTGCTGGCATCAACGAATATTGTGGGAAACGGGGCAGTAAGAGTTGTTGATTATGAATTGGACAAAGACTATGTAAAGCTGGCAGATTCACAGCCGGGAGTGATTTCCAAAAATGAATTATGGCAGGTCTATGGAATCGCAGATATTTTTATGGATGAGAAAGCCCTGAACCGTTATCGGAAATATCAGGAGGAAGGAAAGCTTCGTCAGGATGAATGGGGTATGGAGGTTATTCATAATGCAAAAGAAAAACAGCAGCTTGATACAAGGATCTATGCCTATGATGAAGCTGTACTGCCAAAGTTGAAGGTACTGAAGGGAGAACTGGATCTGCAGAAATTTGCCCAGGGAGGTTACGTTCTTCTCACTGATATTATAGGAGATTATACAGCCGGCGCTTCTGTGTATGAACCAGGAGAAAAACTGAAAGTTCTTGAGGCCTCAGAGGATTCGGATTTTATAGAAACAAAGGATGAAAATGGAAATTCCACAGGTGGTTACTGGGAAAACCTGAAGGAAACAGAATATGAGGTAATGGCAATCGTGGAAATTCCGGCAAGTATGACAGATCAGTCTCGGCCGGTCAACGGTGTACAGGCGGTGCTCCCAAAGAAGGATGTACAGAACAGCCTTGACAGCTGGTGCTTCGGCATTTCTTATGAGGTAGAAGAGGAATATCTGGAGCAGTTTACGCAGGCGGTTAAGGATTATTCAGAGAATGTAAATAAAAATATGGGATATCTGACAAAGAGCAGTCTGGAAGAGGGGTTCCAGACCATGATCGGTTCAATCCGTATGATAGGTATTGCACTCAGCGCCGTGATCGCCTTTATTGGTATTTTGAATTTTATTAATTCTATTATTACCGGAATACTTGCCAGAAAGCATGAATTTGCAGTTTTGTGCAGCATAGGAATGACCGAGCAGCAGCTGAAGCGGATGATTTTGGAGGAAAGCCTGTATTATGTTCTGATCTCAGGAATCATCAGCGTGTCTCTGGGCACTGCTCTTTCCAGAATAATTCTTTTGGCTCTGAATAACGTGATCATGTTTTTTGCTTATCGTCCGAATTTCCTGGCATTTGTGATCATGCTTCCGCTGTTTCTTGTTCTGGCAGCTCTGGTGCCTTATCTGGCTTATAACCGGATGAAAAAAGAAAGTATTGTGGAACGGCTCCGTAATACTGAGGAGTAAAAGAGAATATGAAAGCTGTACAAGTCAGTTGGTGAAATGTCCGGTGCAGTGTGGGTGAAACGCTCATGTTGCACCGGGTTTTTTTCGTAAAAAATATTTATTGTGATATTGATTTTTGACTTATTTTAACTTAAATATTGTATCTTAACTTAAAAAGAGTTATAATGCAGAAAAAGAGTTAAGAGTGTAGGTGATGACATGGAATATCTCGATAAAGTTCTTGGAGTTAAGGTTATCTATGAGGATGTGGAGTTTAAGCACTTACCCAATTTTATAGCAACAAGGTATCGCTTACAGATGGTGTCTATGAATGAGCAGAAGGCGGTTTTTCTTTATCTTAAGACAGAACTGGAACGGATTGAAGTACTGAAAAAGCATATTGCCCGGATACAGAAAAATGAGAACTTACCCGTTGTGCTGGTGCTAAAAGAACTTAGCTTTCGCCAGAAAGAATATTTGATTCGTGAGAAGATCCCTTTTATTGTAGAAGGAAAGCAAATTTATTTGCCTTTTATGGCGATATATTTGCAGGAACGGTGCAATGCTGAAAAAAAGTTACGGGAAGAAATACTTCCATCGGCGCAGATGCTTCTGCTGCATTTCATTTACGGAGGCGCACAAGAACTATCCACAAGTCAGGCTGCGAAGGATTTGGAACTGACACCTACTTCTATATCGAGGGCATCGAAACAGCTTGAAGAAATGGGATTGCTGCATATCAGGAAAGTAGGTGTGCATAGGATTCTGCAATCTGAGGATTCTCCGAAAATACTGTTCCAGAAAGCAGGAGATAAGTTGTTGAACCCAATAAAACGAACGGTTTATATTCCGAAAGAATGTGTGGGAACAGACTTGCTGGAAAGTGGATATTCGGCATTGGCAGAGTGTTCCATGCTGAATGCACCGAATGTTAAATGTTATGCGGCAGAAAGAATCTCTCAATGGAAAGGTGTTATGACTAATAGCTTGCAAGATTCGCAGGTGCAAGTGGCCGTAGAAATGTGGAGATACAATTCACGAAAATTGTCTGCGCGAAATGTTGTAGATGAACTTTCGCTGGCATTGGCATTGAGAGAAGATGCAGATGAACGAGTTGAAGAAGCAGTTGAAGAAATGTTGAATGAACTGTGGAGGAAAATAGATGGTTACAGGAATTGACAGTTTTAAGGAATGGTTCAAGGAAAGTGAAGAGCAGTATGCTATTATTGGTGGAACGGCGTGTGACATTCTGATGGCGGAGGAAGGACTGGACTTCCGTGCAACAAAGGATATTGACCTTGTCTTGATTATAGAAGCAGTTGATGCAAATTTTGGAAAGAAATTCTGGGAATATGTAAAACAGGCGGGATATGAGCATTGCAACAAAAGTTCGGGAGTACCGCAGTTTTATCGGTTTAGTCACCCGATCACGAATCAGTATCCTGCGATGATTGAACTTTTTACTCGAAAACCGGATGCTATTCAGCTTCCAGAAGATGCAGCTTTAACGCCGCTGCCCATGGATGAAGATATTTCGAGCCTGTCTGCTATTCTTTTGGATGAGGATTACTATGAATTTTTGAAACAGGGAAAAGTCACTGTTGGTGGAGTGACTGTTTTGGATGCGGCATACTTGATTCCGTTTAAGGCAAAAGCATGGATGGATTTGACGGATCGTAAAGTCACAGGAGAACACGTTGACAGCAAAAACATCAAGAAACATAAGAACGATGTTTTCCGTCTGACGGAATTGCTTGATCCCGCGGTCAAGACTGCGGTTCCCCAAGGAGTTTATGCCGATATTCAAGAGTTTGTTCAGCGGATGAAAAATGAAAACGTGGATACTAAGCAATTAGGGCTGGTTGGCAGAACAAAGGAGGAGATTCTGGAAGAATTGAAAGAAATGTATGAGACACTTTAAATAGATATTTGAACAGATATGGGCATTCATCGTGCCGCCGGACTGAACTGCTTGTAGAATGCAGTTCGTTGCACGTCTGCGAGAATGGCAGCGCAAAAAGATACTATACTCAGCCCGGAGGGAGGCGCACACTATGCAGATTACTGACCTTAAGATCCGCAACTTTAAATCCATTAAAAATCTTCATATTGCCGACATTGAGAATGCTTTGATCTTGGTAGGCCAGAATAACACGGGAAAAACAGCAGTGCTGGATGCTGTCAGAGCAGTCAGTGGCGATTATCAGATTCAGCAGGAGGATTTTCTGGAAGATTACCCTAATATAGAGATTATGGTAAAACTGAGGATTACCCAGGAAGATCTTACAAGACTGCAGAAAAAGCGTATGATCAGTCCCTACCGGAATTACGCTTCCTGGTATCAGGATTTTTGCCGGAAGCTGCCCTCCTATCAGGATGGGATTCTGACCTTTGAGTTTGTGGCAAACAGGCAGGGAAGAATCCGGTACAGTGACGGTTATCAGAAAAACAATATCAGCATTCCAAAGCTTTTTCCAAGAGTTTATTATATAGACGCCCAGAGAAAGCTGGATTTTCTGCAGGAAAACCTTCTGCTTTTGCAGGAGGATGAGCTGCTGAAGCAGATGCGTTCTGACTGCTGTATGTTTGACCGGGCCAAAACCTGTACCCACTGTTTTTCCTGTATTGGCTATCTGAAGCAGAAAACAGTTCAGGAGCTGAACGCTTTTGAGACGGCAAGACTTCTGGATTATAAGCTTTATCAGCTGAATCTGAATGATTTTTCCAGACGGGTGAATGAGAGGTTTCGGAAAAACGGAGGGAAAGAGCAGATTTTTTATTCCATGAACCGGGATATTGAAAAGATGCTTTCTGTTACCGCAGAGGTTTATGATGAAAAGCAGAAAAAATATAAGTCCATTAATTCTCTTGGAAAGGGAATGAGAAGCATTTATATGCTGTCTCTTCTGGAAACCTGTGAGGAAACAATGGATGATGCGACGGATCTGATCATTGTGGAGAATCCGGAAATTTTTCTTCATCCAAAGCTCCAGAATGAATCCGGGGATATCCTGTATCGTCTTTCCAAAAAAAGCCAGGTGATTTTTTCTACTCATGCGGCAAATCTTCTGTCGAATTTTAACAGCAGACAGATCCGGCAGATGGTTCAGGGGGAGGACGGATATGCCAGAATCAGTGAAAAAACAGATATCAGCGAAGTTCTGGATGATCTGGGATATTCGGCAGGAGATCTGATGAATGTAAATTTTGTGTTTATTGTAGAAGGAAGGCAGGATAAATCAAGACTGCCTCTGCTTCTGAAAAAATATTATTCAGAGATGTATGATGCAGACGGAAACCTTCAGAGGATTGCGATCATTACTACAAACAGCTGTACCAATATCAAAACCTATGCCAATCTGAAATATATGAATCAGATTTACCTGAAAGACAATTTCCTTATGATACGGGACGGGGACGGCAGGGACAGAGAAATGCTGAAGCACCAGCTCTGTAAATACTATGAGGAAAGGAATCAGGAGGATGTGGACAGACTGCCGCGGGTAATGCCGAAAAATGTACTGATCCTGAAGTATTATTCTTTTGAGAATTATTTCCTGAATCCAACCGTGATGGCCCAGCTTGGGATCGTGGAGTCTGAACAGGAATTTTATAAGATTTTTCTGGCAAAATGGAAAGAGTATCTTCACCGGATCAGCAGTGGGAAAAAGCTTACAGAGGTTCTTGGAAAGGATCTGGAAACAACAGAGGATGTGAAAACTCATATGGAGGAGATCAGAATCTATATGAGAGGCCATAATCTTTATGATATTTTTTATGGCAGGTACAAAAAGCAGGAGACAGAGATTCTGACTCAATATATTGAGCTGGCGCCAAGGGAGGATTTTGCAGATATCCTGGATTCCATTGAACGTTTTATTTATTTTGAAAGCCGGAAAAACTGAGAGAAATATCTTTTGAGAGATAACGCAGAGCTGTGGTGATCTTTTGCATGGAGATTATCTGAAATTTTACATTTTATAAAAAGGTTTGATATACATTTAACAAGTGCATGCAGGTGAATTTTATTTTGCACTGATAAGATATGTTCCTGTAAGGAGGCAAAAAGCTTCCATAACTGTAATCTCAATAAAATGAAAGAAACAGGAAAAGGAGAGCAAAATTCTATGAATGCAAAAAAAATCAGTGCGTTACTGCTGGCAGCAGCCATGATGATCCCATGTGCGGCACCGGCACAGGTATATGCGGCAGAGACAGCTCAGGAAGAAACGGCAGCACAGGATGCAGAGGTAAAGGCACCGAAATATATTTTCCTTTTTATTGGTGACGGAATGAGTTATCCTCAGATTCAGACAACAAACTATTACCTGAATGCCATAGAGGATGACGGAGATGATATTCTCACAAGTGAAAGCAAACTGAATATGATGAAATTTCCGGTAGCAGGTTCAGCACAGACCTATGACAGCACCTCTTTCTGTCCGGATTCCGCATCCACAGCAACCTCTATTTCTACCGGACATAAAACCTACAGCGGAACCATTAATATGGATGAGAAAATGGAAACTTCCTATGAGACTATTGCAGAAAAGCTGAAAAAACAGCTTGGCTATAAGGTGGGAATTCTTTCTACAGTAAATCTCAATCATGCTACCCCGGCAGCTTTTTACGCTCATCAGGCATCCAGAAACAATTACTATGAAATCGGACAGGAAATGATCGCCAGTGAATTTGATTATTTTGCAGGCGGCGGTCTGAAAAAGCCTGCCGGAGAGGACGGAGACAAGACTGATCTCTATCAGCTGGCACAGGAAGCAGGCTATAAAGTAGTAAAAACTCAGGCTGAGACAGAGGCGCTGACAGCAGAAGACGGAAAAGCAATTGTCATTGACGAGACTCTGGCAGATGATGATGCCATGAGCTATGATATGGACCGTGTGGAAGGCGAATGGGCGCTTGCAGACTATGTGGAAAAAGGCATTGAGGTTCTGGATAATGACACAGGCTTCTTTATGATGGTAGAAGGCGGAAAAATCGACTGGGCCTGCCATGCAAATGATGCGGCAGCTACCATTACAGATACTGTGGCTATGGACAATGCAATTGGAAAAGCAGTAGAGTTTTATAATGAACATCCGGACGAGACTCTGATCCTGGTAACAGGAGATCATGAAACAGGCGGTATGACTATTGGTTTTGCAGGAACAGATTATGATACCTTCCTTACAAACATCAGCAACCAGAAAATTTCCTATGCAAAGTTTGATTCTGATTATGTAGCTGGATATAAAGAAAACAAAACAGATTTTGACACGGTTATGAAAGACATTACAGAGCTTTTTGGACTGCAGGCTCCTCAGGGAGAAGCGGACGCCACCAATCAGGCAGACAGCAAGGACGTACATCCGGAGGGAGAAGAAAGCGGTACTCTGGTAATGACAGACTATGAATACAACAAGCTGAAAGCAGCCTATGACGAGACTATGAGCCGTACAGGAGAGGAAGAAGAATTCGGTCAGGAGGAGTATCTTCTTTATGGAAGCTATGAGCCTCTTACCGTAACCATTACCCATATCCTGAACAATAAATCCGGAATTAACTTTGCTTCCTATGCACATACAGGACTTCCGGTAGAGGTTTTTGCAATGGGCGCAGAGCAGGAGCAGTTTGACGGCTACTATGACAATACAGATATTTTCAATAAGCTGGCAGCAATTACAGGAGTACAGTAAGGAATGAAAAACAGACTGAAAAAAAGCTCTGTTTCCTTAATTGCCATACTTCTGATGGTCATCCTCATAGTTCTTCCCACGGGCTATGAGGATGCTGTTATTTTTAAGGGAACAGATAAGATTAAGGCAAAGGTGGTTTCTACAGATGAGAGCACTGTAAAAAGCTCCGGTCTGATCCAGTCAGGAGAGCAGTTCTGTCAGGTGGAGCTTCTTGGCGGCAAATTCAAAGGGGAGACAACCAGAGCAGTAAATATGCTCAGCGGCTCTCTGGAATCTGATAAAATGTTTAAAAAAGGCGATATTGCTCATGTGGTTGTCAGCTATAATGATGACGGGATCACCTCTGTAACCATGAGCGATCATTACCGGTTGGACAAAGAGTTTCTTCTGGCAGGGATGTTTGTGATTCTTTTGATTGCTTTTGCAGGATGGACAGGACTCAGAGCAGTGTACTCCTTTGTGATCACCATACTGACTATCTGGAAAATCCTTGTTCCGGCTTATCTGGGCGGGATCAACCCGGTGTGGTGCGGGATTCTTATTACAGGGTTTCTGACTTTGATCATTATTTTTCTGGTGTATGGGTTTGACCGGAAAACCGTGGCGGCAACAGGAGGCGCTCTTCTGGGCGTTCTGATCACCTGTGTGATCGGGTGTATTTTTACAGATGCGTTTAAAATCCACGGGGCGGTAATGGCATATTCAGAGAGCCTTTTATACTCTGGCTATCAGGATCTGAATCTGACGAAAATATTTATGAGCGGTATTTTTATCGGAGCTTCCGGCGCCATGATGGATCTTGCTGTGGATATCACCTCTGCGGTGAATGAGGTGGTGCATAAAAAGCCTTCTATCGGATGGAAAGAGGCGGCGCGTTCCGGCATGAATGTGGGACGGGCGGCTATGGGAACCATGACAACTACTCTTCTTCTTGCCTATTCCGGCGGCTATATTGCGCTTCTTATGACTTTTATGGCACAGGGAACACCCATAGAGAATATTCTGAATTACAAGTATGTGTCAGCGGAAATTCTGGATACCATTGTGGGAAGCTTTGGGCTTGTGACCGTTGCGCCATTTACAGCGCTTACCAGTGCAGTCCTTCTTACCGGAAAGAAATATAAGGATCAGGTTGCCCGGGAGCTTGAGGTAGAAGTTTCTGTTCAAAAAACAGAGCAAAATATTTCTGATGCAGAGCCCTGCGAGGCAAGCTGAAGTTTCAGAGGTGGTATCTGAGTAAAGGTTATGGAATTGTTTTTATTGGCAGACCCATTATAATGCAGACAGAGAGCTTGTTGCTGTGAACGGCAATGAGCGTTCTGTCTGTTCTTTATTGCAGGGAATTTTTATATACTGTAGAGGCAGAGTGTGGTAAACTGATATAAAAATCAGGCAGTCAGAGGACTGTATGTGGATAACTGCAAATTTTCAGGACAACAGGGAGGATATCATGAATATTTGTGTATATGGCGCTGCTAGCGCAAGGCTTGAAGAAATTTATTACAAAAAGACACAGGAGCTTGGAGCTCTGATGGGAAAGCAGGGACACGGACTTGTGTTTGGAGGGGGAGCAACCGGAATGATGGGAGCAGCCGCAAGAGGCGTGCATTCAGAAAACGGATATATTTTGGGGATTGCTCCCAGGTTTTTCGATCAGCCGGGAGTTCTGTATGAGCATTGTACAGAGTTTATTTTTACAGAAACCATGAGAGAGCGGAAACAGCTTCTGGAAGAAAGATCCGATGCTACCATAGTTGCGCCCGGAGGTATTGGAACTTATGAAGAGTTTTTTGAGATCCTGACACTGAAAAGTCTTGGAAGAATTGACCGTCCGGTTGTTCTTTTTAATATCAATGGATATTATGACAGGATGAAAGCCCTTCTTGAGCATACAGCAGATGAGAAGTTTATGGACAGAGAAATCCTTGATCTCTGCCGTTTTATGGAAGATCCTGAAGAAATTCTGAATTATATAGAAAATTATAAAAGATAAGGTGATTCAGCTGTGAGCCTCTGCTTTATGATTCAGCTGGAGTATTCCCGGTATGGAGCGAATAAGAGGATAGAGGATGCAGGCGATCACCAGCCCGCCGGCTCCCTGGATCAGATTAGCGGGGACACTTGCGGAAGCTCCGGCCACACCGTACATTATGGATTCGCATAAAAAATATCCTCCGGCTACCAGGATGATATCTGCTATACCGCCAAGAATTACAGACGGGTAATGACTTTTGAAATATTTTCCCATATGCTGGTAAAGAATACCTGAGGACAGGGCTACCAGTCCTTTAATTGCCAGAGTGATAGGTACATAAATAAAATAACCGCCAAGAAGGTCAGCCAGGGCAGAACCTATGCCTCCAGCCAAAAAGCCCCAGGATGGACCGAGAATTATACCGCAGAGAATTACAAGGGCGTCTCCGGGATGGATATAGCCTCCGGTTCCCAGGGTGGGAATTCGTACGGACATGGTAGCCGCACAGGTCAGTGCTGCAAGAAGAGCAGCACTGACCATTTTTTTTAGATTGTCGTTAGTCGTAGTACTGTTCATTGTCAGGTTTCCTCCTGTTATTATAGAATACATATACCTTACAATATAACTGCGCATTAAAAAAGATGCAATTTTAATAAAAAATAGAGGGACAATATTCGGAAAATCCTGCAAATGTAAGGATTACGACAGACGGTTACTTCTGTTTATCTGTGATAACGACTTTTGGGGATGATAAGCGGAGTTTTTGAAACGGGATCCTGTATGATCGTGCAGTCCAGACCATAAATCTCTTTCATAAGCTCAGGAGATATTACCTCATTGGGTGAACCCTGGGCAGTCAGCTTTCCGTTATGCATGGCAAAAATATAGTCAGCGTACCTGGCAGAAAGATTAATATCATGGAGAACCATAATGATAGTAGTACGCCGTTTTCTGTTCAGCTCTGTGAGAAGATCCAGAATTTCTACCTGGTAGGAAATATCCAGAAAGGTAGTGGGTTCGTCCAGCAGCAGAATATCCGTCTGCTGTGCCAGGGCCAGTGCAATCCACACCCTCTGGCGCTGTCCGCCTGAGAGCTCATCTACGCTCCGGTCTGCCAGGTTTGTAATTCCCATCATTTCCAGAGCATCGGAAACAGCAGAAAAATCATCAGAACTCAGTCCGCTGAAGGTCCGGCGATAAGGGAAACGCCCTCTGGAAACCAGATCTGTAACCTTGATACCCTCAGGGGTAACCGGCGTCTGGGGAAGAAGACCGAGAGTCTGTGCCAGCTGTCGGGAGGGAAGAGAGGAGATATGCTTTCCATCAAGGGTTATGGTTCCTTTAGAGGGTTTCAGAAGCCGCGCAAAGGTTTTCAGTAAGGTGGATTTTCCGCATCCGTTTGCACCCAGTATAACGCTGATTTTGTTTTGGGGAACAGAGATGCTGATATCGTGAAGAATTGTCTGTTTGTCATATCCGGAAAAAAGCCTGTCAGCGGCAAGTAAATGTTCATTCATCAGATTTAATCTCCTTTATGATTTATGCGAAGAAGCAAAAATAGCAGATATGGGGCTCCCAGGATACCTGTGATCACACCAACAGGATAGCGGGAGGGAAGAGTAAACTGTCCCACCAGATCGGAAATCAGGATCAGAATACTGCCTGTAAGGGAGGCGGCAAGCATGCTGCTTCGTCCTCTTCCGGAAATCCGAGCAGCAATGGGACCGGAGAGAAAGGCTACGGAAGCAATGGGGCCGGTGACAGAGGCGGCAAAAGCTGTCAGTACCAGAGCAAGCAGAATCAGAAGAAGCCTGGTTATACTGACTGGAATTCCCAGGGTGACAGCATGAGCTTCCCCAAGCTGAAGAATCAGAAGATGGCGGCTCAGAAGCAGGATGCCAAGTCCGGCAGTAAAGACAACGGCAGCCAGTGCCGGCACCGTATCCATTTTTACGCCGTTCAGACTTCCAGAAAGCCACCGCAGAGCACTGGCAACGTCATATTCCGATGCTTTCAGAAGCATCCAGGATATGATGGAATTCAGAAAAGCCTGCATACCGATTCCGGTGAGGATCAGCCGGGTATTAGAGAAGCCGTTTTTATGGGAAAGAAAATAAATCAGTGCAGAAACCAGAAGTCCGGAAAAAACAGCCATTACAGCCACAATTCCATAGTCCAGCTTAAGAATCAGAATCCCGAATACGGCAGCAACACTGGCGCCGGAAGTGACGCCGATAATATCCGGACTTGCCAGGGGATTGCCCAGAAGCTGCTGAAAGGTATTTCCTGACAGGCCAAAGGCCATGCCGCAGAGAATGGCAGTGAGCATTCTGGGAAATCTCAGTGTACGTATCGTAAAGGCTGCACCCCCTGCATCTGTTCCGGAAAGAACGCGAAGGACAGTTTCGGGGGAATAAATGGTATTTCCATAGAGCATCATAACCGCAGTCAGGGAAAGTGTGAGCAGAAGCAGGATTCCTGTGGTAAGGATATAACGTCTCTGGCGTTTCAGGTATCCTGCTGTAATTGCTGATGGGGAAATATCCTGTTTTTTCATAGAGAACGTACCTTTACCTTTCTGATGATAAAAACAAATACAGGGGCGCCGATCAAAGTAGTGATAATTCCTGATTCCAGTTCACCGGGACGGCCGAGAACCCGGCCAAGAACATCTGAAATAAGAAGGAGACAGGATCCGCAGACTGCAGATACAGGAATAATCCGGCGCATGTCAGAACCAAGGAGAAGCCTTACCAGGTGAGGAATCATCAGACCGATAAAACTGATGGGACCGGCAAGTGCTGTGGTTGAGGCGCATAAAAGAACACTGGCAACAGTACTGACTGCACGGATTAGGGGAACGTTGAGTCCAAGGCCGGTGGCGGCCTCATCTCCCAGTGCCAGGGTGTTTAGCGAAGACGCCAGAAATATGCACAGAATAAAGCCTGTCAGAAAATAGGGGAGGAGCAGGCGGATGTCACTCCATGCAGCGCCGCTGATGCTTCCGGTCTGCCAGAAACGAAACTGATTCATAACCTGTGTGTTGGGAAGCATGACAGTATTTACCAGAGACTGAAGAGCAGTGCTGGCAGCAGCGCCGGCCAGAGCCAGCTTTACCGGAGTAGCCCCCTCGTGTCCTGCAGATGCCAGTCCATAAACCAGAACAGCAGTAATGGACGCACCTGCAAAAGCAAGCCAGATGTACTGGTTTCCCGAGCTGATGTGAAAAAAGGCAATACCGCAGACAACAAAAAGAGAGGCGCCGGTATTTACTCCCAGAATACTGGGATCCGCAATGGGATTACGGGTGACAGCCTGCATGACAGAACCGGAAACGGCCAGAGCAGCGCCGGCCAAAATTCCAAAAACAGTCCGGGGAATCCGTGCCTGGACCACGGAAGCATCAAAGGAGTCTGAGGCAAAATGAAAAAGACTGCGGAATACGGTCTGAAAGCTTACGGCTTTGGAACCGTAAGCTACAGACAGAAGTGCGCAGAACAGCAGACTGAGAATACACAGCAGAACCGTCATGGTAAACCGGCGGTTTTTCATTGAATTTGCTCCTGGGCTTCAGATAACAGTGACAGATACTCATCAATCTCATATGGAATAGAAAGGATAGATGGAGTGGAGGCACCTGCCAGGGCAGAAGTGCTGTCGATCAGGGCAACTGCTCCGTTTTTTACAGCAGGTATCTGGCTCATAAGTTCATCTTCCTGAAGTGCGTCCAGAAGCGACTGATCTCCATATACAACAATCATATCCACATCCTTTAACTGATCCGCATTTTCACGGCTGACAGTAATGGAAAAATCAGAGGTATTTTCAGCCAGCTCTTTTACACTTTCCGGAAATTCCAGTCCAAGATCCAGAAGATAGGAGGCTCTCGGATCAGAAGGCATATAGATATAGAAGGAACTAAGATCGTCGGCGCTGATCCAGCAAAAGGCTGCTTTGGTACCTTTCAGATCAGGATAGTCCGCAAGCTTTTCTTCAATCAGAGCCTCAACCTCTGCAACCTTCTCTTCACCCTCTTTTTTCATACCCATACCAGTGGCATTTTCAATGGTCTGCTCTTTCCAGGTAGTCTGCCAGGGGGCTTCCTTATAAGGGACAACAGGGGCAATCTGGCTGAGGATTTCATATTCCTCCTGGGTAAATCCGGAATAGGAAGCCAGTATTACATCCGGATGGGAGTCGCTGATTGCTTCATAATCTAAACCGTCAACATCATTAAATACTACTGGAGAATCAACTCCAAGAGACTGAAAAGCTTCATCTGTCCAGGGGTGAAGATTGTTTTCAGTGACAAGCCCATAGTTTGCAGCAGAAACTCCTACGGGAGCAACTCCAAGAGCCAGGGGAGTATCCTGATTTTCCCATCCTACGGTAGCAACACGTTCAGGTTTGCTTTCTATCACAGTTTCTCCAAAAGCATGTTCAATAGTAAGGGGATAAGAGACTGCTGTATCCTCGTTGTTTTGTGATTGAGCTCCATATACGGGAATGGCAGCTAAAGAAGTGCACAGCACACATAAAATCGAAGTTTTTTTGAAGTTCATAAGAAATCCTCCCATAATAATAAAATGAGTTAGTTAGCAAAAACTAACTGAGCCGGAGTATATCACATTGCAGCAGGGATGTCAATGAGGTTTTTTTAAAGAATCGCTTTGACACAGGTTTTTGTCTTTGGGCAAATATTTCTGTACCGGAGGAGATGATTATGCTAAAATAAATAACAGATTGAGAAGGTCTGTCTAAGACAGGAGTAAACACAATAAAAGGAGAAAATTTATGGAAATACCTGAAATGCTGGATATTCTGAAACAAAGAGCACTTGCAGACAACAGGCTCCGGGAAGAATTTTTGGCGACAAGAAAAGAAGAACATCCGCTGGAAGCATTTTGTGAGAAATGCCGGGAACTGGGGTATCCTGTATATGAAATGGATCTGATTAGTGCCGGAGAGGATTTTTATGCGACGATGAGACGAAGCACCAACGGAGGTGGGGAAAATTCTCCTATGCTGGAAGGTGAAGATGATTTTTATGAGCTGTTTTTTGCCGGATTATAAAGTTGAAAACGGAGGAAAGAAAATTGAAAAGCAACAGGAGTTTTACCTTTGATGAGCTTATGACTGGAAACCGGTCGGAGGAGTTTATCGAGTCAGCGTATCCTTTTATGAAGCTGATGATGCAGTATCAGTGTGCCATGCTGGAGGTGAGGACAAAGTTTGAGGTATTGAACACAGAACTTTCTCTGGACAGCGACCGGAATCCGATTGAATCTATTTCCTGCCGTATCAAAAAGCCTATAAGTATTGCAGAAAAATTGAAACGTAAGGGACTGGAAGTGAGTCTTCAGAGTATTGAAGAAAATCTTCATGATGTGGCAGGAATCCGTATCGTGTGTTTTTTTCCAAAGGATATTTATAAGCTTGCAGAGAAAATATGTTCTCAGGATGATATCCACCTGCTGGAAAAGAAAGATTATATCGAAAATCCCAAGCCAAATGGGTATAGAAGCCTTCATTTGATTTTGGAGGTTCCTGTATTTTTTGCCAATGAAAAAAAATGGATGCCGGTGGAAGTGCAGTTTCGTACCATTGCCATGGATTTTTGGGCAAGCATTGAGCATAAAGTAAAATATAAGAAAAACATTGATGATTCTACTGCGGAAATTGTGGAAAAACTAAAAGAATGTGCGGAAGGAATCCATTCTCTGGATATGAGAATGCAGGAGATCAGTGAATATATAGACAGTAAAAGATAGGACATCGGAAATTTCCGGTGAGAACAGGAGAAAAAGATGATTGTAGAATGTCCGGCAAATACAAGACTTCAGGAGTATCTTCTGAAAAATGACATCCATATTCTTACGCCCTGCGGAGGACGCGGCAATTGTGCAAAGTGTAAGGTAAGGATACTGAAAGGGGAGGCAAAGATCAATACAATGGATCAAATCTGGTTTTCTCAGAAAGAACTGGATGAAGGATACCGGCTGGGATGCCAGGTATTTGCCAAAGAACCGCTGGCCATTGAAATATATGAAAAGTGAGGGCGTTCAAATGAAAAAAATACGAATGAGCATGCTTGCAGTGTATATGGCAGCATTGGCAGGATGTGCACAGACGAATGCACAGACGCTGTCAAAGGAACAGGTAGCTCCATATGAACTTTCGGAGAGTGAGACACAGCTTCTGGAAGCTTTTGGGATGGATCAAAATTCGCAGATTGTATCGTTTTGTGCTCCGGAAACGGTCATTACAGTTACTGCCAGGGTTTATAAACTGAAGGAGGATCTGAACTGGGAGATCATAGGGGACGGTTCCATGTCCATTGGAAAAGAAAAAGAACCTGCAGAGCAGATTTCAGGAAGCTTTACCATGCAGATACAAGATGACCGCAGCATAGATTTCCACATAAATATGGCCGGGCAGGGAGCTTTTTCCACAAAAGATATCGGGGAAAACCAGGAATATACAATTGAAGGAAAGGCTTTTTTGAAGGAAGCGCAGAAAATCGAGCTGGGTAAGGAAATTCCGGTATCAGTCCTGGTCTATGACAATGGAAACAGTATGAGAAGTTATACCACTGAGGATTATTTTGAACCGGAAAAATTTAAAGATATGGATCTTGTACAGGCAGTGACACTGGAGTTCTCGGATCAGGAGATTCACTAAAACGGAGACAAAACAAAAAAGGTCAGGTATTCTGACCTTTTTGTTTTGCCTTGCAGATCAGCTGCGTCATAGTCCCCATGGGACAGTAGACGCACCAGCTTCGAGGCTTGAACAAAACCATAGTGAAAAAACCAAGGATCGTTGAGGTCAGCATGACACTGTAAAATCCAAAGGCGAACTGAGCAATGCCTGGGTGAAGAAAGGCTCCATGATATGCCCAGCTCCAGGGAACCTTAAAGGTCCACAGTAGAGTTACCACCTGCTTCAGATCCTGTACATCGGAGAATACCAGCCAGGTATTCCAGAGCATCTGGAAGAACATGACAAAAAAGAAAATCAGAAATCCATAGCGGAACCATTTACTTTTCATCCACTTCGGAATATCCTTTTTGCGAGAAAACCCAAATCTTCCTCCCAGAAGGCCGAAAAGCTGACCTCTTCCGCAGTAGCGGTTACAGTATCCTTTTGTTCCCTTTACTACAGAGATGATCAAGGGGATAAAGAAACAAAGAAGTCCCAGCCAGGCAAACAGGATATTAAAAAATCCCAGTATCAGATATGTCAGAGATAAGATCCAAAGATAATCGTACCAGTGTTTTTTCATGCGTCCGCCTCCTGTATCACGATCACAGATGCGGGACATTCTTTTGCGCATTTGCCGCATCCGATACATGCATTCATATCTATTTTTGCCATAATACCTTTCCAAATTTCAATGGCATTTCTGGGACATACCTTCAGACAGCAGCCGCAGGCAACACAGTCACCGGTACTGACAAAGGCTTTTTTCTTTTTTCTGATCTTTTTTTCCACAGTGAGACCTCCTGAGTTTGATAGAAACAGTATAGCATGGGAGTGGGGAGGAGTCTGTGAGTTTGTCACAGTCGGTAATCGAATTTGATTCATATACCGAATGAATCCGTATAAAGCAGAAGAAAAAGAAAGACTGCATCCGAGTGAAGAAGTGACATATCTTGATCATGGTTACGATGAAGAAAAGGGAATTAGCAGAAAAACCAGCCGATATCTATACACCGATCCTCTGGGAGTGTGCAGTCTCTTTTTTTGTTAGGGCAAGGCCCTGTTTTGCATTGTGGAGTTTTTCGTTGTTCCGAAAAACGAAACTTTGAAAAACAAATAAACCACTGCGGGTGATTGAGGATGCTTCAGCTTACAGTATAAAACCTCCAGTGCCGGTAATAGACCCTTATAGGATCCAAGCAAACCACCGGCTAAGCGGGTGGTCTTGATTTAAAACGGCTTTCAGGTGAAAAGATTGACGTAATTGACTTATAGCTACAGCTGCTCATGATCTAGTTTATGACAAACGTCAAGTACGAAATTACGTGTGCTTTCTACTGCTCTGTTTGCTTTTTCTATATCTCTGGAAGTGGGCATAAAACTATCTGCCCCGGGATATCTCGTGGTAAAGTAGAATCCGTCAATAACACCCATATTGGTTTCTGCTTCATCTGGTATTTTGATTCCCATATCATCCATAATATATTTCATAAGTTTGTTCAGACTATGTGATTTTAAAATCCATTCCTTTTCGCGCATCTCATGATTTGTGTCCGGGATCGCATATTCTGAAATAATGTGTTTCAGATATCTTTCACATATATTTTGGCCAAGCGCTGCTAAAGCACTTCCTCTTACATTAGAATCGTAAGCCTGTCGAAAAAAGAGATAGTCATTTTCTGCAAAGTCAAAATATGATTCTAATGAATTTCCCATACATTAATTCCCTCCATTTTTATATTTTTATAATATAACATATTGTTATTTTTCCAGGAGTCCCCTATTACGACCTTTAAGTCCACATCTGGCAGTTCCAGTGCAGAAGGAGATACAGAACCTTTGAGTAAAATCACAACATCCCTGTATCTTTTTGTATTAAAGTCAGGTGAAAGTTCAAGCAGCAAATCAACATCACTGTTAAAATCCTGTTCTTTTCTGGCACAGCTGCCATATAAATACAGACCACTGACATAAGGGGCAATACCTGACTCTTTAATTTTACGGATAGCGTGATTTAATGAGGCTTCACTCCTTCTGATACATGTAGCATTCGCCTTTTTACTCTTTCCAACCCGCATATCTGAGTCCCCCCCCATTGTATCTTTGAAATTAAATGATATTTTGTTGCCTTCATTGTACTAGTTTATTGCCTGTTTTTCAAGATAGCATTGCTGAAAGAGAAAAAATGAATATAATAGGTACTGGATATTTATCAGTACAGATGCAATAACGCCCGAAATTCCGGGAATCTTTACCGGAGGTGTTTGGCGCAGAGAGGTGTACCGCCTCAGAAAGATTGGAGAGCTTGAGGAGCTTTGCAGTCTGCAGGAGGAAGAAATCCGGGAATGCGAGGAGAGACTGGGGGAATTGGAGACCAGACGGAAATGTCTGGAAACGGAATGGAGAAGCTTTCCAGGGAACAGAATTTAAAGACAGCGGCAAGAGAACTGGAACGCTGGGAAGAAGCGGAAGATATTATCAAATTTATAATCCGCTGTTAAATTTGATGGCTTGAAATTTTTATGGATATATATGGATTTGCTTTGGAATATGGTATAGCACTATAAATGCAGGTAAATGAAATGGAGATATAATACAGGTTATGACAAAAATTTTAATCATAGAAGATGAAATAAGACTGGCGGATGTTTTATATGACTGGTTTTACAATAAAAATTTTCAGGTGACTGTCTGCCATGATGGAATATCCGGATATGAGACAGCATTAAGAAATTCTTATGATGCAATTATTTCAGACGTAATGCTGCCAGGTATAGATGGTTTTTCCATAGTAAAAAAATTGAGGGGTATGAAAGTTTGGACACCGATTATTATGCTTACGGCCAGAGTAGAGCTGCAGGACAAATTGCAGGGATTTGATGCAGGTGCAGAAGACTATCTTACAAAACCTTTTGAAATGGAGGAACTGGATGCACGCGTAAAAGTTCTGTTAAGAAAAAATGAGAAGGGAACGGAAGCAATAGCAGAGGAAACCAGGAAGAAACCTGATTTTGTACTGGAAAAAAACAGTCGTATATTGAAAAATTCTGTTGGGAATAAAAAGGTGAAATTATCAGGAAAAGAATATGCCCTGTTGTCTTATTTTGTGAAAAATTACGACCAGGTATTGTCTAAAGAACAAATTACGGTTCGGATTTGGGGCTATGATACAGACGTAGAATATAATAATGAAGAGGTATATATTTCTTTTCTTCGTAAAAAGCTAAAGTTTATTGAAACAGATATGGTGATTGAGACCGTCAGAGGTGTGGGGTATCGTCTCAGAGGGAAAAACAATGAAACAGTTTAAGAAGATCATGGGACTACTTCTGTTGATTTATATGATTGCGGCAATATTCATTCTGGCACTCCTGAATTTTTCTTATGTGCAGAATAATAAGAATAGTATTTCCAGGATTTTGAACATGAAATTTCAGATCATATCTAATCAGAACGGAAATAAACAAGAGGAAGTTCCAAAAGAACAGGAAAGAATTAGTGGTGCCAGAAGTGAAAATGCAACAGTAATGGAGCAAAAAGAAGACAGCTATGTCAAAAAGAGCTATCTTGTAGCCAAAGCAGAGAATGGGACATTATATGTTAAAAATATGCTGCCGGATACCGGATTTTCAGAACAGGAGATCATAGAAACAGCAGAAAAATTTCTGGAAACAAAAAAAACATCTGGAAGTTATGAAAATTATCAGTTTGAAATTTCTGTTCATGAAGAGGAACTGCTCATTGCCTTTGCGGATATAACATCTCTAAAGATGGAAGAGCAGAAATATTTCATTTTTTCATTGCTGGCAGCTTTTGTTTTAGGAATATTATGGATTTATCCGGCATGGAAAATTACAGGAAAAATGATTGCACCCTTAGAGGAAGCCAACCGTTTGCAGAAAGAGTTTGTACTGTTTGCAGGACATGAACTGAAAACACCGGTTACAGTTATGAAGGCAAGTCTGGATATGCTTGAAAGAGAAGGAATTCACAGCAAATATCTTAATTATGCAGCAGAAGAAAATGAAAAAATGCGCAAACTGGTAATAGAGCTTCTGGACTATTCCAAAATGGAGTATCAGGAAGAAAAAAGTTTCCAGGAGAGCGTAAATTTCAGCCAGTGCATAGAGGGGATTTCACTGGAGTTTGAGGCAATGGCTTTTGAAAAAGAGGTTATACTGATAACTGATATACAACAGAACCTGGTTATTGCCGGCAACAAAGAAATGCTGGAGAGAATGGCAGAAACCCTTCTGGAAAATGCAATCCGGCATACAGAGGCCGGAAAAGAAGTAAAGATTGTTTTAAAGAAAGACGAGAAAAAAGTACGACTGTCTATGGAAAACCAGGGTGAAGCCATTCCAGAGGAAGAACAAAGAAGACTTTTTGAAAAATTCTATCATGATTCAAACCCGGAAGAGGGGCATTATGGATTGGGCCTGGCTATTGCACAGTCAATTGCTGCAAAACATCATACAGAGATAACAGTGATAAGCGAGAATGGATGGAACTGTTTTATAATAGACTTTCCGTTTCTTCACAGAAAATAAAAGATTTGTGAAAACCTTGTGAATTTCCTTAAAAATTTGTTTTTTCAAGGAATTTTCAAGGTTTTTCTCATATAATCGTGCCCGTAAAAAATTCTGATTAAGAAAGGGGCGCAGTCAATGAAAAGAAAGCAGATAACTGCAATGATAATAGCAATGACAATGGTGCTGGGAATCACAGCATGTGGATCAGGAAACGTAAGCGCAGAGCAGGAGAATAAAGAACAGACAGAAATTGAAAGTACCTTAAATATTTCAAACAACGATGAAATTACATGGAGTTATGACAGCCAGTCAGATTCCTGGACAATGTCCGTAACATGCGCAGTTGCAAATCCGGAGCTGCCGGATTATCAGGGCGTTTCTGTAAATGTTCCTGGTGCATATGTAAAAGGAATTGATACAAATGGGGACGGAAAGGAGGATATAACAGGGAAAACTTATTCGGAAGAAGTGAATGGACGGCTTGTGATTGATGATAGTGCCAAAATTGCGAATACAAACGGACAAACCTATACTGCTCTACAGCACCGGTTATTATAAATACAGGAGCAGCAGGATACAGTGCACAGGAAAATCAAAAGGCATCTTCCAGCAATGCGGCATATGGATATATCAATGTAGCATGTGGAAACCGTGGCAAGCAGAGTACGGCAACGGACGAGAATGGGGAGGAATACTATACCGGTGATGCACCGCTCTGCCTGGCAGATCAGAAAAATGCAATCCGTTTTGTAAAGTATAATATTATTCTTGGAAATCTTCCAGGAAATACAGAATACTTCGTGTCTACAGGAGGTTCCGGTGGTGGAGCACATGCTGCGATGGTAGCAGCAACTTCTGACAATTCGGATTATTTCCCGTATGAAGTAGAAGCAGGGGCAGTTGGCATTTATCAGAATGAAGACGGAACCTATTCTGAGACAATAGGCTCAGAAGATATCGAAATTTCAGATGGAGTATGGGGATGTGTTGCATACAGTCCGATCACTTCTTTGCAGGAAGCTGACATGGCAATGGCATTTGAATACTATCTTGATACAGATTATGAATTTAATACGGATTTTCAGAAAAAGCTGGCAAAATACCTGTCTCAGGAATATATGGAATATATCAATGACCAGAATCTGAGTGTTAGCGAGTCGGCAGTGGACATTGATATCAATGGAGATGGGGATAAAGACGATGCAGTGGATCTGACAATAGAATATAATGAGGAAAAATATGCAGATACCAACGGATACGGAGAAACCTATCTTACGCTTTATCTGAAAGAATTTGAAAAAAACCTGGAATGGTATCCGGAAAATCTGGATTATGCAGATGACTGGACGTGGTTTGACAGTGATGGAAATGCACTCAGTGATGAGAGTGTGTCACAGATGACAACAGAAGAGAAAGCTCAGGCATTTCTGGAAGGACGATATGCCAAAGGAGAGTCCGGACAAAATGCGGGTCCTGGCGGCGGAATGCCAGATGGTAACGGACCGGATGGAAATGAAATGCCGGGTGAAAAGCCGGACGGAATACCAGATGGAAATGACTCAGATGGAGAAAAGCCGGAGGGAGCACCAGCCGGAAGTATGCCAGGTGGAGAAACTTCGGACGGCAATGCTCAGGATGAACTGGTCACAAGTGGAATGGGAGTCGAAGTCGGAACTCCGGATTCCGGAACAACGCAGTCAGCAGATTCAAAAACAGATTCCTCAAGCTACAGCAGTTATGAAGAAATGCTGGAGTCTTATGAAAGCGATATCGCCTCTATTGAGGATGGTGACAAATATGGTAATAATATTGTAGATTTATATAATCCAATCAACTATATAGGAGATGAAGATACAGAAAGTCCGACATGGACCAGAATTGTGATGGGCGCGTCTGAAGGTGACATGTCATTGTTTGCGTCCATGAATATGCAGATTGCATGGATTAACAGCGGAACAGATGCAAAATTAGAATGGCAGTGGGACGGTGGACACGTTCCGTCTGAGATCTTCGGAGAATCACTGGCGCTTTATGTTGACGAAATGTATGGGAAATATGTAGAAGGAGCAGCAGAAGTAACAAAAGCAGAGGCACAGCTCCAGACACAAAACGGAACTGACACAGAAGCAACAGGAACAGATATAAGTAGCTGGGTATCTTATGAAGACGGAGAGGTAAAATTTACTCTGGCAGATGCGGCTTCCTACAGAAGCAAAGGAGCCAGTAAAGCAACTCCGGGGTTTGATGTTATGGATTATGGGCAGGAAACTTATGAATTCGGTTCTTTGACACAGGATGCGAGACACTTTGATAAGTATGTGTTGAAGGTACTGCAGGAAGAGGCGGAAACCTTAAGTGAATTGTTCAATTCAGAAGAGAAATAACAGTAAAACGAGGAAGTGATTTATGCTTAAATGAAGGTGATGAGGTCGTGGATTGCGACCTCATTATTATATGTGAACATGAAATAGCAGTAGGCATAATGAGAAAAATAGGGTAATATAACAGTAAGCAGTTGGGATGGTTTTGAAATGCCAATTTGGCATTTCAAGTTATAGAAGGGAATCGATAATGAAAAAAGAGATATTAATAGCAGATAATATTGATAACATTTATGATGAAATTTGTGTAGCCTTGGTTTTAAAGGCTTCACGAAGGCTTTACCATTACTTTCGCACTCGATTTTCTTGAGTTGACCACATTTTTACAACAAATTCTTGAAAAAATATATTTGTCTGATTTTCTTAGCACATTGGAATCTCCTGGATGATATACTCCGTATCCGTAAAAAGCCCATATTCATTTCTAACCTTATTTTGCTTCACATACCCGTAATGTTCCAGTTCTTTAAGTGCTGACCGGACAGAATCAATTCCATCCCTGCTCAGAGATGCCAGTCCCTGCATATTGTAATTCCAGTCCTCTGACAGACTTAACATCAAGGATAACAATCCCTTTGCCTTTAATGACAAATTTTTGTTCTTGAAATGATGGTTGCTCATTACAGTAAAATTCTTGTTTCGTTCTACACGAAAGACTTGTGCCATTCTACCTCACTTCCTTTCCAGACAGAAAAAGACGCAAGCCACATTTCTATGACTCACGCCTTTCTCTATACTTCATTATTAAATTGAAAATTTCTATTCTTCTTTCCTTTGTTCTAACAATTCTCTCGCATTTGCAATAGCAAGGGATAACTTCTGTTCTAAAAGTTCTTTTGGAGGCATTTTGGTCATATACTGTCCCACATGAATATTTCCATGATCCAATTGCATTAATTCTATGGTTTCCTGCGATTTTTCTGCACATAATATAAGTGCAACCGGACTTTCTTCGTAAGTGCAAAATAATTCGACGGATTGTGTTACCCTAAAAATGAATCCATAATAA
>ENA-ORTL01000314-ORTL01000314.1-human-gut-metagenome-genome-assembly--contig:-NODE-314-length-57026-cov-24.0247_pt1 | contig 57026 bp, 49 predicted proteins | sample MGYA00241916_ERZ509196 | MGnify/ENA primary metagenome ERZ509196 (study PRJEB26280, sample SAMEA2338844) | human gut metagenome | biome: human gut; feature: human-associated habitat; material: faeces...
TTGGTGCTTTAGGAGAAGTCATTTATGTTTAAATTACATTTTGCGGAAACTCAAGTTTTATTGTTAAATAAATATTAATCTGATTTTATCTGCTGATGTGAACAGGTGATTTTTATTTTTCCATTCCTGATAAGTTCATTTCACATCATTATCCTGAATCAGATACTGTTTCCAATGGCATCAATAATCTCTTTGTAGTCCAGGTCCTCCAAACCATTTCCTGCAGTAGAGGGATAATGGATTACATTATTCCAGTTTTCCGTAACAACACTCCATTCCTCTTCATAAGGCGCAAACAAAACCAGCCGCTTAGATGAGTCAGAAATCTGCCCCGGACATTGCTCATCTCCCCACCAGGAAGTCAGCTCTCCAAAAGATTCTGCCATCCCAGAAGGATAGCAGGGAGATTTTTTTCCATATCCCAGCTTATGTGTAGGAGCATCTGTCCATACTACAATTATATTTCTTCTTTTATCGCCTCCCGGAGTCCATTTTGACTTAATTGCATATCCCAAAGCCTCCAGACCGTCCTCCGGTGTATCCCCGCCTCCTTTTGCATGAATACTTTTTACACACCTTTCAAAATCCTTCGACTGTTCAGGCAGCCGGAAAAAATCAGTTGTCATCATTGCAGAATCACCATCTGCCAGATAATCCCGAAAAGCAATAACCCGAATCCGCATTTCGTTAATATGCTTTCCTTTTCTCTCCATAGCCGCTGTCACATCATGGTAAAAATTCAACGCATTATTTTTTACCGTATTGATCACCGGACGCATACTGGCTGTTGCGTCAATACAAAATACCATGTCTACATTATACTTAAATAAATAATTTTCTCCCATTCTCTTTTCTCCCAACGTATCTTTTTATGCTTTTAGAATCCGTATCATTACTGGCTGACATCATTCTTATAAATCTTCCGGTTTATAAAAATACTTGCAGAAATCCTCCGACTCCTTTTCCTTGTGAATAATTACTTCTGTTTTTTTATCAAAAGTCACTGTATCCTCTTCTTCCCATTTCAGTTCTTCCGGCATCTTTATTACCTTTGTCCCACATTTTCCGCAAAAATTTGAATCCTCTTTCAGCCTTGCTCCGCAATATCCGCAAAACATATCGTCCTCTCCTTTTTATCTTATGATTTTATTTATTTTATAAATCTATTTTTACTGCAAGTCTCCTGCCGTATAAAAAAACTCCTCTCCATTACCGGTGTTTTCCTCACTTTTTTCACTTACGTTTGATGTTAAATGCAGTATCAGCTTTGATGAACTTTCCCGATCAGGTTCCAAATCCTCCCATTTTTCAAGAAATTCTGCAAGGCTGATGCGTTTTTCCGGATCAGGCACCAGCATTTTTTCCAGGATCATCCTGTTCCCGGAATCTGTAATATGGCGCAGTCTGACTTCCCCTTTGTCAAGAAGGGCCTCAAACACATAATGATATTTATCGTGATCGAAATCCGGCAGTTCTCCTGTCAGAATCTGATGAAAAATCAAACCCAGAGCAAAAACATCAATTTTGACAGACAACCGTTTATCTTCATCACCTATAATAGCCCGGGCCGTTTCCGGCGCAAAATATACAGGATCCCCATGAATTTCTTTATTAGCGGGAAGAACCTCGCTTTCCCAGAAACAATTATCAAAATCAATCAGCTTTGCCGTCACTGCTCCTGATTCCAGGCGCTTCAGGAGAATATTCTCAGGTTTCAGATCGCCATGCACGATTCCATTTTCATGAAGTCTGTAAACACTGTGTGCCAGTATTCTGCATAATTTCAGTTTTTCCTGCTCGCACAAATTTCCGATAGTTTCCCATCCAATTCCACGAATTTTTTCCATGGTCATGTAATACTTGGTTCCACACCTGAAAAACTCGCAGATGTTTACCAGATTTCCATCGGAAGCTTCATTCAGCGTGCTGTATAAGGAGACAGATCTGTTTTCGTACTTCTCACAGATTTTTCTTTTGCGTGCTGTCATTTCAGGTCCAAAAATACTTTCATCTACCGGATAGACCGGCGCCAGAAACTCCTTGATAAAATAATCGCATCCGTTCTTTTTGGCAAATGCCCATTTTGAAAAACCACTGTTGTCGGTCTTTAAATCGCCGTCTATGACATATCCGTTAATTACTTTCATTTTTAATTTTCCTGATAAGCTTCATATTCCAGCTTATATTCCTTCCATTCACTTAACAGTCTCTCTTTTCCACTGTCTTCACAGGAATATTTCTGCTCTAATTCCTGTAATCTTGCAGAAAAGTAATGTTTCATATGGCCAAAACTGCCGAATCCTGCCGCATATATACACATGGTATAGTCATCTCCGGATATTCTTTTTAACAGCTGATCCATCTCTTTTTTCCATTGTTCCATGCTTTCTGATCTTTTCATGGTTTTCAAAAGAAAACGTTCAAATTCCATCGGAGAACGAAGATAACCAAAACATCCGTCGGTTGCCGAAATAATCAGTGCAGGCAGCTGTTCTATACCTGTTCTTCGATTTAAAACATAAGGATGGGAAGCAGAGATCACATTTTTCATGGGTGCATCCTCGGAAAGATTTTCCAGTGCATCCGTATTGGCAATATCATCCACAGTCACCTGATGCAGACCGCTGCTGTCCAGAATATATCCTCTGGAATCTCCTGCCCAGATAAATTCAGTCACTAAAGCATTTGATTTCCAGGGAGCAATCAAAACCAGTGACAGCGTAGATGGAAATTCCTTCATCAGATTACCTTTCAGCATACTTTTTCCACTTCCAAGCTCAGAACATGCCTTTAAATATCGATCTATCCAACGTTTCAGCTTTTTTACCTCTTTAGATCCGAAACACGCTCTCAGATCGTCCGGAAGGGCAGAAAACCATCTGCGGGACACTTCGGCAAGCACTCTGGAAGCCACATAGGCTCCACTGTGTCCTTCAAAAAATGGATATACCTTAGCACCGCTGCCTCCGCTTCCATCAAAAACACCGATGATTCCTTTTTCCCTGTCTATGTCAAAAAAGAAGCTGTCCTCCCCTTTTCCCGACACTTTTTCTCTGGTCAGGCAAAAGCAGTAATCTGTCACGGTTCTGAAATCCGATTTTCTGTTTCCGTCATTACAATCCTGCTTTTTTGTTTTATTGTTCATCTGAACTGTAATCCTCCTGACTATATCCGTCTGAAGATATGACTTCCTGTTCGCTTTCCGGTATTTTATCTTCATCTGTCATTCTTTCTGTTATTTCTTCACTTTCTGCCTCTCCGGCATCAAAAAAATCTTCTTCAGCTGTATTCATATCCAAATCTTCTCTTATTTCAGCTATCTGACCTTCCAGTTCATTCATCTGCTTTTCCTGCGCTTCAATCTGTTTTTTCTGAGCTTTCTGTTTTTCTGCAATGCCCTTATATTTTCTTTGTTGTTCCTGAATATGGGCTTCCAGCTTTTCCATTTGTTCCAGTTTCTGTCCCAGATTATCGTTTCTCCTCTGCAATGCTCTGATATAAATACTGCCGGACAAAATCAATACTGCAACACAGATTATAATTGATACTTTCACTATTCCGGATATACCGGATACTTTTTTCTGTTTTCTTCCGTTTTGCTTTAATTTTCTCTTTGTATCCTGAAAATCAAAGGGCGAACTCTCCGGATTTTCCGGCCGGTAAAATATTTCGTCCTCCTCTTTTGACTTTGTATCGGACAAATTCCTGTCTGTTTTTAATGTTTTCTCCAAAGGCTCTTCCTTTTCTTCTTTATCTGAAATAAAATCAAGAGAAATCCCTTTCCATTGGGGCAAAGTCGTCTGCTCACTTCCGCAAAAGGGACATATTTTTTCGCCGTTTTTTATTCTTTCACCACATGTTCCACAATACATATCATCCTTCCTCATCTTTCCATTCCACATACCTGACATCTTTTTTCACTTTCATCATTCCTGCCGTCACAACAGCTGCATTTCCATCCACAGTCAGTCGGAATATATTGATATATCACTTTTACCTCCATTGTCTTTTGTGACAGAGAACCGGCTGACGCAGGAACCAATGCCGATTTCGTACCATATACAATTCCGGTCTTTATCGGAACTTCTGTTTTTTTAATCTTCTCTTTTTCGTCTTTTATTACCTCACAGCAAAATGCCTCAAGACTCTTTTCTGTTTTCTCGACTATATCCTCTGTTTTTTCACTGTAATACAATGCGCCGGAGTCTTTTTCCGATCCTCCGGACTCACCTTTTATACAAAATTTTACAATAAAAACCGATACCAGTACTGCCAAACAAACTACAATTAAAATTTCCATACCGTTCCCCTCTCAACCTTCAACCTGTTTGTAAACCTTATTTTGGGATATCATTTATTCTCTTTCTTTCCTTTTCGTCTTATTAATTTTATTTTCTTCATAATCTTTTTTCAATCTGTGGCAACTGATAGGGGCAGATTATTTAAAAAACAAAATTTTTTAAACACCTTAGTTCCCATATTTTTAAATAGGAAATCCACCAGTCTCGGATTGATGACTGATGGATTTTTTATAATTGAATTCTATTTCATTATACCGGCAGAAGTGAGACTTTTTATTTATTACTTTCCAGGAGAAAAGCTTTTCCTTAACAAAAAAACAGAACCCCTTTCAGGATCCTGTTTTTTACGTTTTCATTAATCTTCAACTTTAATGATTTCTTTCTTATTGTAGCTTCCGCATGCTTTACAAACTCTGTGAGGCATCATCAGGGCGCCGCATTTGCTGCATTTTACCAGGTTCGGAGCACTCATCTTCCAGTTTGCACGTCTTTTATCGCGTCTTGCTTTAGATGTTTTGTTCTTTGGACATATGGACATAGGTTACACCTCCTTAAATTTACTAAATATATCACTGATAGCTGCCATGCGGGGATCCTTCGGCTCCTCTGCGCATCCGCAGGGACCGTCGTTGAGGTTTTTCCCACACTGGCTGCAGATGCCTTTGCAGTCGTCTCTGCAGAGGACCTTCAAAGGCCAGCTCATCAGTACCTCAAGATAGACCAACCGGTCCACATCCAGGTCCATTCCTGTGAGATAGTTACTTTCATCCAGATCATTGACCCGTTCCTCATCCGTAAGCTTCATATCCAGCTTGCGCTCAATATGACATGGAATGTCAATCTTAACCTGTTCCAGACAACGGTCACAGGGAATACCCACTGTCACACATGTATTGCCGGTCAGCTCAAGAACCTTATTTCCGGTATTCGTGATCACCAGATCTACCGGTTCTTTTTTTAATACAGGAAACTCGCCCATCTGGAAAGAAACTGTTTCCATTTCCAGCTCTGTGCTTATCTGTATTGTCTTTCCTTCACAGGATGTAACATCTGATAAATGAATCTGCATAATTATCTCCTATTCACACTTAATCAATTATACATAGGAGGGCTTCCTTTGTCAAGGATTTTTACCTTCTGTTACGACAATTCTGTTATTTTTTGTCAAAAATGTCCGGAGGGCAAAAGCAAAAACCTTTTTTACATTTCTTCTGGTTAGATCCTGTCTTCATATCGGGCAAGATTTTTTCGGTTTCTATTCCATCTTTCTCTAATTCCTCCAACGCTGTACACATATTCGTCCTGCCGCCTTTACTCTCCAATACCTGACTAATGAATTCCTGCGACTCTGTAATCGCACCGATTACAAGGTCTGTCTCCCAATCTTGATTCTGATATATTTTCCAAAATACATATTATTGATTATCAGTAATCCAAAACAGTGCCATATAAAATAGCTTTCCCTGAATCATAAGAAAAACTCACCCCTTCCGGGGTGAGCCTTCTTGGAAATCTTATATAATCACAACTGTCTTTTTATACAAGGGCAACTGTCTCTCTGCAGATTGCAAGCTCCTCATTTGTAGGAATTACCGCAACCTTAACCTTGGAATCCGGTGTGGAGATCACGATCTCCTCACCGCGTTTTTTGTTGATCTCTTTGTCAATGGAGATTCCCAGGTATCCAAGATAGGAGCATACGTCTTCACGTACAAGGTTATCGTTCTCACCGATACCTGCTGTAAATACGATTGCATCCACGCCATTCATAGCTGCAACATATCCGCCTACGTATTTTGCAATACCGTATCCAAGAGCCTCTCTTGCATTCTTTGCGTCCACATTGCCTTCTGCCGCTGCATCTTCCAGGTCACGCATGTCGCTGGAAAGTCCGGACATTCCGTACAGACCGGATTTTTTATTCAGAACATCCATAACGCCTGCGATATCCAGATTTTCTTTCTTTGCAATAAACTCCATGATAGCCGGATCAATGCTTCCGGAACGTGTTCCCATGATCAGACCCTCAAGAGGAGTCATACCCATGGAGGTATCAATACATTTGCCGCTTACAACTGCGCTGACAGATGATCCGTTGCCCAGGTGGCATACAATAACTTTTGAGTTTTCTTTGTCCAGGCCCAGGAATTCAACAGCACGTTTGGAAACAAAGCTGTGGGAGGTTCCATGGAAACCATATCTTCTGATCTTGTAGTTTTTGTAATAGTCAAGCGGCAGACCATAGAGATATGCTTTCGGCGGCATTGTCTGATGGAAAGCAGTATCAAATACGCCAACCTGCGGTACGCCAGGCATAAGCTCTGAGCATACACGGATACCGATCAGGTTTGCCGGATTGTGAAGAGGAGCAAGGTCGTTGCACTCTTCTACTGCTTTGATCATCTCATCTGTGATCACTGCAGAAGAAGCAAATTTTTCTCCGCCGTGTACAACACGATGACCGATTGCATCTACTTCTTTCAGGCTCTTAATTGCGCCTGTCTTTTCATTTGTAAGAGCGTCCAGAACCATCTGGATCGCCTCTTTATGTGTAGGCATCGGAGCTTCTGTGATCTCTTTTTCTCCGCCGGCTTTTTTGTAAACCAGTCTTCCGTCAATTCCGATTCTCTCGCAGAGACCTTTTGCAAGAACTGCCTCTGTATCAGAGTTGATAAGCTGATATTTTAAGGAAGAACTTCCACAGTTAATTACCAATACATTCATGATTTTTACTCTCCTATTCTTTGTATGTACTACGATCCATAATCAAAAACAGCCTTGACAAGACTGCACGCACCACCGGAAGAAGTTTTATTTGTCCTCTGCCTGGCACTGTACAGCAGTGATTGCTACAACACCAACAATATCATCTGCTGAGCATCCTCTGGAAAGATCGTTTACCGGTTTTGCAATACCCTGAGTAACAGGTCCGTATGCTTCTGCTTTAGCAAGACGCTGAGCCAGCTTGTATCCGATGTTTCCTGCATCCAGATCCGGGAAGATCAGAACGTTTGCTTTTCCTGCAACCTCGCTGCCAGGAGCTTTGGAAGCGCCTACGCTTGGAACGATAGCAGCATCAAGCTGGAATTCTCCATCCAGTTTCAGTTCCGGATGCTCTTCTTTTGCGATTCTGGTAGCCTCTACCATTTTGTCTACATCTGCATGCTTTGCGCTGCCCTTTGTGGAGTGTGAAAGCATGGCAACGATCGGCTCTTCCTGTACCAGAAGCTGGAAAGATTCTGCAGAAGAAGCTGCGATTGCAGAAAGCTCTTCCGGTGTAGGATTCTGGTTCAGACCGGAGTCAGCAAATACAAATGCGCCGTTTGCACCGTACTCACAGTTCGGAACTACCATCAGGAAGAAAGCAGATACCAGCTTGGTTCCCGGTTTTGTTTTCAGGATCTGCAGACACGGACGAAGTGTATCTGCTGTAGAATGGCATGCACCGGATACCATTCCGTCTGCGTCGCCCATCTTAACCATCATAACACCGTAATATGGATACTGTGTGTGAAGGATCTCTTTTGCCTTCTCCGGTGTCATGCCTTTTTTTGCTCTCAGCTCAACAAATTTGTCAATGTAAGCCTGAGTTCTGTCAGAAGTTTCCGGATCAACAATAGTAGCTCCGGAGATATCGAATCCGCCTTCTGCTGCTTTTGCCTTAATAGTCTCCTCATTACCGATCAGGACGATCTTGGCAACGCCCTCTTTCAGAATCTTGTCAGTTGCCTCAAGAGTTCTCATATCCTCTGTCTCTGGCAGTACAATTGTTTTAATGTTTTCTTTTGCTCTTTTTTTGAGCACTTCAACAAATCCCATGATTAAAATGGCTCCTTTCATTATTTGGCCTGACGGCCCGATGAGACGCTTCTGTAAGCATCTCACAGATAATTTTATTATACCCCCTGCACTCCCTTATTTCAAGCATTTCCCACTGATAATTCATAATCAGAAGGTATTTTTTAAGGTGCAATTTTTTGTTTTTAAAGGATTTGTCCAGTCAAAAGCTGTTTCGTTTGTTTCACCGGAAAATCTGTGATAGAATAGAACCTACAATATTTTCAGAAAGCCGGAGAAATCATATGAACGTTACGGGAATCATTGCAGAATATAATCCCTTTCATCTGGGTCATCTGCACCAGATCGCTTATGTAAGGGAAAAACTGAACTCTGATTATATCATTGTTGCCATGAGCGGAGATTTTGTTCAGCGGGGAACCCCTGCCCTTCTCTCTAAATACATACGGGCCGAGGCCGCCCTTCTGTGCGGCGCGGACCTTGTTCTGGAGCTGCCTGTACAGATTTCTTCTGCCAGCGCAGAATTTTTTGCGGCGGGAGCTGTTTCTCTTCTTAACGGACTTGGAGTAGTAGATCAGCTATGCTTCGGAAGTGAAGAAGGAGCGGTTGAGGGAATGTGTCTTGCCGCACGCATTTTAAACGAAGAGCCGGAAAACTTTCAGGCTCTTCTGGAAAAAAATCTGAAACAGGGAATCTCCTTTCCGGCTGCCAGAAGCCGGGCTCTCAGTGAGTATCTTTGTACCATGCGCTCTCCCGGAGAAGAAAATCTGTCCGCATTTTCGGACACCCTTCTCTCTTCTCCCAACAATATTCTGGGGATTGAATACTGCCGCGCCCTTCTCAGACTTCACAGCAATATCACGCCTGTAACGCTGAAGAGGGAGGGGGCCGGGTATCATGACCTCACTTTAAAGAACAATCAGGCGCCTTCTGCATCTGCAGTGCGGGCATTTCTCACTGAAACTGTCAGACAGACACAGACCTCCAGCAGTTATAAAGATTTTTCTGCTCTGGAAAACATGCTTCCTGCTGCCTCTTTGCAGCTTCTGAAGAACGCATTTTTCAATCAAGAATTTCTTACAGAAAATGACCTTGACCTTATTCTACATTATTGTCTCATGGGAAAAACAGCGGAAGAGCTTACTGAATATGCAGATGTTTCTCCTGAGCTCGCCGCGCGGATCATCAACTGTCTGAATGATTACAGAGGATTTTCTCAGTTTGCAGAGCTTCTGAAAACAAAGGAACTGACCTATACAAGAATCCAGAGGGCTCTTCTGCACATTCTCCTTCAGATCAGAGAAACCCCTAAAGAGTTTTCCTTCGGCCGGGTTCTGGGATTTCGAAAAAGCGCCTCCCCTCTTTTAAAAGAAATAAAAAAAAGAGGAACCATTCCTCTGGTAACCAAGCCCTCTGCATCAGCGAAAACATTTACTCCAGATGAAAAAAAACTGCTGGATACAAATACTGCAGCTTCCAACATATACGAAAGCCTGATCTGCCATAAGACAGGACGTACCTTTGTTCACGAATACCAGAAACAGATGATTCTGATTCCGTAAATTTCAAAGGGGAAAACGAAAAATGTCGTTTTCCCCTTTACCTGTAAGTCTCTCCTGAACCCCAGTACTTTTATCAGCTTTTTCATATTCTCTGATTTTTCTCAGTTTCCGCACTCAATGCTGATCTCATTGAATTTCTCAAGAATGTCATCAATACTCATGGCAGCCTTTTTCTCGTCTGCGCAGTCGATCACGCTTTCTCCCTGATGCATCATCAGAAGACGGCTTCCATAATCTACCGCATACCGGAGGTTATGAGTAACCATGATCGTTGTCAAATGTTTCTCTTTTACAATTTTGTCCGTAAGCTCCATAATAATTTCTGCTGTTTTTGGATCCAGAGCCGCTGTATGCTCATCAAGGATCAGAAATTCAATGGGAGTCATGGTTGACATAAGAAGAGCCATTGCCTGACGCTGTCCCCCGGAAAGAGAACCTACTTTTACATGCATTTTGTCTTCCAGCCCCAGGTTGAGAGGTCTCAGAAGCTCCTGATAATATTCGATCCTGTGTTTATTCACGCCTCTTCCAAGCCCAAAGCGTTTTCCTTTATTGTCTGCCAGAGACATGTTTTCCAGAATGGTCATGGACGGGCAGGTTCCAAGAGACGGATTCTGATACACACGTCCTATTTTTTCGTTTCTTTTAAACTCTTTTGCATTTGTAATGTCTTTGCCGTCCAGAAGAATACTTCCTGATTCCACCGGAATGCTGCCGCAGATAATATTCAGCATAGAGGTTTTTCCCGAACCGTTACTGCCTACCACGGAAAGAAATTCTCCGTCCTTAACTGTAAGGTTAAAACCCTTGAACAGACACATTTCATTGACTGTTCCCGGATTGTAATATTTGTAAATGTTTTTTAACTCAAGCATCGATCTTCACCTTCTTCTTTCTTTCCATGCTGATCAGAAGCACGATCAGAAACAGCGCTGCTGTAATAAGCTTCATATCCTGAGGTTCAAAATTTCTCATTGCAACAGCAGTACATGCCTTGTAGAGAACAGAGCCAAGGATTACGGCTGCAGTTGACCTGATAAAGGTCAGTTTCCGGAACAGACTGGTTCCGATGATGACGCTGGCAAGACCGATGACCACTGCACCGGTTCCCATGGAAATTTCAAACACTCTTTCTTCCTGACAGAAAATGCATCCGGCAAGAGCGATCAGTCCATTGGCAATGGCAAGGCCTAAAATTTTCACATTTCCCTGATCCTTTGCAAGAGAAGTCACCAGTTTTTCATTGTCGCCTACTGCTCTTAAAAGAAAACCTGATTTGCTTTTCATATAAAAATCAAGTACCAGTTTTGTAATCAGAGCAAGAATCATAATCACGATCAGTGTGGCATAAGGCTTCACAGCCTCCGGAAAAAGATTTTCCAGAAAGCTGTTTTTAAAAATGGTTTCTTTGGAAAACAGAGGGACATTGGAGCTTCCGGCTATGCGGAGGTTAATGGTCCACAGTGCGGTCATCATGATAATACCGGATAAAAGATCCCGTACCTTTCCTTTTACATGAATCAGTCCTGTACATGCTCCGGCCAGCGCTCCTGCTGCAAAAGCAGCAGGAAGGGTCAGATAGGGATTCACGCCCTTTGCGATCAGAGCTGCAGTTACGGCAGCTCCCAGAGGAAAGCTTCCGTCTGTAGTCAGATCCGGAAAATCCAGTATTTTATATGTGATATAAACACCCAGCGCAAGAATACCGTAGATCAGTCCCTGCTCAATGATCGTGATAATAAAATCCATGACCTTTCAACCTCCATACAATCTTTGTTACGCCTCTGCAATCTCTTCAAAAACCTCTGCCGCTGTGTCAGTGAGCTCCTGAGGAATTTCAATTTCCAGTTTTTCTGCTGCCGCAGTGTTCACATACAGAGATGCCTCTTCAATAGTTTCAAAGGGAAGTTCAGAAGCTTTTTTCTCACCCTTTAATACCTGTGCCGCCATTTTTCCGGTCTGTTTGCCAAGTTCAATATAATCAAGTCCTTCTGCTGCCAGACAGCCCAGTTTCACCTGTTCGATTTCACTTCCGAATACCGGTATTTTTTTCTCATTTGCCATTTCAAGAATAGTAGGAAGAGAAGAAACCACGGTATTGTCTGTAAGATTTGTCATACAGTCCACTTTTTCCAGAAGGGACTGTGCTGCCAGCGGAATATCCGCAGTTGTTGCAATTCCTGCTGTCTCGATCTTAAAATCATACTCTCCTGCCAGTTCCTCATATTCTTTTACCGCTGATTCAGAATTTGCCTCGCTTGTAGTGTACATGATTCCAATGGTTTCTGCTTCCGGAAGCATTTTCCGGATCATTTCAAGCTGCTGCTTAATCGGAAGCTTATCACTTGTTCCTGTGATCTCGCCTACCGGATTTCCCTCCTTGTCTGCAAGCTCTGCTGCCAGAGGGTCTGTAACTGCTGTATAAATAACCGGAATATCCGCATCCATTGCCGCATTATAAAGACTCTGGGCGCTTGGAGTGGCGATTCCCACCATAAGGTCCACTTTATCTGCTGCAAAGCCATCAGAAATCTGTCCGCAGGTTCCCATATCTGCTGCTGCATTCTTATATTCTACGGTAAGATTTTTGCCCTCTTCAATGCCTTCCTCTTTCAGTCCTTCCAGAAAGCCTTCTCTGCAGTTGTCCAGAGATCCATGCTCTGCAAACTGCTCGATCCCAATAGTATACTCTTCTTCCGCATAAACCGTTGTGGTTCCTGCCAGTGTCATTGTCAGTAATGCTGCTCCTAATACCTTTGCTGTTGTTTTTGTTTTCATGTTGTTTTCTCCTCTCTCTACGATTCTTTTTGTTTTACCGGAAGTATATGCCAGCCTCCGGCATCCTGTCTGCGAGAAAGAAAGCTGTGATACCTGTCCTTTGAAACAAAAAACCGCCCCAAGCTAATGCTTGAGACGGTAATAATTTCTTATTATCGCGGTACCACTCAAATTGACAAAATGTCCACTTTCTCATGTACAAACATACACTCCTGATTGGTAACGGGTTCGGTTCCCGTCAGTGCCTACTCTCTGCACAGAGATTTCGGACTGCCCTCGGAAGGCCATTCAACAATCAGCCTCATACAGACTTCCACCAACGTCTGCTCTCTGGAATGATGCATAAATGTTTACTTCTCTTCCTCATCGGTTTTATGTTGTTACTTTACCACATCAAACTGCTGTTGTCAACCCTGTTTTTAATTTTTAAAGCTGTGGATCGGCGCCGGAATTCTTCCGCCGCGGTCAACAAATGCCTGACAGGAGAACTGGTTTACCGGCATGATCGGAGCGTATCCCAGAAGGCCGCCAAATTCAACAGTCTCTCCGACACCTTTTCCGATTACCGGAATCACACGTACTGCTGTTGTTTTCTGGTTTACCATACCAATAGCCGCTTCGTCTGCAATGATTCCGGAAATGGTAGATGCCTTTGTATCTCCGGGGATTGCGATCATATCAAGTCCTACAGAGCAGACGCAGGTCATTGCCTCAAGTTTTTCCAGAGAAAGAGCGCCAAGGTTGACCGCATCGATCATTCCCTGGTCTTCACTGACCGGAATAAAAGCGCCGCTTAAACCGCCCACTGCTGTGGATGCCATAACTCCGCCTTTTTTTACCTGGTCATTTAAAAGAGCAAGAGCCGCTGTGGTTCCCGGAGCGCCTACACGCTCAAGTCCGATCTCTTCCAGAATCTCTGCAACGCTGTCGCCGATAACCGGTGTGGGCGCAAGAGAAAGATCCACGATTCCAAAAGGTACTCCCAGACGTCTGGATGCCTCCTGGGCTACCAGCTGTCCCACACGGGTAACCTTAAATGCAGTTCTCTTGATCATCTCACAGAGAGTTTCAAAATCCTCTCCGCGAACCTTCTGAAGGGCTGTTTTTACAACACCCGGGCCGCTGACGCCAACATTGATGATACAGTCTGCTTCTGTTACTCCGTGGAAAGCACCTGCCATGAAAGGATTGTCATCCGGAGCATTGCAGAATACCACCAGTTTCGCGCAGCCAAGGGAATCCTGCTCCTTGCTTGCCTGCGCTGTTTCCAGCACGATCTCGCCCATAAGCTTTACTGCGTTCATGTTAATTCCTGTTTTTGTGGAACCTACGTTTACAGAACTGCACACACGCTCTGTCTCTGCCAGAGCCTGAGGGATTGAGCGGATAAGAAGCTCTTCTGCTGGAGTCATTCCCTTGCTTACAAGCGCAGAATAGCCTCCGATAAAATTAACGCCTACAGTTTTGGCAGCTCTGTCCAGTGTTTTTGCAATAGTCACAAAGTCCTGGCTGGTATGGCAGGCAGCGCCGCCTACCAGCGCGATCGGAGTAACGGAAATACGCTTGTTGACAATGGGGATCCCATATTCTGTAGCGATTTTATCTCCTGTTTCTACAAGATCCTTCGCATATTCTGTGATTTTCTTATAAATATTTTCATTTACCTTATCCAAATCGCTGTCAATGCAATCCAGAAGGCTGATTCCCATTGTGATGGTACGAACGTCAAGGTTCTCCTGTTCGATCATCTTATTGGTTTCATTTACTTCAAACATGTTAATCATAAGTAGGTGTCTCCTTAAATTCTGTGCATTTTATTGAAAATATCCTCGTGCTGGCAGTGGATCACTACGCCAATCTCATCTCCCAGAACTGTCAGTTCTTCTGCAAGAGCCGCGGTATCTTTCTGGCATGCACTGGCATCTGTTACCATCATCATATTAAAATAGCCCTGAACAATGGTCTGTGTGATATCAAGGATATTTACATTATGTTCTGCCAGATATGTACATACTCTGGCAATGATGCCTACTCCGTCATTTCCTACTACTGTGATAATTGTTTTTTTCATGGCTTTGTCCTTTCTATATGGTAACTGCTTCGGAAACAAAATCCCGTTTCGCTACCTGAATTTTAAAATCCTTTGATTTATAAGGGTTGTCTCCCAGTGTTACCTCTGAGCATACGGTTTCATAGGCAAGCTCTTCATAATTGTTTTCCCTGCTTAAATGTCCCAGAAAAACAGCTTTCATATTATCATGAAGGAGCCTGCAGAGAAGCCTTCCTGCATTTTCATTGGACAGATGTCCTCTGTCTCCCAGAATTCTCTGTTTCAGATAGTAGGGATATTTTCCTACCTGAAGCATCCGGATATCATGGTTGGCCTCCAGAAGAAGCGCATCCAGATTCTGAAGATTTTCAATAATATAGTCATTATATTTCCCAAGGTCCGTAGCAATACCTACAGAGCTTTCCCCACATTCCAGGCGATAGCCTACCGGCTGAGCCGCATCATGAGGAATGGTAAACGGATTGATTTTTAAATCCTTGATCTCAAATGTCTGATCCTCCCGGATTTCCCGGAATATCCCTTCCGGTATTTTTCCAAGGGACCCGCACCGCAGCATGGCATCTACGGTTCCGCCTGTAGCATAAATGGGAATGCCATACTTCCTGGCGATCACCCCCAGCCCTTTAATATGATCGGAATGCTCGTGAGTGATCAGGATGCCGTCAATGTCACGGCCGGTCAGATCCAGACTGTTCAGACCCTGCTCCATTTTTTTGCCACTGATCCCTATATCTACCAGAACATGAGCACATTCCGAGCCCACATAAATACAGTTTCCGCTGCTTCCGCTGGCTATACTGCAAAATCTCATAGTTTCTTTATCCCTTCATCGATCTGTATGTATGTCTCATCCAAAAGACCGTTATTTGTCACCACATAATCTGCATGTGAACGAAAATAAGCCTCTGACGCCTGACTGGCAATAATATTCTCTGCTTTCTGGCGGCTGTAGCCTCTGCTTTCCATAAGACGCTGTATCCGAACTTCCTGATCTGTATGAATATACCAGATCCTGTCGCAGATCGCGTCATAATGATCTTCAAGAAGAAGCGCGGCCTCCACAACAAAAAGACCGCGGCCATTTTTCCGCTCTTCCTCTATTCTCTCCAAAATGAAAGCCTTAACCACCGGATGAATGATCTCATTCAGTCTGCAGCGCATTTGCTCATTACAGAATACTACATCTGATACAGCCTTACGGTCAATGGTTTTATCACTTTTTATGACTTTTTTTCCAAATAAACTGATCACCTGATCATAGCAGCGTCCGCCAGGTTCCATAACCTGGTGCCCTACCTGATCCGCCTGTATGACACAGGCAGACAAATGCTTTTCCAGGTAGTTCAGCACTGTGCTTTTGCCGGCTCCCACGCCTCCGGTGATTCCAATGATCTTCATAGTCTGATCTGTCATTTTGCCTCGTACCAGCTTTCTCCTTGATGCATGTCGATTTCAAGCTCCACAGCAAGCTGCGCAGCTCCCTTCATTTCCTCTTCCAGTATCCTGGACACTGCATCCACCTCGTCTTTTTTTGTCTCGATCAGCAGCTCATCATGAACCTGGAGAACCAGTCTGGACTTAAGACCTTCCCGGATCATTCTTGCATACACACGGTTCATGGCTATTTTAATGATGTCCGCTGCTGTTCCCTGAATCGGAGAATTCATAGCCACCCGCTCCCCGAAGGATCTCTGCATAAAGTTTCCTGATTTCAGCTCCGGAATGGGCCGTCTCCTGCCAAACATGGTAGAAACATATCCCTTTTCTTTTCCTTCATCAACCATCCGGTCGAGAAAAACTTTAATGCTGGGATAGGTCTCAAAATATTTCTCTATATATTCTGCCGCTTCTTTTCTTGTAATACTTAAATCCTGGCTGAGGCCAAAGGAGCTGATTCCATATACGATTCCGAAGTTTACTGCCTTTGCGTTTCTTCTCTGTAAATCTGTCACCTCATCATAGGGAACATGGAATACCTGAGAAGCGGTCAGTCTGTGGATATCCTCAGCTTCCCGATAAGCCTGGATCAGCTTTTCATCCCCGGACATATGAGCCAGCACACGAAGCTCGATCTGAGAATAGTCTGCGTCAAGGAACACAGACCCGTCCTCAGGCACAAATACCTTTCGGATCAGTCTTCCCAGCTCCATACGGACCGGGATATTCTGAAGATTCGGTTCTGTGCTGCTGATGCGTCCTGTGGCAGTGATCGTCTGATTAAAAGTAGAATGGATCCTTCCGTCTTCTTCAATTACTGCGCCAAGGCCGTCTGCATAGGTGGATTTCAGCTTTGTAAGCTGCCGGTATTCAAGAATATCATTTACAACAGGCTGCTCCGGAGCCAGTTTTTCCAGAATATCTGCCGCTGTGGAATATCCGGTTTTTGTCTTTCTTCCTCCCGGAATCCCCATTTTTTCAAAAAGTATTACTCCAAGCTGCTTCGGAGAGTTAATATTAAATTCCTCTCCCGCCTTTTCGTAGATCAGCTTTTCCAGCTCACGGATCCGGACGCTGAGTCTTTCGCCATATGCTTTCAGTTCCTCTCCTTTTACGCAGATTCCGCATTTTTCCATGGAATCCAGAGTAAATACAAGAGGAAGTTCAATGTCCGTATAAACCTGCCACATTCCTGTTTCCTTAAGCTCTGCCTCTGTTTTCTCCCTGGCAGCATAGGCAGTAAACGCCTGATAGCAGGCACAGATTCCCAGATTTTCGGAAGATTTTTCCCAGGCTTTTTCATACGTATCTTTTCCAAGAAGCTCTTCCCTGGATGGAATACTGATTCCTCCGATATACTCTCTGGCAATGTCCTCGTAAGTATAAGAGGATTTCAGAGGATTCAGAAGATAAGCCCCGATTCCAAGATCAAATACCCGTTCCGGTTCCAGCGATTCCACGTGCTTTAAAAGCATTTTAATATCCATGGCGCTGATCACTGTGGTTTCTCCCAGTTTTCTCAGCTTTTCACAAAGATATTCTCCTGACAGAAGCCCTTCTGCAGGAATATAATATACTTCTTCTTTTTCCAGCGCAAGTCCAAGGCCATATACATTGTTTTTGTCTGCAATCAGCGCAATTCCTGCCATAGAATTACGCGCAGCTTTTTCAAACAGAGCTTCCACGCCCGAAAGCTCACTGCACACAAAGAAATTCTGCTCTATGGTATTTTCCGGGACTGCTTCTGCGTCAAATCTGCCCAGAAGATTTTTAAACTCCAGTTTTCTGCACAGCTCATAGGCCTGCTGTGTATAAAGATTTCCAAGGCGCGCCTCTTCATAAGAGTATTCAAGAGGGCTTTCTGTATTGATGGTTGCCAGAGTTTTGCTTAAAACAGCCAGATCGTAGTGTTCTCTCATCGATTCTTTGGCCTTATTGGGTTTTATTTCTTCCAGATGCTCATGGGCGTTTTCTATTGAGCCAAACTGGGCAATGATCTTTGTGGCAGTTTTTTCGCCCACACCCGGAATCCCCGGGATATTGTCTGAAGAATCCCCCATCAGCGCCTTCAGTTCAATGATCTGAGACGGCGTTACCTGATATTTTTCCAGAACCTCTGCCGTGTGGAAATTCTCTATAGTCGTCTTGCCCTTTGAGGTTTTTGGAAAGCGGATCATTACCTTGTCCGTTGCAAGCTGAAGCAGATCCCTGTCTCCGGATAAAATCGTTACGTCCATGCCCTTCTGTTCACTTTTTCTGGCAAGTGTTCCCAGAAGATCATCTGCTTCATAGCCCGGCATGGAAACAGTTTTTACCCCCATAGCAGCGAGCATTTCCCTCATCAGAGGAACCTGCTCTACCAGTTCAGAGGGCATTTCCTTCCTTGTCCCCTTATATGCATCATAAAGCTTATGTCTGAATGTAGGCTCATGCAGATCAAATGCCACTGTCAGATAATCCGGTTTTTCCTCCTCCAGTATACGAAACATAATATTCAGAAATCCGTACACTGCTCCCGTATGCTTCCCCTCTGAATTCGTCAGATCGGGAAGTCCGTAAAAGGCACGGTTTAAAATACTGTGCCCGTCGATCAGTAAAATTTTTTCACTCAAACTGCTGTCCTCCTGAGATTGTCTTTTTACCAAAAATGTTTTATTTCAAAAAATATGAAAATAAAAAATATCACCAGCGCTGCGGTCAGAATCATTGTAAGGATTCCTCCGGCAAACTGTATTCCCCTTCTCTTATGGATATTTCTTCTGGATCTGCGAATATCCTGCTCCAGAAGCTTCTGAAAATCAAGTACAGAACCGTCCTCCTGTTCATCCAGCTGCTGGGTTACTTTATTAACTATAAAATAAGTCTCCAGCTCGTCATAGCAGGAAGGACAATGTTCAATGTGATCCAGAAATTCTTCCAGTTCGTCTGTTTTCAGGGTATGGTTCATGTACTTTGCCACCATACTTTCTGCAGTACGGCAGTCCAGCTCAGATATCTGTCCTCTTCTGATCATCTAAATTCCCTCCTGTCCGCTTCTGATATCATACCATAAAAGAAGGTGATTCTCAACGAATTTCGCCGGAATCACCCTCTTATTTATGTGTTTATTCTTAAATACAAAGCCGTTATTCTTCTGTTATTTCCGGCGCTGCCGTCTGTGTTTTTTCCGGAGCATCATTTGTTTCCACAGCAGGAACAGGAGCATTCAGAATCTGCATAAACTCCTCTCCGGTAATGGTTTCATGCTCAAAAAGATACTGAGCCAGCTCATGAAGCTTTCCAATGTTGTCCTGAAGGATTTTCAGCGCCTTGTCATGCTGAGCTCTTACCAGTTCTACCACTTTTTTATCGATCAGTGTCTGTGTCTCAAAGGAGCAGGCAAGAGTTGCGTCTCCTCCAAGATACTGATTGCTTACATTCTGCATGGCAACCATGTCAAAGTCCTCGCTCATACCAAACTGTGAGATCATACCTCTGGCAATTTTTGTGGCCTGTTCAATATCATTGGAAGCGCCTGTGGTAATAGAGTGGAAAATCAGCTCTTCCGCGGCACGTCCTCCGGTAAAGGTGGCGATCTTGTTTTCCAGTTCCTCTTTTGACATCAGGAAATGTTCCTTTTCATCTACCTGCATGGTATATCCAAGAGCTCCTGAAGTACGCGGAATAATCGTGATCTTATGGACAGGCGCAGACTCTGTCTGTTTTGCCGCCACAAGAGCATGACCGATCTCATGATAGGAAACGATCAGCTTTTCCTTGTTGGAAAGCACACGGTTTTTCTTCTGATATCCGGCAATAACAACCTCAATACTCTCCTCAAAGTCTGCCTGAGTGGCAAACTTACGTCCATCGCGGACCGCACGGAGAGCTGCCTCATTGACAATATTTGCAAGCTCCGCGCCGGAAGCGCCGGCAGCAGCCTTTGCAATCTCATCAAAGCGGACAGTATCTGCAATTTTAATTTTTTTTGCGTGAACCTTAAGGATCTCTTCTCTTCCCTGAAGATCAGGAAGCTCTACCGGAATCCTTCTGTCAAAACGTCCCGGACGAAGAAGGGCCGGGTCAAGGGAATCCGGTCTGTTGGTAGCTGCCAGAATTACCACGCCCTTAGAGCCGTCAAAACCATCCATCTCTGTCAGAAGCTGGTTAAGAGTCTGCTCACGCTCATCATTTCCGCCGGAAAATCCCGCGCCGTCACGTTTTTTACCAATGGTATCGATCTCATCGATAAACACGATACAGGGAGCCTTTTCATTGGCCTGCTTAAACAGATCACGAACCTTGGCAGCGCCCATACCTACAAACATTTCCACAAACTCAGAACCGGAAATAGAGAAAAACGGAACCTCCGCTTCGCCGGCAACTGCCTTGGCAAGAAGAGTCTTTCCTGTTCCGGGAGGGCCTACAAGAAGAGCGCCCTTTGGCATAGAAGCGCCGATTTCCGTATATTTCTGAGGATTGTGCAGATAATCCACGATTTCTGTCAGAAGCTCTTTTGCCTCATCCTCTCCTGCAACATCGGAAAATTTGATCCCTGTAGAAGATTTTACATATACTTTTGCGTTGCTTTTTCCAAAGGACATGGCGCCTCCGGGGCCGCCGTTTCCCATAGAAGACATCATTTTCCTGCTGAGCCAGCGTCCCAGGAAAATAAAAATTCCAATCGGGATCACATAGCTTAAGATCAGAGTAAAGAAAATGGACGGACTTTCCGGAAGTACCTCATCCATTACAACATCTGCCTCCAACAGACGATTTACAAGATCAGGATCATCCATCTGAACAGTCTTGCAGGTCAGTGTATTTCCTGTTTTCGGAGATTTTACCTCATAATAAATGTAGCCCTCTTCAATAGTCGCCCGGGTTACATTGCCCTTTTCCACACTTTTAATAAAAGTGGAATAATCTGTTTTTTCGATACTTCTCTCCTGAATAGCAGGCACAACCAGAATATTCAGAAGAACGATAATGACACCTACAATAATATAATATACATAAAGAGGTCTCTTGGTAGGCGTTTTACCAGGTTTTTTGTCGCCTAAATTCATATATTGTCTATCCTCCATCCCCGTTACATCATATCGGAATCACTTATCAGTATCTCCCAATATGTGCAAAGTTATTTACCTGATGTAACATACCACCTTTTCCGTCTGATTTCAATGTACTTCCTGTGAAATATTATTAATTTTTCATAAAAAAGAGTTTGGGATGTGCCGGATAGCCTCTGCAAACTGCTTTTCCGGTATTTAACTGCCAATCTGCCGTTTATGTTGCTGTCCACTCCGTTTATACCACCCCGGGTAACCGGTGTGTCATTTAAAGGACCTCATTTAAAGGACGGCATCTTTAAAATTTTTCTTGCAGAATTCTGTCTTTTGTGTTAATATAATTATCGGTTCATGTGCCGCTGTGGCGGAATTGGCAGACGCACTTGACTCAAAATCTTGTTCGTCCATTCACAGGCGTTTTTGTAGGACCCTTGGTATTACAGCATATTTTCAACTGAATAACAGCATTTGGTTTTAATATCCCTCCCGCATATCCCTCCAAAATCAGAGATATGCGGGACACAGGGAATTAAAATATAAATGCCGGTGTGGCGGAATTGGCAGACGCACCGCACTCAAAATGCGGCGGAGCAATCCGTGCCGGTTCGAGTCCGGCCACCGGCACCAGAATTTTCAGCCCTGAACTTACAGAGTTCAGGGCTTTTTTATTGCCCGATAGTCTGTACTCTGGTGTTTTGCGGGTAAAATGCGAGAATCGCATTTGCCGACGAAACCTTGCTGCTATAATCAAGGTGGGTGTAAATATTCGATGTCGTTCCGATGTCGCTATGTCCCAGCCACTCCTGGATGTCCCTCAGACTGACACCGTTGGCGTAAAGAAGGCTGGCACAGCTATGGCGGAGATCGTGGAAACGGATTTTTTTCAATCCGTGGTTTTTCAATACAATCTCGAAATGCTGTGTGATGAAGTTTGGTTTGACAAGTTCGCCCATTGCATTTACATAGATATAATCCAGATATTTTTTGCAGTAGGCTGCACCGCATACCTTTTGATTGACAAGCTGCTCTTGTTTCAAGCGCCGCAGCAGTTCTTCAAAGGGTGGGACCAAAGGCAAGGTCCGGTAACTGGACTTCGTTTTCGTTCGGTCCTTCTGTACGGTGATGTTCTTGCCATCCACATTGACTTGCGTAACGGTGTGCTTTATGCTGATTGTCTTTTTTTCAAAGTCAATCGCATCCCATTTCAGTCCGACTACCTCGCTCCGCCGCAATCCGTAAAATGCGGCAAGAATAACACCCAGCTCAATGGGGTCGCCCTTTACAGTCTTGAAAAGGATTTCCAGCTCTTGCTGGTTGTAAATCGTCGCAAGATATTTGTCTTTCCGGGGTCGCTCTACACGGTCAGCGGGGTTCGACTTGATTAGTCCGATCTGGAACGCATACTGCAAGCATTTACGGATGTTGGCGTGGCGATGGATTACGGTATTAGCCGTAAGCCCTTTACCAAGCTCAAATTGATAGTAGTCCTGGATGTGCTTGGGGTGCTTCTCCAGGTCCTGCAAGGTGAGCATTTTGTCTTTGAAGTACGGGACAATGCTTCCCTTGATGGAATTGGCGTAGGATGAATATGTGGTCAGCTCGACGCTGCTTTTCATCATTTCCAGCCATTCCAGAATAAAATCGGTAAAGAGTATGGGAGCTTCATCTGCACACGGGTTGATATGAGCCACAGGGTTTTCCTTCAGCCATGTCAACTCAACGGCGTATTGAAATGCTGCCACGATTATCTCGTGGTATTGCAGCAATTCCTGCGAAGAAGCCTCGTGTTCCTGTCTTTCATAGCGATAAAATGCCTCCAGATCGCGTCCAGACATTTTGAGCAAACCAATAGGATGTTTCTCAAAGAATGGCTCAATCTGACTTCTAACATCGTAGGCATATTCCGCGTATGTACTTGGGCTAAAGGAAAAAGCGTTTTCTTTCAGCCACTTATTCAAAAAAACATGAAACGGCACATCTGCGTTTTCTAGCAGGTTTTCGGGGTTAAATTCTTTTCGGGTCTTGAGCAGCATTGCTTCAGCCCGCTTTTTATTGCCCTTTACGGCAAGTCCTGTGCTGATAGATTTGCTTTTTCGTTTACCGTCAGCACCTTTCCAGCTTAATATCATCTGGAAATATCCATTTTGTTCTCTCAGGTGGCCTGCTACCATCATCATTCCTCCTTTTTGCAGCAGCTATATTCACCCGCTGTTGACAGTATCATCGTACCATCGCCCTGTAAATGTAGCAAGGATGTGAATTAGCTTCGTCTGATGATGTGCAAGTAATTCAATATGTGAAGTTTGGGAATCTTGTAGGTTCGGCCCACGCGGAAATGTTCAATGCTGTTTTCCTGCAACAATCGGTAGGCGGACTTCTCGCTGATCCCCAGCATTTTACTCATTTGCGCGACGCTGACAATATCGGGATAGTTTGAAAAAACCATGCTGTAAGCGTCTTTTTGAGATATTGACATACTCATAATCAACACCTCCTCAGCGTGGAGAATGTCAAAATAGAAAAGCAGCCGCACCGATAAAGTAGAGGGTATATGCTAACCTACAAGTCGGTACGGCTGCTGTATTATAATTTGATTTCAATTCGTCACATTTGCCACGCACCCCTGACGATGGGAACATTCCTGGTCTCCGCTGGCGCGGCTGTCATAACTCCGCAGCGTCGTTTTTCTCGTGCGCCGCAGGGTTCCCCCCAAGTCTTTAGGAGGCCGTGAGGAAGTATCTTTAAGCCCCCATGCAGTCATCGCGCCCCAAAGTGCCAACTCCAGGTTTCAGGCTTGCGTTGATCGCTCAGGACAGCCTGTTCATCACCTCCTTGGCTTGTCCTTCTTGGCGGCGCGCCTGATTCGCTCATACATGGGTTATGTACCAGAAATGCCGTCTATTCGGTTGTCAATGTGCTAACGAAGGTGAAGATTGTCCTTCTAATAGTAGTGAAGAAAACGGCGTTTTTTTGGCCATGTAAATTAAACTTTCTCAATTTTTTTTGCCAGATGCTTTAAGCCGCGCTTAAGGCTCTTATAGACCCAGCTCGGATCAATACTTTCGGCTTGTGCAATTTCCTTGACGGTCATACCCAGGTAGAACCGGGCGTAGATCCACTTGGCCTGCTTGTCCGGTAGCTCCATCACCGCAGCATAGAGCTGATCGCGGAGCTGTTGGTTCTCCAGGATTTCTTCCGGGGTCGGCGGGCGCTGCACAATAGCCTTCTCAATGCCGTTGTCACAGTCCAGAGAGTATTGCGCTTTGTAATTATACATCTGCCGCAGGTAGAGTGCTTCGGCTCGTTTATCGGCCAGTAATACCGCTTGTACTTCATCGGTCACATCCAAAAAAGTGTCTGTTTTATAAACATCGGGATAAAGCTCCCGAAGATTAATCTTCTGCATTATGTACCTCCATTTCGGTTCACGGGGTCAATTGCCAGGTGAGCCGAAACGAGGGGGAGAACGACAGCGTGGGATAGTTTCAGGCCAGTCTTGATTTGATTTTTCCCACACAAATGCAAAAGCGCCTGTGTGACAGCACGACACACAGGCGCAATTTTCAATATTATTCTGTATATTCCAACATTTTTCGCAATTATCGACACAATATATTGGAGGAATTAGGTGACTTTTTTTAACTTGTGCTGTTGTTTTTCAAGCAGTTTACGCATAAAACCTCCAATATTTCTACATCTCTGGCTACTCACCTCTTAAACGCCAAAGTTTATGTTATATTTCTATTTGGCTATGTCACAACAAACAGTTGATAAATAGCCATTTTTATAGGGGAGTATCAGAACTCCCCTACAAACTGTTATTTGCAGTTATCTATACTCATTTGGAATTTCGATATGAAGTGTCTCACACAATAACTTCACATCATGTGCATCATTTTCATCAAACTCGTATCCCAGATGGAACATTACTTGACTATATGGTTCAATACAGGAAACCTCTATTTCCTCAATTCTTCCTTTACCCGAAAAAGTTTCTACCGGAAAACAATCCCCATCATAAAGAATTTCACCTTCGTCCGTATATTCAAAACAATGCAAATCAATAATTCTGTTTTTCAAATCTTCCCATACAGTATGGTTCAATGTTGTATATTCCATCTTAATCTCATAAAAGCCATTAGCTTTCATTATTTCTATAAAGTTCTGATAATCGTTCTTTTCTACAAAAATGTCAATATCATTATGGGCTCTTGACTGATATCCAAGAAGAGCATCTACACCCCAGCCACCATCAAGAAAGACTTTAATCTCCGCATCTATTGCAAATTGAAGAATCTGTTTTACATCTGTTATATTGACCATCTTATCATCTCCACAAATTCTAATTAGGCGACCAGAGGAACTGCTGGTCTGTTTGATAAATCTCTGCATTTAGCAGTTTTCAATGTTGCCAAAACGAAAGTTAAGAAGATGTTCCTTTTCTCCATGTCGCTTTCTTTGGCGTAATTTACAAGGTTATTCCACACAAGATAGTTGTTCAGATACTTGGTAGAAACACCGTTAAAGCCACGCATAAACCTCTTTAGCTGGCTATGGTAGCTATTGATATGTTGGATATTATAAATGCCTTTCTTGGCTTTGCCAGTCTTTAACTGCACAAGGTCAATGCCATTGGCATTTGTAAATCTCACATAGGAGTTCATCTTGTCCGTAACAAGAGTGGAATTGGTCTTAATCCTACCATCATAAATATGATGTAAATCTCTTGTAGAAACTCTACCAGTATTCGTAATCTTGGAGATAGACAAGCCATTCCTATTAACCGCACAAGGAACACATACCTTTTCTTGGGACAAGCCTCTGATATGTGTAGAATGACCACGCTTATGAGCCTTGCGTGGCATAGCAAATGTCTTACTCTTGCTATGATTGCCCTTGTACGAGATGGCGAAAAAAGTTTCGTCAGCCTCAATAATGCCGTCAAGGGTAACATCGTCTGCCATATTCTGAAGTGCATCCAAAATCTTGTGTCTCCAAAGGAATGCGGTGTTTCTGTGAATCCCACAAGCAACAGCAGTCTTACGAATGGATAAGCCATTCATCATACAATCAATGTACTGCTCCCACACGGACAAGTCTTTTCTTGTACCAGACACAATGGAGTTCGTAGCAATCACGAAGGACTTGCCACAATCCTTACATACATATCGCTGTGTGCCATCTTTACGATGACCATTGCGAACCACATGGATACAGCCACAAAGAGGGCATACACGACCATTTGCAAAGCGTTCCTTTGCTACGAAATCTTCAATATTCAAAGACTTTACAAAGGCAGGACTTAAAAGCATTGTTTTAAGGCTTTCCTGCTCTGCGACAGTCAACTTACCGATAATATCTAATGCGTCTTTGATAGTAGGCATATCCAATTACCTCCTTCGGTGGTACTGTTTCTTACTATTATTATACGCTATTTCTCGTCAAAATCAACCATTTGTTGTGACAGAGCCTTCTATTTTATTGGGGGGAAACATAAAAAATTGTAAAACTAAAGCAGAATATCATACCTGCCATGAAGAAGACCATTTTTCGGCTTTCCCTCTTTTGTTATCCGACCGTCAAGCGTATGTTTTGGGTTGCAATCGCATTTCTGAAAGCAAGATCATGTTCTACAAAAATCATGGTAGGAGAAAATTCTCTAATCAGATTTTCAATTTGCATTCGGGAATAGATGTCAATATAGTTAAGAGGTTCATCCCACACATACAGATGCGCTTGTTCACAAAGGCTTTTTGCTATCAACACTTTTTTCTTTTGTCCCGCCGAAAAATCTTGCATTTTCTTTTCAAACTGTATTCGTGAAAAATCCATTTTCCGTAAGATTGCCTTAAACAAACTTTCATCGATACGATTGGCTTCCGCAAACTCTGATAACGAACCGTTCAGCATAGAAGTATCTTGGGGTACATAGGACAATATCATGCCAGAACCTATTGCAACTGTCCCACGGTGTTCTATTTGTTGCCCGACCAGTAGCTTTAGAAGGCTCGTTTTGCCAGAACCATTTTTGCCATCAAGGGCAATGCGTTCTCCCTGTTTTACTGTAAACGAGATTGGCTGGCAGACATTTTTGCCGTCAAAAATCGGTACAACATCAGAGAAAGTCACTAAGGTATCTGAAAAATAGAGAAGCGGAGCGATTTTCAAATCTTCTACGGTTTCCAAATTTTTGAGAAGGCCGGACTTTTCCTCGATTGCACGTTGCTGCCGCACTTCGATAGCCTTTGAGCGTTTCATCATTTTAGCAGATTTGTGACCAATATACCCTCGGTCAACCGGGCCGTTCCCATATTTTGACGCTTCAATTCGGTCTGACCAGACAGAAGTTCTTTTAGCTGCCTTTTGCATATTATCAATGCTTTTTTTCAGCTTCACATTTTGAGCGAGTTCAAATTCTTGTTGACGCTGGAAGTTGGTAAACCAAGTAGAAAAATTTCCGCTTTGCACTTCGATGTTTGACCGATTGATCGACAGGATATGGTCAACACAGCCATCTAAAAAACAGCGATCATGAGAGACTAAGATAAATCCCTTTTTCCGTTTCAGGTATGCTGAAACGGTTTCTCTGGCTTTCATATCCAAATGGTTTGTCGGTTCATCAATCAGTAAAAAGTGTCCATCATTCAGAAATAGAGCGGCAAGCAGCACCTTGGTCTGCTCTCCATTGGAAAGCGTAAAAAATGGCCTCCAAAGTACATCATCACGGACTTCCAGATAGGATAGTTCTCTCAACAGCTCCCACTCTTCCGCCAGCGGGCAGACTTCCGAGAGAATGTCCGTAGTTAATCTGTTTTTGTTGTTCACAGGATATGGAAAGTAATCAAATTGCACAGAGGCTTGTATTTTTCCGTGGTATTCGTACTTTCCAAGCAGGAGATTTAGAAAAGTTGTTTTCCCTCTACCGTTTCTTCCAACAAACCCAAGTTTCCAATCTGTATCAATTTGAAAATTGACGTTTTCAAAAATGTTATCATAGCTGGATGGATAGGCAAAGGTAAGGTTCTCGACTCGGATCATCGACATATCGCATTCCTCCTTTATTCCGGGGATAAAGAACATAAAATAAGAGCTGCAAGAAAGTCAATTCTTGCAGCTCGTCATAGCATAATAGTACCATTCCTTGTCGAGAATGATACAACTACAATATATCGAGTGAATAGACTTTTAACTTTCTTGCAATGGGCACAATGACACTGTAAAACACAGCATCACTGTATATTCCAATTTATTTGCAAGAAAAGTTAATCATCTTTTCACCTCACCTCTAATATTTATTTCAATATACCATAAGTAGACATATATGTCAAATAGAAAGGCAGCCATAGATGATAAGTTACCCCAGCAAAGGTGGCAAGCAATGCCCCTGGATAGCCATTCGGCTTCAGGCGCTGCTTGTTGAGGGAATCCCCCAAGCCCCCATGAACGCAGAATTTTATTCTGCGGCTGCGCGTCCGATGGACGCTTTTGACCATGACCAGTTCACCGCTGGTCGTGGTCTTTTTCTTTTTTGGCATCGTGTTCCGCCTCCATTTTTAAGAGCCGATCCACATTGGCCTTTGCCGCCAGCAGCTCCCGCATTTCCTCACGGGAGCGCCGGTACTCGGCATAGGTCTTTTTCTTTTCCTCTAGGAGCCGGGCATACTCGGCTTGCAGCTCCTTGACCTTGGGCAGCTTCTTGACCCCCATATCGTCAAAGGCATTTTTGGCCGCCTGATGGAGCAGGATTTCTTCCTCATGTTCCTCTCGGAATTTCTTGGAGTAACCGGTCTTCCGGTAGGCCACATAGGTGTCGCGGGTCTTGGCATAGTTGATGATATGGGTCCGCAGGACGGCGATCTCCGCCATGCGTTTCTCCGCTGCCTTGATTTTTGCGGATAGCTCATTGTGGTGGGCCGTGGCTGCCACAGCCTTTTCCTCCAGCACAGCATACTCCAGCAGGTTATGCTCGGTGAGATAATTCACGGTCTGCGCCATCTGTTTCAAGTTAAAAACCTTGGCCCACCGCACATACCCGGCACCTTTTCCGGCCTGGAGCTTTGCCTGGATGTCAACCAGCAGATTAACCTTCGGCGGATCTGCTTGCTTGACTGATTTCTGGCGGGGCGTATGCTCCTTTTGACCGGCAAGGACAGCCAGCAGGTCCTCCAGGGTGTAGCCTTTGCCCAGGCTGTCCAGCCGGGCCACTTTGCTCCAGCCGGGGAGCTTCAAACGGTAGGATTTCCCGCGCCTGGACACTTCACAGCCGGATTCCCGGAGCAGCTTCAGCAGCTCGTCCAGGTCAGCAGGCTTTTGTGCCAGGGCGTTGTCAATGGCAGCACGGAGCAATTCCCGATGGGAGGGCTTCGCCTGATCGCCCAGCCATTGGTCGTAACTTTTGCCGTGGGGCTTTGGGTTTTCGACAATGGACAGTCCGTTCTCAATGCAGATGGTGTCGCTCAATCGACGGACGGCTTTTGTACTGCCCCAAAAGTTGCGGAACTTCCGGTCACAGTCCAGGTTGACCGAACTCCAAATGATATGATTATGGACATGGGCCTTGTCAATGTGGGTACAAACGGTAAAGGCGTGTTTGCCCTTGGTGAACCGTTTGGCAAATTCTACGCCCAGCCGGTTGGCCTCCTCCGGGGTGATCTCCCCAGGGCAGAAGGACTGGCGTACATGGTAGGCGATTACATCATCCGCACCCCGGACCCGTCCGGTGGCGGCGATATACTGGCGCTTGGCCAGCATGAACTCGGCGTCGGCTACACGGCTGTCGCACTCATAGCCAGTGATGAGCCTGCCGTGGTCAGTTTTTTGCGGATTGGCCACATAGTCGATAATCTCGCTGATGGCACGGCTCTCGGTCCGGCCCTTGCCGATATGCAGCGGCATGATGCGTGTGGTTGCCATAAAGGTTGCCTCCCTTCAAAAAATAGGCAGCCTCAACTGCCTATCTCGTCACGGTAAGAAATAATTTGTTTCTTTTTCTGTTTGGCGCACCGCAGTGTTGTGGCGGCTCCACCCCAATCATGGAGAACATACGCTACTACCACATCACTGGCCTCTACCATCCAGCGATTTCTGTGAGAAATCGCAAAACGGCGTGGCGTAGTTTCCAACGGCGGATACACGGTGCTGTCGTAACCGGAAGTGTTCCTCCCGGTGTTTAGATATGCCAGAACAAGGATCAGCTCAATCTGCGGATACCGTTTTTTCTGCGCTCTCAGAACAGACGCCGCCAAGAAGTCAAAGGCTCCATAGCCGCCCAGGTAAAAGGTAGTCGCTCCTTGTTCAATCAGTTTTTGCGTAACAGCGTATAACCATTTCTCTATTTTCTCACTCTGCGAGATCTGTGCATGGCCACAAAAGGTTACAATCATACCTTGTCCTCACTTTCTAAAGCTATTGTTCTGAGCTTCAATCAAAAGCAAAGCTGACAGCTTATAAAACATAGTCTAACAGACGCTATTATAACCCGCAATCATAATGTAGTCTTAGAGTACATAAAATAATCGCTAACAGCTAATAGACGGGTGTGGACTATGGAACAAAGCAAATTGGGAAAGCGCATCAACGAGGTGCGGAAGTCTCGTGGCCTGACAGCCGACAAATTATCGGAATTATGTAACATCAATGCCACTTATCTGCGGCAAATTGAAGGTGGAGCCAAGATGCCCAGCCTGCCGGTATTCATCGACATTTGCAAGGCGCTCCACATTTCTCCTGACTATCTGTTGCAGGATGAATTGAGCGAAAATGAGATCAGTAAAATCCATGAAATTGAAATGCTATGGAAAGATGCGCCACTGTCAAAACAAGAGCTTGCACTTGCAATGATAAAGGCAGCTCTAAAGCATCCAGAGCAGTAAAACAGCCAGCCGGGTTCAAACCGGCTGGCTGCACTTTTCTCTCCAATATTATCCGTAGACCAAATCCTGTATTGCAAACTTCAAATCCTGCACCTTGCCAAGCAGCCAAAAGGCCAATTTCGGCAGCCCAAAGGGGCTTATGAGAAACGCGATTACCAACAGAATAAGGCCGTTCTGCGGGGAGTATGTCATCAGGACGGCCACGCCCAGCAGGGCAATCACCGTACTGAGCAGCCCCAGCACCAAGCCGGACACATAGACCAGCCCCACGCAAATCCAGATGGCCAGGGTGAGCAGCAGGATCACCGGCGCAATCACAATCTTCAAAATCAGCTTCAATGCGGTCATTTCATGGCCTCCTCTCGACGATCCAAATACTTCTGGCACAGACGGCGGACCTGTTCCTCGTCGGCCTCGTTTTCTTCCCGGCGTCCCTTTGTCAGCTGAATGGAGGCAAAGGATTCGTACTCGACCAGCAGATGGTCAAATAGTTCCTCCGGGGTCCGGCACACATCACCCTCGCAATAGGGCGGGTCCGGGGGCGAGCCGTTGAAGGACACACAGACATATCCGTACCGGCTCTTGTAGACTTCCAGCTCCATATCCTGCGCCAGATAGTCCTCGAAAATCTCTAAAACCTTTTCAAAGGTCAACATTGGTATCTCAACTCCTTTGTGAGATGTGAGAACACTTTGCTATCTGCCTTTATTATCCGGCAAGCCCCGTCAAAAGGCAAGGATACAGACAAAAAGAAAAAGCAGAGGGAGGCGCGGCGAAAAGAACGCCGTTCCTCCCTCCACAGATGGGATATATACCCCTGTCACGATAGATTGGAGAGCTGGGTCAGGATTTTCTTCACGCCCTCCCATAGCTGCTCCTGCCGCTGGGCTATATCTTCCAGGTCAGCGTCGTAGACACGCCCGGTCTCATGCACTCGGCGGGTGAGCTGGTTCAGGTTGTTGCTGCTCCGGCGCAGCAGAGACACCAGCTCCTTCAGCTCCGGCAAGTCCAGCTGCACCACATAACCGTCCAGGGCCATCTTCCGCAGATAGGCTTCTCGGTTCTTCGTCCCAAGTTGGGACATTTTCTGCTCGATCAGCGCCAGCTCCTCCGGGGAGACCCGAAAATTCACCTGGACCTCCCGTTTGCGCTTTGGGGTACTCACCGTTCCGGCTCCCGTTTCTTATGGCCCGGAGCTTTGGGGGCTGCCTGTTTCGGTTCCTGCTTCAAATGCTCCCGGACAGAAGGCCGGGGCTGGCGCAGCTCCTTGGAGCGGTCCTCGTTGGCCAGGATGGTGGCATAGGTTCCAGGAAGTCCCTTCATACCGGTAAACGAAAGACTGCGAAACGGCAGGAGATTCATCAGCCGGTCATGGTCTTTGCTCCCGGCACGATTCAGAAACTCCGGGGAAATGCGAGCCATGTAATGGGTCCCGTGGGGGCTGTTCGGCATATCCGGTGCGCGCAGCTCCCGCAAAATCCGTTCTGCCTCTGCCTGGATGTCCTCTACCGTCAAGGGCTGGCGGCGTAGATGTTCCTCGCGCACCAGATCAATAAACCCGTTCAAAACAGCGGGGTGGCTGTTCAGGGCATACCCACACCGGACGGTATCGGAGTTGTAGTTGGGGATGGTCTTTGCCCATTCCTTGTTGCGGGGCGAGTAGCGCCCATCCCAGTCCTGGAGCTGGACGGTGTTGGCAAGGACCAGCATGACCCGGTCCATGCCGTAGGTCTCGATCACGCCCTTGGCGGCATCGTGACTGAGATACATCCCGTCGAAGTGTTCCCGCACCGCCGCTTCAATGGCCTCCTTGCATTGAAGATTGGCGTTGTTGGAGGCCCGGTACTGCTCCAGCTCTCCATGCTCTTTCGCATAGGCAGCGGAGTGAGGATAAATGGCGGCTTTCCGCAGCTCCGCCTGGGCCTTGCAAGCATCATCGGCCCGGTTCTCAATGCTGTCCCGGACCACATCCATGTAGCCGGTCTCCAACTTCTCAAAGTAACGGTACACATCGGCCAGCGGCGTGGGCGAATCCAGCAGCGCCTGGGCCTGGGCAGCGGTCAGCTCCAGTTCCTCCATCGCCATCACGATGTCCTCCCGGACGGTGTATTCGTAGGCGTGGTTCAGGACCTCTGCCGGGGGCTGGATTTTCAGCCAGTCCCGGTATTTGTCCTGTTCAGCGGCCATCTTCTCATAGAGGGCCGTATTCAGATCGTTGGTATTCATGTTATCGCACCTCCTCATGCTGTTTCGGTTTCTTTTCGGGGCTGCGGGGCGGCACCGGACGCTTCAAGCTGTCCAGCACCGAGGGCCGTGCACTCTTGGCAATCACGGACTCCGGCTGAGAGCGGCCCTTGCCGTCCAGATTCAGAAGCGTGTCCAGCTCCACCAGACGGGCGGACTTTACCCGCAGATCATCCTCATAAGAGAAAGGCTTGCCCACTTCCTCCTTGGCGGCGGCCTGCTGCTGGTACAGATTGTCCAGTTGGGCCTTGGTCGCCTCCAGGCGCTGGGGCATTTGAGAGAGCGCATTGTCAATGCGGGTCAGGTTGCCGCGTGGGTCTGTGCCGAGGCTTGCCCGGTGGGTCATCTGGCCTTTCAGCAGGAGCGTATATTCCTGTTTCCAGGCTGAAAACTCCACGGACATAGTGAAGCCCCGGTAGCTGCCGATCTGCACAGGCTCCGAGCCTTTGACCTCCTTACAGGCGTCCAGCAGAGCTGCACCGGCGTTTTCTTTGTCGGTCAGCACATCGCCCCGGATTTCCATACCGGCAAAGCCATCCTCCGGGTGAGGATGGGCGGCCAGGGTCTCCAGGTCTGCCTCAAACCCCTGGATAAAGCCCTTGTGCTTTTCAATTTCCTCCGGGAAGTATTTCAGCAGCTGGTCCTCCAGACGATACTGCTTGCTCTGGTGGTCAGCTTTCATCAGCTTCAGCTTGGAGACCTCCACATCCAGGTCCATGCGCTCCTTGATACGGGGGTCTCCGGCGCACAGGGCCTTGATCTCGGCAAAGGATAATGCCGTTTCGTCCACATCGTCGCAGCTTCTCACCGGCGATTTGGAAGTCATAATCTGGCTGATGAATTTCTGTTTGTTCTCCACCGTCTGCCACAAATAGGCGTCAAAGGTTCCCTCAGTCACATAGCGGTACACATGGACCAGGGGATTTTGGTTGCCCTGGCGCTCGATACGGCCCTTGCGCTGTGCAAGGTCTCCCGGCCGCCACGGGCAGTCCAGGTCATGGAGCGCCACAAGCCGGTCCTGCACATTGGTGCCAGCGCCCATCTTGGCGGTGCTGCCCAGCAAGACGCGCACCTGGCCGGTGCGGACCTTAGCGAACAGCTCCTTTTTCCTCACTTCGGTGTTGGCCTCATGGATAAAGGCGATCTGATCGGCGGGCATCCCCTGGGCGATGAGCTTTTGCCGGATGTCCTCGTAGATGGTAAAGACCGGCTCCGGCTCTTCCAGCGGCACAGCCTGTTCCAGCGCATGGAGCGTGGGGTTGTCCAGCGCCTTGGCTGCCTTTTTGGAAGGGGCCGCCTGGGGCGTGGAAATATCGCAGAACACCAGCTGGGTCAGCTTGTCAGCCTCGCCGTCCCGCCAGATCTGCATGATGTTTGCGACACATTGGTTGACCTTGGTGCCAGGTTCGTCCGGCAGCGCCTGATTGATAATGCGCTGGTCCAGCCCCAGCTTGCGGCCATCGCTGGTGATCTTGAGCATATTGTCCTGGGAGGGGTCCACCGTGCTGCTGTGTACCAGGGAAGCACGCTCGGATAGCGCCTTCACCATTTCCTGCTGCTGCTCGGTGGGCTGGGCCACGATGTTGTGGTATTCTACCTCCGGGGTGGGCAGATGAAGCTGATCGGCGGTTTTAATGTCCGCCACCTCTTTGAACAGGTTCATCAGCTCCGGGAGATTGAAAAACTTGGAGAAGCGGGTGCGCGCCCGGTAGCCGGTGCCTTCCGGTGCCAGCTCCAGCGCCGTCGTCGTTTCACCAAAGCGCGACGCCCAGCAGTCAAAGTGGGTCATACTCAGTTCCTGCAAGCGGTCATATTGGAGGTATCTTTGCATGGTGTAAAGTTCAGTCATGGAGTTGCTGACCGGGGTGCCGGTGGCAAAGATAACCCCTCGGCTGCCGGTGATCTCGTCCATGTAGCGACACTTGGCGAACATATCGCTGGACTTTTGGGCATCGCTGGTGGAGAGGCCCGCCACATTCCTCATTTTTGTGTAAAGGAACAATGGTGATAGGTAATCCTTTGAAGTAATCTCCGGATTTTCCCCCACCTCACGCCGGGCGTGCACCTTTCAGCGCACCCGGCCTACCATCAAACTGATTTACTTTCTTCCTTCAGATTTCAATACCACTGCACCCTCACGGGTACAGCGTACTCACAAATTTCACGATTTGAGTTTTTCTCGGTATTTCATAATTTTGCGCACCGCCTTTGCGTCCAGCTCAGGCGGTATTGGGCTGTTATGAACCATGCGGTGGCACGATTCGCAAAGCCATGCCAGATTGGGAACTTTATTGATTCTTTCGATTGGAAGCTGGTTGTCAATGTGGTGACAATGTTTTGGAACTGTTAGGGAAAATGGTTTTCCACAGCATTTGCACTTTCCCTTATCCCGGTTATAGGCATACTCCCGATTCATGAAGTATTCAAAGTTTGCCTTCCAGCCCTTTCCGTCTGCATAGCAGGCAAGGGCAATGTCCTCCGGGGTGTTAATGGACGGCCGGTCACAGGGCAGCGGTTTGTGCTTGTTTCGGTAATTGACGTACCGCCTGCGGCCTTCCACCGTGTACGGGGTCATCTTCTGGTCAAACGGTTTGCTCTCATACCGGCTGTGCGTGATAAACGCATGAGTGATTCCAAACCATTTTCCCTCGATGGGAATTGCAAAGGTTTTGCTTTCATATCCTTCGTGCCTGTGCGGAAGATTGCAGAGTGTTTTCAGCGGAACCTGCATCTGGTTATACTGTTTCGGGAACAGCTTTTTCCAAACGGCCAGCGCTGCATTGTTTACCCTGCGGTCGATTGCATGATAGGCGTGCGAACAGATGGACGGCTGGTAATACTGCGCCAGTCCCAGGATGATGGAGTTCACATATTGTATCTGGGCGGCCTGTGTATTTGGTTTGGAATACAGCTCAATACGGTGTACCTGTTCCAGTAGACTGCCAATTTTCTTGGACAGCCGTTCCATATCTGGCAATGGTTTTCCCACCAGATGTTCCGTCCACGTTGCAGGGTTCGGTGTTTTGCGCTTTCGTTCCGCCTTGACGATGTAACCGAGAAAATGTATCCCTCCTTTCCGCAAATCGGTTACATAGGTCTTTTCCTGCGACAGTTCCAGTTTCAGTTTTTGCCTAAAGTATTTTGTCAGCTCACGCTTCATACGGAATGCTTCCTTTTCCGTAGAGGTCAGCACCACCCAATCATCGGCATAACGGAAGTTATACTTTGGGGTGGTTCCTGCCCATTTCAGCCTGCGTGTATCGTTGCATTTGTGCTTGCATTTGCGATGCGGCTCCATATAGGTTCGCCCCACATACCAGTCAAAATCGTTCAGATAGATGTTCGACAGCAGAGGGGAAAGGATTCCTCCCTGCGGTGTGCCTGTTGCCGTTTGATGGTACAAATCCCGTTCGATATACCCGGCTTTCAGCATTTGGCTGATGATTTTCAGCACCCGTTTATCATGGATACCCATTCGCCATACTTTTTGAAGCAGTATCCGATGGCTGATGTTGTCAAAACACCCTTGAATGTCACCTTCCACTGCCCACACAGCCTGGTCGGGGGATTTACACCCGGCGTTGATTACATTGACAATATCCCGGATTGCGTGCTTTTGTGCCCGGTAGGGGCGGAAGCCATAGCTATGCGGATAAAATCTCGCTTCGCATATCGGCTCTATGATTAGCCGCACACATTCCTGTATGATTCTGTCCAGTACCGTAGGGATTCCCAGCGGCCGCATTTTACCATTGCTTTTTGGGATATATTCACGGCGGGCTGGTTTGGGCTGATATTTGCGAAAACACGATTGAATCAATAAAATCAGTTCATCTTTTGGCATTTGCAAATAGTTGTCCATTTTCACCTTGTCCACTCCGGCAGTTTTGCTGCCCTTGTTGGACTTGATGTTATGGATGGCGGTCACAATGGTGACTTCGTGCGCCATTGCTTCCACCAGTCCGGTGAACGAAACGCCTTGCCCGGATTTCTCATAGAGCATATCCTGAATGGCTTTCAATTCCGTTTCCGTTGAAAATCTGACGTTTAAATGCACAAGGCTTTCACCTCGCAGTTCGTCACCCATCTTTCAGGGAGTTATTGGATTTTCGTTTTGTGAAATTTGTAAATCAGTTTGACTCGTACCCTTCGCCGTGGGGCATTTCAGCCCCGTGTAGCTGGCGTTACCCAGCCGCAGACTACTATGGTACGGCTGACTTCCTGTTGCTTTCATAACTCTGTAAAGCTCCGGCAACAGGCTCTCAAACGTTCCTGAATCTCTATCCTTGCGGTCATTGCTTGACCATTGAAACCCTTAGGCCGCTACCTTACACCGGGAAAACCTAACCATGCTTTGAACCACAGTTTCTGCATGATTCCGTGTGGACATTTCATTCCACAGGGCTCGTGCGGAAAAACCAGCCGCACGAGCTTTTTCCAATTTTCACCCTTTCGGATGCCGTCTACTCTTACGATGCTGCATAGCTTTCACTAACGGATAGCCATAGGTTTCGGAAGCCCGCACCATTATTCTCCATGCCCCTTTGCAGGGGTTTAGGTTTTCAGGTTACGACTTCGCCACGCTTTGTACTCTGCACATTTACAGATGCGCAGCGCACAGTGGAGTATTAGCTCTCGTACTGCCTGCGGTTTGACAGACCGCTGTGGGATTGCGCTCCTTTCCGGCATTGGTTCTGTACGGCAGGGGAATTTCACCCCTGATTTCGAGATTCAAGTTCTCTGTGATATTTTCTTATTGTTAAGTGCAATCACATGGCGCTGTTCGTCCTTGCTGTCAACAAGGGCTTATGCGCAACGTTTCGCACAATTTTTGTAGTTATGAGCTTCATCGACAAATAACCTGTCCACGCCAAGCTGCTCAAAAGTCACCACATCGTCCTTGCGGCTCTCGGCCTGGAGCTTTTCCAGTCTGGCCTCTAGGGATTTGCGGGTCCGTTCCAGCTGTTTGACCGTGAAACGCTCACCGCCGCTGGCCTGCACCTCGGCAATACCCTCGGTGATCTCGTCGATCTGCTCGTAGAGGAGCCGTTCCTGGCGCTCCCGGCTGATGGGGATTTTTTCAAACTGCGAATGTCCGATGATAACGGCATCGTAGTCTCCGGTGGCAATTCTGGCACAGAATTTTTTGCGGTTGTGGGTCTCAAAATCCTTGCGGGTCGTGACCAGGATTTTTGCAGAGGGATAAAGCCGCAGAAACTCCGATGCCCACTGTTCTGTCAGGTGGTTCGGCACCACAAAGAGGGACTTCTGGCATAGCCCCAGGCGCTTGGATTCCATCGCAGCGGCCACCATCTCAAAAGTTTTGCCAGCGCCTACCTCGTGTGCCAATAGCGTATTGCCGCCATACAGCACATGAGCAATAGCACCCAGCTGGTGATCCCGCAGGGTAATGGACGGGTTCATGCCGCCAAAGGTGATGTGGGACCCGTCGTATTCACGGGGCCGGGTGGAGTTCATTTCCTCGTTGTACTGGCGCACCAGGGTCTGGCGGCGCTCCGGGTCCCTCCAAATCCAATCACGGAAAGCGTCCCGGATAGCCTGCTGCTTTTGGGCGGCCAGAGTGGTCTCCTTGGCGTTCAGCACCCGGCGTTCCTTGCCGTCTGCGTCCTCCACGGTGTCGTAAATGCGGACATCCCGCAGGTTCAGGCTGTCCTCCAGAATCTTGTAGGCGTTGGCACGGCTGGTTCCGTAAGTGGTGTAGGCCGCCACATTGTTTTCGGAGACAGAGCTTTTGCCCGTGATCTGCCACTCGGCGGTATAGGAGGTATAGTTGACCTGGATGGCGCGTTGAAGGTAGTTCGGGGTGTTGAAAGTCTCATACATGAACTGCTGGATGTACTTCTTGTCAATCCAGGTAGCGCCCAGGCGCACCTCGATCTCCGAAGCGTCCAGGTCTTTGGGCTGGGCGGCGGTCAGGGCCTCCACATTGATGGCAAAGGCCGGGTCCTGCTGTGCGGCTCGCTGTGCCTGACGGAGCTTGCGCCGAACATTGCCGGAAAGGTATTCGTCGGCGGTCACATAGGTGGGCCGTTCTCCCTCCGGCACAGGCCCAGGCAGACGGAAGATCACGCCTTGCAGCTCGGCGGCCAGCTCGTCACTGGTCTTGCCGGTGAGCTGTTCCATATACTCCATGTCCACACGGGCCTTTTCCGCGATGGATACGGCCAGAGCTTCGCTTGCGGTGTCCACGGAAGTCACCGCCTCATGGGGCTTGATGGTCCGCTTTGTGAACATATCTGCTTTGTGCTTCAGTTGGCCATTCTCGTCAATGACTTCCAGCGCGCAGAGCAGATAGTAGCTGGAATCATCAGCAAAGGCCAGCCGGTTCCCCCGGTCATTGATAAGGCCGTACTTGGCGGAAAAATCGTCATAGAGCTGGTTCAGCTCCACCTGTTTCTCACGAATGTCGCTGTCCGGTGTAGCTGCGTCCATTTGCAGGTCGATCAGTTCCTGGACACAATCCCGCAGCCTCACCATGCCTTTAATGCGGGCCTCGGCGGTGGCGTTGAGATCGGGGCGCACCATGCGGCTGTTCTCCCGGAAATACACAGCTCCGTCCACCACGGTATAGGAGTAGTTCTTCACATTGGGGTCAGCGGGGATAGAGGTGTCGATGGCTTCGCCTTCGCCCAGCTCCGGCAGCTCGGCCTCCTGGTAGGTGCCGCGAATGTACTTCACAGCATCGTGCAGCTGATCGGCCAGCTCCAGCCCCTCAATGGGGTTCACGGTGTAGTCCATGCCGTGAGCGGTGCTTTCTGGTTCCTGTCGGCCCAGCACCATTTCCGGGTGGTCCAGGAAATAGCGGTTGATGGAAAAGCCGTCCTCGGTCTGCCCGGTCTGCGTCCACTCCGGTACAATGTCCAGCGGGCGATCTCGCTTTTGGAGGAAGATGATGTCCGATACAACCTCGGTCCCGGCATTGGCCTTGAACGCATTGTTGGGCAGACGGATAGCCCCCAGCAGCTCGGCGCGCTGGGCAAGATACCGGCGCACGGTGGAATCTTTGGCGTCCATCGTATAGCGGCTGGTGACAAAGGCCACCACGCCACCAGGACGCACCTGGTCCAACGCCTTGGCAAAAAAGTAGTTGTGAATGCTGAAATTCAGCTTGTCGTAGGCTTTGTCCCGAACCTGATACTGGCCGAAAGGTACATTGCCGATGGCAAGGTCATAGAAGTCCCGCCTGTCGGTGGTTTCAAAACCGGCCACGGTGATGTCGGCCTTGGGATAGAGCTGCCGGGCAATACGCCCGCTGATGGAATCCAGCTCCACGCCGTAAAGACGGCTGTTTCGCATTTCCTCCGGCAGCATACCGAAGAAATTGCCCACACCACAGGACGGCTCCAGGATGTTGCCGGTCTCAAATCCCATACGGCCCACAGCCTCGTAAATCGCTTTGATGACCGTAGGGCTGGTGTAGTGGGCGTTGAGGGTAGAACCTCTGGCAGCGGCATATTCCTCTGGGGTCAGCAGCTCCTTCAGCTGGGCATATTCCTTGCTCCAGCTTTCCTTGTCGGGGTCAAAGGCATCGGCAAGGCCGCCCCAACCCACATACCGGGAAAGGATTTTCTGCTGTTCCGGCGTTGCCTGCCCAGTGGTTTCCTCCAGGTATTTCAGCAGCTTGATTGCCTCGACATTGGCCTGGAACTTGGCCTTGGGGCCGCCTTCGCCCAGGTGATCGTCAGTGATACGGAAATTCTCGGCGGTGCGGCGCAGATTGGCCTTGTATTCCTCATAAGAGGCTTTCTCGGCAGCTTTGACATTGGGGAAGGTCTGCCACTCGCCGTTTACCTGAATGGAAACGGGGTGTTCGTCCAGCACTTCATCCGGGGTTTTCTCCGGCTCGGTGACAGGTGTAGGAGGCTCCGGCTCATTGGTTCTCAGGGTCTGAACAACCACATCATAGGGCAGATGGTTCTTGTGGCCCGGATAGACAGCCACAGTCTCGGATTGGAAGGTCGGAGCTTCGGCAGCCGGTTCGGGGCGTTCCTGCCCAAAACCGTCCAGCTGACGGGCATACATCCCGCGCAGCAAAGGCGCAACCTCGCTCCACTGGAAGAACAGCATGGCCAGACGCTTTTCATCTGCATCCAGCACTTCCAGTTCAACACCTTCCGGCATCGTGCGGTAATCGGCGGTCTCGCCGGTCTCCAGCTCCATCGTTTCCACGATGTTGGGATAGGCCCGGCTCAGCCACAGGGCCACCTCCTGGTTGCTCTTGCCGTTGCGAAGAAGCTCGGAAAGCTCCGCCTTGTCCGCTTCACCAATCAGGCCATGGGCAAGCACATCCCGCAGGTCCTGGTCCACCGTATCCAGATTTGCAGGCAGGAACTCGGTATAGAAGTCATTGCGGTTATCCTCCCGCAAAAGCTGCTCAAACCGTTCCCGGCTCTCAGCCCGGTAGATGGGATAGCTCATGCCGGTGGGCAGCAGCTGCACCGTGTCATCCCGCAGCTCCGTGATCCGGTGGGCGAGGTCATCCAGATAGACAATATCCCCCACATTGTATGGAGGGACTGTTGGATCATAAGAAGTCCGTTCCCGGACCGTGCCACGGGCCGCAGCATATTCTTCGTCTGACACAGGAACACGCGAATCGCCGGAAGAAGGCTGTTCCGGCTGGTCGGCTTGAGTGGTCTCCCTGGATATGGCCTCCACATCCCGCATGACCTGCTGAATAAAGGGGTCGTTGTCCAGCTTTTCCGGGTCCACCACATGGCCGTCCACAATGCCGCGCTGGGCCAGGGCCTCCCGGATGGCGATGGGGTCCACATCGTCCAGATTATCCTGTTCGACCTGGGTGTAGAAGCGATCCTCCTTGATGAGCTGGGCAATCCGGCGCTGCACCTTGGGCCAGGGCAGTGCCGTTCCTTCGGGGCTTTCCGGGCGGATCGCAAACGGGGTTTTACCATCGCCGCCGTCAAACTCATGGGCCAGCCATGCTGCGGTGTCTCTTTCTCGCGCATGGTCTTTCATGTAGCGGACAACGGCGTGTTTGCTCTCGATTTTGCCATTCCAGTCCTGGATAGCCTTGTCGATGTCATTGTCCGAGAGAGGGCGCAGCAGCTCATGGAGCTTGGGATAGGTCTCGTCTATGACTTCCCGATGAAGGCGCTGCCGGAACTCCGGGGTGTCAGAATAGAGGCGAAGCAGCCCCATATTACCGGACCCCAGGACAGCACGGCGAATAGCGGCGTTGCCCTCGATCACGGCGTTCTCGTAGTCACTGTGACCGCAGGCGTTCCGGTATCTGATGTCCTGGGTAACAGCCTCCAGCACGATGGGCTTGTATTGCTCATGCAGCTCCCGGAGGGTGGCGGCTTGGATGGCTTCTTCGTCCCGGAACGCCCGGAACCCGTCAGCACCATACTCCGCTTCATGGGCGCTGATGTCCTGTTCGGCCTCATGGTCGATAGAAAGAACGGAATACTCCCGGCGCTGGGTGCTGCCCTCCAGGGTGGCGGAGACCGTCACATCATGCTTGGCCCGGAGCTGTTCCAGGTACTGCTCCAGCCGGTTTGCCGGGAACCCGCACATTTCCACACGGCCACCGACAGGGATAGCACGGGAGACCAGTTGCAATCCCAGCTCCGGCGCGGCTTCTTTGGCGTCCTCGCCATAAATCTCGAAGAAATCGCCCATCTGATACAGGACCATATCATCCGGGTGTCGCTCCTTGACGCCGTTGTATTCCCACACAGCCGGGTCAGGCTGCGGCTGTTCTTGGGCAAAAGAAAAAGCAGAGGATGTTTTCACATTCTCTGCTTCATCTATTCTTTGGATTTGTTCAGCTTCGGAGAGGAACAGGTTTAGGGTTAGCTGTTGATAAGCTCCGCCAGCAAAATCTCCTCCGCCTGGGCCTTGCAGGTGTTCATCAGGCCCACCCAGCGCATCGGATCGCGGGCTTTCAGCTCCTCCGTCGCGCCCGCCGACTCCGCCAACTGGGGCATCATCTGCTCCAGACGGCTGTTCGCCGTCTCGTCGATCTCCAGCAGGTGCGGGTACAGCTTCTCGGTCAGCAGCAGCTGGTTGTAGATCAGGGGCCGGTGTTCCTTCAGGTACGCTTTCCGCATCCTGCCGTACTTGCCCAGGGGCTTCTCCGGCTGTTCGCTCAGGCTCAGGTCGGGAATCAGGTAATCGCCGTTCCTCGTGTAAGTCAGGTTGTTCTCCATGTGTAACGCTCCTTTCCGCGAGTTGCTCACGCTCATAATGTTGGACGGTGACACCGATCTGCCGCAGCACCTGCTGGTTGATCTGGCTGACCGCCGCTCCCAACGCCCCAACCGTGGCCGGGGTATTGAAATCGAAAATCGGCATGAAGTCCTCATGCTGGAAATACTGGTCTGTATCCAGCCCACAGCGGGACATCAGGGCGTAGGCGATGCTGACGGTGGCGGCGGACTTAAATTGGACTTCGATGTTGAGTTCATCGTACTCCTCCAGGAACGAACCGTCAACGATATAACGGAAGTCCTGTTGATGCTCGTCCCAATACTCACTCGCCAGTTTTCCGGCCACATCGGTGAGCTGCTGGGCAAGATTGTCACCAGCAACACCGTAGTTGCGCTCCAGCATGGCCGACACAGGCCCGATGTGCTGTTCCTCCAGCTGCCACAGCCAGGGGGTGCGGGAATGTTCGCGGGTCCCGGTGTCGGAAATATCGAACACATAGCGCAGGCGGGGCCTGTCGCCGGAATCGTCCACCAGAGCGATCCCCTTGGAGCCGCGCCGTACATACCGCCCCATTTTTTCGTTCCACAGATCGTACTCGGCGCAGGCGGTGGCGTCCGGGCGCTGGGCGTAAATCATCATCTGCTCATGGAACGGATATTTGTAGAGGCGGGCGGCGGTGGTAAGAAAGGCTGTCCATTCTTTCCAGCTGCCCACAAGCCGGGTCGATACCTGTTCGGCCATCTGCCGGTAAAATTCAGCTTTGGATGGCATGGTTTTCTGTCCTCCCTTCATGTTAAATAGAAATGGGGCGGCACATCAGGCCGCCCCGCTGGGTCTTGGTGTGGTTTTTACTCGTCGAAATCCGGGTACAGCTCCAGCTCGGCAAACTCGGCGTCGCTCATAGCCCGGAGCTTGGAGAGGGCGCTGTCCGTCAGCTCCCGCAGCTCGGCTTCCTCCGGCGAAAGCTCACCGCACATCTCCGTCAGGGCTTCGATCAGCCCGGTGCGGCTGCCGGTGTTGTAGATACAAAGCAGGTTCGTTTCCTCAAAAGTGAAGTTTCCCATATCAAATCTCCCTTTCCGCGCTCTTTTTGGGCGCTGTCTTTTTGTGTTCCGCCTTGGGCTGGCTTTTCAGCTGCTCCATGACGGACTTTTTCTTTTCCCGTTCCTCCCGGTGGGCGGCGGCAGCCAAATCCATGAGAGAAATCGGCTGGCCGCTGCGGGCCTGCTGTTCCAGCTGGGCCACTGTCGGCTCCTTGGGTCCGTTGTTGATGATGCCGTCGATCATACCGTAGTCATCCTCCACGACCATTTCCGCATTTTTCAGCGGATTGTCCGGCAGGAATCCGGGAACCTGCTCAAAGCCGAAGCTGTCGCAGTAATGACAGGATACCTTGCCATCCCGCTTAATGGCAACGATGTCGCTTACGCTCATGGACGGATGGCGGTAATCGGCGGGATGTTCATTGTTGAAGCGGTAAAAGAGCTGTTCGGCGGTATCGCCTTTCAGATCGGAGGGCAGCAGCGGAGCGGTGTAGACCAACTCATAGTTGTCCCGCTGCACCGTCTGCCCGATGGACTGGAGCCATTCCAGGCCCTCATAGCGGATGTCCCGCAGCTCGTCGGTGTGCTTCACCTGATAAATAGCGAAGCAGTCCCCCTTGTGGGAGAGAAACGCCTGCTCCCGTTCCTCCTGGTGGGCCATGCGGTCCTTGACCAGCTTATCAAACTCCGGGCTTTCCTCCCATTCCTCGCGGGGCATGGCAAAGATACCGTCATGGGCATCCAGGTCAGCGGTGTCAAAGGCCATCACCGGATTTTCGCCCTCCTGGATAATGTAAACGGTCAGGTCACGCTCCATCAGCTCATAGGCTCTCTCTTTGGAGAGGGGCAAAAGATCGCTGTCCAGGCAGCCGCATTTCTCCAGATCGTCCTGGGTCAGAACCGGGTCCGGCATGGGATATTCGTCCAGCGCCTGTTCCTGAGCATCCGGTAGCAGGGCGGCTGCGGCTTCTGCGGTCTGCTGGCTGGCCTGTTCATACAAAGTCTCGATCATGGACAGCGGCGCATACTTGATGGATTTGTCACCCAGCCCCAGGTCCTTGCAGATGTGGCTGACCGCTGCGGAACGGCCCATGTCCGGTCCATCCAGCTGGCCGCCGTCCATCTGCTTCATAGTTGCCACATCGTAGAGCGTGTAGTCCCAGCCGGTATCGCAGGGCTGAACATGAAGATATGTGGCATCATCCAACACCAGCAGGGCCTCCTGGTACTCGGCGCTGGGCTGAGATACTTCTTCCGCAGCCTGCGGGCATGTCTGCTCCGGCTCCGGGGCGGCAGTCAGGTCAATGCCGCGCTCCTTGCAGATTTCCTTGTAGTTGCGCTCGATGTCGTTAATCAGCTCACAGGAAGTCTTGTTGATGGTCTCCAGGCTGGCCCGCAGCTCCTTCAGCTCCTTGTCCTTGGACCAGGAAGCGATGTAGCCAAAGCTGTTTTCACCGGTCTGGATGCCGAAATACTGGCAGACCGCATAGGAAATGCTCTCGGCCTCCACTTCCTCGGTGTTGCGGTTCTTAGCGGCTTGTTTCACCGCCGTCAGATCTTCCTGCACCTCCAGCCGCCACTCAAACCGATTCTCGTCCACAAAGCGCCAGCCCATTTCGGTAGCAAACTGTTCTGCCTCGACCTCAGTTGCAAATCCAGATTGAAAATCTCTTACTGTGCCTCCACCGCTATCCATGACAACTTTCCAGGACTGCTCGATTTCATATTTTTTCGGGTCGTGGAGCTTGCTGTGTGCGGTCTCATGGACAGCGGCGGAAACAGTCTGCACCTCGCTCATGCCTTCCCGGATGGCGATCCGCTGCTGCTCGGAGGAAAAGTAGCCGTCCATGTTGCCAGCCATCGGCTCAAACTCGATGGGGACCGGGGCAGAGCGGCGCAGAGCTTCCATGAACGCCTCATAATGTGGCACCGTCCCGGACAGGCTGGAGGCCAGTTCCGGCAGAGGCTTGCCGTCCGTCTGGCTCACATCGAACACCTTGACCGGGCGGAACATGGGGATTTCGATTTCCTTTTCCTCCATGACGGCCTTGCCATCCGCGTCCAGGATGGGTGCATGGGTATCCGGGTCACGCTTCATTTCCTCGATTTTCTTTTTGTAGGGCGTGGGGGCGATGATGGTGATACCATGCTCGCCCTTTTTCACATGGCGCTCAAATTGGTTTTTCCACTTGTTGAACCCGGCCACCAGGGTGGCGTCCGGGCGCTGCATATAGATGAGCATGGTGTTGTTGACGGAGTAGCGATGGAACTTGGACATGACGGACAGGTAGCGCATATATTTTTCACTCTCGAACAGCTCCTTGATACCCTGTTCAATACCCGCCGTGATTTCCTGCAACCGCTCTCGGTTGGTGGGCTTATCAGCCATGATTTTCACTCTCCTTTCCAAATTGGCGATTTCTGATTGATGTTCGGCAATCCACAGTCTTTGTTCATCAGGGGTATCCTCCAGGAAAAAATCCAGCAGATAGCCCACATAGTCTTTTTTCTGGATTGCCTCCATGAATCGGGGATGTGGATTTTCCTCCGGTGTTTTGGGTGTGTAGTCCGTTTCCCACTTGCGGAGCAAATGAAAGTAGTCGGCCAGGACACGAAAGGCATGGTCCCGGTCCTCCTTGAATTTCTGGGCCTCGGATTTCCGCCGGACATAGCGCCTCCGGGGAGGGGCCTGACTGTCATAAGCCAGGCCAAAATCTTGGGCCAGCTTCTCGGCGGCCTCTTTGGGGGACAGATTGTAGAGCCTCGCTGTGAAGTCGATTACATCACCGGTGGCTCCGCAGCCGAAGCAGTAGAAGTATTCCTCGTTCAGCTTCATGCTGGGATTTTTGTCATCGTGGAACGGGCAACAGGCCATGCCGCTCCGGTTGACCTCGATCCCATACATCTGCGCCGCTTCCCGGACGGCGACAGACTGTTTGACGGCCTCAAAGACGCTCTCGGCCATGCTCATTCTTTGCCTTTCTTGGGGGTGGGCGGCCTGTACCCGGCAGCCTTGGCCCGTTCACTGGCTGCCTTACGGCGCTCGGCGCTGTACGGTTCCCGGACGGACACGCAGCGTTTGGGAACGAGAAAGGTTTGGTGGTCCTTTTTCATAATCTGATCCGGGTATTTCTCCGCCAGCCGCCGCAGCTTTTCCAGTAGCCGGGGGTCATGGGTATAGACCTCGGCGGTGGCTTCAGCCTGGTTGTAGAGGATGATGGTTTCCTGTTCATAGAGGGAGAGCTTCATCGTTTGCCGCCTTTCTGCTGGTCAAACTCCAGCTTGAAGTTGGCGTACTGCCCATCGTCCTCCAGCACCACGGTGGCGTCGTAGGTCTTGCCGGTTTTCTCGGAGTACAGGCCGCTTACATGGGCGCGGCCATTTTTGAGCAGCGCCGTCACGATGGCCTTGGTGGGCTGCTTGCGCTTCAGCTCCCACCACTTGTTGTTTTTCCAAATGGCAAATTTACAGCCCTCGTTCTGGCAGAAGAACCCCTTTTGCAGCTCCGCCACATCGCCACCGCAGCGGGGGCATTTGCCCACCACCTCGCGGGGCGGCGTGAACAGATACTCGGTGCCTTTAATCATCTGATAGGTTCCCACCAGCTCCTTGAGCATAGTGGAAATTCCATCCATGAAATCCTCCGGGGCCAGCTCGCCGCGCTCGATCTCACCCAGTCGGTACTCCCATTCAGCGGTCAGCAGGGGCGATTGCAGCTGCTCCGGCAGCACGGTGATAAGGGATACCGCATCATGGGAGGGCATGAGCTGCACGGTTTTCTTGCTCTTTTTGCGTTCCAGAAAGCCGGTGGACACCAGCTTTTCCAAGATACCGGCGCGGGTGGCCGGGGTCCCCAGGCCCTTGCGTTCGGCGTCCTCCGGCATATCGTCCTTCCCGGCAGTCTCCATCGCGGAAAGCAGCGTATCTTCGGTGAAGTGCTTGGGCGGGGTGGTCTTGCCCTCCTTGACGGCAGCACCAGAAAGGGGCAGCGTCTGACCTTCAGACAGCTCCGGCAGAGCCTTGTCCTCGGTTTCCGGTTCTGCATTTTTCAGCCCTGCGCGGTATGCAGCGTCCAGCGCCCGCCAGCCGGGTTGTTTCACCGTGCGGCCCTTGGCGGTAAACTCCGCACCGGCGCACTCTACAACAACGGCGGTTTCCGCAAAGGTATAGGGTTGGGCCACGGCGCACAGCAGCCGCAGAGCCACCAGCTCCAGCACCGCCTTTTCGCCCACCGGCAGGCCGGTCAGGTCCGCGCCCTGGAGGTTGCGGGTAGGGATCACCGCATGGTGGTCGGTCACTTTCTTGTCGTTGATGACCTGGGCCGCATTGCAGGCAAGCTCCATACCAGCGGCAAAGGGCAGCGCCCCAGCAGTGAGCCGGACCAGCTCCGGCAGACTCGCTGCCATATCCGAAGTCAGGTAACGGCTGTCCGTCCGGGGGTAGGTACAGAGCTTCTTTTCATAGAGGTTCTGCAAATAGTCCAGGGTTTGCTGGGCTGTGAACCCCAGCAGCCGGTTGGCGTCCCGCTGGAGGGTGGTCAGGTCATAGAGGGCGGGCGGCTTCTCGGATTTGTCCTTGCGCTCCACCTTTTTCACCGTAGCAGCCGCACCCTGGCAGGCCGTTTTCAGCTGCTGGGCGGCGACCTTGTCCGCCATGCGTTCCCCTGAAACAGAGAAACCGGGCAGCTCCAGCGTCACCGTGTAAAACGGCACCGGCTTAAAGGTGTCGATCTCGGCCTCCCGCTGGACAATGAGGGCCAGTGTTGGGGACATGACGCGCCCGATGTTGAGGGTCCGGTGGTACAGCACGGAAAACAGCCGGGTGGCATTGATACCCACCAGCCAGTCCGCCTTGGCGCGGCAGAGTGCCGCATCCCGCAGGCCGTCATAGTCCGCGCCGGGGCGCAGGTTCGCAAAGCCCTCCCGGATGGCGGAATCCTCCATCGAGGAAATCCAGAGCCGCTTCATGGGCTTCTGGCAGCCCGCCAGCTCGTAGACGGCGCGGAAGATCAGCTCCCCCTCGCGTCCGGCATCGCAGGCGTTCACCACCTCGGTCACATCCGGGGCGTTCATCAGCTGTTTCAGCACATCAAACTGTTTCTTCTTGTCCTTGCTCACCACCATCTGCCAGGGTTCCGGCAGAATGGGCAGATCGTCATAGCGCCACTTGGCGTAGTCCGGGTTATAAGCGTCGGCGTCGGCCAGCCCAGCCAGGTGGCCCACACACCAGCTCACTCGCCAGCCGCCGCCCTCCAGGTAGCCGTCCTTGCGGGCGGTGGCCCCGATCACGGCGGCCAGACTTTGGGCAACGGACGGTTTCTCAGCGATCACCAGCTTCATGGTTTTTCTTCCTCCTTTCCCGCAGCCATGCGGTCAGCTGCCGGTGGCAGAATCCCACGCAGGGCTGACCGTCACGGTAATTTCCGCAGCCATAACAGGGGTGGCCGGGAGATAAAGAAGGAGGACGGGAAGTTTCCTTCCCGCCCTCCGGCCTGCGTGTCATCATGCGTTCATAGGGGCTGTCGGTGAAGCGGGTCAAACCGTCTTGTCCTCGCTTTCCTCGTCGCCGCCCCCGTCAGCGTCCAGCTCGTCAGATTCCTCGGTCTCCCAGGAGTCCTCGTCCTCCTGGTCGGTATCATCCTCGCCGTAGTCATAATCGTCCAAATTGTCGTTGCCCTTGGTCTTGGGTTTGTTTTTCACCAGCTTAAAGTAGGCAAAAGCGCCGCCGCCACCCATCAGAGCCAGCACCGCCAAAAGAATGGCCGGATTCAGTCCTGCGGGTTTCTGCGCCGGTTCTTCCGGCTCCGGGGTTTCTTCCGGGGTCTCCGGTTCCGGCTCCTTACCCGTGCAGGCGCTCATATTGGTGGCACACACCGTGCAGGCCGTATTCACCGCACCGGCCACACATTTCTCCGTACAGGTACAGGTGGCGGGCTGCTCCTGGGTAGTCTGACTGTCCTCCATCAACGCCATCAGGTCCGCCTCGTCCACCTGGTTCAAGAAGTGGACAGCGGTTTCCTTGTCCTCGTTGGCCCGGTCAATGAGAATGTAGAAGTAGTTGCCCGCCTTGGTGGTGACGGTGATGAGCTGCTTGTTGCCGCCGAAATCATCCACCAGGGCGGCGTTGCCATCCGGGGTCAGGGCCGGACTGTCCTCGGTTTCCTCCACCACCACATTGGCGTCGTTTGTGGCGTCCTCCGCCGGAGGCTGGTCCGTCCCCTGGGCAAAGGCGGTCACGGAAAGGCCCATCATCAGCACCAAGGCGGCGCAGAGGGCCGAAAAGGTCTTGAAAATTCTCTTATTCTTCATGGTCGGTGTCCTCCTGTTCGTCGTAGTCAGCGGAGGCAGCAACCATGCCGGGGACCGTGCCGCCGGAGAGCATGGCATTCAGCTGCTCCGGGGTCAGCCGCAGGGCGCGCACCATCTGGACGATCTCCAGGTTCTCCGCTTCGGTTTTCTGCGCCTCCAGGGTTTTCAGCTTGTCCTGGTACTCCGCGATCTTCTCGCGGACCTTGGCAATCTCCTGGTCAATGCGCTGGATTTTGTTCTTAGCCATTTCAATCACTCCTTTTCTCATAAATCGGCCTTACCAGTTCATCAGGCCGTAGCCCTTGATGCACTCGTAGGTCAGGGAATAACTCTTGATCTTGCAGGCGTCGCCGGAATTGCCCTCCACGGTGTAGACCCGGCTGCCGTCCGTGCCGACCACAAGGCCCACATGGTCGGCGCTGCCATCCAGGTCCCAATCGAAGAAGATGGCGTCGCCGGGGGCAATATTGGCGTAATCACGCCCGCCCCATTGTCCGTGGGATTGGAACCACGGGATGCCCTGAGACTGGCAGGCGGCAAAACGCGGCTCAGACAGCCCCATCTGGCCGTAGCACCAGGACACGAAGCAGGCGCACCATTCCACACGGGAATTGAAGCCGTACCAGCTCCAGTAGGGCTGACCGCCCACATTGCCCACCTGACTTTTCGCTATATCCACCACGGCCTGATTGCCGGGGCGGGTGCCGTTGACGAACTCAACACCAGCTAAACTCTCGGAATCGCTGGTGTCGGAGGAACCACCGCCGAAAATCAGCGGCTTGTTGCCCAGCGTCTGCCGGTACACCTGGTACATCTCCAGCTGTTCCGGGGTCAACAGCTCCGAGGCAACAGACGAAATGGGCTTGCTGGTGAGCTTCACATTCAGAATGTAGTAGTTGTAAGGAACCTGAACGGTGTAGCTATTGCCCTCGCTGTCAGTCCGGGTTTCCGTCCGATAGCGTACTTCAACTTCCTCGATGAGCGTCAGCTGATACTGGGCATCAAATACACGCTCCAGCTCTGCCTGGGCGCTCTGCCGGGTGTAGCCCTGCAAGACAGCGGACAGGTAGGCCGCCAGCTCATGGGGGTCATGCCCGATCATGTCGAGGTCGTAGCGGTACTCGTCATACCCCGGATGGCTGCTTTCGATGTTGTCGATCTCGGCTTGCAGCGCCGCTTCCTTGGCAGCGTAGTCCGCCTCCACCGCCACCAGCTCCGGGTCATCCGACGGATAGGTGGTGCCGGACACCACAGAACCGATGCTCTGCGCCATCATGGAGCAAGAGGACATGGTGTTGAGCAGCATACAGACCAGCAGGAAGATCGCGCCAGCAATCAGAAAGCCCTTTTTGTGGCGCATGACGAATGCCCCGGCCTCCTGTGCCTTTTCCTTGACCGTCTTGGCGGCCTTGCCGGTCTTTTGGGCTGCGCTTGCGGTATTCCCAGCAGTTTGACCGGCGCGCTTGGCGGCAGCGTATTCTTTTTTGATGGCCTGTTTCTGCTGCCAGCGGGAAATGGGGTTGCTGGCAAACTGAGGATTTTCCCGCAGGGACTTCTGATACAGGGCGTTCACATTGGCCTTCTCCAGCTTCTGCTCGGCCTGGGCTGCCTTGCGGTAGGGCTTCAACTTGTGGCTGCGGTAGCCCTCCCGAACCAACCGTGCGCCGGTCTCAGCAGCCTCCTCGGACTTGTGGGCGCTTTCCACGCCCACATTGTCCTGTTCGGTCTCCCGGATTTCCTTGTGAACTTTCCCCAGGGCGGCATTGGCGGGGGTATCCCGCACCGCATGGGACAGCTTGGAGGGCGGCTTCTTCTTGTCCTCCAGCACCAGTTTGGTGGTCACTTTACCGGTCTCCGGGTCCACCGTCTTTTGCCGGACTTGCTTTTTGGGAATTTTAGCCTGCGCCTTATCCGCTTTGGCGGCGGCCTTGTCCGCCTTGCGAATGGGCTTCTCCAGCGCCGGGTCAGCCCGTTCCTCGTCTGTAAAGCGCAGGCGCGGTTCCTTATTCAAACCATTCACCCAGCATGAGGGCGTCCGTCATGTAGCGCAGCTCCACACAGACGGCCAGCCCCACAGGGTCATGGAAGGGATGCTGAAGCAGATGGGCGTAGATCTGCGCCACCACATTGGCCAGCAGCTCAGACTGCCCGCCCTCGAAGATGACGATGGCGGGAACACCGTTCATGGCACACCAGATTTCCGTCAGGCGCAGCAGGCCCGCTTCGCCATCCTCGTTCAGCTCCGCTGCCTGATCCGCCGCCGTGCGGGTCTCGCTGACGGCATCGGCCAGCTCGGTGAGCAGACAGGTGCGCTCACTCTCCAGGGCATCGTCAAAAAACATCATGGTGTTCAGTTCAGTATTGGGTTTCATGGTCATTCATCCTCCTTTTTTAGTTCCTGGGGTTTGGTGGTCATAATGCGGTACAGCTCGGTATTCTTCGGGAAGTGATCCACGAAAGGCAAGATCGTGGAGCCATAGAACAGCAGGCCCTCGCCCTCGCTGGAGTGGGTCACATAGGAAAGCTGGTGCGGGGAAATGCCCAGCTGCTTGGCGAGAATCTGCCGGTCTCCGCCCGCCTGGTTGAGCATATACACGAAGTCGGAGTTTTCAAAGATGTTCTCTACCTCGCGGCTGCTCAAAAGGTCTTTGACATTCTGCGTGATGCCGGTGGGAATGCCGCCCCACTTGCGGAAACGCTTCCAAATCTCGACGGTATAAGCGGCGGTCTGCTCCTCTTTCAGCAGCAGGTGCATCTCGTCGATGTAGTAGCGGGTGGACTTGTGGGCGGCACGATTGATGGTGACGCGGTTCCATACCTGGTCCTGGACCACCAGCATACCGATCTTTTTCAGCTGCTTGCCCAGCTCCTTGATGTCATAGCAGACAATGCGGTTGTTGATGTCCACATTGCTCTGGTGGTTGAACACATTGAGGGAGCCGGTCACATAGATTTCCAGCGCCGTGGCGATGTACTGTGCCTCTTTTTCCTCCTGCGCCCGCAGCAGATTGTAAAGGTCCTCCAAAATGGGCATATTCTCCGGGCGGGGGTCATTGAGATAGGTCTGATAGACCAGCCGCACACAGCGGTCAATGATGGTTTTCTGCACCGGCTGCAAGCCCTCTTTGCCGCCCACGATCAGTTCACACAGGGACAAGATGAAGTCGGACTTGAGAGACAGCGGACTTTCATCGTCCGAGTAGTCCAGATTCAAGTCCATCGGGTTGATGTAGTTGGTGGAGGTAGGCGAAATCTTGATGACCTGCCCATGCAGGCGCTCCACCAGGGGCGCATACTCGGCCTCCGGGTCACAGATGATGATGTCATCATTGGTGAGCAGGAAACAGTTGGCGATCTCGCGCTTGGCGCTGAAGGACTTGCCGGAACCCGGCGTACCGAGAATCAGTCCGTTGGGGTTTTTCAGCAGCTTGCGGTCCACCATGATGAGGTTGTTGGACAGGGCGTTGATCCCGTAGTACAGCGCCTCTTTGCCGTTCTGGAAAAGCTCCTGGGTGGTGAACGGAACAAAGATAGCCGTGGAACTGGTGGTCAGCCCTCGCTGAATCTCGATCTGATTGAGGCCCAGGGGCAGCGCGGACATCAGCCCTTCTTCCTGCTGGAAGTCAAGCCTTGTCAGCTGGCAGTTGTACTTCTGCGCGATGGAGCTGGCCTGGAATACATTGTTGTCCAGCTGCCGGGGATTGTCTGCCGTGTTCAGCACCAGAAAGGTGACAAGGAACATTCGCTCGTTCCGGCTCTGCAAATCCTGTAAGAGCTTCTTGGCCTCGGCACCGTAGGTGGCAAGGTCGGAGGGAATGATGTCCATGTCATACCCGGCACGGACAGCCTTTTTCTGTTCCTCAATCTTGCTGCGGTCCAGGTCGGTGATCTTGCGCTTGACCGTCTTGATGGCCTTGATCTGATCCACGGACTGGATATGCAGGCTGACGATCAGGCTGGATTCCATGTCCAGGAAATCCGCCAGCATTCGGTCATTCAGCTCCGGCGCGAGAATCTGCAAAAAAGAAACAGCCCCGTATTTCTTACCCATACGGAACTGCTTGCCGGTACGGAACTCGAAGCCGGACGGTGCGATGAAGTCCTTGGTGGACAGACCAGACGGAGCCAGCCAATCCCATTCAAAGCGGAACGGCACCTGTTCATCCATGTGGAAGATACCGTGGAGCTGTGCCAGTCGCGCCTTGCCGTCCAGGGTCTCGGCGGCCACGCCCAGACGCTTGAAGTTATTGAGAATGTCGGTCTCAATACGCTCCAGACGGGGCTTGGCGGCCTTGAGGCTGTCGGCGTCGATACCGAAAGTCAGATACTTGGTCTTGATGAGGCCATTGTTGCCCTTTGCCAGCTGGTTTTGCAGCATAGTCATGTATTCCACCCGGATACTGTCAAAATCATCCTCCTGGAGAGGGATGTTGATGGCGTGGGCAAAGGTTTCCTCGGAGGCTGCGAGGTTCAAAAAAGACAGCTGAAACTGAATGGAGCTGTCGAAGTAGTTGAGGAAGTCACACCAACCCTCGAAGATTGCTGTCTTGTCCTCGTTCTGCGAGAGCTGATAGTTGATGTCCTGGAATTGGATGGTCTTTGTGTAGTGGCTGCCTGCCACACGGCAGATACCGTCCGGCCACATCCGTTCATAGGGGATACTGTCCTGAGCCGACTTCTCTTTTCGGTCTGTGCGGTTGGCACGGGCGATGGCGGCCTCGATCTGCTTTCTGTCGGCACGGGACAGCTTTTTCATCTTTTTCTGATTAACCGGCTGCGCGGTCTTTTCGTCTTTTCCGAACAGCCGGTGCAGCCAGCTTTTGATTGCCGTGAACAATGTCATACACCTCCTTGTCGAGTTTTTCCTGCCGCTCCAGAGCGGCATAAAAATTGTTGGTCTTATACGGGCGCTCCTTGGGTCGGATGACGGCCACCTTGATGATGTTGCCCACGATCTTTTCCAGGGGCTGACCGTGTTTTTCATACATCGCCAGCATGAAGAAGGGCAGCATGACCAACATCATACACATGGCAGCCACGCTGTTTCCCACAGGCCCCCGGAGCAGGAAGAAAAGCGGTACGCCGATCAGCGCACCGCCGCCGAAGCAGACAAGCTGCCTCTTGGTTAAGTTGAACGCGACCTTGGTTTTGACTTTCGTAAGATCCTTGGGTACGGGTACATAAGCCAAAGGGATTACCTCCTTCCTGGTTAATGTGCATTGAAAACAGATTTTGCGAGGCTGCCGGTCTTAAAGAGCGTAAAGCACAACAGGACCGTATAACCCACACAACTCCAGATGGCCATGATGACATCCGATTCGGTGGCAATGTTTTGTACCAGCACGGCATAGATTGCCACACAGACGATGATGAGAAATGCCTGGAAGCCCAGAGCAATCAACGAGCGCAGATAGTTCTGGCCCATGCCGCCCCATTCCTTGCCCATCATGGTGGCCATAGGGATGGGGGCCACCGAAGTCACAAGGTAAATCTCAATCATACGGCCATAGATCACGATAAAGATACAAATGTAAAGCGCCCACATGGTAATGCCGATAAAGAGCGACTGGAACCACAGGCCGAACAGCGGCCCCAGGTCCATATCCATCAGCCGGGACTCAATATCGGTCATGACAGAGGAGATGTCGATGGAAGCGTCGGAACCGATGATGCTCGCCGCCTGCGCCACCACACTTTGAGCTGCGTCAAACACGCCCATCACGATGTTCCAGGTGTTTGAGACGATGAGGATGGCAGCGGCAGATTTGAACACCCACTTGAAGATCATCCAGGTGTCCACATCATGCAGGTTGTTCTTGTCGGTAATCATCTGAATCAGCTCCAGCGTCATCACGATAGCCAGGATCACGCCAGCAATCGGCACCATGATGGAGTTGGAGAGATTTTGGATCATGCTGAAAATACTCCCGTTCCAGCCCTGCGGGGTCTGGCCCACCTGTGTCGCAATGTCTGCGACCTGCTGGTTCACGCTATCGAACATCCCCGATAAGTTGCTCATAATGCCGCCTACCAACATTTCCTTGAGCCAGTCAGTAAGGGCATCGAGTAAGAAATCCATACGGTGTCAACCTCCTTTCAGCCGCCCCCGCTTGGGGGCAGGGGCGGCAAGGATTTCTTATGACAGCTTAACGACGGGAGCGATCAGACGGTGAACAGGCTGGAGAGCAGGGGTACGAGGACCATGCCGACCACGGCGACGCCAGCACCAGCCATGAGCTGTTTTATCCCCAATTAGGTGTAAAACTCTGCTCGATGGCGGGCGGCGGCATACAAAAAATCTATATGGTGTTTTTAAGAGAACCGTCCCGGCGGGACAGGTCAGGCAGTGACCTGTTCCACCTCCGGG